>ERZ1674246.286-NODE-287-length-8864-cov-6.169486_pt1 | contig 8864 bp, 7 predicted proteins | sample MGYA00581200_ERZ1674246 | MGnify/ENA primary metagenome ERZ1674246 (study PRJEB41354, sample SAMEA4873323) | human saliva metagenome | biome: human-associated habitat [ENVO:00009003]; feature: mouth environment [ENVO:08000002]; material: saliva material... | reverse complement strand
AAATAGGTACAAACACATTATGGGCGAAATCATCGCATGGGTGCTCAATCACCTCAACTATTGGGTCATATTTTTGGGCATGACCATCGAAAGTTCTTTCATCCCCTTCCCCTCGGAAGCCGTCATTCCTCCTGCAGCTTGGATGGCGAACAATGGTGCACTCAACATCTTCTTGGTGGTCATCGTTGCGACCTTGGGAGCTGATGCCGGTGCACTCATCAACTATGGTTTGGCTTACTACCTAGGGCGTCCTGTCATCTATAGACTGGCAGACACAAGATGGGCAAAATTGCTGCTCATAGATCGAGAAAGTGTGGAGAAGTCGGAGCGTTTCTTCCGTCATCATGGTGTTATCTCCACACTCATCGGACGTCTTGTGCCAGGGGTGCGACAACTCATCAGCATTCCTGCTGGTTTGTCACGCATGCACCTAGGTAAGTTTATGCTCTACACCACACTCGGTGCTGGAGCTTGGAACATCGTGCTCGCTTTCTTGGGATTTTACCTCATCCCTACCCTCTTCCCCAGTGTCACCACGCCCGAACAGGTGATGGAAAAGGCTAATCAATACAGCCACATCATCGGCTACGCCATTGGTGGATTGGTGGTTTTGGTGCTCATCTACCTCATTTATAAGGTGGTTTCCCACAAATCTAAGAAACAATAAGCCTATTGGTTTTCACAAGGTTCCTTCGCAATGACTGTTGTTCCTAGATTTCCTCTGAAACTGAATGCAAGTCTTACTCTTCCCACGAGCAAGAGTCTCTGCGCACGCGCTTTGGTGATCAATCATCTCTGTCAACTGCCCGTACCTCTCGTAGGATTATCAGACTGTGACGACACTCAAACCATCCTCCAAGGTTTGGAAGCACTCCGCAACTCGGAGGATGCTCCACTCCGCGTGAACATTGGCGCAGCCGGCACAGCAATGCGCTTCCTCACCGCGCTATTTGCAGCCACTCCTCAGCTCGATGTGGTTATCACGGGGAGCCAGCGCATGAAGGAACGTCCCATCGGCGCACTCGTCAGTGCACTTCAGGCGGCAGGAGCTGATATAAGTTATGTGGAAAAAGAGGGATACCCACCTTTGCGCATCCGAGGTAAGCAACTCGAAGGTGGCACGCTTACACTCCCTTCCAACATCAGTTCGCAATATGTGAGTGCGCTCTTGATGATCGCTCCCACGATGCGCCACGGACTCCAACTAGAATTGGTGGGGAAAGTGGCTTCCGCTCCCTACATTCGCATGACGATGCAGGTGATGAAAGCCTTTGGCGTGGAAGCAAAGTGGGAAAACAATCTCATCAGCATTGAGAGTGGTCAGCGATACGCTCGCACGCTCTCCTCACACTGCGGAGGTACTGAGAAAACGGCACAAACAGCGTCCTACACCATCGAATGCGATTGGACCGCAGCTTCGTATTGGTACGAAATTGTCGCTCTTCATCCCGACCAAACTGCGAGAGTCTTGCTTCGGGGACTGAGAGAAGCCAGTGAACAAGGCGATTCCGTCTGCGCAAGATGGTTTGAAGCACTCGGAGTGATGACAACTTTCACCGCAGAAGGAGCTATTTTGGAAAAATCAACTAAGTCTCCGCAAGTTACACTTGAATGTGATAATAGTACTTCGGAAGACAACAAGCTTTCATCACAAACTGATGATAACTTCTGCGAAAGCAACGAGTGTTTATCGCAAGCCACTTGTCATTCATCCCAAGCAGTTCATCACTCCTGCAAGGATGCCCCTCCCTTCTTGCTAGATTTCGCAGCAGCACCCGACCTCGCTCAAACTTTTGTGGTCACTTGCGCTCTGCTCTCTCACCCCTTCCACTTCAAAGGTTTGGAGAGTTTACGTATCAAAGAGACCAATCGCATCGCAGCTCTCATAGCAGAACTGCAGAAGTTGGGCAAGCACATCGAAGCCATCGGGGAAGGAGAACTTCGATATACGGCTCAAGACGACTCTCCCCACGCACAACCCATCACGATAGCCACCTACGACGATCACCGCATGGCACTAGCCTTCGCTCCAGCAGCGTTGCTCTTCCCCCAACTCTCCATAGAACATCCAGAAGTAGTGGCAAAATCCTATCCCCACTATTGGAGAGACCTCTCCGAACTACACTAAATATCAAATTCAAAAACCAATTATCGTGCTATATCTCATCCTACTTTTAATCTCCCTCGGCATCATTGCTGCTGTGGTAGAAGCCATTCGCCAATGGTGGCTCAGACAAAAAGTGAAGAAAGGCGAACTTGCAGAGATGCCCACCATACAAGAGAATGCTGCCGCAGGCTGTTGTGGACTCCACGAAACCTGCGAATCGGAAAGCCTCTTGGCAGGAGTGAGCAAGGAGATTGAGTATTACGAAGACGAAGACCTCGACCGCTTCAAGGGACGCTCAGGTGAGGACTACAACGATGCTGAAATTGACGAATTTGCAGACGTCCTCACCACCCTTAAGACAGAAGAAGTGGCGGGATGGGTGCGTTCGTTGCAACTGCGCGAAGTAAATCTTCCCATCGAACTCAAAGATGACGTCATCCTCCTTGTGGGAGAACAGCGCGAACTCTCGCAAACTTCTTGATTACAACGCTTTCCCTCAGCAACTTGTAAGGAATTTCAAGCTCTCCCCTCCTTTGCTGTTTAGAAGGAAAACTCTTCTTCCTGCCTCACTACCAGAGTGGGATAAGCATCTCTCTTCCTCTATCTCTTCTTTCCATCATGCTATCAATTTTTAGCTACACCTTTTTCCAAAATGCCCTACTCGGTGCGCTGCTTTCCAGCGTGCTCTGCGCTTGCATCGGCACTTATGTGGTGACTCGCCGCTTAGTCATTGCCGGTGGTGGCATGGCACACGCCTCACTGGGCGGTGTGGGGATGGGCGCATTTTGGGGATTCTCCCCCATCTTCGGTGCTGCCTGCTTTGCCCTAGCCAGTGGTATTGGCATCGACTGGTTGAGTCGCAAACGCGAAGTGCGCGGCGACAGTGCCATCGCCATGATATGGACACTCGGCATGAGCATCGGCATCCTCTTTGCCTATCTTGCCCCCGGTTTTATGACCGACCTCCCCACCTATCTCTTTGGCGACATCCTCAGCATTTCGCACAGCGATCTCCTCGCCATGGGAGTCCTCACCACCGTCAGCCTGCTTTTCTTCTTCCTCTTTGAGCGCAGCATCATCACCCTCGCCTACGATCGCGATTTTGCACGCACACAGGGTTTGCCCGTCCGCACTTTTGAAACCCTCCTCACGGCTCTCACGGCTCTCACCATTGTCGGCTGTCTGCGCATGGTAGGCATCGTCATGGTCATCTCCTTGCTGTCCATTCCTCAACTCACAGCAGCTGTGTTCACACGCACCTTCCGCGGCATGATTTTGTGGTCCATGGTGGTAGGATTTGCAGACTGTCTAGGTGGACTCTCCCTTTCCTATCTTCTCAATGTCCCTTCGGGAGCCGCCATCATCGTAGTGAGCGTGGTGCTTTACTTCGTGGTGCGTGCAATAAAAGCCCTATTTCAGCGTTTTTCTTCATAGCGTAGCTTTAATTTTGCTCTCTAATCTCTTCTAAAGTTCTATATTTTTCCACGTTGAAGCGACTTTTCTATCTTCTTCTCCTGTTATTGGTCGTCACTGCTTGCAGCACCAGCCGCAACACCGCAACGACACGATGGTGGCAAGCCTTTGTCACCCGCTACAACGTGTATTATAATGCTGCCACAGCCTATCGCGAAGGAGAAGCTGCCCAACGCAGTGGACTCAAAGACGACTACACGCAGATGTTGCCGCTCTTTGGGGTGGCGTACCCTCAACAACAAAACCTCGGCAAGGGCAATTTTGAAACGGCAGTAACCAAGTGTGAAAAAGCCATTCAACTACACAGCATCAAAAAACGCCCACAAATCGCTCCGGGGCGCAACGCTTCTCCTCAGCTCAAAGCCTATCTCTCACGCAAGGAGTTCAACCCCTTTTTGAAAAATGCGTGGTTGCTCATGGGGAAAGCCCAATTTCAACAAGGCGACTTCCTTGGAGCCGCTTCCACTTTTGCCTACATCACCCGCTTCTATGCTGCCGAACCGCTCGTGGCAGCCGAAGCGCGCTTGTGGTTAGTGCGTTCGCAAGTGCGCCTCAACTGGATGTACGATGCAGAAGATGCCCTCCGACAAGTGGCAAAGATGGAACTTCCCAAGCGGTTGCAGCGCGAACGCGATTTGACTATGGCAGATTTCCACATCGCCCAGCAGCAATATGCCGAAGCTCTGCCCTATTTGGCACGTGCCGCTCGTCAAGCTTCGCACAATTTCGACCAAGGGCGATGGTACTATCTTTTGGCACAAGTCAATATGCAGTTGGGACGTAAGACCGATGCTTACAATGCCCTCAACCGCTGTCTTGCGCAAAATCCGCCCTATGCACTAGCGTTCCAAGCGCGTATCTTGCAGACCGAAGCCCTCACCACGCGACAGAATGTGGCATCCATGCTGCGCCGCCTAGACCGCATGGCGAAAGATCCCAACAATGCCGACTATCTCGACCAAATCTACTACGCGCAAGGCAACATCTATATGGCTCAGCGCGACACTGCCGCTGCCATAAAATCTTATGAAACGGGAAGATTTCGTGCCACACAGTCCACACCTGCCAAGGGTGTATTGTTGAACACACTAGCCGACATCTACTGGCAACAGCAACGCTTCGACAAAGCCCAATCGTGCTACACAGAAGCCATCGGTCTGCTCGACAAAGCGCAGCCATCTTACAACGAAATCCTCCGCCGTTCTGCAATTCTCGACCAACTTGTCCCATCTACCACCATCATTTTTGAGCAAGATTCTCTGCTCCATTTGGCATCTCTTCCTGAAGCTCAACGCAATGCGGTGATCGATGCGAAGATTACCCACTACAAAAAGGAACTTGCCGAAGCCAAGAAAGCCAAAGCAGACAGCGCCTTGCGTGCTGCTCGTGAAAATGGTGGAGAAGATTTCCCCCAACGTCCATCGCTCCCTTCCTCCCGTCCCAATAGCGGGGGTGGTGGTTGGTATTTTTACAACACCCAAGCGGTGCAACAAGGTAAGCAAGCCTTCGCGCGGCAATGGGGACGGAGAAAAAACGAGGACGACTGGCGACGTGCCAATCACACTGTCGTTGCTGACAACGATCAAAAAGGTTTTGACTACGCAGCCGACGACAGTATCAACAGCCTCCTCCGTCATCGCCGCGACAGCCTCACCCTAGCTGGCGTGGCACAGCGCGACATCGATGCGCAACTCCGCGACTATGCTCAGCAACTGGCAGAAGGCACGACTGCCGCTCCTGCCGACTCTGCTGCAACCGTTGGAAAATCGGATAAAAAGGAGCAAGCCCCCACGCAGCGTGCTTATTATCTAGCACAACTTCCTCTCACGGCTGAAGCCCAACAGGAAGCGCGCAGCAAAATCCACGACGCCCTCATCGAAGCTGGTTTAATAGAGAAAGACGAACTCGAAGATTTCGCTCTGGCTCGCCGCACCCTCCAGCGATTTGTGCGCGAAGCTCCGAAACACGATCGTGTGCCCGAAGCCTACTACCACCTCTTCCTCATGGCGCAGCGCACGCAACAACGCGCAGAAGCCGAAAGATTGAAGAACATTCTGGCGCAATCTTTCCCCAACTTCCCGATGACACGCGTCATCTCCGATCCAGATTTTGAAAACAACCTTCGCTATGGTCGCGAGCGCGAAGATTCGCTCTACACGGCTGCCTATGCGGCTTATCTAGCAGGCAATAAAGCCGAAGTATCACGCCTATTCAATCGCTCGACACAGCAATTTCCCACGGGTGCCAACCGCCCCAAGTTCATCTTGCTCCATAGTTTGGCACGTCTGCAAGAGGCTCCGCGCGACACCCTCCAACGCGAGCTCACCGACTTGGCAAAAGACTACCCCAAATCTGACGTAGCAGAACTGGCAGGTATGATAGCTCGCGGACTGCAAGAGGGGCGCACCATCGGACAAGCCTTCCGTCCTACCGATTTGTGGAATCGCCGCCTCAACGATGCCAAGGTGGAAGCGGCGGCAGCTGGAGAGAGCACGCAACTCTCCGATGACCGCAACGTGCCCTTCGTCTTCCTCGTGGCGTATCCCACCGATTCGCTCGACAACGACAAGGTGCTCTTTGCATTGGCGCAATTCAACATCGAACATTTCACGTCGCGCAATCTCGACATCGCGCAAGAACGCGGCAACGGATTGACTCAATTTCGCGTGCAGGGCTTCCGCTCCTTTGCCGATGTGCACCACTATGCGCAACAACTCTATGCGCAACCCAAACTGCGCGGGCTCTTCCGCATGGCGCGCACCGAACTCATCAGTGTAAGCAATCTTCGTTTGCTCGGCACCGTCGTTTCGTTTGACGACTATCGCAAGTTCTACAACGAACACTTTGCTCCACTCAAGATTAAGCCCGAACTTCCCCTTGAGTTTGAACCCGATGATGCACCTAAGCAAATCTACGAAGATGAATTGCCACAAGGGCAAAACACTCGCAAGGCACAGCCAAAGCAACAGCCCGACGACAACGAATATGAATATGAGGAATAAGCGCACCAGTGCGCGAACTCAACTCACCAACGAGGAACCTCTACGCGGAGTGTTCTTCGTTTCCTCTTAAACCCCAAAGCTAAAAAATGACTCTCCAAGAAGCTCAAAATCAAGTAGACGAATGGATACGCACCTATGGCGTTCGCTATTTTTCCGAACTCACCAATATGGCAGTTCTCACCGAAGAAGTGGGAGAATTGGCACGTGTGATGTCGCGCCGCTATGGTGACCAATCTTTCAAAGCTGGAGAAAATCAAGATCCAGCCGATGAAATGGCAGACGTGTTGTGGGTGCTCCTCTGTCTTGCCAATCAGACCGGGGTGAATCTCACGGAAGCCTTTCAGAAGAATCTTGAGAAGAAAACCAAACGCGACCACGATCGCCATCGCAATAATCCCAAACTCCAATCATGAACATTATCATCGTAGGAGCTTCTTCGGGCATCGGCATGGCTACCGCTCGCGAATTTCTGCGGCTCGGTCATCGTGTAGGGGTGGCAGCTCGCAGAACGGCTCCCTTACTTGCTCTTCAAGCGGAATATCCAACGCAGGTGGTCTTTGCTGCCATCGACATCAATGCTCCCGAAGCCGCGACTCGGCTCCTCCAACTGGCAGAAGATCTCGGTGGCATGGACGTGTATCTCCACAGTTCGGGAGTAGGACACGAAAACAAGGAACTCAATCCAGATATCGAACTCGACATCGTGCAAACCAACGCTTCGGGCTTCATACGCATGGTCACTGCCGCCTTCCGCTACTGGACGAGTCGCGGACAAAGGGGGCATCTTGCCGCTATCACTTCGGTGGCTGGTACTCGTGGTTTGGGCATCTCTCCTGCTTATAGCGCAACAAAGCGCATGCAGAGCCAGTATCTCGAAGCCTTGTCGCAAATCTCCCACCAAGGACACCACGACATTGCCATCACCGACATCGTGCCCGGTTTCGTGCGCACCGACTTCATCGCCAAACGCAACTACCCCATGGTAATTTCTCCAGAGAAGACCGCGCGCCACATCGTCAAAGGCATTCTGCATCGTCGTCGCCGCATCGTCATCGATTGGCGTTATCGCGTGCTCATCACTTTGTGGTCAGCCCTCCCACGCTGCATTTGGGAACGCTTACCCTTCCCTTGAGTCCTTGTTCCCAACTTCTGTGTGCCTAACTCTTGCTACTGAGTGCTCTCTCTGCCAACTCGCCCCACAAGCTGCGTCCCCGACCATGAGGTGGCTTATTTTCCAACAAACTCGGGGATAAATAAAACAACACTCGCCTACTTTCACAGATAAAGTAAGCGAGTGTTGAACACTTTGTGGTAAGGAATACCCAAAGCAAGGAAAGTTTACACAGAATAAAGACGAACGATTAGCCCGCCCCATAAGCCATTATCCCCATAAAGCCAGTCAATAGTGGCATCCTCACTTGTTGAACCACACGGGCACAGTAACCATCACGGGCGAGGGCACGCCACCGCGGCGACCAGGCTTCCATTTGGGCATATTTTGAATCACCGAAATAATTTGGTGCTCCAAGGGATCATCGAGATGCTTGGTGATACGGACATCAGAGACGCTACCATCACGCTGCACCACAAACGACACTTCAATGATGCCACGCACCCCACGACGTTGCGCACCGCCAGAGAACACGATATGCTCGTCCAGATATCGGGACAAAGCGATGAGACCACCAGGAAACTGCGGCATCTCTTCCACCACCTGCGTGGCAGTGAGTTGAGGACCTTCGACCGGCAAATCGGTTTGCCCAGCATTATGGTGTATATCATGGTCGGTCAAATCATCGTTGGGCACCACCTTACTGTCATCGGGTCCATCGATACCGATGGGAGCAGACGTCACAGCTTCGTCCACAATGGTGGGCGCCCCCGTCTTGCCACCAGGCGTGGTGATGACACGCGACACAGCACGACCAGCCGACACTCGTTTGCGCTCAAATCCATCGCGCGCCTCCAAGGGGCGGAGCTGCTTCACCTCTGCTTGGATTTCCGTTGCCATCTCTTTGACTTTGGTGTAAGCCACATAGCCAAGGGTAGCACCGAAAGTAAGTGCAACCATCAAGATAGAGAGAAATACATACATGACACGACGATAGCGACGCCCAGTCTCCTTGCGGATGACATACGCGCCATAGGCTTTGTTGCGGCCCTCAAAGACCACCTCGCACCATTGTCGGGAAAATAATTCCGTATTCCTCACGTTATGCTTTTATGGATACTAATTTTTTACGCTCTATAGAAGATGTAGCTGCATACTGTCCGCTGCAGAA
>ERZ1674246.283-NODE-284-length-8917-cov-6.388964_pt1 | contig 8917 bp, 7 predicted proteins | sample MGYA00581200_ERZ1674246 | MGnify/ENA primary metagenome ERZ1674246 (study PRJEB41354, sample SAMEA4873323) | human saliva metagenome | biome: human-associated habitat [ENVO:00009003]; feature: mouth environment [ENVO:08000002]; material: saliva material... | reverse complement strand
CATCAAGCGGTTCCCTGGGTGTTCAAAATGTTTCGTGGGACCATCATAGCTAATGGAACGGCTTGACCTCACCTTGGATCGGTTTTTGCGCGCAGAGCGGATTGACTCGAAGGGGGTGAATCCCCGGCAACACGCCGAAAACATGTGCGACGCGCAGCGTCATGTGAACGGTATTACGGATTGATCTGTAAGGTCGCAGATGCGCAATCCCCTCGCACGAGCGGGATGCCCGGGCGAGGGGAGCACACGGAAAGGCGGACGAGTCAGGCGTCCACGGCCTCGTCGGCCTTCGCGAGCGCGGCGAGAGTCTGCTTGGCGGCCTCGCGGCCGATGCGGCGAGCCTGACGGCGTGCGCGGCGCGGCTTACGCGTGGCCAGCAGGACGAGGACACCGATGGCACCCACCGTGGACAGGGCGACGACGGCGACCTTCTTGATGGCCTCCGCGTTGCCGCCGACGGCGTCCTGAAGAGTCAGAGACGCGGTTTCCTTGAAGGACTTGAAGCGCACGGTGGCCTCCTCCTTCGCTTCCTGGGCGAGGGTGGCGGGCTGCACGCGCGCGTAGAGCTGATCGATCGTGGCAGCCAGCTCGGCGCGCTGACGCTCGAGGTCGGCCTCGATCTGAGCTGCGGTGCGCGTGCCGGAAGGCTGAGCGGCGCGCTCGCCGACGGTCACGGTGCGCGGGTCAACGGAGTTGCTCACTTGCCCAGTCCCTTCTCGATAGCTTCCTTGGTAGCGGCCACCGATGCGGCCGGATCCGGACGGTGCTTCTGCGCGCTCTGGAGGGCGTTCTTACCCGCTAGAGCCAGGGTCGCTACGATGACCAGCAGGATTACGACGACAATCAGCGCCGCCGCCCACGCCGGAACCACGAGGGCCAGGAGGACCTCGACCGTGTGGAGAGTCCAACCCAGTAGGAAAAGCGCGAAAACGGCGGCCGTGATGAGCAGGCCCGCACCCTTACCACTCTTGGCGGCGAAAGCGCGCGCCTTCGTCTTATTGAGCTCGATCTCGTCACGCAGAATTCCCGACAGTTGGCTGGTCACCAGCGCGACGAGGCTGCCAATGCTGGGGCGTGCCTCGGAGGCGGGAGTCGCGTGCTGCGGCGCGTGCTGCGTGGGGGCCTCGGGCGGCGGGTACTGCCCGGGCTGGGGGATAGACTGGGTCATAGGGGCTCCTGCGCGTGCGGGGTAACGAGGCGACGGCTCGCCTGATAAGCCTAGTCTCTCATGAAGAGAGGCGGCCCGCAGTGACCCGTACACTACTCCTCGCGTTACTCCTTCGGTGCGATGGGACCCGGCAGATCCGACAGGATCTTGCGGGCGCGCACGACCAGCTCGGAGACCTCATTCTCGGTCTGTGCTGGGTCCTCAGAATCGACCGCGGGGATGTCGCGGAGTGACGCGTTGTCGGCTGAACCAGCGTTCGTTTCAATCGGCGCAATGAGTACCGTCTCGTCCACAGGGGCCTCGTCAAAAGACGAGTCCTGAGCGTTCGTCGCCGCGCCAATCGAGCGGCGGACGGGAACCGATGAGGGAACGGAACCGGAGGTGCCAGCCACGACCTCGTCAAAGGGGGAGGGGAGCGATGCGCGGAGGGTGTTCTGATCCTCGGGGTTGGCCTCCAGGGACGTCGCGATGATCACGGGCGTGGGGTTCGGCGCGTCGAGCGACACTCGACTGTTCGTGAGCAGAATCGCACGGTCCGTCGAGGCGGCTAGCTCCGGGGACGGCGTTGAGACGACGACCGCGCAACCCGCTTTGGTCAGCGACCTCAGGAGCGGCTCGAACTCGGCGCGCGCCTCATCGGGCAGGGAAATCGGATCCTCAATGAGGAACACCTCCGCACCGGACACGATCGCGCGAGCGATCAGCGCCTTGAAACGCTCCCACGGCGTCAGCTCCGAGGGATACTGATTAACGCTCTGCGCCAGACCCGTCACCTGGAGCGCCCCCACCAGGTTATCCCAGTCCGCGATCGAACCCGTCGCCGACAGGGGTTCGAGGATGTTCTGGCGGATCGTCAGCGTCTCATCCAGCGGAGAATCCATGCGGATCAGCGCCACCGAGCCGATGCGTCCCGCCAGGCGTGCCACCCACGAACGCGACGGCGCAGCGACAATGCGGCCAGCCTGCGGCTCTTCGAGGCCCGCAAGGATCAGGAACAGGGCGCGAGCACGGCGGCCTGTCGGATCCAGAATCGCGCTCAGCGTGCGCGCGCGGAAACCCATGTCCACGTTCGCCAGGAGGACCGCGCCCGTCGCGTGATCCGTGTAGGTCAGGCCCAGGCCGGCAACCAGGACCTTGCCTCCGCCGCCCTTCGCCGCAAACGAGCGGCGTGAACGGTACCACGGGCGTGGCTCAGTCGCGGGCACGTGCGCAGGCACCGGCGCGACCATGACCTTACTCTGCGTCCGGCGAGGAGCCGGTTGCTGCGGAGGGTAGTGGGGGGCCTGCGCACCGCTCTGGGGGCTGTGCGCGTACGGGGGGATCTGGGACTGCTGAGCGTCAGTCAGGAAGGCCTCGTCCTGCGCGCCCATCGTCGACGAGGCCGTGGCCCCCTCGACGGCAGCGTCGACCGCAGCAGCGGCGGTCGGCTCCGAGACGGCCTGCCCGGCGGCAGCCGTCAAGTCAGCCACGTTCTGGCCATCCGTACCCTGCAGGTTTTTACGCGAGTCGTTCGACATGCCCCTATTGTTTCAGGATCGTGTCGTTTGTGCCGTAATGGCGCGCGGGAGTGGGTCGGGTGATACGTTTGTGATGTCCTGCCAGCGAGTGAGGCGGCTGTGGCTGCCGTGTTCCCCGGATGGGGATGGCCCCATGCAGTGCATTAGGAGGACGTTTTCCCCGCGAAAGCAGGGATTGCTCTATGCTTGAGGCCTTCGTTTTCGTGCGGTGGCAATGTATATTGCAAGATGCACTGCATAAGGAAATTTTCAGTGTTATCGTGTACCTATCAGCCCTTCGGGGTGATGGTGGCCCTGAATGGGCCACCGGGCTCAACGATTTCAGAGTAACCAGGCTTGCTCACCGTAGCGTGTTTTGGTTGCGTAGGAAGCGAAATTGACTCGAGGTAGAGATGATGGCTCGGAAGAAGGTAAGTGTTGAAACGCCTTCGGTTCTCGCAGTGGCGACTGCGCCGATCTTCTCCGCTGCGCGTTCTGATCTCGATGCGTCGGAGTTGTCCGATCTTGCTCGGTGTTTTTGGGCAAAGACAGGAGGCGGGGCAGGCGCGTGGCTCTCTGTCGTCCAGCACTTAATGGATGCCGCAGACATCGCGGAAAAATTGTTTGACGAGTATCTGAGCGAGCATCACCGTCGGCTTATGGCCTCCGTGTGGGACGGGGACCAATCGAAGGCGCGAGCCAGCTTCGTGTTCCTGGCAGGAGTGCATGACGCGGGCAAAGTGAGTCCCCAATTTGCTTGTCAGTCTGCTGAACTCGCGGAACTCATCCGAGACCAGGGAATCTCGGTCATGCGAAAGAAGGACTACGCAGAGCGAGCGTTCCTTCCCCACGGCCTCGTCAGTCAGTTTACACTCCAGGAGCTGGTAGCTGCCGGGGGAGGGGACACGAGGCGCGCCCGCCAGTGGGCGATCCTCGTCGGTATCCATCACGGACGCTATCCGGATTCAGATGCCGTGCGGGTCGCGCATCAGCAGTACAAGTATCAAGAAGGATCCGTGACGGACGAGCCGCGGTGGGGGCAGGCGCGCTCTGAGATTCTCCGGTGGATGGCGGCGCGCAGTGGCTTCCCGCTAATCGCCCCGGGGACTGCTCTGCCGGAGCTGCCCATCGCGGTGGCATCCGCCTACGCCTCGGCACTCGTCATCGCTGACTGGCTTGCCTCGAACGAGGAATATTTTCCACTTCGTCCGCGTCCGATCAATGGGGACAGAAAGCTGTCGATTGAGGGCTATCCCGAGCTTACTGCGGAGCAGCAGCGAGCTCGTGTCGAGCGCGCTTGGAAGCGAGCTGCTTTCCCCTCGCCCATGCGCCTCCCCGATGCGCCGACCGGTGAGATCGCTGACTTCTACCGTCACCGCTTTGAGTGGCCGGCCTCGTACCGGCCGACCTGTGCGCAGCGCGAGGCCGTAGAGATCGCCTCTACTGAGGACCCGGATCTCATGATCGTCGAGGCACCGCCCGGGTCCGGGAAGACTGAGTTGGCCTTTGCAGCCGCTGAGGTGCTGATGCGCGCTCGGGGATTGCAGGGCGTGTTCGTCGCTCTGCCCACTCAGGCCACGACGAATGCGATGTTTGAACGCGTCACCGCGTGGCTGACGAGCATCCTGTGCGATGAACCGCAAAAGCTTGGCATTCAGCTGGCCCACGGGAAAAACAGTCTCAACGAGAGCTTTATGAAGCTCCTCGAAAGTGGTAAGAGTCCCCTCGAAGTGTACGACGATGAGGGGGACCTGGGCCTGCACGCGAGCCGCTGGATGGGGCAGCGCTGGCGCTCGACGCTGTCGCCCGTTGTGGTTGGCACGATTGATCAGGTGCTGCTCGCAGCCCTCAAGTCGCGCCACGTGCTGGTGCGCCACCTGGGGCTCATGGGCAAGGTTGTCGTCATCGACGAGGTGCACGCCGCCGACGAGTACATGGAGACCTACCTGGAAGCCGCCCTCACGTGGCTCGGCATGTACGGGATCCCCGTTGTCCTGCTGTCTGCAACCCTGCCGCCCGCGCGTCGCCGTGCGCTCCTGGACGCCTATCGACGAGGCCGTGGTTCGTCGGGCGAAGGCGCTGAGTCAGTTGAGGGCGTGATTGGGTATCCGGTCATCTCGACGCTGTCAGCTGCGGGCGTGCACGTCCACGAGATTACTGGCGAGGCCGAGGACCCCAAGCGGATCATCCCGACCTCGCTCGGCTCACCCGATGAGATCGCGGAGCTACTTGAGCGAGAGCTCGCCAATGGTGGATGTGCTGTCGTTATTCGCAATACCGTCCGTGAGGCACAGGAAACCTACGACGCGGTGAAAGCTGTCTTTGGGCGCGAGCAGACAACCCTGCTGCACTCGCGTTTCCTCGCAGCTGAGCGTGCGGCGCGTGACCGCCGGATGCTCGAGCTCTTCGGGAAGGGGGCTACGCGGCGTCCCCAGCGGCATGTCGTCGTCGCAACACAGGTGATTGAGCAGAGCCTCGACGTCGACTTCGACCTCATGCTCACCGACCCCGCTCCCATGGACCTTGTGCTGCAACGCATCGGGCGACTACATCGGCATGAGCGGTCGGATCGTCCTGTGGGGTTGCGCGAAGCCCGATGCCTGGTGCTGGTGGAGGATCTCTTTGCTGTGCCGTGGGCTTACTCCACCGGGACAGATCATGTCTACCCGCGACATGCGGTCCTGCGAACCCTCGGGATCCTCTCGGATCGTGGCGAGATCACGGTCCGTGAACCCGTCGACTACGCGCAGCTCACCGCGCTGGCCTACTCCGACGTAGAAGCCGTCGGACCCGTTCAATGGGCCGACGCTTTCGACACCGCGCTCGACGAACGAGAACGCAGCACCGCGCAATTGCGGATGCGGGCAAGCACGTGGTGCCTCGACGGTATGAACGTACACCGATGGAAAGCTCCCAAGTTGGAAGAAAAATTCCAAGGAAACGCCGCCACGGGGGAGGACACCAAGGGACCGGGAGTCGCCGCAGCACGAGCCGCAGTACGAGACGGCGAAGACCAGATACCCGTCCTCGTCGTCGCCATCGATCCCGGTTTGAGTAATGTCCCGGTAGCGCCGCCTCTGAGTGGGGTAACCGCAGATGATGAGCCGTTACACGTCAGCGAATATAACGCGGGAGGGCGCATTGCAGAGATGTGTTCGTGGAGTATCTCCCTACCTCCATGGGCTTTTCGGGTTCGCGGGCAGAGCGTCGACCAGGCGGTGGACGCAGTTGCAGGTGCCATTTGGGATGATGTCGTGAGGAGGAAGTGGAAGTGCTGTGAGCATCCACTTCTATCCGGAGAGCTGATCCTCGCGATGTACAAAACCTCCGACGGGGAACGCCTGACGCGCGACCTGTGCGGACACACAATCACATACTCCACAGAAAGAGGAATGGAGGTGCAGGGTCAATGAGGAACCCTGAATTTAACCTGCTCGATGAGCCGTGGATACCTGTCCGGCTCCTCGACGGAAGCGTTGTCGAAATCGGGCTGCTGGAGCTACTTCGGCGCACGACAGAGATTGCCGATCTCGCGTGTGAGCTACCGACGCAGAGCATTGCGATCCAACGTCTGGTACTGGCCGTTGCCTATCGTGTGGCGGCTCCCGCTGATGAGGATGAGTGGATTGATCTATTCGATGAGGGATTGCCAACCGAAGCGATGGCCAACTACCTCGAACAGTGGCGAGACCGCTTCTATCTCTTCGGGGGGCGCTACCCCTTCATGCAGGTTGCTGACCTGCGAACGGAGAAAGACGAGGTAAAATCACTAGACGCAATTGTTGCATGCGTGCCGAAAGAGGAGAAACGACTATTCTCCACACGACAAGGTCCTGGGGTGGCTCAGCTTTCTCCATCAGACGCTGCCCGTTGGTTAGTTCACGTACAGTCGTATGATCCATCGGGCATCCGGTCAGGTGCTGTGGGGGATTCACGAGCGACGGGCGGTAGGGGTGCGCCGATTGGGCCGGCTTGGTGCGGGCGTCTCGGACTCATCTGGATCAAGGGGCAGAACCTTGCCGAAACACTCGTCCTTAACCTCATTCCTCCCGACACAGGTAGTCTGACCGGTGTCGAGCTCACTTCCGAATGGGAGGGGTGCAGCTGGGAGTCAGCTGAACCAGAGAGCGCGGCTCGTGGGGACTACTCGCTTCTCGATCCTTCGGGTAGTCCCCGAAACCTCAGTATCCCGCGTCTGCTGACGTGGCACTCCCGCCGTGTCAGGCTTGTTGGAAGTTGTGAGGGAGTCACGGGAGCCGTCCTTGCGCAGGGAGACAAACTGTCACCTCAGCAGATGCTTCGGTATGAACCGCAGAGTTTATGGGTATATTCCAAAGAACAGTCGAAGAAGTTCAAACAGGACGTGTACATGCCTCGTAAGTTTGAGCCGGGACGAGCTTTTTGGCGTAATCTTCCCGGTACCCTGCCCGGGGCCACGTATGTGGAGGGGGCTGATAAACAACCGAAGAAACAATTTATACAGTGCGCGACGCTCAGCTTTCATTCCGGACTTGCAGAATCATTGGTTGAATCGGTTTACCCTGCTCGGATGATTATCCAGGCAGTTGGGGTTTCCTATGGAACCCAGGAGGCGACCATCGAGGACATTTATTCCGATGAACTAACGCTTCCTGTCGCATTGTTGGCTGCTGAGCGACAAGACCTGGCAGAACTGATTGATCGTGAGGTTCGTACCACAGAGGATGTGGCTAGGGCAGTTGGAAAGCTCGCGGCAAATCTTGCCCGCGCCGGGGGAGAGAGTGGTGAGAAAGCGGGCGAGGGTGCACGAGGTCAAGCCAAGGAACGATTCTTTTCGATGGTTGATGTCTCATTCAGGAGTTGGCTGACACAGGTTGATGGGCGCGAAAACGCACGAGACATCGGGCGACGGTGGGAGCGTTCCCTGCGTCAGCACGCCGTTGACATCCAGGCTGAACTCGTGAGGGGCGCCTCGTCGTCGGCGATCATCGGCCGAGATACCGGCAGGGAGTACATGAACGTTGGTATCGCCGAAAAATACTTCCGGGCGGCGCTCAACAAGAGTCTCCCGGTGTACAACACCAATCAGGAAGGAACGAAATGACCAGCAATGATGCTGCCCCGGAGACTCCTCCGGACGACGGCGCGACAGGTCTGTCGACGCACGGAGCTGTGTATGGCCGCGTCGGTGGGTTGATCGTAAACCGGCTCTGGAAGGAGACTCCTTCGGCACGCGCACTTCGCGCGCAGCTGAGGGGAGCGCTTTCACGAGAGGCCGGATCGGTGCCCGAGCTGTGGGACCTCACGCTCGATGGTCGCCCCGGCTATCTGGGCGACGAGCCGACTAGAGGCGAGAAGGCTGTCCATGGGGCGCTCACGCTGTGGGCGCTTCACCAGGGATCAAATACGAGGCCCATGCACGATACGTCGGACTGCCCGCGCAGCTTCGCGTCCGCGATCCGAATCGTGGCCAAGGGACAAAGCGGTGACAAGCCGGCCGAGGAAGCACCGATCTATCGGCGTTTTTCCGCGGCTGTTCAAACGCCGACCTTCGAGGGACTTCTTGTGCATCTGCGTTCGCTTGTCTCTCAGCTCGAGGCTGCCGAGATTCCCTGTGACTACACGGGGCTTGCAGCCGACCTCTTCACGTGGCAGGACCCGCGTCGTCGCACGTCCGTCATGCGCAACTGGGGTCGTCAGTTTGCTCGTCTCGCTGAAACTATCCACACCGACTCTGCCTCTGACGAGTGACGTCGAGGCAACGCAATCAAACAAACTTCATTTCTGAAAGGAAAGACAATGTCCGTCTTCGTTGATATCCACGTCCTGCAGACCCTCCCGCCCTCGAACCCGAACCGTGATGATACGGGTGCTCTGAAGACAGCTACCTTTGGTGGTGTTAGCCGTATGCGGATCTCATCGCAGGCTATTAAGCGGGCAGTTCGGGAGGATTTTGAAAAGTCTCTTGAGGAATCGCTTCAGGGAATCCGTTCGAAAAGAATTCCCTCTGTCCTCAAGAGCAAGGTTCTGAAGCGTCAGCCTGAGACCAACGAAGATGCTCTATCCAAGATGGTCTCGACCATTGTTGCGTGGACGTATCTTGGTCACACAGATACGAAGAAGAAGCGCGAAAAGTTCCTTAAGGAAGTGAAGAAAAATCCGGAACATGCCTTCGATGAGGTTGATGCTCTCTGGTTTGTATCGAACGCCGAGTTGGATTCTTACGTGGATGCGATTATTGAGGATTCCGCCGAGTCCGATATTGAGAAGGCTT
>ERZ1674246.275-NODE-276-length-9042-cov-30.309892_pt1 | contig 9042 bp, 7 predicted proteins | sample MGYA00581200_ERZ1674246 | MGnify/ENA primary metagenome ERZ1674246 (study PRJEB41354, sample SAMEA4873323) | human saliva metagenome | biome: human-associated habitat [ENVO:00009003]; feature: mouth environment [ENVO:08000002]; material: saliva material... | reverse complement strand
ACCCCGAAAGCTACCGACTCAGCGTCATCGCCGGTGATGACACCGACGACTAACGCAGAGTCAAACCAATACAGAGTCACACCAACACCACAACCAGGTGACCCCTAAGGCCCGCACGGTGCCACCCAAGGAGACAGCAATGAAGCTCATCTACACTGCTTCCCAGGTACGCGAAGCAGAAAAGCCCTACATCGAAGCCGTCGACTACGACGGCTACCTCATGCAACGTGCCGCAGACGCCGTCGCAGCCGAAGCGCAGGAGCTACTCCACGGCACAGAAAACGCCAAAATCCTGCTCCTCATCGGCCCGGGCAACAACGGCGCAGACACCATCTACGCCGGCGCCCGCCTCAGCGCCAAGGGCCACCGCGTTGACGCAGTCATCTTCGACCCCAGCGAAAAGAACCTCGAACTCATCGCCCGCGAAGGTGGCGAAGGCACCCGCGTACTCGACCCCGAACACACCCTCGAACACCTTACCGGCTACGACCTGACCATTGACGGCATCCTCGGTACCGGCTCCAGCGGCGCCGTACGCGGTAGCGCCGGCGAATACCTGGGCGTACTCCGTGCAGCGCAGCTCGACGGTAAGCTCGGCGCAGTCCTCGCAGTAGACACCCCCTCCGGAGTCGACAACAACCGCGGAACCGTGCACGAACCCTCCCTGCGCGCCGACCGCACCGTCACCTTCATCGGCCACAAGCTACCGGCAGGCACCTGCCACAGCGTCCACTCCGGAGACATCAAACTCTACGACCTGGGCGTTCCCGAAGCCCTCGATTCCCACAAGCCCGCCCTGCGCGTCCTTGAGCGCGAAGACTACCGCGAACTCATTGAAGTACCCGACGAGCACTCCCACAAGTACACCCGCGGCGTACTGGGCATGCTCACCGGTAGCCTCGAATACCCCGGCGCGGCCCTCATGAGTGTACGCGCAGCCCTCAACACCGGCGTGGGCATGGTCCGCTTCAACGCCAACTCTCACGAGCTACGCCAGCTCATGATTGCTCACAACCCCGAAACCGTCTACTTCAGCGGCGCCCCCGCCCTGCAGAGGGTCACCGTCTGGGCCGGCGGATCTGGCTCTAGCCACGACTCGCTGGATAAGAACCGCTACCTGCTCCACTCGCCCGAACCCGCCATCCTCGACGCGGGCGCCTGCGACCTGGCGGCAGAATACCTGGCAACCGGTAAGCACCTCGGCTCCCACAAGATCCTCACCCCGCACGCCGCAGAGCTCGAACGCTTCCTGCGCATCGTGCACGAGCTCGCCCCCGAAACCTGGAAGAAGCACCTGGGTGACGCCATCGTACCCAGCCGCAAGGATATCGACGCAGAACCCTTCCGCTGGGTACGCGCCGCCTCCGAACTTTCCGGCGCCACCGTCATGCTCAAGGGCGGCTACACGCTCATTGCGGCACCCAACGGCGCCACCTACAGCGTTGCCGGAGGAAGCCCCTGGCTCGCCACCGCAGGCAGCGGTGACACCCTCACCGGCATCTACGGCGCCCTGCTCGCCCAAACCGTAGCCGCCTTCGACGCCCGCGGAGAAGCCCTAGAAGGCTGCACCTTCGCCTCCATCGGCGCGCTCGCAGTCTACCTGCATGGTGAAGCAGCACGCGCCAGCGCCACCGGAAGCGTCAAGGACGCTCTGCCCGGCCCGGCACCCGCAACCCGCGTTGCGCAGATGCTCCCCGAAGTCATCGCACGCCTCATCGCCGAATAGGGGAGCGGAACTAGCGCCCTGATGTTCTGACGCTTGTCTAGAAGCGAAGAGCTGACCAGATACCCTGGGCACACAGAAGGGGCGTGAATCCACCGGAAATGGATTCACGCCCCTTCAACGCGCTTATATCAATACACGATGCCGAGCTGCCTGTGCCGGGACAGCATCACTAAAAACCGGCATACGAACCAGCGGGAGAAACTCCCACCATCCTTCTTAGTACGCGCCTTCCTTAGCGAAAACCGCACGGACAGTACGCAGAAGAATAATGAAGTCACCGGTAAGCGACCAGTTCTCAACATAGTAGAGATCCAGACGAACCGACTCTTCCCAGGAGAGATCACTACGACCCGAAACCTGCCACAGACCGGTAATACCCGGCTTCACCAGCAGACGGCGGTACGCAATGTCCTCGTACTGCTCAACTTCCTCAACCAGCGGAGGACGCGGACCCACCAGCGACATATCGCCAATGAACACGTTCCACAGCTGAGGCAGCTCATCAATCGAGTACTTACGGATGAACTTACCAATGGGAGTAATACGCGGGTCGTCCTTCATCTTGAAGAGCACGCCGTTACCCTCGTTCTGCTCCATGAGGCGCTTCTTGACCTCTTCAGCGTCAGTACGCATCGAACGGAACTTCACCATCTTGAAAAGCTCACCGTTCAGACCCACACGACTCTGCAGGAAGAAGACAGGGCCACCATCACGCTTCACCAGCAGTGCCACCACCAGGAATAGCGGAGAGAGCAGAATCAAACCCAGACCCGAAGACACAACATCCACGGTGCGCTTGAAGAACGCCGACAGGCCGGTAATACGCGGAGTCGACACGTGCACCAGCGGCAGACCGTTCAACGGCTGCATGTGCATACGCGGACCAGCAATATCGGTCGTCGCAGGAGCCATAATCAGCGAAATATGTGCATCAGCCAGCTTCCAACCCAGCAGGCGAACCTGATCCGGGCTCAAGTGGTGACCATTCGTAACAGCAACCATATGAATATCGTTCTCGCGGATAGCATCCATAATGTCAGCCGGAGAAGTGCTGTAACCAAGCACCGGAATCGGTGCGCCAGCAACAGTGGTACCCGGGGTGAAACCGGGCAGATAGAACGCAGCGGGGGACAGACCGGAAGCAACCACGCCCTCCAGGTTCTTATACAGGTGCTGACCGGTCGTCACATCAGAAATAATCATGACGCGAGTGAGCGCACGACCGCGGGTACGCGAACGCACCAGACCCTGACGAATCAGCCAACGCTCAACGAGCAGAAGGAACAGACCCAGCGGGTAAGCAATCAACAAGTACATGCGGGTGACGTCAACCTTGAGGAAGAACGCCACAATAATCAGCAGGCAGAAGAAATAGGTGCTACCGCGAGTAATGAGACGGTACTCCTCGTTGCCGAAACCCATGATGCGCAGGCTACGGGAGCCGTTCACCTGGAGGATAAACCACCAGCCGATGACCATACCGACGCCCAGGAAAATGTAATCAATAGCGGGAATACGGCCATCCAAGGCGTTAATAGGCCAAACGTTCACATAGGGCAGGTCAGCATTCTCCCACCCGAAACGAATCAGATGCGCAGCGACAACCGCAATAACAATGGCGAGAAGGTCGCCAAAATAAAGGGCGCGCTGAACCTTGGGATGCCAGCTTCGCTTGACGACGAAGTCTGAACCCCACATTTTTTTAAGACGATCTTGTACTTTCAACGGTGTAATCTTCCCCGGAAATTTGTCCTGTGTCGTGGACTGAGAGCGGCGAATAGGCACATTTACCCCTAATTATCGGTGTAAGGGAGACGTGTCCTAGTCTATGTTCTGAATGAATGAGTGAACCCTTAATCTTGCTGAGTGAATAATGGCAGAGATTACGGTAAAGGCGCTGGTTAGACGCCTAGTGGAGCATTATATGAACCCACAGAGCGCATAAACGTGTTCCGTAAACTATTCTACGGGGTCGGGGGTCTTACGTCTCGAAGAATAAAGCCGTAAAGTCGCTCCCGCGTGATGAAATCAATCACAGAAAAAGAAGAGAATAAGAGCCCCCGAGAAGAATGCCTATTGGAGCTAAGAAACTCCTAAAAATACCAGACTGTTTCACACACCTGCAGAAAAACAGTAACCGGCATATAAAACGACAAACCCCGGAGGCTCAATAACAAACCCTACACACGGTGTAAAAGGGACATTAAGGACGCTCAAGCCCCGCACGATCCAAAATGAAATCAATCATCGGCTCATAACGACGCGGCGGAACGTTATCGTCCATCGGAACGCACACCGGCAAATCCCCCTGCTCAGCCGCCACAAACAGACCCGGATCATTACAATCCGCAATACCAATCGTCAGCAGCTTACAGGTCGAGGACGCATAACCAGCCATACCGTGATCCGAAACCACCAGATCCGGAGTCACACCGCGCGCCTTCAACTGATCCAGCGCGATGCGCATCGGGCCGGGGAAATGCGTATGCTGCAGATTACCGTACTGCTCAAACATCACGACATCCATAATCTGACGGATATCGCCGTCCAGGAAGCGCTCGCCCTCCTCAATCTGAAGAACCTCAGCGCCGGCAGCCTTCGCAGCCGCAGCCATCACCGCATAGATGGGGAACAGACCCGCCGGGTGACCGGTCGCAAACAGAATACGAGAACCCGCACGCACCGCCTCACCGAAGATGCGGGCGTACTCCTCCAGTGCGCTGATGCACTGTTCAGCACCAATAGTGTCCTGACCGTGAATATGCGAACGATCCGGGTTCAGACCCGCGCGGCGGACCATCACCTCAAACACCGAATCGTAATCCCATTCGCGGGTCCACTGCACACCAAACTCAAGGTGCTCATTACCGTCCAGGAAACCCTGAATATGGTCCAGGTTATTCTCTCGGGCGGTTGCCACCTCGCCGGTAATACGCACAGAATCCAGGTACGCGGCGAACTCATCGCGGCTCATCGAGAAAGACATTAAAACTCCTCACAACGTGAAAAATACATTACTGCGAGATACCCTCACGTACCTCGGCATAAGCTTCCAGGGTCTTACGCGCCGTCTGCTCCCAACCCATCGTGCGGGCACGCGCCGCGGCGTTTGCACCCAACGAATGACGCAGATACGGGGCACGCACCAGACGCTCAATAGCTGCAGCCCAACGCTGCGGAGTACGAGGCGCCACCAGCAGGCCCGTGCGGTGGTTCTCCACCGCAAAGCGCAGACCGTCAGCATCCGTAGCGAGCACCGCCGCGCCGCATGCCTGCGCCTCCAGAGCCACCAACCCGAACGTCTCAGACGACGACGGGGACGCCACAATGTCGGCGGCACGGAAAATATTCGCCAACTCAGATGCCGGAACCGGGTCCTTCAAATGCACCCGATCTGCCACACCCAGCTCAGCTGCACGCTGCAACAGGCGACGCTCATAATCCGAATCGGAACGACCAATAATATCCACGTCCACCTGCAGGTCGGAGGGGAGCAGCGCGAGCGCCTCCACCAGTAGTTGCGGGCCCTTCAACGGCTGAGGCCTACCGGCAAACACAATGCGGCAACGAGTCTCCGAGGTGTCATTGAGCGGATGCACGCCAGGAATCGTATGGAAAATCGAGGTGTCAACACCCGGCGGGATAATGGCAAGCTTCTGCGCGTCCGTACCGTAGTACTCGCCCATCTGCTGCGCCTCCAGGGGAGTATTCACAATCACCCGGCTCGCGGAGCTACTCATCAGACGCTCGGCGCGGTATCGTTCCTCAGGCTCGGGTGCTTCACCTTCGCCGCGGCGCGCATCCTTGGCGGCAGCCGTCGTATGCGGAGTGAAAAGAACGGGAACCGGGAAGCCAACGCCCTGAGCCGACCACAGTTGGGATGCGCGAGCCGCAGCCTGACCAGACAGCCAATAGTGGGCGTGAATAATATCCGGGGTGTACAGCGCCTGCTCCACGCACGCCCGCGCAAAATCATCGGTGACCGTAGCCAACTCATTCTTCGAAAGACCACGAGCAGACGGAATATCAAGGCTATGGCGCACAATGCGCTCGCCGGGCTGAGGAGGGTGACGGAACGGCGAATCAGCCGGAAGCGCCTCACCGCGGTCCAGGGTGAAAACCTCAACCCGCAGCTCGGGATCGAGCTCCAGCATGGCGTGCACCGACCGGGCAATATAGACGTTCATGCCGCCTGCATCTCCGCTACCGGGCTGCGCAAAAGGGTCGGTGTGCATGGAATACACGTGAACCGTCCGAACCGGCGGCAGAGTGCTCATCGATGCTTTCCTCTCTCAAAGGTGTACCTGACCTAGTGTAGCGCGACAGGACTTTCGCACACCGGGAGGTCTAGAATTTAGTAGAAAAGAGGTTGCCCAAGCGCAGCCTGTAGTACCCGCCCGTCAGAAGGACCGTGAAGGACCATGACTCACCCTCAGCAGCCTGCCGAACCGCTCTACTGCCCGCCCTGCACCCCGGCAGAGGCAGAGCGAAGCGCCACGATTGACCTTGATGCGCTAGAACATAATGTGCGCCGCCTCAAGGAACTTATTGGCGACCGTGCGCTCATTGCAGTGATTAAGGCGGACGCGTACGGTCACGGCGCGTACCCGGTGGCACGTTCGGCTATTGCCGCCGGTGCTGACCTGCTGGGTGTGGTGCACGTGAACGAGGCGCTGGAACTGCGTGCTGACGGTATTGAAGCGCCGCTCATGGCGTGGCTGCACACTCCCTCCACCGATTTTGAGGCGGCGCTGCATGAGAAGATCCGTCTGGGTGTTTCCGGTTGGGACCTGGAGGCGGTAGCCGACGCAGCTGAACGCACCGGCGAGCGCGCTATCGTGCATCTGAAGGCTGATACCGGTCTGGGTCGTAACGGTGCCACCGCGGCGGATTGGCCTGCGCTGGTGGTTCGCGCCGCCTGTCTGGAGGAGTCTGGGCTGATTACGGTTGAGGGTATTTTTAGCCACCTGGCGGTTGCTGATGAGCCGACCCGCGCCGAGACTGCTCAGCAGCTCGACACCCTGGATGCTTTTGTGGCTCAGGCTCGTGAGGCTGGCCTGGCCCCGAAGATCGTGCATTTGGCGAACTCGCCGGCGACCCTGACCGCCTCGTTGGAGGGCTGGGACACGGAGGGGCGTCTGCTCGGTGACGGCGTGCGTTGCGGTTTGGCGCTGTACGGTCTTTCCCCGCTGCCGGAGGTCACCGCTGAGGACCTGGGGTTGAAGCCTGTCATGACGGTGGGAAGCTACATTGCCGCAGTGAAGGAAGTTCCTGCAGGTCAGGGCGTTTCCTACGGTCTGCGCTACCACACTCCCAAAGCAACCACCCTGGCGCTGGTGCCGCTCGGCTACGCTGACGGCGTGCCGCGCATCGCGGAGAACGCGCCGGTGCGCATCTACCCGGGCGCGCAGAACACGGAGAACGGCTCCGTGCCTAACAACGCGGAAGGCAAGACCTACCGCGTGGTCGGCCGCATCGCCATGGACCAGATGGTCGTTGACCTGGGCGAACCCGGCCTGAGTGACCCCGCCCTGGGGTACCTGGGTGCGCCCGCCATCCTTTTTGGTGCCGGTGAGAACCCGCCCGTGGAAGAATGGGCGGATGCCGCGCAGACCATTAACTACGAAATCGTGACCCGCATTTCGTCCCGCGTGGAGCGCCTCTACGTTGGCGGCTCCTGGGTTGAAGCTGAACTGAACGAGCTGTGGGGCACCGGCGAGGAGCAGGAGGGTTAATGAGCGCTGAGTACATTTCTGCCGCACTCGACCTGGATGTGACCGGCCCCGACCATACCCGCCGCTTGGCGCTCACCCTGGCGCGGCACCTGAATGCCGGGGACGTACTGTTGCTCTCGGGCGAGCTCGGCGCGGGTAAGACCACGTTCACCCGCTCCCTGGGTGAAGGCCTGGGCGTGCGTGAAGGCGTTATCTCACCGACCTTCGTGCTCTCGCGCGTGCACCCGAACCTGCCGGACGGCCCCCGCCCCGGTGGCCCCGACCTGGTGCATGTGGATGCCTACCGCCTCTCCAGCGCCGAAGAGCTCGACGACCTGGATCTGGAGTTCTCCCTGCCGCGCTCGGTGACCGTCATCGAGTGGGGCCGCGATAAGGCTGAGCACCTGAGCGATTCCCGCCTGGAGCTGGACTTCACCCGACTGACCGGCGCGGATGCACGCTTCGCCTACTCGGGTGCCGAAGAGTTCAGCTGGGACGACGAAGACGAGGACGAAAGCGACGAGGACGCGGACACCCCCGAACCTCGCCTGCTGCGGGTGCGCGCCTTCGGCCCCCGCTGGGAGCACGCTTTTGACGCACTGAAAGAGGCCCTGCAGAGCACCTAGAGCCCGCGCGTTAGAATGATAGGGTGCTAGTACTTGCCCTTGATTCATCCGCCACCGCATCTGTGGCGCTCGCCCGTGTGCACGGCTCCGAAGCCGGTGCGTCCTTCGAAATCCTCGCCCGCTACGAGAGCGAAGATACTCGCTCCCACGCCGAGGTGATGGGCCCCTACGCGCAGGCGGCCCTGCAGGACGCTGGCGTGCGCGGCGAAGATTTGGATGCGATTCTGACCGGTACCGGTCCGGGACCTTTTACGGGTCTTCGCGCCGGTATCGTTACTGCGCGCGCTCTGGGTTTTGCCTGGTCGGTGCCGGTGTACGGCATGATGAGCCTGACCGCGCTGGCTGAGCGTGCTGTGTCTGGCGCAGCTGCCGGTGAAGAGGACGTAGAACGAGCGTTCGCCTCTGCTGAAAATCCTGAGCTTGTAGAAGGTGCTGAGCTGCTCGTACTCTCCGACGCGCGCCGCCGTGAAGTCTACTCCGCCCGCTACCGCGTGAACGCCGCAGGCTACAGCCTGGTGGACGGCCCGAACGTATGCCCCGCCTCCGAAATTCTGCCCGGTGGGGCTCCCTCCTACGCCTACGGCTACGGTTCTGGCCTGTACGCCGAGGCTCTCGAAGAGCACGGCTGGACCATCGTCGAATCTGCCCGCGAGGTTCACCCCCATGCCGAGTACCTGGTTGCCGCCGCGGCGCGCCTGGGCGTAGAGAACCTGAGCGAGGACACCTCCGCCCAGTACCTGCGCGACTCAGACGCAAAGGTCCCCGCCGCAATGCTCGCCCGCCAGCAGAAGCAGGCCGCACCGGCCGCACAGGCTGCCGCGCAGAAGGAGAGCTAAATGAGCGCTACCGACAATATCGTGCGAGACGACCTGGCGCTGAATAATCTGGCACTGAACAACCTGGCGCTGAGTGATCTGGCATTGGGCGCCCGCCTGCGCGTTGCCGAACTTGCCGACGTGCAGGCCATGCACCGCAT
>ERZ1674246.273-NODE-274-length-9096-cov-7.876341_pt1 | contig 9096 bp, 5 predicted proteins | sample MGYA00581200_ERZ1674246 | MGnify/ENA primary metagenome ERZ1674246 (study PRJEB41354, sample SAMEA4873323) | human saliva metagenome | biome: human-associated habitat [ENVO:00009003]; feature: mouth environment [ENVO:08000002]; material: saliva material... | reverse complement strand
CGAGGATCGTGTCGGCGAACTTGACGGGCAGCGCGGTCTCCATGACGACGAGCGGCCCTTCGATCTGGGAGCGCACAGCGCGGGCGACGTGCACGCCATCGGCCGTGTGCGGGTCGAGGAGGTAGCCGCTCTCCTGTTCCGTGCACGCGATCTCGGCGAGGCGGTCCGCGTGTGTGGAGGTGCCGGAGATGAAGCCGTAGGTGTCGCGCAGGGCGGCGAACTCGGGTGTGCCGGACAGGTCGAAGGAGCCGTCGCGGGCGAGGGCCTCGTCGAACAGGGCGCGGGTGGCGTCCCCGTCGCGGCCGAGCAACTCGAAGATGAAGCGCTCGAAGTTCGAGGCCTTGGAGATGTCCATGGACGGGCTGGAGGTCGCCAGCGTGTCCGCGGAGGAGCGGGGGCGGTAGACGCCGGTGCGGAAGAACTCGTCGAGGACGTCGTTCTCGTTCGTGGCGACGACGAGGGTGCCCAACGGCACACCCATCTGGCGGGCGATGTGGGCGGCGCACACGTTGCCGAAGTTGCCGGAGGGCACGACGACGCTGACCTTGGACGAGGCGGCGGCACCTTCCTCGGTGACGCGCAGCCAGGTGGCGACGTAGTAGCAGACCTGGGCGAGCAGGCGTGCCCAGTTGATAGAGTTGACGGCACCGACGTGCCAGGTGGCCTTGAAGTCGGCGTCCATGTTGATGGCCTTGACCAGGTCCTGACAGTCGTCGAACACACCGTCAACGGCGACGTTGACGATGTTGTCGTCGAGGAGGGAGAACATCTGGGCGCGCTGGAAGGCGGTCATGCGGCCGGCGGGGGTGAGCATGACGACGGAAAGTCCGGGGCGGCCGCGCAGCGCGTATTCGGCGGAGGAGCCGGTGTCGCCGGAGGTGGCACCCACGATAGTCAGCCAGTCGCCGCGGCGGGTGAGCTCATATTCGAAGAGTTCGCCGAGGAGCTGCATCGCCATGTCTTTGAAGGCGGCCGTGGGGCCGTTGGATAGGTGGGCGATGCGCAGGTCGGTGCCTTCCAGGGCGTCGACGGGCACGATCTGCGGGTCGGAGAAGGAGGGGGTGGAATAGGCACGGGCCGTGATCGCGCACAGGTCGTCGGCGGGGATGTCGTCGACGAAGAGCGAGATGATGCCGGCGGCCATCGCCGCGTAGCCTTCCTCGCGCAGGACGATCCGCAGCTCGTCCAGGTCGGAGGCCGACAGGGTCGGGTATTCCTCGGGCAGGTAGAGGCCGCCGTCGGGCGCCAGGCCCTCCAGCAGAATGTCGCTGAAGGAGCGGGTGGGCGCATCGGGGCCACGTCGAGTCGAAATATAACGCACGGACAAATCCTATCGGAGAGAAAGCCTGTGAAGCCAGATAGGTCGTATTTCGTCACGTTTTCACGAGGCCTGGGCGGGGTCGGTAGTGTGCGCGCAGCCCGCGAGCGTGTGATAGAAACAACGCGTGAGTAGCATGGATCCTCGCTGGAGCGGTCCGGGTCCTCCCGGCGCGTCGCGACAGACCCAGTCAAACATTTCCGCCCCTAACCCTGACAGGTTGGTCAGAGCGGACGAGACGAGGGCGGGCAGCGGAAGGGCTGGGTTTCCTGGGATTCGACCTAGTTTCTGTCCGAGGGAGATCCGCTCATCGTTGGCGACACGTTGGTGGACAAGAAGACGGGCGCGCAATCGCAGGCTGCCCCCTGCTTCTTCGAGCCGACGCAGCTTCGCGCCAGCGCCGACGGGAACGCGGCCTTCGTATGGAAGAACATCGACAGCGTCACCTATTGCTGTGACATGACGAACGGGCAGGCCCACTCGACCGATCATCCACGACAGGCATCGGCACTCGTGTGGGCGTATGACGACCTGCTCATCGGCGTCGTGGGATCGGACATCGTGACCTTCACACCGACCTCGTCGTGAGGTTACTCTGGTGGCATGACTGATTTGCCTTTCCGCATCGGCCAAGCGGTCGACGTGCACGCCTTCGCAGTCCCCGATTCGCAGCGCACCCTCATGCTCGCGTGCCTGGAGTGGCCGGGCGAGCGCCCCCTCGAGGGGCACTCGGACGCGGACGCCGCCGCGCACGCGCTGTGCGACGCGATGCTGCTGGCCACGGGCCTGGGCGAGCTGGGCACGGTCTTTGGCGTGGATCGCCCCGAGTGGGCGGGCGCGTCGGGCCGTGCGATGCTGCAGGAGGTGCGCCGCATGGCGACTGAGGCCGGCTGGGTGCTGGGCAACGCGACCGTCCAGGTCGTGGGCAACCGCCCGCGCATGGCCGCACGCCTGCCCGAGGCCGGCGCCGTCATGAGCGAGATCGCCGGCGGCACGGTGACAGTGTCGGCGACGACCTCGGATCGCCTGGGTTTCACGGGCCGAGGCGAGGGCGTGGCCGCACTGGCGAGCGTCCTCATGGTCCGGGTCGCCCCCGCATCCAACTAGACGCGGCTCCCCACGTCGGCCCGACGCGGGACAGGCACGCCGACGCTCCTCGCATGGTACAAACGTCCCATGAGTAACGATGATTCTCGCGTGACGCCTCCCGGCGAGGCGCAGCCGCGTTCGTCGCGCGCACGCAGCGAGGAGTCCCCGAGCGGGGCCGATGCCTTCGTCCTGCCCGAGTTCGATTCCCTGCCAGATTTGGCACCGCTGCCCGGCCTCGCTCCGCTACCGGACATAGCACCACTGCCCGACCTTGACGAATTCTTAAAGGCCGACCCGCTCGCAGGATTCGACGAGGCCGTGGCCGCGCAGGCGGACGCCATCAGTTCGCGCGACGATGACGCACTCCTAAGCGCCGCGCCCGCAGGCGACATCCCATCGCTACCCACAAGTCCGTCGACGCCCGCGGTCCCATCGCCGCCCGCGGTCTCGACCACACCGACGCAGAACACAGCTCCGACGATCACCGTCGTCCCCTCCCAGGCCGACGCCGCACCCACTCACGCAGCCACGGCCTCGTCACGAACCAGTCCCGCCCAAGAATCAAACGAACCCGTCGCCCACCCTGCGGGTCGACTGTCCTGGGGCGAGCAGAGGACCACGAATTCCGCCACCCCCGTCGGTTTGGCGATCTCCGGTGCCGTCGTCGTAGTCAGCGGCATTATTTCCTTGGTCCACGCGGGCGGCAGCGATCACAAGCGTCCCACGCTCCCTCCACCGGCCCTCGATACGAAACAGCAGGTCCTCCATGTGCCCGGATACCGTGGGGCCGCGACGAACACGCATTCCCTGTCGCCCGAGTGGGCCTCGGGCGTCGCCACTGCGTGGACGATCCCCACCACGAACGGGCCGGCGGGGACACCACCGCAGATATACGTCGACGGGTCGGTCCTCTACCTTGCCGCCGACGACCTGATGGAGGACCGGAGGGAATCGGCCGTCACGGTGTCAGCCTATGACCTGTCGAGTAACGAACCCACTCTCCTGTGGACATCGACGGGTCCGACGGAGAACTCGGCGATTATGTCCTCCCACACGCCCGCGTTCCTCTCGGATGACGACCAGGTCTTTTTCCACGACGTCGTCATCGACAAGGCCACAGGCGCGCAAACTCAGGCTCCCTGGAAGAGGGATTATCCTCTCGCGATGGCCGACAACATCGTGGTGACGTGCTCAACCACGACAACGTGCAGCGGATGGACGCGCGAGGGCAGCGAGTGGACAAACCTGTGGACGACGACCACGGCAACCCAGTCCGGATACGGGTTGCATAACCATGATCTGGGCTACGCACCTGCGGGCACTGCGCTCGCCGGAAGCGGCGCACAGGCCGCCGTCCTGGTCCCCACCGCCCCCAACGAACTCCCGCAGATCCTCAACGTCCATACCGGCGAAGTAACGACCCTAAACAATCCCGACGGGAATGCCAACTATCGGAAGGTCGAGGTGGCCACCGACGGCTTCCTCGTCTACGAGCGCAGCGAACAGGTCGGGTTACTCTTCGAACCCAACGGGACCCTCCAGTCCACGTTCACAGCAGAGCCGCACCTGCCGACAGTCAGCCACGACGGGAGGCAGCCAACGACGTCGGACATCCACACCTTCATGACAAGCACGAAGGCACAGTGGACGGCGGGCACGATTGCGCTGACAGGCACGAACGAATGCGCCATCGAGTACAAGCTGACCGCCGACAGCGCCACACACACGATCTCCATCCCCTCAGCGGCACGCCCGAATATGACGCCGGGCTGCTACTTCGACCCGACCGACGCGCGTGTCAGCGTCGACGGATCGGCTCTCTACATCGACACCTTCAACTTCCAGGACACGAGCAAATATTTCATCGACACCGCCAAGGGACTGTCCTTCACGTCGAATGACCTCAACGAGGCCACGCACCTCACCTGGGTCTTCGACGACATGCTGATCGGCCAGACCGACGGCGGAATTCGGGCGTTCGTGCCTGCCTCCTCCTGAGAGCGCACTGCTCACAGGGGGCGAGGCCTCGGCGACGAAAGCGAAGAACCCACGCCCGCGTTCCACACGGGTGTGATAGAAACGTCTCATGAGCAACGACGATGTCCTCGGAACCCCCGCCGACGGGACGCAGACACCCTCCGCGCGCTCGCGGGACGAGGAGTCCCCGGACAGCGGTGGCGTCTTCGCGCTGCCGGAGTTCGGGACGCTGCCGGGCTTCGCGCCGCTGCCCGAACTCGCGCCGCTGCCGGATCTGGCCCCGCTGCCCGATATCGGTGACATCCTCTCCTCCCCCGCGTCGATGCCCGGCGACGAGGCCGGGGCCGGGCAGGCGGATACCGCGGGATCTCAGGATGACGACCTGTTCCCGGGCGCCTCTCCCCTGCCCGGGATCTCGCCGCTACCTGACATCGCCCAGCTACTCGCAGACACTCCCACCTCGTCCACCGTCGACGACACTCAACCCGTTGCGCCAGAGTCCAGGCCTCTCTCAGACACCGCTCCGACGCCCACCTCCGCTCCCCTCCCCGAAGCCGCTCGCCTACCGGACGCGGCTCCCTCGGCCTCGGCGGCCACCACCCAGATGGATACCGTCTCCGCGGTCGCAGCCCCGGCCTCGTCGCTGGCGGGACACGTGAGCGGCCGATCATCGAGCGGCCGCGCTCCCTTCCGCCTCAAGCCCGAGGAGAGCATCGGCGAGGCTGCCTCCGCCCACAAACGCCTACCCCGCCCCCTGATCGCGCTCGGATGCGTCGTTGCGCTCGGCGTCGGGCTCTCTTTCTACAGCCAACGAAACGTCGAACCGATGACGTCGTCGACTCCGTCACCTACGGTCTCCTCGGCGCGGTCCTCGCACACGCCGACCGTGCAGGTGCCCGCGCAGGCACCGAATCTGCCTACTCGCGCGCCCGGCTACCGTGGGACCGCGACGAACACGCACACACTGTCGCCCGAGTGGGCCTCGGGGATCGCGACCGCGTGGACGATCTCGGTTGAGAACACATCGTCCACGTTCCTGCCACACATTTACGTCGATGGCTCAACCCTCTACGTTGCGTCCAACGCCACGATCAAGGGCGAGCCAGGGTACGCCGTCACGGTCACCGCCTACGACGTGTCGGGGGCGCAGCCCACTCAGCTGTGGTCCTCAACCGGGCACACGAAAAACAACGTGGCCTTGACCTACACGCCCACCTTTGTCTCAAGCGACGACCAGCTCTTCTTCCACGACGTCGTCATCGACAAGAAGACCGGTGAGCAAACCCAGGCCCCCTGGGGCATAGCATTTCCCCTCGTGATGGCCGACGGCATCCTCGTGACCTGCTCGTCAACAACGACGTGCAGCGGATGGACGCAGGAGGGCGGAGAGTGGACGAACCTGTGGACCACGACGACGACGCAGCAAAATCCATCGGGGTTCCGTCAGCTCGACCTCGGATACTCGCCCTCAAGTAACGCTATTACCGGCAGCGGGGAGCACACCTCCGTCCTGGTTCCTATCTACAACGACCGGATTCCGCAGATCATCAATATCCACACTGGGAAGATCGCGTCCCTGAGCAACCCCGACGGGGACGGCGAGTACCGAACCGTCGAGGTCACGCCCGAAGGATACGTCGTCTACGAGAATATCGATTCCTACGGGATGCTCTTCGACAGCGACGCCACCCTCCAGTCCACGTTTAAGACCGCCCGCAACCTGCCCATAGTCAGTCACGATGAGACACCTCGCAGCGCGCCGGACGTCAAAGAGTTCCTGACGCACCAGAACGCGCCGTGGGCCGTAGCTACCCTGCGCATGCCTGGCAGGCACCAGGATGAGTGCATGTTCGAGATCACCTTCACCGCCGACGGTTCGACGCGTACGACCCCCGTCCCCGATGCGCTGACGCCCAGCTTGCCGTCCACCTGCTACTTCGACCCGAAGCAGGTGAGTATCAGCGCCGATGGATCGGCTCTGTACATGGACGCCTTCGTCGGTGCCGACAAGAACAAATACGTCATCGACACCGTCAACGGCGAGGCCTACATGTCTCCGGAGCTCAACGTCTCGGAACAGCTCACCTGGGTCTACGACGACATGCTCATCGCCGTGTCCAAGGCCGGTGTCAAGGCCTTCGTGCCCGCCTCCTCCTGACGTCGGCAACGACTCGGGACGCTTTCCCTCGCGTCCCAACGCCCGGTGCCGCATGGTAGAAACGTCTCATGAGCAACGACGATTTTCGCGTGACGCCTCCCGGCGAGGCGCAGCCGCGTTCGTCGCGCGCACGCAGCGAGGAGTCCCCGAGCGGGGCCGACGCCTTCGTCCTGCCCGAGTTCGATTCCCTGCCAGATTTGGTGCCACTGCCCGACCTCGCTCCGCTGCCGGACTTAGCACCGCTGCCCGACCTTGACGAAGTTTTGAAGGCCGATCCGCTCGCAGGATTCGACGAGGCCGTGGCCGCGCAGGCGGATACCGTCAGTTCGTCGGGGGCCGACACCTTCCCGAACGAGACGCCAGCCCCCAAGGCCTCGCCCACCGCGAGCAAAGCCACACCCGCGAGCGCGGCCACGGCCTCGTCCCGGGCGGTGCTCGATGATATCCCGCCACGCGGCGACAGCCCCGCCCCGGCGTCCAAGGAAACCGGGGACGCCAGCAAATCCAGCAAGCGCTCCGTGGCCGCCACGCTCGCGGCCCTTGGTGCCACGATTGGTACCGCGTTTTCCGCGGGCCACGTCGGTGGCAGTACCACCCCTCGCGTCCATACCCCACGGGTGCCGCACGGGTCGCTGCCGAGCGCGCCGCTGACGCACGCGCCGCTGCCGAGTCTACCGAGCCTGCCGTCGCTCCCATCAGCGGGATACCAGGGAAGCGCACAGGATACGCACGCCCTGTCGCCTGCGTGGGCATCGGGTGCCACGACCGCGTGGACGATCCCTGTGCCGGCTCAATCGGCCGACGCGACACCACAGTTCCACGTGGATGGGTCAACCCTGTACATTGCCTCTGATGCTGCGAACAGCAGCAAGAACGGCTCGGCCGTCACGGTGTCAGCCTACGACTTGTCGGGGAGTACACCCGCCCACCTGTGGACGTCGACGGGTCCCACACAGAGCTCAGCGATCTTGTCGTTCCACACGCCTGCGTTCGTCTCGGGCGAGGACCAGGTCTTTTTCCACGACGTCGTCATCGACAAGGCTACGGGCGCGCAAACTCAGGCTCCCTGGGGGACAGATTTTCCCCTGGCTCTGGCTGACGACGTCATGGTGACGTGCTCGACCACGACGACGTGCAGCGGATGGATGCGCGAGGGCGGCGAGTGGACGAACCTGTGGACCACGTCCACGGCGACACAGTCCGGATACGGGTTGCGTGACCATGATCTGGGCTATGCACCTGTAGGCACTGCGGTCGCAGGGAACGGTGTGCACGCCTCGGTCCTGGTCCCCACCGCCACCAATGAACTCCCGCAGATCCTCAACGTCCATACCGGCGAGGCGGTAACCTTGAGCAATCCCAACGGGAATGCCGACTCCCGGAAGGTCGAGGTGGCCACCGACGGTTTCATCGTCTACGAGAACTCCGGTTCTCGCGGGTCTATCTTCGACAGCGACGGGGTCCTTCAAGCGACGTTCACCGCCGAACCGGATCTGCCCGCGCTCAGCCGAGACGGGACGCAGCCGACGACGTCGGACATCCAGACCTTCATGACGCACAAGCGAGCGGCGTGGGCAACGGGAACGGTGAGCATGACCGGCACGGGCGAGTGCACGATCACGGTCGCCCTGACCGCCGACGACTCGACGCGCGAGATCCCGCTCCCGGACGCTGCACGCCGGTTCGTGCGCGACGACTGCTCCTTCACTCCGAAGGACCTGCGTGTCAGCGCCGATGGATCGACCCTGTATGTCAAGTCCTTCAGCTCCCAGGACACTAACAGCTACATCATTAACACCGCCGATGGTTCGTCTTCCTCGACGAAAGACTTCAAAAAGGCCACACGCCTCACCTGGGTCTTTGACGACATGCTGATCGGCATCACCGATAAGGAAATCAAGGCGTTCGTTCCTGCTTCCTCGTGACGAGGCCTGGGTGGCCACGGCGTCATGCTCAGCGTACGAGTGTGATAGAAACAACTCATGAGCAACGACGATCACCCCCGCGCGAGTAGCCCGGCACCCCAGCCGCTGCACGCCTCGAACGGCGGCTCTCAGGCACCCGAGCCTCAGTCTCCGCAGTCGTTCTCCCAGGACCGCCAGGCACCTCAGCCCCCTGCTCAGCAGCCCCCACGGCGAACAAAACTGGGCCGTCAGGTGCTCGTTGTCCTCGTTACTTTGGTTGCGGTACTCGTCATCGGTACCCTCGCCGGATTTCTGTACGGGCTTTCCATGAGGAGCACGTACATTCACGTCCGTCATCCAGATCCGACGCCGGAAGCGACTGCCCCGCAGATCGAGGCGGATCCCACCCCGGTCGGCTATCAGGGGACAGCGACCACCACGACGGAGTTGTCCCCCGCCTGGTCCTCCGGCCTCGCGACGGCGTGGACGCTTCCCACGGACCCCGATTCCCTCGTTCCACAGCTCATCGCCGAAGGAACCACCCTGTTCGCCGTCGCCCACGGGGTGGGAGCCAATACGGCGACGACCGTAACCGCCTACGACATTTCCGACAACGAACCGATCACCCTGTGGACAAGATCGGAAGAGCA
>ERZ1674246.261-NODE-262-length-9277-cov-7.757211_pt1 | contig 9277 bp, 8 predicted proteins | sample MGYA00581200_ERZ1674246 | MGnify/ENA primary metagenome ERZ1674246 (study PRJEB41354, sample SAMEA4873323) | human saliva metagenome | biome: human-associated habitat [ENVO:00009003]; feature: mouth environment [ENVO:08000002]; material: saliva material... | reverse complement strand
AGGAAAGAGGACGGGTACGCATGCGGGTATTGATGCCGATGGACACCGCGGCAGCGAGAAGCGCGGCGGACTGAAACTCGTTCCGGCTCGTACACCCGCATACACGCCACACGGTCTCGGCGAATGCCTCGAGGTCAACCGTCGACAGCGCGATGCCGACCGGTATCGCGCACATGAGACGAGCATCAGCGCTCGCGGTGGTGGATAGCTGCGTCCCGGAGTGGGTGGTGCATTCCTCGCCCGGTGCTCGCAGCAGCTGGAGGGCAACGGCCATCGCCGACGTTGTGACCTCGCAGCCAGGCCCATCGGACGCCTCGAGCGTGTCCGAATGTGCTGCGTCTGCGCGGGCCAAGCCTGCCAGCGCCCCGAGAGCGTAGGGGAGTCGTGGATCCATTCTCGTTTCTCCTTGTTAGGCCTGATTGCGGGTCAGAAGATCGTGAGCGGCGGCCTCGATAGCGTCTCGGGCGGATAATGAGACGGGGGTCGCCAGTGCGGCCGCGCAATTGGCCAGGAGGATCCCTCGTTCGGCACTCATGCCCAGTGCGAGGCAGGCTGCCAGCGTTCCGGAATGAACGTCCGCCATCCGCTCCGCTCTGAACGCCGGATTGATCGAAGGCCCCGCAACCCGTGTGAGAGTGGGGGACAGGATACGGGCGTCATCGAGCGTGGGGCGCGCGAACAGCGCATCATTGTCGTCAGTGCGTGCGACGATGTGGCGCGCGCTGAGCAGGCTCAGAGCTGTCGCCTGCTGCTCGGGCTGGTCGCGGTAAAGCGCGAGAGGCGACTCTGCGCTGAAGTGCTCCCTGAACGTCGCGTGGTGGCTGATTCGTAGCGACACGAGGACGTTGTCGAGAGGGAGATTGTTGGGGACACCCTCGTCCGATGCCCCGTCGAATACAACGCGCACGTGTTCGGGAAGTCCTCGTAGGGCCTCGTTCAGGGCCTGTGCCGTGGCGTCATGGCCCATGAGCGCCCCATCGATCCATAGAACGTCCGAGGGCCCCAGGGATTCGACGGCTTCCGACCACCCGCGCGATGCCAGGGAGGGCATCGGATTCCTCGTCGAAAGGGTCAAGAACCAGCCGTTGTTGGTCCCGCGAAGGATCATGCGGTACCCCTCGTCGGCAGAGAACTGAAGGCGGTAGCCGTTGTCCACTCCGCTCAGGTGAGGGCCGGCGTTGACGATATTCATGCGTCGCAGCGCCTGCATGATGATACGCGCGTTGGGTCCCTGCCCGATGGGGCCGAGCGACACGACCTCGGCTCCCATATGGCGAGCCGCCGCCATGGCCCTGAACATGCCGCCCGCAGTCCGTCCCTGGTCCGAGGCCCACACGTGTTCCCCGAGTTTCGGGTACTTGTGTGCGTGCATGAGATGGTCGGCAAAGAGCTCACCGAGGAAAACAACGCGTCCGCGTTGAGAGTCGCCGCGGAGCGCCTTGAGAGGCATGGGTGGGTTGAGGGGCTCGAAGTAGCGCTGGCGCGTGCGCTGGCCAGAATTGTCATCCTCGAACGAGGAGGGCCCCGACGGAGCGGCCGTGTCCGAGGCGTCAGCGTCGCCGGGGTAAGGCACGCGCTTCGCGAGCAGGTCATGTGCGCTTTGCTTGAAGTCCTGCGTGAACACCTCCTCAACCGGGGGGTACACGTAGGGTCGCAGGAAACTCCCGCCGCGAACCGCGCCGACCAGTGCACCGGCGATGGACAGGATCGTGTGCGCTTGGGGGCCGAGGTGTAGGGGAGAGGCCAGGAGGCGGGGGTTCTGGTAGCGGGAGGCCAGGGCAAAGGCCATGGGAACGATCTGCGAGAGCGAATCGCCCGCACCGATGTGCTCGAGGAGACGATCGAGTGGGGATTCGACGTACTCGTTCATGTCGCTGACGATGTTCAGTGCCCTGCGCGTCGCGGCCACGACGTTAGGCTCCGGGCTCCACTCTCCGCGTTCCTCCAGCGACGAGGCGATATCGACGGCTTTCACCAGAACATCGGCCACGCGGAAGTGCGGACTGTCGAGGCCGAGTGACACAGCGGCGGCAACGAGGGCTGACGCCTGGAATTGCTGGCGCGTTGGCTCAACCATCAGATGGTTGTTCCACACGGCGTCTGCAAAGACCTGACGTCCCTTTGTCGGGGTGGAGATGCCGACCTGGACGCCGCCGATCAGTAGTGCGTACGGGTGTTTGGTGGGGGCCAACAGTGACGGCAGTGTCGGCGGCTCCGCCGATTTGTCGACTGTCAGCAGCTCGAGAATGGCTTTGCACACGCTTGCAGCGTCGGTACTTTCCTCGCTCGAGGTATCGACCCCGAGCGACCGACCGTAAATGAGTCCGGCCATCGCACCGTGGGCGCGATCAAAACGTGGATCCATGTCAGTCTCCCGATTCACTCAGCGCGTCGGCCGCGGCCTCGATCTGGCTGCGCGTCGGGCACGAGGCTGGGCCGGGCACGGTCGAGGCCAGGGCACCCGCGCAGTTGGCTAGTAAAAGCGCCCGTTTGAGCGCAACGTCCTGTGCGAGGCAGGCGGCCAGGACGCCCGAGTGGGAGTCGCCCGCGCCGTTTGTGTCGGCTGTTGTGACGCGCGGGGTCGGGATGTGGAAGGTTGACAGGCCGGCTGCGCCATCGGCCGGTGCGAAATACGCGCCACTCTCATCCTTGCGGACGAGAACGTGATGCCCGAGCCGGGCGGCTAGGGCCGATGCTGCCTCATCTGCTGACGTCCAGGAGCGGAACTTACGCTCCTCTTCGGGAATCCTCGTCCACAGGTCCTGCGACTCATCGTAATTCATGGAAATGATGGTGTTCGAAGGCAAACCATCAGGAATCCCGACGACGGGGGAGACGTCCAGGACCACGCGTACTCCCTCGGGGAGGACACGCAGCGCGTTGTCGGCCGCCACCTTGTTGGACGGATGCTCCATGAGAGATCCGTCGATGAAGAGCACATCGCCCGGCTTCATCGTGCGCACGACCTCGGCCCACGCGTTCTCGGGGGCCATCGTCTCGGCGCCCTTCGTGGCAATGATCGTGCACGTGCCGTTGCGCGAGACGAGCGCGGTGCGGTACGCGTTGTCGCAGTCTGTCACCCGGGGGCCTGCGTCGACGATTCCCTCGCGCGCGAGGGCAGCCTCGATCATCGAGGCGTGGGGGCCGGTGCCGATCGGGCTGAGGGAGACGGCCTCGGCCCCCATTCGGCGTGCCGCCGCGAGAACGCTGAAGCCCGCGCTGACGTGGAGGCCCTCGTCGTTGCCCCAATCAGAGCCGCCGCCGTATACCGGGGCGGCGCCCGCTAACACGTGGTCCACGAGGATCTGCCCCATGAGGACGACTCGGCCCGCCCCGGGATCGGAGAACGAGGCCGGGGCCGGCACCTCGGGGACGTCGGCCTCGCTCGAGTCCTCAGTCTCGGGGGACGTGGGCGCGCTCGCGGCAGGCTCGTGAGCCGTACGCAGCTCCAACAGCTCGAGGGCGACGGACGGCAGGTCCAGGTGGGAGGCGAGTTCGACCTGGGCGAGGCCGCGGCCGACAAAGACCTCAAAGCCGAGGGCGGCGCCCAGGATTGCGCCCGCGATTGCGCCGATCGTGTCGGTATCGCCGCCGATGTTGGCGGCGTCCAGCAGCGCCTGCGGGGAGGGGTCTCGCGCGAGCAACGCAAATGCCATGGGTATCGCCTGCGCCGAGGCGACGGACGTGCCCACCTGCTCGACGAGGCACTCCAGGGACGAGGACGCGGGGTTAGTGACCAGCTGCATGGCCCTGCGCGTCGCCGCCACAACGTCCGGGTCTGGGGTCCACGCTCCGCGCTCGGGCAGTGAATTGACGTAGGACAGGGCCTTCCACAGCAGGGACCTCAGATCCGGGGCCGTCGAGCGCGCGGTGTCGATACCCATGGACACGGCCGCCGCCACGAGGGCAGCCGACTGGAAACCCTGGCGTGTCGCGTGCGTGACCTGACAGGACGACCAGACGGCATCCGCAAAGGCCTCGGGATCGGCCGTCGACATCGCGATACCGATCGGGGTGACGCGCATCGCCGCGCCGTTCGTGGTCCCCGCCCCGCCCACGCTCAGCGGGTCCTCGCCCGCGCGCACGCACTCGAGGGCCGCCTTGGTGGAGGGGCCCAGCAGGTCGAGCGACCCGCGCTCGATCATCGAATCCTCCCAGGCCAGCAGAGCGTGGGCGAACTCGCCCACGTCCAGGGCCACGCGACCCGAGGAAGCGCCCCGGCCTCGTACCAGGAGGGAAGCAACCAGCAGCGCCTGCTCCGTGTCATCCGTGACCGAGCCCGCCGGCATCCCCGGCGCGTAGGGCTGCGAGGCATCACCGTCGACGAGGCCGGTGATCGTCCCGTACACCGCGCGGATCTGCTCCGGGGACATCGCCTGCGTCGGCATGCCCAGCGCGTCTCCGAGCGCCAGGCCAGCCAGGGCGCCATACGCGCGAGAAAAACGAGGATCCATGATGCACCTCCAACGCGGGCGAGCGCCCGCAGATAGTGTGAACGCCCCGGAACGTTCCGAGGCGACCAGTAGGCCCAGGGGGACTCGAACCCCCAACCTACGGATTAAAAGTCCGCTGCTCTACCATTGAGCTATAGGCCCAGCAGCCCCATTGTAGGAGGAAGAAGTCCCCATGGCCCAATCGAAGATGCCGCGACGCCCCGCCATGCTCGACGCCGCCAGGGCTGACGCCATCATCGGCGATGAGGATCCCGCGGCCACCGCCGCCGTCGCACACACCGCCGCCTGGGCCCTCATGGGCGTGGGCGACGAGACCTTCACCGACGCCGACGTCGCCCGCCTGCGCGAGACCGTGCGCACCAGCGGGATCGACACGATCGCGCACGTGTGGGCGCGCAGCCCCGAGTTCACCCTCCCCGGGGCACTCTGGCGCGTCTACCTGCTGCACGAGTGGTACCACCGTGACCCGCTGCTGGTAGCCGAGCGCTACGCCGACGGGTCGCGCGCGCCCATCATCCAGGGCCTCGAGGCCCCCGTCGAGCTGCGGCCCCTGAGCCTCATCATGGAGGAGGTCGACTCGCTGCTGCGCGGCGACCTGACCGACGACGACCTCGACTACGTGCTGGGCGAGGCCTCGCGGGCCATGCGCGTGCTCGCCGCCGGCGAGGCCGGGGCCCTGTGGATCGAAGACCCCGCAGACCCGCTCGCCCACCGCGTCACCATGCGCCGCTCCGCGCTGCTGGTCACCGCCGACGAGCTCGACGTCGCCGCGCGCGAGGCGGCCGTCGGCACCCTCGACTAACCCCTCGTTCGCGGCGTCGGTGCTGATCCCGGCGTGCCCTGGATGGACCCTCGGAGGGCCCGAACCGGGGTGACGTGGCGCGCCCACCAGGGCACGGGCGCGCGCGGGCGACTACCCTTGTCCCTATGCGTCCGATGCCAGCCCCCCGCCCCCAGCGACTCGTTCGCTCTGCGGGCGCACTCGTCTGGCGCTTCACTGACCCCGCGCGCGTCGCCGTCCCCGGCGAGCCCATCGACCCCGCGGACATCGAAGTTCTCATGGTCCACCGGCCGCGCTACCACGACTGGTCCTGGCCCAAGGGCAAGACCGAAAACGGCGAGTCCCTCGTCGCCGCCGCCGTGCGCGAAGTCGAGGAGGAAACCGGCCAGATCATCACGCTCGGCGCGCCCCTGACGACCCAGCGCTACCGCCTGGGCGGCGGACAGACGAAGGAAGTCCACTACTGGGTGGGCACCCCCGTCCCCGCGGGCCACCCCTCCGAGCGCCTGCGCGCCCCCGTCGCGCGCGCCCCGCGCACCGAAATCGACCAGACCGCGTGGACCTCGCCCGAGCGCGCCGCCGACATGCTCACGCGCCGAGGCGACCGCCGCCTCCTCGCCGACATCGTCGCCCGCGCCCGCGAAGGCCGCCTCGTGACCACGACCGTCCTCGTCCTGCGTCCCGGACAGGGCCTCAGCCCGCGCGTCGACGAGGCCGGGGACACCCACGCGTCCGCCTCTCCTTCCGCTTCTTCCGGCGGCTCCGCTGCGCCCGCTGAGGTGGCGGCTCCTTCCAAGCCTCGCCCCGCGCCGACCCCCGCGATGGTGGCGTCCGCCGCGGCCAGGAGGGCCGCCCAGGTGGAGCAGGCCTCGGCGAAGAAGACCGAGACCGCGCCGGAACCCGTCGACCCGCCGCTCAGCCGATTCGGCGTGCGCCAGGCTTTCGACCTCATCGACCTGCTCTCCAGCTTCGGTGTGGCCCGCGCGTTCGCGTCGCCGGCAGCCCGCTCGCGCCAGAGCCTCACCCCGTGGGCGTCGATGGGCGGGGGCTCGGTGACGCTCGTCGAGTCCCTCGACCTGACCGCCTCCGGCTCGGATGTTCAGATCGACGCTGAGGCGCGCCTCGGACGCGTCCGCGCCTTCGCGGCCGAGCGCCTGCGCGAGCACGCGGCCCCCACGGTCCTGTCTGTCGCCGGCCCTGCGCGCGATGCCATCATCGAGGAGATCCGCGCCTACGCGTCGGCTCCCGTCGCCGGCGGCGAGGCCCCGTGTCTGAGGCGCGGCCAGGTCCTCGTCGCCCACGTCGAACACGGCCCCGATGGGCTCGTCGTCGCCGCCCTCGAAACCCACGGCGTCACCACGAAGGACCCCACCGCGCCCGCGCGCAAGGCCTCCAAGAAGCACTGAGGCGGCCCGGCACAAGCCGAGCCGCCTTCAGAGCGCACGAGCGCAGGTCACATGCCGGAGTCCTTCACGGACTTCGACAGCTTCTCACCGTCATTCGAAATCGCGATGCACACGATGTCGCGGTCGCCCAGCTTCCAGCTCGCCTCCGTCGGGAACAACGTCGTGATCTCCAAGTCGGAGTCGTCGTAGGCGGCGCCCACGTATCCCTCGAAGGTGCTGGTGCAGACCTCGGTCATGCGATCGTTGAGCGCGGAGTCGGAGGGGCGCTCGCCGTCAGTGAGCTTTTCGATGTGGTAGACCTCCCCGTCGTGCTCGGCGGTGCACTCGACGACCTCGACGCGCGAGATGGTGCTGCCGTTCGGCAGCTGCACGCACTGACCGACCTCGACGTTGAAGGCCGAGGTGTTGCCGCCCAGCAGGGAGCAGGCGGACAGAGTCATGGACAGGGCCGCGACGGACGACGCGAGCGCAAGAGTACGGGTAGAAACGCGGGACATGATGCTCCTTGGGTGATGGGACCGTGGCCGATGGGATGTGACGCACACGGGATGGCGACGCTGACTGTCCGGTAGGACTTCGGCATCGCTGATGACACTATACAAGGCGCAGGTCGCAGGGGTAAAAACGGTGGCGGCCCGGCACAAGCCGAGCCGCCACCACAGCGCGCATGAGTGCAGAGGTCACATGCCGGATTCCCAGATCGACCGGTTGAGCTTGCTGCCGTCCTTGGCGAACGCGTAGCACTCGACGATGTGATCGCCCTGCGCCCAAATATTCTCGTCCGGGCCAGTCCAATCGTAGTCGAGGGTGGAGTCCGCGACGGGCTTGCCGACGTAGTACTCAAACATCAGCCCACAGATTTCGTCGCTGGCCTGATCTAGTTCGTCATCGGTCGGGAATTTGTCGCCGCGGAACTCGAATGCGTGGAAGGTCTCAGCGTCGTGCGGCTGGTTGCAGCTGACGACGGTGAGCTCATCACTGTCGTTGGTCGTTGAGAACTGGTAGCAATCACCTGTACGCGGCCGCTTCATAGCCTCCGCCGATGCGGAGGCCGCCGGCGTGCGGGAGCCATTCGAAGGCTTGCGGGTTCCGGAGGTCGACACGCTGCACGCGGACAGCCCCAGGCTCAGGATGGTGGCCGAGACACCGAGGATCAGTGCGGGGCGCGCGGTGCGGGATGCGAAGGAACGTTGAGACATGATTCTCCTTGGGTGCTGAGGCCTCGGTACGTGTGATGGAAGTGCGCGGGTAATGAACGAGCCTGCTCGTAGCCGCGCTGGCACACTATATAACAATGAGCCGACTTGCCTAACAGCCCCTAGTTGGGGCCAGCTGGTCCATATGAATGCTCGTCTTTCGGGGCAAGCAATGGCGGCCCGGCACAAGCCGAGCCGCCACGCCAGTTGGGGTATGCAGACGGGGATGTCCGCGCTCACGAATAAGAGTTCTGTGCCGACTGACGCAGCTTCGATCCGTCTGCGGCGAAAAGGTAGCAGGTGATGTCGCGGTCGCCCTCGGACCAACTTTCATCACTCGGAAATAGCCAGCCGTAGTCGAGCGTCGTTTCCTCAGGAAGTGCGCCGACGTAGGGCTCGAACGATGCTAAGCATAGTCCAAGGCTTCGGTTCTCCAAGTCGTTCTCAGAGGGAAGGTCATCGTCTGTAAGCTCCGCTACGTAGTACACCTCGTTGTCGTGTGGGGCTGAACAGTCGACGGCCATCACCTGCGTATCTCCCTCAGTCCAGTCCTGGAAGCAGTGGCCGACCTCGAGATCGGTGAAGTAAATGGTCCCAGTGGCTGGCTTCGATGGGGCAGAGGGGTTTCTCCCGCTGGATGAGGTGCGCGCCGGGTTGGGCGATGAGCTGCGAGGCCCGTAGCTGGGTACGCACGCGGACAGCCCCAGGCTCAGGATGGCGGCCGAGACTCCGAGGATCAGCGCGGGGCGCGTGCTGCGGGATGCGAAAAAGCGAGGGGACATGATTCTCCTTGGGTGCTGAGATATCCGCTTACTTGTTCGAGCCCTTCATGGAGCCGGACAGCTGAGTGTCCGTGCCGTCACCGGAAATGATGAAGCAAATGATCTCGCGGTCGCCCTGTTCCCAGCTACCCGGGGACGGGTAGAGGATCGTGTAGTCCAGCTCGGACTCCTCGTAGGGGATGCCCACGTATCCCTCGAAGGCCGCCAGGCAGGCGTCGCCGCCCATGTCCTCGAGCTCGGAGTCGCTCGGGCGCTCGTCCTCGGTGACCTGGGTCAGGTGGAATACCTCGGCGTCATGCAAGGCAGAGCAGTCGGTGGTCTCCAGGTCGGTGATGTTATCGCCAGTGGGCAGCTGAACACACTGGCCGACCTTCATGCTAAAAGCGGAGGTGCGCGGGCCGAAAGAGAGCAGGCTGCAGGCCGACGTTGTCAGGGCGAGGGTGAGGGCCGAGGCCGTCAGAGCCAGGGCGCGAGTCATGGTGCGGGACATGGTGCTCCTTGAGGGAGTTGCGTTGGATGGGGTATGCGCTGGTCGGAGGAGAGGTGCGTAGGTGCGACCACTGCCAAGGCGTTGTACGAACTATAACAATCGCAATACCGGACGGTAAAAGTATCGGGTGGTGCGTGGCAGGAAGCCGCGCACCACCCGATGACAGTC
>ERZ1674246.255-NODE-256-length-9482-cov-7.019306_pt1 | contig 9482 bp, 7 predicted proteins | sample MGYA00581200_ERZ1674246 | MGnify/ENA primary metagenome ERZ1674246 (study PRJEB41354, sample SAMEA4873323) | human saliva metagenome | biome: human-associated habitat [ENVO:00009003]; feature: mouth environment [ENVO:08000002]; material: saliva material... | reverse complement strand
AGTCGATCAACGAGCTCTACGACCTGCGCCTGGATCCGGCGGAGATGAACAACGTCTACACCGTGCCCGTCTACGACGAGATTCGCAGGGAGCTGGCCACAAACCTCTACCTGCAGCTGCGCAAGCGCGGAGACCACTCCTTCGCCAAGTGGATGGCGGCAATGACGGACTTCGACATCCCACTGGTCAACACGGCTCGCTCCGACCTCGACGAGGTCACGAGCGACTAGACACGCGGCGGCGGAAGGGACTCCAGACTTCCGCCGCCGCGACACCCACGCAGACACACGCCACCCACGAGACACACTCAGTGACGCGTATCATAAAAATAACGAGGCCGTGGCGGGGCACCGCTCACGGCACACACCCGGGAAGGACGGACATGCACTACCCCACACGCCACCCTTCCCCACCCTCGAGGACCGTATCGTCGCCCACCTCTCCCTCTCCCCGGCGACGCGTTCGCAGCTCTGCGAGGCACTGGACACCTCCCGCACGAACCTCGGCCGCGCCCTGGCCACCCTCCTCGACGAAGGATCGGTCGTGCCCGTCCGCTCCAACGCGCCCGGGCGTGGTCGCCCCACCCAGCTCCTGACCCTCAACGCATCCGCCGCCCACGCGGTCGGCCTCCTAGTCACACGCACATCCTGCGCCGCCGTCATGCTCAGCCGCTCCGACACGGTCCTGGCCGCCGCCCACATCGTCTCCCCCGAATCCCCGACGCTCCTGGGGTGCCTCGAACAGACCTGCGAGGACGCCGACCGCGAGCGCTCGCCTCACCGGGGAGGGGCCATGGCCTCGCCTAGGGTGGGGGTGCGCGCTGGGGTGAGCCATCGTGAGTGCCCAGATCCCCTTTTCTGTGGTGACGAAGCCGACGGGTGCGGCATGTAACCTGGACTGCCAGTATTGCTTTTTCCTGTCTAAGGAGTTGCTCTACGATGCGGCGGCGCAGACCATGTCGGAGGAGACGCTGGAGCGCTACGTGCAGTCGTTCCTTGAGTCGAGTCCCGACGGCGAGGTGACGATGCTGTGGCAGGGCGGGGAGCCGGCCCTGCGCGGCCTCGGCTTTTTCGAGCGCCTCGTGGAGCTGTGTGAGCGCTATCGCCGCCCCACTCAGCGTGTGCGTCATGCCCTACAGACGAACGGGACGCTGGTGAGCGATGAGTGGGCGCGTTTTTTCGCTGACCACGAGTTTCTCGTGGGAGTCTCCATCGACGGACCCGCTCACATGCACGACGCTTACCGGCTGAACCGTGGCGGGCGCGGCACCCACGCGATGGTTGTGCGCGGCTGGGAGGCTCTGGCTCGCGCGGGCGTGGAGACGAACATCCTGTGCACGGTCAACGCCGCGAACGAGGAGCACGGGGCGCAGGTGTATCGCTACTTCCGTGATGAGCTTGGGACTCGCTACCTGCAGTTCATTCCCATTGTTGAGCGTGTGCGCGCCGCCGACCTGGCTCAGGCTGAGCGCGGCTGGCGCTCCGGGACCTCGGCGCTTCTGTATCGACAGGACGGGGACTGCGTGACGAGCCGCTCCACGTCCCCCGCCTCCTACGGGCGTTTCCTGTGCGAGGTGTTCGACCAGTGGCTGGCCTCCGACGTGGGTGAGGTCTTCATTCAGGACGTGGATTCGACGCTGTCGGCTATGTTCGGGTCGGCGTCGGTGTGTGTGCACGCGCCGGTGTGCGGGGCGAACATGGCGATGGAGTTTAACGGCGACGTGTACGCCTGCGATCACTGGGTGGAGCCGGACTGGTTGGTCGGCTCGATCACCTCCTCGTCGCTGTCGCAGCTGGCCGCCTCCGATAAGATGCGCGACTTTGCGCGCCTCAAGCCCGACCTGGACGAGGAGTGCCGCGCGCGTGTGTACCTGCGCCTGTGTTGGGGCGGGTGTCCGAAAGACCGTTTCGTGCGCCGGGGCGAGCGCGCGCACAACTACCTGTGCGAGGGCTACCGGGCGTTTTACGAGCACGCCACCCCCGCCCTGCGAGCGATGGGCATGCTGATCGCGGCGGGCAGGCAGGCCAGCGACATCATGGACCCCGCGGTCGCGGCCTCCCTGGGGGTCCGTCCTCCCACGCCTGCACCCGGGCAGGGGGTCCGATGATCCTTCACGCCCTCCTCATCGGTGCGCTCGTCGGCGTCGTCGTCGGCTCACTCGGCGCGGGAGGTGGCATTGTCTCCGTCCCCATTCTCGTCTACGTCCTCGGCCAAGACCCGCACCAGGCCACGGGCTTGTCCCTCATCATCGTGGGGCTGACGGCCGCCGTGTCACTGGCGACGCGCGCTCGCAGCGGGAACGTCGCGTGGCGTGAGGGAACGATCTTCGCGCTCGCTGGCCTGGCGGGTACGTGGGCGGGAGCGGCGCTGGCCCCGCTCGTGTCGGCCCGAGGCCTCATGCTGTCCTTCTGCGCTCTCCTGGTAGCGGTCGCGATCTTCATGGTCCGTTCGCAGCTGCGTCCCGTGGACTCGTCGTCGCACGAGGCCGGGGCACAGCTGCGTGATCAACGCTCGTGGACGCTCGCGACCGTGGACCGGGTCGTTGCGCTCGCGACGCTGACGGGTTTCCTCACGGGGTTCTTCGGCGTCGGCGGAGGCTTTGCGATTGTGCCCGCGCTGCACCTGGCGCTGCGATACCCGATGAAGCGGGCATCCGCGACGTCCCTGCTGGTCATGGTCATCACGGCTGCTTTCGGCCTGGCTTCGCGCACACTCTCCGGAACTCTGACGATCACCGCCCAGGCCGTGGCAATGGTCGCGCTGTTCACCGGTGCCTCGATGGTGGGCGGGTTCGTGGGAGCGCGCCTGACTGCGCGCGTGTCGAATCGCGTCCTCGGCTTAGTCTTTGCTGCCCTCCCCATCATCGTGGCCGCATCAACGCTGGCGGCCACGCTCGCGTAACGGGCGCGTGAGACTTGGATCGTCTCGCGCGCCCGCTTCACTCAACTGGCACTCGTATCGCTGTTCTCGCCGGTCGTATCCTGATGACTGCCGTGGAAGCTGCCGGGGCCTCGTCCGCCCTCCGGCGGAGGACCGGGCCGTCTGCTTCCGGTATCCCCCTGCTGCGAACCGAACCCCTGCTGGTCATTGCCACGATCCTGCTGATCGTTACCGGAACCTTGCTGGCCATCAGCGGGGCCTTGCTGATCGTTCTCAGGGTCCTGACCGTGACCCGGACCGAAGTTATCGCCCTCAGTCCCGCCGCCTTGGTCGTTGGCACCATCCTCGTATCCCTGTTCGTAGTAGTCCTGTCCATCCCCCATCACGGTGGCGTGAGTGATGATACCCGCGCCAAAGCCGACGGAGAGGATAGCGGCGGCTGCTCCGGCGATAGCCGCGCGCTTGCCCCACGAGGTCTTCTTCGACGCAGGCTCACTCACCTGCGCAGCGGGTGCCACGGCCTCGTCACCCTCCTGTTCGTCGGCAGAAGACTGCGCAACAGACTCCAGAGGCATACCAGCAAACGCATTGGCGCTCTCCTGATGAGTGATGGGAGGCATCTGCGCCGTTTCTACCTGAGGCACGTGGGTGGGGAGAACCTCTGTCTGCTCTGCTGCTTGCTCACCCGACCGGGACAGAATCGAGGTGCGCTCCGTGTCACCCACCAGGTTCTTGTTGACGTCCGACATGAAGGACGCTCCTTTCTGTTCATCAATGATCATTGCCTCGCAGCCTAGAGACCACTCATGAGGGGACGTTGTGGCGAAACTGTGAACAACCTATGAACGTTTGGGCCCTATCGATCACTGAATGAAGTGTGCTTTGTGTGGCCGTGGTCTCCACGAACGGCACGCGCACCGCTCGCTGCGGACCAACCCACCCCGGCCTCGTCCCACTGCCGTGATCAGCCCCACCGTCTACGCCTCGGGGGCGTTCCTGGCCACGAGAGTATTCGTCGCCTGAGCCACCGGGCGCACGATCATCGAGTCAATGTTGACGTGGGACGGGCGCTCCAGGGTCCACACAATCGCCTCGGCGATGTCCTCGGCGACGAGCGGGGCAGCAACCCCCTCATAGACGCGGTCGGCCGCCTCCCGGGAGCCCAGGCGGTTGAGAGAAAACTCCTCGGTGTGCACCATGCCGGGCGCGATCTCGATGATGCGCACGGGCTCGCCCACCAGCTCCTGGCGCAGCGTGTTGGCGATGATGCGCTCGGCGTGCTTGGCGGCCACATAGCCACCGCCACCCGGGTACGTGTCGTGGGCAGCAGTCGAGGTCAGGAACACGAGGTCTCCCCCGCGCTCGCGCATACCCGGCAGGAAAGCGCGCGAGCAGTGCAGAGCGGTCAGCACGTTACGGTCGAACATCGCACTCCACCTGGCAGGGTCACTGTCGGCGACGCTGTCCACACCGATAGCTCCACCGGCGTTGTTCACCAGCGCATCCACGGGGCCACCCTCCAGGACGCGGGCGGCCATCTCCTCCACCTGCGCCTCATCGCTCAGGTCAGCGGCCCAGTACTCGCAACCGATCTCGGCGGCAAGAGCCTCCAGGCGCTCGCGGCGACGGGCCACCGCAACGACCCTCCACCCCCGCTTCGCCAACAGGCGGGCGGTAGCCTGCCCAATTCCGCTAGAGGCTCCAGTGACGACGACGCGGCGAGAGATGCTCATGAGCACACAGTAATATCCCCGGGCACGCATCGTCGTGCACGCCCGGGGATATTCGCTCGCGTCTCAGCCGTTGGGCAGACCGTAAGCCTTGTGAATCAGCCAGATCGGGTGAACGACGTTCGCACCCGTGGCCGTACGCAGCTGCCAACGACACGTCTCCGTGTCACAAGCAGCCAGCTCGGCGTTGACCTGCTTGATGAAGTCGAAGACAGGAGCGCCCACGGCCTGGGCGATCGCGTACTTCTCCTTCTTCATGCCGTACGTGCCCGCGATGCCACAGCAAGGCTGCTCAGAATCCTTGACGGTCACGCCGGGAATCAAACTCATGAGCTCAATGGCCGGCTTGCCCAGGCCCTGAGACTTGACCTGGCAGGGCGCGTGGTACGGGATGGTGACGTCGATGCGCTGGAAGTTGGTATCCAGCTCGCCCTTGTCGTACAGGTGCAGCAAGAACTCGCTGATGTCCCACATGCGGCTACCCACATCCGTCAGCTCAGGCGTATCCATCTCCAGGATCTCGTACGCCTCATGACGCAGCATGCCCGCACACGAACCGGACGCGGAGATGATCGGCGCATCGCGGTTGACGCTGCGCAGGTCGCTCGTCAGCTTCGAGACGTACTTGCGCGCATCCTTGTAGAGGCCGTTGGACTGTAGCGCAAGACCGCAGCAGCCGTGCTTGGGGACCAAGACCTCGTACCCCAGGTGCTCAAGCACCATGACCGAGTGGATGGAGGTCTCGACCTCAAAGTACTGGCCGGCGCATCCGTGGAAAAAGATCACCTGGCCACGCGTGCCCGAGCCAGGCAGCGGCGTGTGCTTCTTGAACCAGGACTCGAAGGTACGCCCGTAGGCGCGCGGCATGGGAGCCGAGCGATGCACACCAATAACGGCCTCCATCGCCACGCGGATCGGCTTGACATCCAGCGCCCAATTCGCAATCGGAGCGACCGGGGTCATCATGGTGCCGATCAGTGAGGTGCGGCCGATGAGGCGGTCACGCAACGGAATGCCGTGCGCTTCCTTCATCGCGGTGCGACGGTGGTGAATGATTTCGGTGACCTTCACGCCCTGGGGGCACACGAGCGAGCAGGTGCCGCACGAGGAGCAGTAGTCGATGGACTTATCCACCATCTGCCCGTCCTTGCGGAAGCGCTCGGCCTGCGGGCCGGAGTACTTCGGGCCACCAAACAGGTCAGTCACGCGCATGACGGGGCACTGCGTCTCGCAGATCGTGCACTTAACGCAGGCGTCCAGGCTGGCGCGCAGAGCCGCGTCACCCTCCAGGGAGAGCACGTCGGTTTCCTCCACGCCCGGTCCCATCAGCGTTGACATTTCCAGGGTCATTTCAGCTCCTCCACGATTGCGTCGACGGCGGCCAGAGCGCTGGCCAGCGCGATACCTTCGCCGCTCTTTTCACGCCAGCGGGTGGCACCGGCCAGGTTGCCGCCCGCAGCAAACAGGTTGGTGTACACGGGCGTGTCGTTGTCATCGACGACGCGCATGGAGTCGTCGACGGCCAGGCCTGCCAGGAACAGGGGCTGCTCGTCGCCCCAGAAATCGGCGTGCAGCAGCTGGCCGGTGGGTCCCATGACGGGCAGGCCGCACACGGTATCGGCCACGGCACCGTAGGAGTCCAGCTCAAGGGCACCGGACTCGAAGCCGCCTGCCGCCAGGATCACGGCGCGCGTCTCGACGCGTGTGGCGCGTCCAGCGCTGGCGTAGTCGACGGCCTGGATGCACCCATCCGCGGCGTGAATCGCTGTGAGGGGCGAACCGAGGATGACACGCGCCTTGGCGGAAGCCATACGGGTCAGCTGCGCGTTCAAGCGCATGCCGGGAATCGACGGGGGCTGGATCGGGATCTCGAAGACCGGGTGACCGAGTTTGTCGGCCAGGTCGCGCCACGCGTTCGGATCGTCGAGGCCGAGCACGGCGGGCAGGCCAACGATTTCGCCGTCCTGAAGGAGGGGACGGATCTGGGCGGCCAGGCGCGCGCGGTTCTCCTCGTTGTCGAGGCTGCGAGCGTGCACTGTGCCCACGGAGTCGATCTCACCGTCGCGCACCACGTAGTCGACGCTCAGGGCACGCGCAGTGATCGTCTTGCCGTCGGGGCCGGTCTGACGCGACAGGTTCTCGGCGACGAGGCTGGGGTAGAAGTCCTTGAGTCGCTTCAGTCCCACGATGGCGTAGCGTGCGCCCGCCTGGGGAATACCGGCCTCCATGGAGGGCGGGATCAGGCAGGTGGGGCGCAGCGCGCCGACGCCGGTGGGGATACGCACGTTGCGCGTCTCATCGCCGATGAGGGCGTCCGGGCCAACCGTGTCGCGCAGCCAAGCGACGGATGCACCGACGTGAGCCGGGGTGACGTGCGCGTAGGGGTGCGTGGGACGCGAGGCGACGTGGGCTTCCAGCGCCTCGAGAGGCTTGTCGATCAGGTCGGGGCCATAGCCGAGGATATCGACCGTGCCCGTGCCGAGCTGAATACCGCCCACACCCTTGGTGATGAGGGTGACACTCAGGCCCGCATCGGCGGCCTTGATCGCGGCGGACAGACCGGCCAGGCCGGCACCGATAACAACGACATCTCTCATCGAACGACCTCTTCCTTGGCTGCGGGCAGGTGCTCAACGTCGAGCGTGCCCTCGTGGATCCATGCATCGAGAACAGCCTGCCTGGCCTGCTTTCCGTACAGGATGGGCCACAGGCCGATCCAGCGGTTCTTCAAGAACAGGCGAAGCAGCCCGTTGGCGCGTTCCGAGTCGATATCACCGCGTTCGTGCGCGATGCCCGCGGCGCGCTGGGAGCAGAAGCCGCCCTGGCACGGCCCCATGCCCAGGCGCATCTGGCGACGCACGTCGTCCAGCTGGCCCTTGGGCAGCGTGTCCATGACGTTTTCGAGCATGGCACGGGTAGCCATCTCGCACTCGCAGATGATCTGCTCGTACGTGGGTCCCTCGTTACGGGACTCGACATTCTCGAGGCGGTGGCCGATCGTGTAGAGGCGCGCTTCCTTGGCAGGGGGGACGGCCTCGTCGGCGGTCTTACACGGACGGGTCTCCCCCATCTCAGTGCACATGATGTCGACGATTCGCTCGGCCATGAGGCGGTAGGTGGTGAGCTTGCCGCCCGCGATGGTGAGCATGCCGTAGATGCCGTCTCGCGAGTTGTGGTCGATGATGCTCATGCCACGCGCCATGTGGCGTGTGTCAGTCTCCGACACACGAGAGTCCTTGATGAGGGGACGAGCACCCGCCCACGCGTGCACCGCGCGAGCCTTGCGGAAGCCGGGAATCATGGCTTCACCGGAGTCGAGCATCTGCTGGACCTGGTCGGCGGGGATCGGCAGGTTGTCAGCGTCGTCGGACTTGAGGTCCGTCGTGCCGATGATGCACACCGTGTGATCGGGCACCAGGATGTCACCGTCGGCGGGCCACACGCAGCGGTTGATGACCGAGTGAGTAAGGCGGTGGTTCATGGCGATCATAATGCCGGCACCGGCGACAACGTCGACGCCGTGGCAGTCGGCCAAGCCAGCGATCTTTCCAGCCCATGGACCGCCACAGTTCAGGACGAACCCGCATTCGATGCGCACGTCTTCGCCGCCGCGCTCATCACGAACGATGACGGCACAAATGCGCTCGCCGTCGCGCTCAATATTGGTCACGCGGTGGTAGGTCAAGATCTGGGCACCGTAGGCCTGCGCGGAGCGGATGGCTCCCCAGGTCATCTGCCAGCCGTCGACCGTTCCGTCTTCGACTGCGAACGCACGCTTGATGCGTGGGTCCAGACGGGGTTCGCGGCGTAGGGCCTCGGCGATGGAGATTTCCTCTGCCGGCACCTTTGCAGCGGCAGCACGGGCCAGGAACTGGTCCGCGTAATCTTCATCGTCGCGAGCGGTCACCACGAAGAGGCCGCCGGTGGCCTCGATGGCGTTGGAGTTAATGCGCTTGACGATCTCGTTTTCTTCAGCGCATTCGGTGGCCGACTCGGGGTCGGAGGCGATGTAGCGTGCACCGGAGTGGAGTAGGCCGTGGAAGCGACCGGACGTACCTTGAGCGATATCGGCCCGGTCGACGAGGACGGCAGAAAAGCCGCGCATTGCGACGTCGCGGACGACGCCGGCACCGGTGGATCCGCCACCGATGACGCACACGTCAGTGCGAAGTGTCTTCACCGTGTTTTTCCCTTCACGTCTTCATGAGGATGTGCCTCATTGCGCTCACAATTCTGCCCCAAACGCCCCCATTTGAACGAATTCGCAGACCCCTATGCACAAATGTGCACACGCGGCGTACGCCAAAGTTCCATTCGCACGTCTTTGCCTTGATTACTCCGGAAAACCGGGAATAACAACCAATACATGTCACGTAATTCCGTTTTCGCCTCGCCGACATCACTACGATCCACGCCACAGGCACCAGACCCCCTAGAGTGAAGGCATGACAAACACACTGCTCGCACGCGTCCTCGAATCTTCGAACATGGACCCCTCCGTGCGCCCCCAAGACGATTTTTACCGCCACGTGAACGGCACCTGGCTGGCGACCCACAAAATTCCGGCCGACCGCCCGATGGACGGTGCCTTCCACGCACTGCGCGACGCATCCGAAAAATATGCCCGCGCAATTGCGCAGGACGCGGCCGCTGGCAGACTCGACGATCCGGACGCGGACCGCATCGCAACCCTGTGGACGCAGTTCCTCGACGAGGACACTATCGAGGCCGCTGGTGCCGCTCCCCTGCGCGCGGAACTCGACGCGATCAACGCCTGCGCGACGCGAGAGGAGTTAGCCGAGGCCATGGGCGCGCTGATGCGCGCCGGCATCGGCGGTCTCGTGGGCGCCTACGTGGGTACTGACCCTCATG
>ERZ1674246.247-NODE-248-length-9616-cov-4.331242_pt1 | contig 9616 bp, 9 predicted proteins | sample MGYA00581200_ERZ1674246 | MGnify/ENA primary metagenome ERZ1674246 (study PRJEB41354, sample SAMEA4873323) | human saliva metagenome | biome: human-associated habitat [ENVO:00009003]; feature: mouth environment [ENVO:08000002]; material: saliva material... | reverse complement strand
TACCCCACCAAGACGGTTGAGGTCGATGAAGTCACCATATTCGAGCCCATAACCAAAGGTCCCAGAGGCGGTCATCACGGGGTTCTTAATCGCGAGCCCACGGCCGATATGTACTTGAGTCTTGAGCATGATTAGTCTTTCTTGACGAGCTTAGAATTAAAGACGGGACCTTCGGTGCACACACAAGTATTCCCCCTCCCTTCAAGATCTTCTACACAGCATAGGCAAGCTCCGATACCGCATGCCATACTATTCTCCAGTGAGACTTCGCAGTCAATACCGCGCGCCTCAGCCACCTTTGCCACGGCGATCATCATAACCTTAGGGCCACAAGTAAAGATGCGGTCGAACGAGTCTTTATGAAGGATTGGATGATCCGTCACACGCCCCTCGATACCCAGCTCGCCGTTGTCTGTCGTATAGTAGACGTCGCCAAGAGCTGCAAACTCCTCACGGAGTACAATGTGTCCCGCGGTACGTCCGCCAAGAAGAATCGTAGGACGGATACCTCGCTCAACAAAGGATCGAGCCAAGAAGAGCATGGGAGCTATACCGACCCCTCCGCCGACCAGCAGTGGACGCTCGATGCCCTCTATGCTAAAGGTATTACCCAGCGGAATAAGCAGATCCAGCTCTGTGCCGTCTGCAAGCCCTGTAAGGATTGATGTCCCTTGACCAACACGCCCGATAAGCAGCCAAAGCTCACGGCGCTCAGGGTACACATTACATATAGAAATAGGACGACGCAGAAGAACGAAGCCCCCAGGGACCGCAACTTGGACGAACTGCCCAGCAGCCATAGCGGGGAAGGTGCCTGCAGCCTCGGGAAGTTGTAGCTTCAGCAGGTAATTACCCGCACCCAGAGCCTGAGTGGAGAGAAGCGTAAACCGAAGAGAATACTTTTTCATAGAGTGAGATACCGTGACATAGATACACAAAGATACGCAGAATCCTGTGCCCTACAGCTGCTCCTCGGTGTCTTTGAAGGTCGCAAAACTATTGTCGTCATAAAAGACCGTGATATGGGCAATTCCCTTCTCTCTACGCTCTCGTACCTCGGCCTTTAGGCGTGCTATTTCCTCAGCTTGAGCCTGAAGTATCGCACGAAGAGTCTCTTTCTCCTCGCCCCTCACTCCCGCAGATGTGAAGAGATCCCCTCCCGATTCATGTGACACACCAGACACCCCAAAGACAAACTCCTCTGGACTCATAATATCTGAGAAGTGCTCGACGATCTTGTTTATTGTCGCCACATTGATTTGCTGCTTCTCATTGAGATTGAGAGATAGCGTCGCAGGAGCAATTCCAGCCTTCAACGCAAAGTCTCTTGAGGTAAGCTCGCTCCTATCGACGACCTCTTTAAGGCGCTTTGTTATGGCTGATAGGTCTATATACTCTGACATAATGACCGTTTGAATAATGGTTTTAAATTACAAAACAAAGATATCGATTTAAATTCAAATGGGTAAATACAGATGTTTTTAAATTCAAAATCAGATATGCGTGACTGATTTCAAATCTGACTTCTATATCTACTCCGCACACAACATAACCACAAGCTTTACTTCACAAAATACACTCAAGCAACTCTTTTACAAGCTAATACCGACTAACAATCGGAGTGTAGAAGAGGTGAAACAAGAACAATTCCCTCTATATCTGCAACTACAACTTCACATGTACACATACAACATTCTGGTTACTAAGATATAGAAGCAGTAAAACCCAAGTGTATTAGGAGTTCCATTTGCTTTCTTGAAATATCGATTTGAATATTTGCAGCGCTCCCCTACCCGCCTCTTGAATTCGCATTCATAAATCAGAATGAAGAGGAGGATTCAATGTACAGGCGTCTCCGAACGAAGTGAATTTACACGAGCAAACATAGTGACATATTGACATCACTAAAATTCGTGCGCAGAGGCATGATTAAGGGGTTGATGAAGGCTGAGTATTATGGGAAGAAAGATCGCAGCTCAGAAGGATTTTATGGAATTGGCGATTCATACCCGAAGAAGCTTTGCTGAAGTAAAGTATCCAAATCTACTTCCAGCTGTCCTCTATATCCGATAGCAAAATGGACCAGTACTGGTCAGCGAGTGAAGCAGTACTGGTCGCAATTCTGACCAGTACTACTTTGTATGTGGACCAGTACTGCTCACGTCGTCGACCAGTACTGATAACTTTTGTGCTTCTGTATAGAGCTTTATAGCAAAGCGATGAAAAGGTTACTGCCTCGGTGCGAGAATCTCATCTCTTTGAGACGAAGAGATAGAGATAGCAAACAGACCACGGGTCTGAGACCTGAAAGGAGTCACATCAAAGCGCAAGTACTGCTACTTAATTCAGCTTCTTCTCCGCATTCTCTCTTTTGAGAGCTAGCGTAAGCAGGGAGATTGTTGAGGGCAAAGCGACTGCAATAGTTGTTTGAACTCAGACCAATAGTTGTTCCATGTACGAACCTCTATTTGTTCGTATATGAAACGAGTAGTCGTTTGAGCACTTAACCTATAGTCGTTCGTATGCAGTCCAATAGTCGTTTGCGAATCGGCTTATAGAGATTCATCAGCGAAGCGCTATGATTAAGGAGTCGCATACCAGACAAAGGAAAAGACAAGATGGTCCTGAAATTAGAAGTCTCACGGAAGAGTTCGCATAGCGCTGGCAGATACTACCTCATATGCTTCTAAGAGAGGTACAGTGCACTCACTCCAGTTTTTACCATCGCAGGAGAGATGGAATACGCGAGAAAAGCAGCACTCACATCGCGGTAGATTTAACCTTTTAACATAAAATCTCTCAAAGTGTAGGATATTTGGTAAAGATGATTTAACTTTAGCGACAGATAGAGTATCCCTCGACAGAGGGCTCTGCTCATATTTGATGTTTCACCTATATATATTGTATAGCGTATGAAGAAGATCATTGCATTGCTCAGCGCAGCATCACTTCTCACCCTCAGCTCGTGTGACCTGGCTATGCTGGGTGAAGGAACTATGGGACGTCGTGATACGCAGCGCATCGAGCGTGGCATGAGCCAAGAGCAAGTATATTCGCTCATGGGACGCCCCACTTACCGTCGATTCGGAGACAACGGTATCGAAGAATGGGAATATCATAAGTCAGGCCTCTTCGAAAAGCGGATCACTGTCATCAGCTTTTCCTCTGGACGCGTCGTACGTATGAATACGTACAATGGAGACTACAACGACTCCGATCGTGGACGCTATCCGAACCAACGGGGGAACTATCCCTACGGCAATGGTGATTATGGAGGCTACGGTGGCAATGGCAGCTATGGTGGATACGGGGACTATGATGACTATGGGGACTACCGCAGTGACCGACAGAATGATCAGTGGTTCAGTCAGGTCTATCGCGAGGTCCAGCGCAAGACATTCACGGATGACAAGATCCGCTATATCCGTGATGTAGCCCGTAGAAACCGATTCACTACGCAGCAGACGATCAAGCTACTCCGTCTCTTCAGCTTCGATGAAGAGAAGCTGAAGGTCTTGGCTTGTGTAGCCTCTGGACTACGTGACCCGCGGAACTCCTATCGTATCGTTGATCAGTTCTCCTTCTCCAGTTCTCAGCAGGAGGCGCGTCGCCTCTTATGTATCATTTGATGAGCCTATCTTGAGAGCTTCGCCTCTCTTATCCACGAGGAGCCTCCTCTTCAAGGGCTACCCCCATAAAGGAGGCTCCTCTCATATATACCGACACACCCATACATCATACACTATGAAGACCATTACAAGCCTCGCCGCTACTGTCGGCATCGTCATCACCATCAGCTCTTGTGGCCTCGGCAAAATACGCCAAGGAGTCAATAAGATCGAGCGTGGGATGACTAAGGAGCAAGTGACCTCACTCTTAGGTCCCCCTCTTAATCGCAGTATTCAGGCCGATCAATCTGAGCTTTGGGAATACAGCTTCTCTGACTTTCCGGGCAATACAATCACGGCACATGTGACCTTTGTTAATGATCGCGTGAGTCAGTTCGATAGCAAGGAGAATGCTCCTTTCCCTGCGAAGACTACCCCTTATCCAGAGACAGCACCTGTCATCATTGCGTCTCCTCATCCTCAGCCATCCTATCCGTATCCCAGCGATAGGCAGTACCCCGACCCAGGGTACTATCCTGGACGAGGCTATAGCGACCCCTACGGAGAAGATGCTCGTGCCTTTGAGGTATTCTATCACGATGTACAAGAGCTGATCTTCACGGGGGATCAGATTCGCTTCATCGAAGAGGTAGCTCGACGGAGCTACTTCACTACAGAGCAAGCAGCACGCCTTATCAATCTATTCTCTGACACACAGCAGCGACTCAATGTCCTACGCACCTTGGCTCCTCGCTTACGAGACGGGTACAATTCACCCTATCTACTTGACCTCTTCCGCTACGGAGGGCGTGAGCGAGCAGAGCGCATCCTTCGACAGTCCGCTCCAGTTATCCCTCGCCAGTATGACCCACGCTATGGGGGGCAGGTACCTCGAGAAGAGGACTTCGAAGAGTTCCTGCGAGGGATCAATCGACTATCATTCCCGAAGGATCAGATCCGCTATGTACAAGATGCTGCACGCTTCAATACCTTTACGGTACGCCAGACAGAGCGTATTCTGAAGCAGTTTAACTGGGATGAAGAGCGCTTACAGGTCCTCGAGGCCATAGCTCCACACCTACGTGACGGGTACAACGCCTACCGACTCATCGAATGCTTTGACTTCCTGGATGCGCAAGAGAAGGCACGACGTCTTCTCGGTCTCTCACAGAGAGGACGCTACCGAGGCTACCTCAGCTCGTCTCGCAGTACAAGCAATGAGGATTATGGTGCAGGTATCCTCGAGCGCATGCAGCAGAATCAGGATGCCATCATGGATAAGATGACGTGGTATCAGCCTCTGCTCACCAAGCTGAGCTTGACTCACGAACAGGGAGAGCGAATCCGTGTCCTTCGCACAGAGCTTACGGGCCACAAGATCAGTATAGAGCAAGGCGTCGAGCTTCTCTCTAGCTACTTCTCTGGGGATGAACTACGACTTCAAGCCTTGGAGCTTATCGCTCCCCAACTCAATGAGAGTAAATCCTCTCGAGCCCGCTTCTTGGATCTATTCACTTACGCAGAGGCTAAATCACGTGCCAGCTATCTTCTAAGGCTATAAAGGAGCTACCCTATTTCCTAAAGAAAAGAAGCCTGCCCAACGATAGAATTCGTGAGGCAGGCTTCTTTATTTCAAAACCATCTAACGTAGAGAAGATGCAGCTTATCCTTCAAGCGACTTCTGATAAGCGATACGCGGGCTACCGTCAGCTACATATATCGCTCCACAAGGGACGAAGCCCTCTGCCACGAGAAGCTGACGCATAGGAGCATTGTCTTCATGGGTATCAACTCTGATCTCAGAGCAGTGCTTAGAAGCAAATGCAAGACATTCACGAAAGAGACCTCGCACACGTCCATCGGAGGCCAAGCGATGGATGATGCCATAGGGCTTATCATTGAGCCACCGCCCTTCAATATGCCGATAGGTTGGCTCCTCTTCGATAGCAAAGTAAAAGGTACCGACAAGCCCCGCATACTCGGGAGCTACACAGACATAGCTATGATCACGAGCAATATCCGAGCTTAGCTGTTCAGCCGAAGGATACCCCTCAGGCCACTGAGAGGGATTGCCATGCTCAGTCATGAAGGCTCGAGCCGCTGCGATAAGACGCAGGATTTCGGGTAGGTCCTCGGGAGCACTCTGACGTATCACCATAGTATAGCGATAAAAAGACCTCAGGGCTACCCCACAGCGAAGTCGGGTAGCCCTGAGGCAGATATTATAGTGCGATTTCGTTCCCTTAGAAGGAGCCTACGATGAGGATCGTCACCAGGAGGGCAAGGATCGCGTAAAGCTCAGGGAAGACGGCCATGACCATCGTAGCGCTGAAGACGTTTTCACCATTCCCGATAGCCTGGATCCCGTTAGCACAGACCTGAGCCTGACGGATCGCAGAGTAAGCCCCTACGATACCGAGGATGATCCCAGCAGCGAGGATAGCCCAAGCGGCATAGATCGATACAGGGCCAGCAGCGACGAGCTTGTCGAGAGCAGCCTTAGCCATGAAGAAGCCGACGAAGCCGTACAGCCCCTGAGAGCTAGGGAGTGCGGAGAGCCCGATATACTGCCCGAGGGCATCTGGGTTCTTCTTCATCGCGCCGACAGCAGCGTTACCGCAGATCGTCACACCGATGCTACTACCGATACCCGTCAGACCAACCATCAGCACAATGCCGAGGAAAGATAACATCTCATTCATAATCGTTACTTGTGTTTAAGAGAATATTTAGTTTGTTTTTACTTACGTGTGAAAGGGGTGTAGGGCTTACCGCCACCTTCGAACTCACTGTTCTTGTAGTACTCTACGAAGGTCAGACGTAGTGGGTGTACAAAGGCACCGATCATAGCGATACCGAAGTTGATCCCATGCCCGAAGAGCAGGACGAGGAGTGCCATGACCCAGCCGATGATGTAGCTGAATACACTTGCACCGCTCCCCGCCTCAGGGACGCATGACATGGCGAGCTGATTGAAGACACTCCCGAGGATACCACCCGTCAGACCGATAGCGAAGAGACGGATATATGAGAGCGAGTCCCCGAGAAGACCTGAGGCTGTCTCATAGGTGCTCCAAAGCCCTGAACCGAAGTTGATGAAAGGGTTCTTCCCAGGGCTATTGTAGAAGAAGGCAACGAGCACCGAGAGACCAGCTATACCATAGAGAATATAGGTCACAGGCTGTGGAAGTGTGATTGATGCCTTTGGCAAGGCGTAGATCAAGCCTACAGCTACGAGCAGGAGTACCCAAGCATAGCCAGCCAAGGAGTGACGCCAGCCCTTCTGAAGACCTTTCTTATAGGCCCCAATAGTCTTACCAAGGAGGATCTGTACCAAGCCGATGATGACAGAGATCATCATCATATTATCCTGGTTGAAGATGTACTCCTTGTTGTGAGCCCAGGGCAGCTCGATACCGAAGATCCCCCCCATAAGCATACCGACAACGAAGGCACCACCACCCAGCCATTGGCCAAGGCCCAAGAGGCTTGTGTCTCCACCTTTGCTACGCAGGCGGAAGTAGGTACATACGGCGAAGAGTAGAAGACCATACCCAGCATCCCCGAAGCACATGCCAAAGAAGAGCATGAAGAAGGGGGCGATGAGATATGTCTGGTCAATCTCTTGGTAGTTCGGCAGTGAGAAGAGGCCTGTAATGAACTCGAAGCAGCGTGCGAATGCATTATTCTTCAGCTGGATGGGCACACGCTCCATCTCGGGATCAAAGTCGACTTGACGGAAATAGTAGCCAGCTTCTTCCAGTGCAGCTTCAAAGGCTGGAGCATCGTCCGTAGGTACAAAGCCCTCCAGCAGAAGGAGCTTCTCATCAGCAAGGCGCTCCCCTTGGAGTCGCGTACGGCCGAAGGTAAAGCGGTTCTCCAGTAGGAGATCATAGCTGGCGAGCTGATCCTGCCAAAGCTTAGTCTGCTCGGTGAGCTTCTCCAGCTGCTGAGCTCGTGCAGCCTCAGCTTCAGCTACAAGTCCCTCGAGTTCTGCAATGCTACGTTTGGGAGTGGCAACATGCTCAGCCTCTGGTAGAGTCTGTGAAGCTCCAGCAGCATGTAGATGAACGAAATAGACTCGACCTGAGAGCGTGGCAACGGGCACGACATCATACTCCGCTTCGAATGCCTCGGTAAAGCGCGCTTGAGGAATCGTGAAGAAGCTAAGAGCGTAGCCAGCTTCTGATAGCTGACTAACCGCAGCTAGATCAAAAGCCCCCCAAGGACGGACTTCGGTTGCTTCGAGACGAAGAGCTGCCAGCTCCTCATCTTGGACTGACAAGCGCCTCAGTTCTCCCTCGATCTCAGATATCAGAGCTTCACCCTCCGCCTCATTTTTGATGGGCTGGGAAAGCTCAGCTGCTTCGTCTGTGATATAGGGACGCAGGGCGCACAAGGTATCCTTGATATGGGTACGCTCGGAGAGAATGCTACGTAGCTCCTCGACCTCACGACTATCCTTCTGTTCATTAACATGTAGGACACCCAGGCTGCGTAGCTTGTGAAGGAAGCCTTCATAGTCCGAATGAAAGACCAGGAAGGCATATTTATTCATTGACCTAATCATTGTGCAGCCTCCTCTTCTTCTTTCTGTTTACGCAGCTCGATGTTAGTGCGCATAATCTTCTGCGAGGCCTTCGATAAGCTCTCCTCATCTTCGAGGAAGCGCTTGATCTTACGGATCGCATCCTGATAACCAGGGATCTGAACCTTCTCGAAGAGATTTACCTTCTGCGTGGTCTTCTTTCGAGCGTGCTCGAGGTACTCCATCTTCAGGCGGAGAAACTCTGCCTCGATACCAGTAGTTGCAAGAGTCTTGAGGAGCTCAATACCCTCTGCCCACCAACTTGGTGCATTGAAGATACTGAAGGGGCGTACCTCATAGTGAATACCATCAAGCACTGGGAGTAGAACCCCTGCAATCTTCTTCATCGACAGATCCACGCGATCGACAGTGATGAGCGAAGCATCAAATTCGTCCCACAGGCTGACCATTCCCTGGTATCCCCGCAGTTCTTGCTCGAGCTTCTCCTCGAGGAGATCCACCTCACGCTTGGTCTGCTTGACCTGCTGACGTAGGGCGCTCTCCTTACTCTTGATAGTGGGTAAGGTACGCAGGCGCATCTTCAGCGCCTTCTCCTGTTGTTGTAGTGAGGTCTTATTGTATTGGAATCGTATCGCCATAAGACGTTTAATGTCTAACTAGTTATTCCTTAGTTATGATGGAGAGCTCTCGGCCCCGGACAATTATCGCCTGATGGTTCGTGATCGGCACGAGAGAGAGCCGGCCTCCATACGTAGCGAGTACAGTCTCTCCTATTTCGACGAAGGGGAAGCACTGGTAGTGAGGCAAAGGATACTTCTCAATCAAGCCTAGTGCAGCAAAGGAGGTCAGCTCGGGAGCAGCCTGAGTCTCATTCATTAACTGAACATACTCAATGCTTGGAGCAAGAATCATCGCCCCAGCCGACTCCCCTATATAGGGCTTCCCTGTCTCGATCTCCCGCTGGATAAGCTTATCCGCCCCCTTGCGCTTCAGCTCCTGAAGGAGGAAAAAGGTATTTCCTCCTGAAATGTAGATAAGATCCCCACGATAGAGTGAGGCCTCAATCTCCTCGGCTGAAGCCTCTGCGACATCCAAAAGTTCGACTCTCAGCCCCAATGTCTCCAAAGCCTCTCGCCCCAGCCCAACATACTCAGTATAGGACTCCGGGATGCTAGCTGTGGGGATGAAGGTGACGACCTTCTCTTGCAGCTCCATAGGGCAAGCATGCTCTAGTAGAGGAGCTACATCGGCGAAAGAGGAGCAGAGGAACATAAAAATATTTGAGTTCATTCTCTGTCTTATTTGACTCTACCAGCTAGACCTATAGGGAGTGATGGCTCCCCATGGGCAAACATATTATCGCGAGCTTTTTAGGCTTTAGGCCAGTAAGTATCGATGAGTGATTGCTTGATATTGACTTCTGCAGGGCGGAAGTACTTACCGAAGAGTCCCCATGCAG
>ERZ1674246.232-NODE-232-length-9920-cov-11.221591_pt1 | contig 9920 bp, 7 predicted proteins | sample MGYA00581200_ERZ1674246 | MGnify/ENA primary metagenome ERZ1674246 (study PRJEB41354, sample SAMEA4873323) | human saliva metagenome | biome: human-associated habitat [ENVO:00009003]; feature: mouth environment [ENVO:08000002]; material: saliva material... | reverse complement strand
GAAGGGCTCATCATTATCAGCCTTTCAAAAGAAGTCAGCAAAGGAAATTGAGTGAGTTGACACCCCCATCATACCGGCAAAAACGCAGATACCCATTAACGGTCGTCGTATGGTGCCGATGACATAGCAACCTCACGCCGCTGCGAAGCATTACCGAGTTCCGGCAAAAAGAAACCCCGCCCACGGTGCATTACCGTGAGCGGGGGAGAAGTCTATCTTAAGCTCCCAGAAGGCTTAGACAGAAGAAGACTTGCTGGCGCTACCAGGCCCAGAAGAGCCATCCTCGTCGGTGAGCATAATCCACTTACCATCCTTGTACTCCACGCCAACCTTCGTCAGATCCTGGGAGCTATCCTCCATAAAGGGCTCATCCGGACTCACGCCCTCAGTATGAACCTTGATGTCGGTGCTGTACCGCATGTATCCCAACCAGTCATAGCGAATTCGGCTACCGGAAATTTTCTGCGGCAAATTAGAAAGCAGCTCAAGAGTAACCGGGGTATCCGCACCGTAGAGCCACCCCAGATTATTTTCATAGGCAGCCGTCAAATTCTGGTATTCCGTCAGTATGTCCGTAGACTCAGCCTTCTGCAACGGCTCAGGATCGCCAGTCATCAGCAGGTAGTTGAAGCTCGCCAACCAATAGCCGATGAACGCATAAATACCATCAATGCTCTGCTCGTTCATGTTCGCCGGAACGAGGGGCTTGGGCACGTTCTGTGCCTTATGAGTGGCGGTTGCCGGAATGTACTCGCCGTTCTTCTCGAAGTTATCGAACTTCACGAGGCCCTTATAAGGCTTGCCGGAAGAAGCAGAAGGCGAAGCGCTAGCCGAGGCACTGGGTGAGGCACTAGCTGAAGCGCTCGCGGATGCACTAGCAGAACCGGAAGCGGGGCTTGACGCTGAGCCATCAGCCAGCGGGCGGATACTACCAGCACACGCAGTCAGTGCAGCCAGCACACCGGTGCCGGTCGCGCCCAGTGCTACGCGGCGGCTCACACGGGTAGATATGGGGGAAGGGCTCATCATAATTGGCCTTTCAAAAGAGGTCAACAAAGGAAATAGAGTGAGTTGACACCCTTATCATACCCTAAAGTGCGTGAATGACTATCAAATGTTGCTATTCATGTACTTTTGAGTAGAAGAAACCCAAAAAGCTGCAATTAGTGCACTAGGAAGCCGAGGGGCTCGCAGAATCCGAGCTCTTATCAGCATCCTTATCCTTCTGAGTGCTCATAAACCAAGCACCCTCCTTATACTCCACAACAATCCGCATCGCCTGGCCCTGAGAATCCTCAGCCCCCACAAGGGACTTATCGCGGTTATCGCCCTCGGTCAGATGCCTCTTCGCATTCTGATCAACCAGGGAACGAGCACGCCAGAAATAACGAATACGGTCACCCTCAATCTGCGTGGGAGTATCCGTCAACAGGTACACAGACATCGGCTCACTCGTGTCATAAATCCAGCCGCGACCCGTCTCATAGAGCTTAACCATCGGCTCAAGCTCCTTATAGTAATCGCTGCTCGGATCCGTCTTCTTCAACGGCTCAATATCACCCGTCAACGCCAAATAATTAAAACTAGAAATCCAATAGCCAATCAGCGCATAAATACCGTCAACGCTCAGCTCCTGCACCTTCTCCGGCATAATCGGTTTGGGTACGTTCTGCGCCTTCTGCTCAGCCGTAGCAGGAACATACTCGCCGTTCTTCTCAAAGTTATCGAAGGTGACCTTACCCTGATACGACTTATTCGCAGGCGGTAGCGCCGACGAAGCAGACGGGCTCGCTGAAGCACTCGCGCTCGCCGAGCCAGACTCAGCAACATCAGCTGGTGGATGCACCGTACGCGCACACGCAGACACCACAGCGGCAAGACCAATACCGCCCACACCCAATACGGCGCGGCGGCTCAAAGCGATGGACTTAGAAGAAGAGCTAGTCATCAGCAGTCTTTCGAAGAGGTCAACAGATGAGGAGGAGGAGTGAGTCGACACCCCCATCATACCGGGCACACCTTATAACAACCCTAAAGCACAAGTGAATAGCAAATAGCTTGGGACAACTGGGCACACACGAAGAAACCCCGCGGCCGTTATTCCGAATATTTTCGAAGAAAGAACAACAGCCGCGGGGCAAAACAACTGGAGGGGCGTACAACCTAGCGGAGAAGATGCGCAAAATTACGGCGCGCCTTCGCCACCTTCGGGCTCACCACAAACGCACAATAACCCTGCGCCGGGTTCAACGCGTAATAATTCTGGTGATAATCCTCAGCCTCATAGAACACGCCCAGGGGCTTAATCTCGGTCACGATGGGCGCATCAAAGAGCTGCTGGGCCCGTTCCTTAGCTCGCTCCGCCAGCTCGCGCTGCTGCTCGTCCTCGTAGAAAATCACCGAACGGTACTGCGAACCGGTATCCGCGCCCTGACGATCCCAGCTGGTCGGGTCGTGGCTCGTAAAGAAAATATCCAACACCGTATCCAGGTCAATCACCTGCGGGTCAAAGCTGAGCTTCAGCGCCTCCTGATGGCCGGTCGCACCCGAGCACACCGAACGATAATCAGGGTCGGGAGTCTCGCCACCCGTGTAGCCGCAGACGCTCGCCTCAACCCCGCGGAACTGGCGGTACACCGCATCCAGGCACCAGAAGCAGCCGCCGGCAAGAACAACATCAGTCATGATTCCTCCTCGAACTATAAATCCACACTACCTGAAGAACACCGTAGGGCTGCATAATATTCCCGAGTTACCGCCGCGCCACCTGCCACAATAGAGGTATGACTGAAAAACTTGAAACCCCCACCCTCGCAGAAGTCGTTGACGCCTTCCACACGCTCTTCCCGCCGCAGCTTGCCGCCGGTTGGGATGCCTCCGGCCTCGTCGCCGGTCGCGCCGCCGCTAAAGTGAGCACCGTCCTTTTCGCAGTGGATGCCCTCACCGCCACCGCTGAAGAAGCCGTAGTCGAAGGCGCACAGCTACTCATCACCCACCACCCGTTGCTGCTCCGCGGCGCAAAGTTCATCCCCGACAGTGACTACAAGGGCAACGTGCTACACACCCTCATCGAAGGCGGATGCGGTCTGCTCGGCGCGCACACCAACGCAGATGCCGCCGTCGAAGGCGTAAACGAAGCACTCTGTGACGCTATCGGCCTGATCGATCGCGAACCGCTCACCGAAGCGCAAACCCAGGTACTCGACGGGCAGGAACACGCGGTAGGCACCGGCCGCATCGGCACCCTACCTGAAGAAATCACCCTCAAGGAACTCGCGGAACGCCTCGCAGCGGCACTGCCCGCAACCGCCGGTGGCCTGCGCATTGCGGGACGCGCCGACCAGCTGATCCGCCGCGTCGCCCTCTGCGGTGGTGCCGGTGATTCCCTCTTCGACGCGGTGCGCGCCACTGACGCGCAGGTCTACATTACCGCAGACCTGCGTCACCACCCCGCCAGCGAATTCCGCGAAACGGCACGAGTTGACGGCAGCAACATCGCGCTGATTGATTGCTCCCATCCGGCCAGTGAATCGCTGTGGTTGCGTTCGGCGGCTGACCGTCTGCGTGCCCTGCTCGCCGAGCGCGGCTACGGCATCGAAACGAAGCTGTCCGCGCTCAACACCGACCCGTGGGACTTCACCGTCTCCACCGGCGTGGCAACCGGTCAGGATGCGCACTCGGCAAGCACCGAACCCGCCGCCGCATGGACTAGCCTGGCTGAAAAGTAAGCGCTGAAAAATAGCCGCTGAATAGCTACCAAGAAGCAGTCTTCAAAAATTTAGGCACAGTAAAGCCCGGTCTATACGAACCCGACAGGAACCTCTCATCAAGGATCCTGACGGGAACGTGCAGACCGGGCATTACTTCTGCGGGAGCAATACTCTGCAGGGCTTGGGGTGCCAAGCGCAGGCGGTCTAAATGACCTTACTTAGCGCGAGCCTGGAACGCCTCAATCAGAGTCTCCAACTCACCATGAGTCACCATGTACTGAGCATCGAAAGCGCCGTTAGCGTTCAGCACCACCTTGTTCTGCTGAGCCCACAGAATCTCACGGTAGAACGCCGAACCGGGAGCCACATCACTGTACGGGGAGTCGCCCTTAACCGCGGGCGAACCAGCCGCACGGTAGGTGAACGCCGCAACGGTAGCGTTCGAAATGCCTGCATCAGCATGGAACTTGCCGTCCGACCAGCCGAAGGTAATACCCTTCTGACGAGCCCACACGTACGCGGGGAAGTTCGGGTCGGTGGTCTTCACATCCGGCCAGGGAGAAGTCTCAGGCAGCTTCACCTCGGGGGTGCCCGCCTGAACGTACAGGGCAGCTGCGAGCTCACCGCGGGTAGCGAGGGTCTCCAGCTTCTCGTCGGAAGGATCAGGGCTCTGGTTATCGTTCTCATTGGGGTCCTGAGCGTTGGGCAGGTTAGCATCCCTATAACCGTTCGTGCCGTTCAGGTCCAGGTCCTGCCATGCGAGTAGGGTACCGCGGCCCTTGGTGGACCTGCCCACGACCGGAGCAATCAGCTTACCGTTATTGCCGTAACCGTCGTTAGCCCAGACCTCAATCACGTACTTCTTCGAAGCATTCAGAGTGTTTGCCGGAAGATTCACGGTACCGTTCAGGTTGCCATCACGGTACGCCGAAGACTGGGTGGGGTGGTCAAACTCGATAATGTCGCTGGTTGCCAGAACCGGGGTGTTCGAGCCCTTCTCGCGAACCACGAACTGGACACCCTTAACGGAGTGAATATCGCCGTTGAACCCCTGGCCACCAACGTTCAAATCCTGCGACTTTGCGGTATCAGCCACAGCGTTGTAACTCAGGCGCGGTGCGAACGGCGCAGGCTTCTCACCCAGAGTGTTCAGCACCTGAGTGCTTACCACGTTCTTGCTGGTCCACAGCTCCTGAGCGGTCAGAGGCTTCTGGCCCTTCTGCTCAGAAACCACGTGAATCTCGTAGCGGACATCGTACTTGGTGCCGCCGGTCGGATCGTGGAAGTTGTCATCATCAACGAAGTAGTAGGCGGCAAGATCGTACGCCTCAACCTTCAGGTCAGCCTCAAAAGTGCCGTCATCGGCAACGGTGAAGTCCTGACCCTCCACAAAGCGCAGCATCTTCGAAGTCGGAATCTCGTAGCCAGACGGTGCGTAGTTCGCGGGAGCAATGTACAGCGCCACGGTACCGTGCTGAGCGCGCCACTCCTTGGTGTAGCCTGCGCCCTTCACATGGACGGTACCGCCCTCGGTCGTGATGAGGAAGGGGTTCACGCCGTCGTACTTGTAACCGTCAGAGATGGAAACGTTCAGGGTCGGGGTATCCGCAGCGTCCTGGTGAGCAGCCTGCGGGGTAGCGGCAGCAACGGCTGCATCAGCGGCAGGAGCCGCATTCTGAGCCAGCGCCGGGGCCATCGGCAGAACCATGGCACCAGCCAACGCCAGCGCGCCGCAACCCTGAGCTGCGCGGAGGAAAGAGGACTTAGAGTTCGGAAGCGAGGACATAATACATCCTTAAAAGTTGTTTCTCGTGGAGCTGTGCCGGCTCACCGGCGGGTAGGGAATTCGCCGTTGAATCTGCATACACCCTATGAGAAAAGTGGTTGGAAGCCCCGTCGGTTTCGGGGACATTTTCACCCTATCAAACCCTCTAAACGATGTCAGGAAACACTCAAGAGAAGCTTGAAGGTTCTGAGGTATTTCACAGGTTGATCAGCCGATAAAAACCGAACCCCGTGCATCCTGAGAAGAAGACTCTCAGGGTTCACGGGGTACTAAGGCTAGAGCCAGTCCGGCTTACTTAATTAATTTTGCTCAGGGTGAAGAAAACGAGTCGAAAAATAGTACATCATCCATTCCAGCTCGCCACGAGTCACGGGGGATGCTGAATCAAACACGCCGCCCCCAGGATTGATAATACTCTGCTGAGTCACCCACAGAATCTCGCGGTAGAACGCGGAACTCGGCGTAATATTCGGGAAGGACGAAACACCCTGCACCTCCGGCGAACCAGCCGCACGGTAGGTCAGCGCAGCTACGGTAGCGTTCGAAATGCCGGCATCCGCGTGGAACTTGCCGTCCGACCAGCCGAAGGTAACACCCTTTTCACGAGCCCAAATGTATGCGGCGTAGTTCGGGTCGTCCGTCTTCACATCCGGCCACGGGGAGACCGCCGGGAGGTCCACCTTGGGGCTTTCCTTCAACCTATAAAGGTAGGAAACCAGCTCGCCGCGGGTAGCGGGCTGTTTATCTTCATCGCCGTAAAGATTTGTCGAAAAGGTCTCACGGCGTACATCGCGAGGGTTAGCAAGCGTGAACTGGTGAACACCCTCGAACTTCAAGTCCAAACTGGCCAAATAGCCACCGCGGTGCTCCGGTGCATAACCCACCAGCGGGGTGATCAGAGTCTTATCCGTCTCGCTGGCATAGCCGTAATCACTCCGCGCCTCAATAACGTACTGCTTGGAAGGGTCCAGAGTGTTCGCCGGAATCTTGATGGTGACGAAAGCGAAGCCTCCCTCCAGAATGTTCGAGTAGGTTTCCTTGTCGTATTGGTAGTACTTTATGTCACTCATGGCCAAGACAGGGGAGCCGGTACTCTTCTCACGAATGAGGTACATCATGCCCTTCGATCCATAGAGATCCCCGTTGAAGCCCACGCCCTGAATCAGCAGCTCCTGATCCTTCGTGGTGTCCTTCAGAGCATCGTACTTAAACATGGGTGAGAACGTACCAGGGTGATAATCATTGGCGTTCAGAGCCTGATGAGCCACAACATTCTTGCGAGCCCAAATATCCTGAACGGTCGACTGCTGCTGACCCTTAGGTTCGGCAAGGATACCGACCTCGTAACGCACCTTCTCCAGGGTCATATCCGGGGCGTACTCCGTGAGGGGGTAGTAACTCTCCAAAGTGTCGGGCTTGATCTTCAGGTAAGCGTCAAAGGTGCCGTCATCTTCGATGGTGAAGTCCTTACCCTCTTCAAAACGAAGCATCGACGTGGAAGGCTCCACATTACCAGGACGGTCCTGAGTAGCAGCAATATAGATGACCACGGTGCCGTGCTGCTCGCGCCACTCCTTGGTGAAACCGGTGCCCTTCACCGTCATTTCGTTGTACTCACCGGTGTACAGGGCGTCGCTCTTTTTCCTGAAGAGGTCACGTCCGTCCAGGAAGTCGTACTCCCCATAATCAACGGTGAAAGACGGCTCAGCCGCAACATTCTGGGTTGCAGGGGTATTGGCAGTCGGCGCGTTAGCCACAGGTGCGTTTGCGGCGGGTGCTGCATCCTGCGCGAGAACCGGGGTCATCGGCAGAACCATTGCGCCCGCCAGCGCCAGTGCACTGCAGTTGCGAGCCGCGTGCAGGAATGAAGACTTAGAGTTCGGAAGTGAGGACATGAGACATCCTTAAAGTCGTTTCTCCGGGGCTGTGCAGTCCAGAGCTGTGCAATCCGGGGAGGCGCAATCTGAGGTGGTGCGAGCTCACCGGCGGGTAGGGAATTCGCCGTTGAATCTGCATACACCCTATGAGAAAAGTGGTTGAGTACCCCCGTCGGTTTCGGGAGTACTCCCACCCTAGCAAAGTGTTGAACAGTTGTCAGGAAACACTCAAGGAACGCTTTAAGGTTTTCGAAAATCTCACACAGTGAGTAGCTGTTAAACGCTGAAACCCCGCGCTCCCAAACAGAAAACCTGTTCGAGAACACGGGGTATTCAGCTCAGAACTAGTCCGCCTTACTCAGCGTGGTTCTACTTGGCACCGTTCTACTTAGCTCGATTCTGGAAGTTGAACAGCATCTGCTCCAGCTGACCACGATTCACCAGGTCCGTCGCATTAAAAGCGCCGAAATCCGGATTGATGACATACTGCTGCGTGGACCACAGAATCTCACGGTAGAAGGCGGAACTCGGATTAACATCCGTGAACGAAGAAACACCGGAAACAGCCGGGGAACCCGCTGCGCGGTAGGTGAACGCCGCAACGGTAGCGTTCGAAATGCCGGCATCCGCGTGGAACTTACCATCAGACCAGCCGAAAGTAATGCCCTTCTGACGAGCCCACACGTAGGCGGCGTAGTTCGGGTCGGTGGTCTTCACATCCGGCCAGGGGGAGGTCTTAGGGAGGTTCACCTTGGGGCTACCAGCCTGAGCGTACAGCGCCGCAGTCAACTCGCCGCGAGTAGCGCGCTGCTGCTGCTCCTGGTAGGTGAGCTTCGAGGTGAAGGTCTTGTATTCTCGCGCGGGCGCAGTAGCATCCATGAAGTCCGGAACACCCTCAAACTTCAGATCCTGACGGCCCATAAGAACACCGCGGTGCTCCGGCGCCAAACCCACAATCGGGGTGATGAGAGGCCTGTCCTTCTTGGTGAGGTCGTAGTCGTAGTCGCTCCACGCCTCAATGACGTACTGCTTAGACGAATCCAGGGTGTTTGCGGGGATCTTGATGGTGCGGTAAAGAGTGCCTCCCTCCAGGCGGGTTACGCCATCGGGACCTTCATAGTAGGACTTCATATCGCTCATCGCCAGGACGGGGGTGCCGGTGCCCTTCTCACGAATCACGTACATGGCACCCTCACGGCCGGGCAGCTCCTCACCAACGAAACCCTCACCCTGGACCAGCAGTTCCTGATCCTTCGTGGTGTCCTTCAGAGCATCATACTTCCACTTAGGTGCCATGACTTCAGGATGGTAGGCGCGGGTGTACATCGGGTGGTGGGCGATAACGTTCTTGCGAGCCCAAATATCCTCAATGCTCGACTGCGGCTGGCCCTTAGCCTCGGTCAAAATACCCGTCTCGTAACGCACCTCATCCAGGGTGATACCCGGGAAATAATCGATGGGAGTGTAGAAACTCTCCAGAGCCTTGGCATTGATGGTCAGCTTTGCCTCAAAAGTGCCGTCATCGGCAATGGTGAAGTCCTTACCCTCTTCAAAGCGAAGCATCGAGGTTGAAGGCTCTGCGTTACCGGGGCGATCCTTCGTAGCGGCAATGTAGAAGACAACGGTGCCGTGCTGCTCACGCCATTCCTTGGTGAAACCGGTACCCTTCAGGGTCACGGTGCCGCCCTCACCGGTGTAAAAAATGGTGTCATAGTCGGTGGAGTACGTCGGCTGCGCGGCAACATCCTGAGCCGCAGGCTTGGGGGTCACAGCATTTGCCGCCGGTGCATTAGCAGCAGGTGCCGCATCCTGGGCGAGTGCCGGAGTCATCGGCAGAACCATCGCACCAGCCAGCACCAGTGCGCCGCAACCCTGCGCCGCACGGAGGAACGAAGACTTAGAGTTCGGAAGCGAGGACATACATCATCCTTACGGGTCGTACCCACCGGGATGATGCAGTTTCATAGGGTTTCGGGGTGAGAAATCTCCGTCGAATCTGCGCCAACCCAATGAGAAAAGTGGTCGAATATCCCCGTCGGTTTCGGGGACATTTTCACCCTATCAAAGGGTTGGACAGATGTCAGGAAACGCTCAAGAAAAACTTGAAGGTTCTGAGGGTTTTCACAGGTTGACCAGCCACTAAGAACTGAGAACCCAGCACGCTAAACTCAGCACGCTAAACCCCAAAAACAGAGCCCCGCGCTCCTGGGCAGAAAACCTGCTCGGGAACACGGGGGTGTTCAGCTGGCTATGTTTAGCGAGACTGGAAAGCAGCCAGGACAGTCTCCAGATGACCGCGAGTCAGCAGCTGCTGAGGAATGAAATACTGACCACCGTACACCGTAGTCAAATTCTGGCTAGCCCACAGAATCTCACGGTAGAACGCAGAACCAGGCTTAACATCCACGTAGGGGGAATTACCCGTCACCGCAGGAGAACCAGCCGCGCGGTAAGTGAACGCTGCAACGGTAGCGTTCGAGATGCCAGCGTCCGCGTGGAACTTGCCGTCCGACCAGCCGTAGCTGATACCCTTCTCACGAACCCAAA
>ERZ1674246.231-NODE-231-length-9929-cov-6.428398_pt1 | contig 9929 bp, 7 predicted proteins | sample MGYA00581200_ERZ1674246 | MGnify/ENA primary metagenome ERZ1674246 (study PRJEB41354, sample SAMEA4873323) | human saliva metagenome | biome: human-associated habitat [ENVO:00009003]; feature: mouth environment [ENVO:08000002]; material: saliva material... | reverse complement strand
ACCTTCTCGTCTCCGGCCTCTGAGGTGCCCGCCGTTCCGACCTTCTCGTCTCCGGCGACCGAAGTCCCCGCGGCTCCCGCGACTGCCCCGCAGGATTCCTGGGGCGCGCCCGCTGCGCAGGCTCCCGCCCAGGCGGCCCCGGCCTCGTACTCCCAGCCGTCCTTTGAGACCATGCCCTACCACGCCGCAAACGGCGCGGGCGTGTCCGCCCCGCCGCCCAGCCGCCGCGCGGTTCAGGCCGGCCAGGCCGCCCAGGAGGCGTACGTGGCCGGGCAGATGCAGGGTGGCGGCTCTCAGTGGGGTGACGCGGGCCGGTCGCAGTGGGGTGCCCCGGCTGCTCCCGCGCGCGCTCAGCTGCTGTGGCTCATCTTCGATTCCGGACAGCGCGAGCTGATCGACGAGCCTCTCACGATCGGCCGCAGGCCCGCGTCCGTCGAAGGCACCCGCTCGGTCGTCGTGCCCGATACGACCGTGTCGTTGTCGCGTACGCACATGCGCGTCGGTCCGACCGCGACGGGTGCCTGGATCGAGGATGCCTTCTCGGCGAATGGCACGCAGATCCGAACGCCTGATGGTCGTATTTCCGCGCTTGCGGGCGGCCAAGCTGTCGAGGTGCCCGCGGGTACCGAAATCCTCATGGGCGAGCGTCGTGCCACGATCGTCCTTGCGGATGCGGACTCGGTGCGCTGACGCGTTGTCTGCTTGAGGATCCCGTCGCGGCCTGGCCGCGACGGGATCCTATTTCTGTGGGGCTGCAGGAGTTATCCAGCAGGTGTGAGTGGTGCGGTGGTGAGGCGTTACAACGGCGAGCCCGTGGGCGCTGTGGAACTCGCGCCGGCGCGAATCTGCGAGCGGGGCACGCCGCGAGCCGAGGGATGCTCAAACGGACACGCAACACCTTCGACAGTTAGACATGGCGTCCAACGGCCGCCAATACAATCACGAATGAGAGACTCGCCACAATGTCTGTTGTGGGCCTCTTTGTGAGCAGGTGTGGGCCCCGCGGTAAGCGATTTTGTGTCATTCGGTTAATTTCGAAAAATGCTGTCGATGCGCGAGGGAGTTGCCCTCGCGATGGGTGTGTCGTCACCCGGCGGGGCTGGGCGGATAAACGAGGGAGGGCCCGCCCCGACAATGGGGCGGACCCTCCCTCAGCGCGTGTGCGCGGTGCTATCAGAAGCGGGCGGCGGAAGCCTGGTCCGTCTGCTGGTAGTTGGAACGAGCGGAGTCCACGGCCGCGGAGGTGCGGGACAGGACATCCTTCAGGCCCTCGAGGCCCTGGTTCCACTTGACCTGAGCGGCGTTGTAGGCTTCCTGAGCCTGGCCTTCCCACGAGGAACGCAGCTGGTTCAGCGTGTTCTCGAGGTCATCGAGGCAGCCCTGCAGGTTGGAGGCGCCGGACTTGATGTCGGCGGCAGCGCCATCGAGAGCGCCGTAATTTACCTGGAAATCCATCTTCAGTCTCCTGTCTTAATCTCTCACAGTCCGCCGAGGATCTGCGCGAACGAGCCCTCGGTGTCGGCCTCGTTGGCCTGCATTGCCTTGTCGGTGCCACGCAGGTTGTCCGCGAGCTCCTGAAGAGCCTCGTTAACCTTCGCCGCGTTGTCCTGCCACTGCTGCATCAGCTGGGTGAACTGAACCGAGGCGCTGCCCTGCCACGAGCTGCCGATGGTCGACAGGTCGCCCTCGAGGCGACGGAAGTGGCCCTGCAGGTCGTTGTAGGTGGACTCGATCGCGGAGACGCCCTGTGCAAGGGCGCCATCTACGGCTCGCTGGTCTGCCATGTGAACCTCCATTTGTATGAGTGAACTCTCTCGCGGGGATGCGTGAGAGCATGGGGACACATGAATACTAACCATGTTTTCATCTCTTTTTTTGATGTTACGCAAAAATCATGACAAAACCTGACCGACAACCTAGACTTACAGGGTTGTGTCGTGTAGCCACAGACCCCATCACGCGGCAACCGGGAGGATCCAATGGCATCGAAAACATCTCGTGGAGTGGCGATGATTCCACTCACGATTACCTATGGCGTGGATCGAAGCGATGTCACGGTCCCTCAGACGATCCCTTTGGTCGAACTCCTGCCGGGGCTCGTTGAATCCGCCGGAGCATTCAGTGATCAGCCCGCAAACGATGGTTTCGCGGTGCGAACCGCGTCGGGCCGACTCCTTGACCAGTCCGCGTCTCTGTCCGCCCAGGGGGTGCGCGCCGGTGCCGCGCTGACGCTCGAACCCCTCGGTGAGGGAGCCGCCGATATGGTCTATGACGACCTGACGGAAGCCGTCGGGCAAGTCGTTGAAAGAGTGTCCACGCCTTGGACACGTGACAACGCTCGCACGCTCGCCGCGCTCTCCGCTGCTGCCCTGATTTTCGTTGCCGCCGTCCTCCTGGCGACCACGCCTCAGGACGCCCTCGTTTCCTTGGATCCCGGCCGCGTCAGGACACTCAACTTTGTCTACGGTGCAATCGGCATTGTCTCCGCGCTCCTTGTCGTCGGAACGTCCATCGTCGTGAGCCGCAAGTACGCCGGCCCCTCCGGAATTGCGCTCGCGCACACTGTTCCCTTCCTGACCGCCGCCTCGGCGCTTCGGCTCTCGCAGAGCCAGTGGGACGCGGGCGGCTGGATCTTCGTCGGTCTCGGCGTGCTCGTCGGCTCGCTCGCGGTGCTGACGCTGCCCAAGAAGTACCGGATTTCCATTGCGGCTCCGCTTGTTCTCGGAACGATGATCACCGCCACCGGCCTCATGGTGAAGGTTGGCGCCCTGTCACAGGTCGGTGTGTCCGCCCTCCTCTTCGCCCTCGTCGTCGTCCTCCTGCAGGTCGCGCCGTGGATCGCTCTTGCGCATATTCCCGTGAGGATCCTGGACGCCGATACTGCCGAGCAGATCCCCGCGCAAGGAGTCACCGACCAGGTCAGTACCTCCTTCGTGTTCGTCGTCTCCCTGCGTGCGGGCGGCGGCCTCGCGGCGCTCTTCCTGACGGTATCGATGCTGAGCGCGCCCACCCTGCGTTCGGTGTCCATTCCGCTCATCCTGGCCGTCCTCGGCTCCGCCTCCCTGATTCTGCAGACACGCTCGATTCGCGCCCGCGTCGAGGTGCTCCTCGGTGCTCTGACGGGCCTGACGACGATCCTGGTCTCTGCGACGCTCGCCACCCAAGCCAACCCGACGAGCCTGGCGTGGGTGACCTTCTGCGCGATCGCAGCCGCCCTCGTCCTCGTGGTGACGAACGTCGTTGGCCCCCGCGCACGTCCGCACCTCACGCGCATCGCGGACACCATTTCGGTGCTCTCGCTCTTTGTCCTGATCCCTCTGGCCGTCTACCTGTGGGGGTAAGTCATGCCGTCCAGTAAAGATATTCTCGAAGCCCAGCGCTTCAACCGTCACCGTCTGATTACGGCGTTCACATCGGGTACCCCCGGTGGTCGCGAGGTCGATCCGCCGTCCCCGGTACGGCCTCTGATTTTCGGCGCGCTTGTCGCGATCATCATGTGCGTCATCGGTGTGGGCATGCGTTTCTTCAACGCAAACCCGAACCTGGACAGCAAGAACTTCGTCCTCGTCGACGTCAAGTCCACGGGCGCGCGCTACTTCCTCGCGAACGGTGTCCTGCACCCGATCTCGAACGTGACGACGGCGCGCCTCCTGTCCCAGGAAGGCACCCTCGAGGTGATCTCCGCCAGCGCCTCGTCCCTCGACGACAAGCCGCGCGGCGCCCAGATTGGCTTGCCGGGCGTGCCCGACGACGTTCCGACCAGCAAGCAGCTGGCGAGCACCTGGCTGTCCTGCGACCTCGAGGACACCTACCACACCTGGATCGGGCAGAAGCTGCCGGAAGAGAACTTCCCTCTGACACCCGCCGTCTCCGCGCTCGTTACCCCTGACCACGGTAAAACCATCTACTTCGTGGACGCAGCGACCGAGAAGAAGTACCTTATCGACGAGACGGATTCCCGTCTGAGCGACTGGACGTTGGCGTTCCAGAACCGCGTCGGTTACCCCGTCGAGGTGGACCCGCAGTGGGTGGACCTCTTCCCCTCCGGCACGCCGCTGCGATCCTGGAGCTACAGCGAAATCCCGAATGCAGGCGCGCCTGCGACAGACCTTCCGGGCCCTCTGAAGGACGCGAACCTGACGATCGGCACCGTCGTCGAGCAGACCGACGCGAAGGGTGAGGTCCAGTTCTCCTACCTGGTCGTTAATTCTTCCCAGCTGGCGGTGTTCAACTCCACGGCCGCACGCCTGTACCGCGACGCCCCGGCCACGAGGCAGTTCGGGACGGACATGTTCAAGGACGTGACTCCCGTCCATGCAGATTTCATCGGCGAGGACTGGCCGCGCTACGAGGATTTCTCGGACCCGGTGTGGAATGACCAGAAGGCTGACGCGTCGAACCGAACGGCCCTGTGCGCCCACATGTCGACGACGAACAAGGCGGTGCCCAAGCTCGGGCTCTACACGATGCCGCATCAGCGCGCCGTCCAGGCCTCGTATGATGCCGAGTCCGTGAGTTCGCCCTCCGGGCCGACCACGACGCGCACCGTGACGGTGGCGGGTGGCTCCGGGGCGCTCGTCGCGATCACGTCGGCGGGTGGCCAGGCAGCTGCCTACGCCTTCGTGTCCGACCAGGGATACATCCATTCGCTCGGAGCGACGCCCACTGTGTCGATGAACGCCCTGGGATGGAAACAGGATGATGTCGCCGCGATCCCAGAGACGTGGGCGAACCTAATTCCGCCGGGTACCGATATGACTCCACAGGCGGCAGCCTCATCAGTGGGGCTCTCGTGACACGGGGCTTCGCGCGTACCCGGGCGCTCCGCCACGGCCTCGTCGGTGCCGCCTTGGCGACGGGGCTCGCGCTCGCGCCAGTCCTCGCCCCCGTGTCCCCTTCGGACGAGGCCGGGGCATCCTCTGCGTTCGGCCCGACGATCGCGCACGCGGACCCGGCACCCACGCCGAGCGTTCGTCCCACCCCCACGGCGCCTCCCTCGGATGCGCCGACGGAGGCCCCCGAGCAGCGCTCAGAAGAGACGTGCCCGGTGGACTCTCCCCGCTACATCAAGCAGCAGCCCCTCATCCTCGACCAGGTGGGCGTGCGCCGTGCCTGGGACCTGACGCGTGGTGCCGGCGTGACGGTTGCGGTCGTTGACTCTGGCGTTGCCGCGGGCAATGAACACTTCAACTCGGGGGATCCCTCCGTGGTCCTGCCCGGTATCGACCTGAGCGGTGAAGGCACCGACGGTCGCGTCGACGTTGGCGAACACGGCACGGCGATCGCCGGTGCGATCGCTGCTCGCCAGCTTCCCGCGGCGAAGGGGTCGGGCCTCGTTGGTGTCGCTCCGGAAGCGAAGATCCTCCCGGTGCGCATCGAGACTGGCCTCGAGCAGGGAAACGCCGACAAGCCGGGGCAAGAACCCTTCATGTCACGCGTCGCTCGAGCCATCCGCTGGGCCTCTGACAATGGCGCTCAGATTATCGTCGTCGCCCAGTCCTCGAAGGATCCGAACTCGGACCTGGAGGCAGCGGTCAAGGCTGTGCGCGGGCGCTCGCTCGTCGTCGCGTCGACCGGCAACACCTACCAGGACCAGAAGAACAACGAGGTCGTCTACCCCGCAGCCTACGAGGGAGTCCTGGCGGTTACCGCCTCGGACGCTTACGGTTTCGCGTCCGACCAGCAGGTGCATGGGGCTCATGTGGACCTGGCGGTGCCCGCCGCGGTCATCCTGACGACCTGGTTTGATCAGGCTGATTGCCTGGTCGGTGGCTACTCGGGTGACACGCCCCTGCCGTCCTCCTCCTACGCGACCGCCTACGCCGGTGGTTTCGCGGCCCTCGTGGCCTCCAGGTATCCCACTGAGTCTCCGGACATGTGGAAGTACCGCCTCGAGGTAACCGCCCTGCGCGGTGCGGCTGATCAGCGCACGAACGAACTCGGCTGGGGTATCGTCGCGCCCTACGACGCGCTTACTTTCGACGACATCGGTACGAGGTACGGGCCCCCGCACCCCGATCAGGCGGCCCACCCCGTTCCGAACCGTCCGGCCGTGGCATCTCCGACGCTGGCGAACAGTAACAACATCCTGACGGTTCGCACCTACATCGTCTCCGGGATCGTCGTCATGGGTGCGGCGATTCTTGGTGGCCTTGTGATCCTCTCGCACCTGCGTGGCAGGCCAGTGGCCGTCGATAAGGATGACGAGGACGACGCATGATGCTTTCGGCCGCACGTCGCTGGCGGCGCATCTACGGCCTCGGAACGGGCGTCCTCGCGCTCGTTGTCGGCGCTGGCGTCGTTCCGGCCGCTCCTGCGAACGCCGTCGACCGGGAGGTGACCAGTGCAGACCAGGAGTACTACCCCTACTACCAATTGGCCTCGTTGCATAGCCAGGGGTACACGGGCGAGGGTGCGATCATTGCGATGATCGACGGGCACGTCAACCCGAACATCCCTGAGCTGGCCGGTGCGACAATCGAAAACAAAAGCCCGTGCACGGTCAGATCCCTGCCCGAAAACGCCGATCACGGCACGGCTGTTGCCCAGGTCCTCGTGGCACCGAAGTTCGGCGTAGCCCCCGGAGCGACCCTGTACACCTACGACCTGGGGTACAGCGAGGAGGAAGTGGGCGCCGACTGTGCGACCGCCGGCGTGTACGCGCGGGGCGAGGCCGACACGTCGCTGCTGATCGAGCAAGCAATCAACGACGGCGCTCACATTATCTCGATCTCGAGTAATTACCCGCTGTACAACGAAGATCTGCGCTGGGCCATGGCGCGGGCCATTTCCCGGGGCGTCATCGTCGTTGCCGCGATGGGGAATGAATCCACCGAAGATCCCGCGGATACGCTGCCCTTGTGGTCCGGGATCTGCGGAGTGGGCGCCATCAATGCGGACGGGTCGCTGACCGATTACAGCAACTGGGGCAACGGCGTCGAAACCGTTGCTCTGGGTTCGATTGTCGTGCGCAGCGGTACCAGCGGAGAAGTGTTCACGATGCAGGGAACATCCTTCGCGACGCCTATTGTCGCGGGTTTCCTCGCAATTGCATGGCAGCGCTTCGACGACCGGATCACGGCGAATCAGATCCTGCAGGCCATGACGACGACCGGTACCGGGAGTAACGGCGACTGGAACTACTACACGGGTTTCGGGCCAGCTGACCCGTGGGGGCTACTCAACGCGAATGCCTCGTCGCTGCCTGACGTCAATCCGTGCGAATCGAAGACAAAGTCGTCGAAGCCAAGCTGGCAGGATGTTGAGGATTACATCGGCGGCACTGTCAATCCGCTGTTGATGAGGAACGACGACGACTACGTCTACCGCGGCGTGAATGAGGATGCGGCTTTTAGCCCGGATAATGAATTCCCCGTTCACCTGGGAACCAGCCCGCGCTACCACCGGGACTGACGGGCGTCAGGGTTGCGCCTGTCGATGTGTCAATCCTGAACGACCGTCCGATCGGTGGATTTGCTTAGGGAAAGAAAGTGTCTCGCAGGTTGAAGAACTCCACGTGCGTCCCCTCAGTCGGTTAGGATAACCGTATGGTAGATGTGATGGGGCAGACGCCCGAAGAATTTGAACAGATGCTGAAGGATCAGATCGCCGCCGCCGAGAAGAAGGCGAACGCGATCAAGGAGCTCGTCGAGCGACTGACGTCCGCCCGTGTTTCTGGTACGGATAGCAACCAGGACGTCGAGGTTGAGGTGAACTCCGACGGTCGCATGACCAAGATCTCCATCGACGACAACGGCATGCGCGGCAGTGCCCGCGAGCTTGAGCAGGCGATTATGGAAGCCTACGCGGACGCCGGGCGCAACATGGCGACGTTCGTCCGCGAGCACGTCGCTCAGGACTTCAAGGACGAGGGCGGCGCAATCGAGGCATACGCCGCCACCGTGGAACCCGTGCTGAACTCGCTCGGGCGCTGATACCAATGTCGAACTACGATCTCGCAATCGACCTGGATGGGCTGGTGAGCCACGCGGGCGAGGTGGACAACTGCGCCAACACCCTTGACGCGTGCTATGATACCGCCACCCAGACCCTGGGACAGGTCATCACGAACGCATTCGGCCTGATGTTCATGCAGTACACCGCCGTGTGCACCTACCAGTTTTCGAACATCGCGGCCATGATCAATGACGCCGCCCAGGCGGAACACCGCCTGAGCAACTGCCTGATCGACCTCGAGCAGCGGATGCGCGCGGCTGAGTCTGAAAATGAAGACACTGTTAAGGGACCCGGTAAGGACCTCGAGCCGTGCCCCACGCCTCCCGGTGCAGGAGACACCCCCGGCACTCCGCCCGGCTCCCTAGCTACGGTCGCGAGCGCACGGGTCACCGGCCCCAGCGGCGGCACCGCAGATGGCGGCGGTGGCGGCGTCTCGAGCGGCGGTGGCGGAGGCGTCTCGAATGGAGGCGTCAGCGGCACTGCCAGCATGCCCAAGCCGAACAACGCCGAGGAGATCATCAAGGGCCTCGAGAAGGACAAGAAGGACGACGAGACCTCCATTGCGAGCATGCTCGCCGGCCACGACAAGGTCTGCGTCGGTGAAGATGAGCTCCGCGCCTTCCTCGAAAAGCAGCGCGGCGAGGAAAACGCCGACCTGAAGACGTTCTACGACCGTCAGAAGGAAGACCAGGCGAAGGCCCTCGAACGCTATGCCGAGGCGCACCCGGGTGAGGACATCTCCGAGGTGAAGACCCTCATCGAGGACAACCAGAAGCAGCAGCAGGACGCGATGACGGACTTCCTCGCGAAGCAGCGCACCGAGGAAGAAGCCCAAATCCGCGAGTTCGTCAAGGACAACCCGACGGCAACGACCCAGCAGTTCGACACCTTCATGTCGAAGCAGCGCAACGAACAGCAGACCAGTTTCCGCGCCTTCGTCGACGAACAGCAGAAGACACAGAACGCGCGTATCGACGAGTTCTCGAAGGCGCACCCCGAGTCCAAGCCGGAAGACGTCCGCTCTCTCTTCGAGAAGCAGGACAAGCACGGCGACCAGGACATTGAGACCTTCCTGACCCGCCAGCGTCAAGACGAAGAAAGCACGCTGCGTCGCTTCATTTTTGAAGGAGTAAAGAAGTGAGCCCTCAACAGCCGGTATATACCCGTAGCGAGTGGATGGACGGGTCCGACGACGCCCTGGGACCCATCGGCGACATCCGCGACGCTGTCATCCAGCTCGATGCCGGTGACTGGAAGGGGGGCGCCGAGTCGGCCCTCAGTGCTGTCCAAGGCGTTGGTGAAATCGCTTTGGGTGGGCTTGCTGGCTTGGTCAGCTTCGGCGTGGATATCCTCCTCAACTACGTCGATCCCCTGAAGTTCTGGATGGACCAGCTCACCGGTGACTCCGCGCAGGTCAACGGCATGGCCATGACCTGGGCATCCATCGGAGATTCGCTGCGATCGACGGCATCCGAGCTCGACTCCGGATCGTCCAGCGCCATGCAGAACATGAAGGGCGAGTCGGTCTCCCGTTACCTGTCGCGTCAGGGGCAGGTTGTCACTTCGATTAACACCCTGGCCGACGCGTCAGCCACCGTGGGCAGTGCGGTCGCGAAGGCCGCTGAGCTCGTCAAAAAGACGCACGATTACGTGTGCAAGCTGATCTCGGACATCATCGGCGAGGCCGTTGAAGGAATGGCGCTCGCGGGGCTCACGCTCGGCACGTCGCTCATCAAAGCCGCGGTCAGAGTCGGTGAGCGGGCTATTGCCGAGGCCTGGAACGTTCAGAACATCCTGAACCTGCTGAAGATGGCCTTCGACGAACTGAAGTCGCTCTTCGACATCCTCACGGCAGCTGCCCCCGCCTTCCTCAGCGCGATCCGCGAGGTGGGTAAGGAATGCGGTACCCCCGGCGGTGGTTGCTGCGGCGAGGGCTCTTCTTCGAGCAGCGACAAGCCGAAGCGCTCCCCCCT
>ERZ1674246.209-NODE-209-length-10485-cov-8.386961_pt1 | contig 10485 bp, 10 predicted proteins | sample MGYA00581200_ERZ1674246 | MGnify/ENA primary metagenome ERZ1674246 (study PRJEB41354, sample SAMEA4873323) | human saliva metagenome | biome: human-associated habitat [ENVO:00009003]; feature: mouth environment [ENVO:08000002]; material: saliva material... | reverse complement strand
GCATTCTTACCTCCTTGAAGGATCAGCTCGGTAGCCCCATTGATGAGCTTGATGAGAATGAACTGCTACTTCTCGCGACCGCTCAGAGTGAAGGTGTTATTAATCATGAGCGACTCAAAGAGTTGCTCCCGATGCATCCAGCAGATATCACAAAGGTCCTTCAGAAGCTTCGTCGAGATGGGCTACTGATAGCAGAAGGGCGTGGGAGAGGGTGTGTTTATCATCTTAATGATGGTGGTGAAGCAAGCGAGCAAATGATGCAAGCTATGTCTTCAAATAATGCAAGCTCAGAAGCTCAAATGATGCAAGCTACGCCTTCAAATGATGCAAGCTTGGAAGAGCAAATGATGCAAGCTGCACCCTCAAACGATGCAAGCTCAGAAGATCAAATGATGCAAGCTACCAAGCGCAAGCTCAGTGCACAGGAGACGGAGCGACTCGTTTGCTGCTTCTGCACTGAATGGCGGACAGCTCAAGAGATAGCTGACTACCTACATCGGACAAAGGATCATGTGAGAAATGTAATCCTACCTCGCCTCCTTAAGCAGGGCGTGCTTCAGCAAAGGTTCTCTGTAAAACGGCATCCCAATCAGCAATATAGAGCGGGACGAGAAGAATAGGCTAAATTTGTAAGAGAATTAGCGGGGCATCCCACCCCGACCACACTTGTATAGACAGACCAATGACACCTCCATACCCTAAGTATCACCTGGCGGAGTTCCCCCACCAGTTCCGTGTACGCTACCCAGGCAAGACCATTATGCGCTACTACAATAAGCATAATGAGCGCTGGGAGAAGCTCAATGGTGAGCAGGTCGCTAACCTCTGCCTCTCGGCAGCCAAGGGCTTGGCTTACCTGCAGATCCAGACGGGCGACCGTATCGCGATCTATTCGCCCAACCGCGTGGGCTGTATCACTACCGAGCTGGGGATCTTCATGATGCGCGCCGTCTCGGTGCCCCTCTATGCGACGAGTACGCCCGATCAGGTACAGTTCATTGTGGAGGATGCTGGCGTCGAGACGATGTTCGTCGGCGGTCAGTTCCAGTACAACAATGCCTATGAGGTGCAGCAGCGTGGCGGGTCACTTCGCCGCCTAATCATCTTCGACAACGAGGTGGTACTGGCCCCTGGGGACACGACCTCGATGTACTACGATGAGTTCGTGCGCCGTGGGGACTCCGTCGCCTATGAGAACAAGGCGAACGTGACGGCAAGCCAATCGCTGGCTACCGACTTGGCGGTCATCATCTACACCTCCGGTACGACGGGTAAGAGCAAGGGCGTGATGCTGCATCATAGTAACTTCATCGAGCAGCTCTATGCGCACCAGCTCAAGTACCCCTTCATCACGAATCGCGACGTCTCGATGTGCTTCCTCCCGCTGAACCACATCCTCGAGAAGGCGTGGAGCTACCTCTGCCTCAGCATGGGCTGTCAGGTGGCTGTCCTCAGTGACCCGAAGCGTATCCTCGAGGCGCTGCCTATGGTGCGCCCCTCGATGATGGGCAATGTGCCCCGCTTCTGGGAGAAGGTATATATCGGTGTGCAGGATAAGATCAATCGCTCGCCTAAGCCCCTGCGCTATGTCCTTCGCCACGCTATCCAGGTAGGGGATCGCTACTTCTTCGACTTCGTGAACGAGGGGAAGAAGGCGCCACTCTACCTCAAGCTCCTCTACAAGGTCTACGATAAGACGCTCTTTGCGAAGGTGAAGAAGGCTATCGGTATCCAGCGTGGCCGCTTCTTCCCCACGGCAGGGGCTTCGGTCTCGCCCGAGATCCTGCGCTTCCTGCGCTCGATCAATGTACCTATGTGTGTGGGCTATGGGCTGTCGGAGACGACGGCGACGGTGTCCTCCCAGCCTATGGTGGGCTTTGACCTTGAGTCCATCGGTACGATCATGCCCGCTCTCGAGGTGAAGATCGATCCCGAGACGAGTGAGATCCTCATCAAGGGCCCGACGGTGACGACGGGCTACTACAATAATCCCGAGGCCAACGCTGAGGCGTTCACCGAAGACGGCTTCTTCCGCACGGGGGATGCTGGTCGTATGGAGAATGGTGTGCTCTACTTCACGGAGCGTATCAAGGACCTCTTTAAGACTGCCAACGGTAAGTACATCGCTCCGCAGATGCTCGAGGGCTTGCTCACGGTCGATCCGCTCTTCGAGCAGGTGGCTATCATCGCTGACGGGTATAAGTTCGTCAGTGCGCTCATCTACCCCAACTGGGAGGTGCTGCGCCGTGAGGCTGCCGAGCGTGGCGTGTCTCGTGACCTCAGCGAAGAGGAGCTCAGCAAGCAGCATGAGGTACACCGCCTCGTGATGGCGCACGTAGAGGCTGCTCTCAGCTCTGTAGCGCAGTATGAGAAGGTGAAGAAATTCCACCTGATGACGACGCCCTTCACGCTGGAGAGCGGCGAGCTGACCAATACACTCAAGCTACGCCGTAAGGTCGTCGCTGAGCACTACGCCAGCGAGATCGCCCACATGTACGAGGAGTAGCCTCGACACCCTGATACAGAATATAAATACAAGAATTAGATACAGACGATGAACTATTGGTTCGAATGCAAAGTTTCCTACGAGCGCCAGGCCGACTCGATGGGTATGAAGAAGGTTTCCGAAAGCTACCTGGTAGATGCCCTCTCCTTCACAGAGGCAGAGAAGCGTATCATTAAGGAGATTAGACCCTTCGTTTCGGTCGGTGAGCTGGAGGTGGTGAACATCCGCCGTGCGCGTATCGCTGAGCTCTTCCTCAACGATGAGGCCGAGGACGACCGCTACTTCCGTGCTAAGGTGAACTTCATCACCGTTGATGAGAAGAGTGGCTCGGAGAAGAAGACTTCCGCTACGATGATCGTCAAGTCCGATTCGCTGCCTAACGCTGTCACCGAGCTGAAGGCTCAGCTCGATAGCCAGATGGCCAGCTACGAGATCGCTGCAGTCACCGACACGCAGATCTTAGACGTCTTCCAATATGAAGCCCCTGAGAAGTGAGGATATAGCTGAGCGCCTCGATAAGATACGCTCTACGCTGACGGGTGGGGCACGGCTGGTGGCCGTGTCGAAGTTCCACCCTGCGGAGTATATCGAGATGGCGCACGCTGCAGGCCAGCGCCTCTTCGGCGAGAGCCGTGTGCAGGAGCTGGTAGAGAAGTGGGAGGGCCTCCGTGAGCGCTATCCCGACCTCGTCTGGCACTTCATCGGGCCGCTGCAGACGAACAAGGTGAAGTACATCGCTCCCTTCATCCATATGATCGAGAGCGTCACCTCTGAGCGTCTCCTTCTGGAGATATGCCGTCAGGCCCAGCGTGTGGGGCGCACCATCCCCATCCTCCTCGAGGTGCATGTAGCCCGTGAGGAGACGAAGAGTGGCTTCTCCCCCGATGAGCTACGTGAGCTCCTCGGGCGCATCGCTTCGAGCCCCGAGACGTATCGTGGCGTCGCTCTCCATGGTCTGATGGCTATGGCGAGCAATGTCGATGATGAGGCTGTCATCCGTGGTGAGTTCGCTGCGGTGCATCGTCTCTTCGACGAGATCCGCTCCTCGGGAGTGCTCCTCCAGCCCGAGCTCTTCACCGAGCTCTCTATGGGTATGAGTGGAGACTATCCGCTGGCGCTCCGTGAGGGCGCTACCCTGGTGCGTGTCGGCTCCGCTATCTTCGGAGACCGCGCATAGTATATATCGAGGTGTCTTCGCCCCGCTGCCCAGCGTGGAGAGGACTCCTACCTCAATTTAGCAATCCATCTATGACTTACTGGACGAAGATCCTGAGCCTCGCGCTCGGCCTACTCCTCCTCACGCCTGCGTCGGCTCAGACGAAGGGCAAGGAAGAGAAGAAGAAGGATAATAAGTTTAGCTACGTGCAGGCTGTCGATATCTTCGGCTCCTCACTGGCGCTCCTCGACCGCCACTTTGTCGACTCCATCGATATCAAGCGTCTGAGCCGTATCGGCTTGGACGGTATGCTCGAGAGCCTCGACCCCTATACCGAGTACTATTCGTCGGAGGATACCGACAAGCTCCGTCTCCTGACGACTGGGGCTTATGGCGGTATCGGGTCGGTCATCTCGCAGCGCCCCGATAGCACGATCATCATCAACGACCCCATGGAGGGTATGCCCGCTGCGCAGGCCGGTCTGCGTGCTGGTGACGTCATCCTCGAGGTCGATGGTCAGGACTTCCGTAAGTCGACCAGCGATAAGGTGAGTGCCGCCCTCAAGGGTACGCCAGGGAGCAAGATCGTGCTCCTCATCCAGCGTCCAGGAGAGTCGAAGCCTCGCCGTATCGAGTTCCGCCGTCAGAAGATTCAGGTCAGCCCCGTGCCTTACTATGGTGTCATCGGGAAGGATATGGGCTATATCTCCCTCACGGGCTTCCCCAATACGGCAGCCGCTGAGGTGAAGAAGGCCTTCCTTGACCTCAAGTCCAAGCACCAGCTCCGTGGGCTCATCCTTGACCTGCGCGACAATGGTGGTGGGCTCATCGACGAAGCCATCAAGATCGTCAACTTCTTCGTCCCTGCAGGCGAGGAGGTCGTGACGACGCGTGGCCGTAATGCCCGCCGTCAGGAGGTCGTCTATCGCACGACCGACAAGCCTCTCGATACGCAGATCCCCATCGCCGTGCTCATCAACGGGCAGTCGGCCTCGGCCTCCGAGATCGTGAGCGGTGCTCTGCAGGATCTCGATCGCGCTGTCGTCATGGGCGTCAAGAGCTATGGTAAGGGCCTTGTGCAGACGACGATGCAGCTCCCCTATGACGGGACGATCAAGCTCACGACGGCGAAGTACTACATCCCCAGCGGTCGCTGTATCCAGCGCATCAACTACCAGTCGCTGCGTGAGGGTAAGGGCGCTACGATCCTGCCTGACAGCCTGACGAAGGTCTTTCACACGCGAGCAGGCCGTGAGGTCCGTGATGCTGGTGGTATCCTCCCCGACATAGCTCTCACGAATGACTCGCTGCCCACGATGGTGTACTACCTGCGTGTCAATAACGATGCCTTCGACTGGATCACGGACTATGTGCGCAGCCACCGCACGATCGCTTCGCCCCGTGACTTTAAGCTCACGGATGCAGACTATGCCTCCTTCTCTAATCACATGATCGAGAAGAAGTTCGACTACGACCGCCAGAGTGGCAAGGAGCTGAAGAAGCTGGAGGACTTGGCGAAGTTCGAGGGCTATTACAACAAGAGTCGTGAGGCCTTCGAGGCGCTGAAGAAGCTCCTCGTCCCCGACCTCAAGCACGACCTCGAGGAGCATCGTCCCTTCATCGAGCAGTATCTGACGGGGGCTATCCTCACCCGCTACTATTACAATCGAGGGGCGCTGGAGCGCAGCGTCGCCGAGGACAAGATGGTGCGTGCCGCAGAGGATCTCCTCGCAGATCCCGCACGCTACACGAAGGTCCTGAGCCGCCCCGAGGCTAAGACCGCTGCTACCCCTACAGCGAAGTAGTGCGATGAAGAAAATCTTTTGCCCCAAGTGCGATACGGCAATCCCTCTGAGGAGGGAGCGTATCGAGGAGCTGCAGGCCTCGGGAGAGGATCGCCTCTCGATCATCTGCCCGCAGTGCACGCATCAGCTCAACCTGCGTCTGCGCTTGCCTTCGGCTAAGAGCACGAAGCGACAAGAGCAGCGCACCTCCGTCGGGCATATCATCGTGGTGGAGAATGTCTTCGGCTATAAGCAGCTCTTCCCCCTCTACGTCGGGGTGAATGCCATCGGCCGTCGAAATAAGGATACCGCTACGGATATCCCTGTCATCACCTCCGACCCCAGTATGGACCGCCATCATGCGATCATCAAGGTCACCGAGGGGCGTACGGGGAAGCTCCGCTTCGCTGTGGCAGATGACGATAGCCGTGTGGGGACCTTCCTCGCAGGCGAGCTTCTCGCCCCGAAGGAGTGGCGCTACCTCCAGCCTGGAGACGTGCTCACGCTCGGCGCTACCTCCATTATCTTCAGCGACGAACCTCTCCCCGAAGATCCCACCATCGAGGAGTCGTAGCTTGCGTCTTCCCTCTCCACTCGCGGGGCCAGCGAGCTACGCTCACCGCTCTCGTTGTGGTGGACGATTTTTTACGTCTGCATAGTATAGTGGGTTGCTTATGTGCGTATTTTTTGCTTACTTTGCAGACCGATTGTAGAGTCCTCCTGAGGGAGGTGAAGATACAAGTCGCTGATTACGTTAGAAATAACAAACTAAAATATAAGAGTAATGTCAAAGATTTGTCAGATTACAGGTAAGAAAGCCCTGGTCGGCAACAATGTCTCGCACTCCAATCGCAAGACAAAGCGCCGCTTCGAAGTCAACCTGTTTACCAAGAAGTTCTTCTGGCCAGAAGAAGGGTGCTGGATCGTCCTGAAGGTGTCTGCCGCAGGCCTCCGCCTCATCAACAAGATCGGTCTCGATGCCGCTGTGCGTCAGGCTGCAAACAATGGCTACCTAAGTGAAATCAAAGTAAAGTAGTAGGAAGATCATGGCAAAGAAAGCTAAAGGAAACAGAGTACAGGTCATCCTCGAGTGCACTGAGCACAAGGAGAGTGGTATGCCAGGGACGTCCCGCTACATCACGACCAAGAACAGAAAGAATACGACCGAGCGTCTTGAGCTGAGAAAGTACAACCCCATCCTCAAGCGTATGACGGTCCATAAGGAAATCAAGTAATCACGAGGAGACAAGACAATGGCAAAGAAAGCAGTCGCATCATTCAAGAAGGCCGACGGTCGTACCTACTCTAAGGTCATCAAGATGGTCAAGTCCCCTAAGACGGGTGCTTACATCTTCCAGGAAGAGATGGTCCCCAACGAAGCCGTCAAGGAGTTCTTCTCTTAATCGAACGAACTTCGTCGGGTGCTCTGCCCTCGCTATAGAGGTCGCACCCACCGCCGCTACCCGAGTGTAGCAAACACCTACAAGAGGCTGCCCCATGCAATGCAAGCGGGCAGCCTCTTATCTTTTCGAGACCTCCGAGTTAACTCCCCTCACCGCGCCTCTATCAGCTGCAGTGCCGACCCTATAAAGCAGAGATCTTCATGTCTACGCAGGTAGAAAAAAACACCGAGCGCATCGAGCGCTTAGCTCACGAGAGCATCCCACGCCTCCTTATTCACTATGGTGTCCCAGCTATTGTGGGGACGATGGTCAACGCGCTCTACAGCGTCGTCGACCGCATCTTCATCGGTCAGGGCGTCAGTGAATTTGCTATCACGGGGCTTGCTCTGACCTTCCCTATCCTGATCTTCATCCAAGCCTTCGGTATGCTTATCGGTGTCGGGGCTTCATCTCGTGTGTCCATCCTCCTCGGCGAGAACAAGCACGATCAGGCTGAGCGTATCCTGAGTAATGCCCTCCTGCTGACTCTGGTCACGCAGGTGCTGACCTTAGTGCCGGTGATGATCTGGCTCGACGATATCCTCCGTGCTCTGGGGGCTAACGACCGCACGCTCCCCTTCGCTTACGACTATCTGAAGATCATGATCCCGGGGAATATCTTCTCGACGCTCTGCTTCAGCTTCAATGCGATCATGCGTGCTTCGGGATATCCCTACAAGGCGATGATCACGATGCTCATCGGGGCAGGGCTCAATACGCTCCTCGATGCGCTCTTCATCTATGGCTTTGACTGGGGTATTGAGGGGGCTGCTTGGGCTACGGTGATCGCTATGGCTGTGTCGTCAGCGTTTGTGATGCAGCACTTCCTCAGCAGCAAGAGCGAGGTGCAGTTCCGCCGACGCAATATGCGCCTCTCCTCCGAGCAGATCCTGGCGATCCTCTCTATCGGTATGTCGCCCTTCTTCCTGCAGCTCCTCAGTAGTGGCATCGCCTTCCTCATCAACTCTACCTTGGCTCGCTATGCGGAGAACTCTCTGATGGCTGACCGAGCGGTGGGGGCTTATGGGATCATCAATAGCGCAGCCCTTGTGGGCTTTATGTTCATGCTCGGTATCGCTCAGGGAATGCAGCCCATCGTGGGCTACAACTACGGAGCCCGTGCGATGGACCGTGTGCGTCAGGCCTTCAAGATCTGCTCGTCTACGAACTTCGGTATCGGTGCTTTCGTGACTATCGTAGCGGTGGTGGCACCAGGCTTGATCGCCTCACTCTTCACCAGCTCTCCTGAGATGATCGAGGCCTCGGTGCATGCGCTACGCCTCTGTCTCTATGGCTTTGCCTTCGTAGGCTTCCAGGTCACGGCTACGCAGTTCTTCCAGAGTATCGGCTTCGGGGGGAAGGCGCTTCTCTTGAGTCTCTCTCGTCAGATCCTCTTCCTCCTGCCTGCGCTCTTCCTCTTCCCCCTGCTCTGGGATGCTACGGGTGTATGGCTCGCTATGCCCTTCTCGGACATCGCTGCAGGGGTGCTGGGGATGATCCTGATGTATTATCAGTTCAAGATCTTCGACCGTAAGTTCTCCTCCGAGGGGCTCTAAGGTCGCACGCCACTTTCCCTTTATACTATGGTTTATTTGTATTCGGTCCTCTGCTGCCTCTTCCTCTTCCCGTACCTCGGGTGGCGCGCAGGGCAAGTGCTGGGGCCCCGTCTGCGCCGCGTCTTCTGGGGCTTGCTGGTGCTGATCTTTGTCCTCTTCTCCATCGCGCTCCTCATCCATCGCCGCTTCGAAGCCGACTGGATGAGTGCCGTGATGAATGGTAGCGTGTACATCTTCTTCTCTACGATGTACGCCACGGCCGTCGTCGTCGGGGTGAATATCCTACGCTATATCGATGCGCGCACGATCAAGCTTTACGCTTCGGCTCGCCCTGCGGTAAAGCAGGGTGCGAAGGTCCTCGCCTTCATCGCTACCCTTGCGGTCTTCTTCACGACGATGGTCATCGGCCACCGCAATGTGCGCTACCCGCGCGTTATGTATCAGAAGTACACCGTCAAGCGTCTAGTGCCCGAAGGGGCACAGCCCGAGAAGCGCATGCGTCTGGTCTTCTTCTCCGACCTGCATATCGGCGAGGCGATGACGCCCGACTATATCGCTCGTGCGGTGAAGCTCATCCAAGACCAGCAGCCTGACCTCATCCTCTGCGGTGGGGACTTCATCGATCACCGCGCCGTCTATGCTTATGATCCGCGCGTGATGGCTTCGCTCCGCTCGCTCCATGCGCCTCTGGGTGTGTACTATGTCTTGGGGAATCACGAATATCGTGACGATCTGGAGGCCAATATCCGCTGGGTCTCCGAAGTCGGTGGCACGCTCCTTCGCGACAGTATCGCCTTCCCTGGGGATGGCCCGCTTACGCTCATCGGGCGTGATGACTGGGTGAATGGCAACCGAAAGCCCTTCGAAGTCATCGCCAACGAAGCGGATCCCTTGCGTGGACCCGTTGTGCTCATGGAGCATACGCCCGCCTCGATAGATAGCATCGGCGATAGCCCCGTGGATCTCATCCTCTGTGGCCATACCCACGGCGGGCAGATCTGGCCCGGCCAACTGATGGTCTGGTGGCGCTACGGCATGGTCTCGGGTACGCGCCCTGTGGGTGAGCGTGAGGTGTGCATCTCCTCAGGTATCGGCTCGGCGGGTGCGACCTACCGCGTAGGTACGCGCAGTGAGATCCGCGTCTACGACCTCTACTGGTAGCGGGCTATAGCTCCGCTCCATCCAAATACCGCCAAGCGCCAGCTCTCTCAAGAGGGCTGGCGCTTGGCGGTATTCTTTGTCTGTGTGGGAGGGGTATCTCGCTCTGTTGTAGGAGGATGTAGTGCTTCTGTGCTGCTGTTAGATAGGGTACCTCGTAGGTGGGTGGTATGAACCACTATTGGTCCGTGAGCGAACCAGTAGTGGTTCGTTTTCTGACCAGTAGTGGTTGGCGCGTTGACCAATAGTGGTTCGCTCACGGACCAGTATAGGTTGATTTTTCCTCCTCGGGAGACACCTTGCTTCGTGTTTTGGTGTAGGGTGCAGTCTTGTTCTGCTGGAATGGGGTGGGGTAGCTTGGGGAGTCCTTGATTATTTATAGAAATACTCCTACCTTCGCATATGTCGTCAAGGTCGGGTGTCCGCGTTCTTGCATCCGTCCTCTCTTGCTCGCTGGTATTGCCTTGCCGTGAGTAGGTTCCTTGTTTGATACTTCTAATACAAAGCAATTACACGTATGGTAAAGCTTTCTCCTTTTCTTCGGTACCTGATGTTTCTCCTGCTGAGTCTCTCCTTCTATTTCTGTCTTGAGGACTGGTCGGACTTTGGGCTGTATCCTGCTTTTGTGGCGGCGATATGGTGCTTTGGGGTTGTTTATAGCACTCGTTTAGAGAGGAATAGCCGGGCTTTGCTTTTGGCTTCCTTGGTGATCGCGGGCGGTATGTTTGCCTTGTCCTATTTCTGAGGGATAGCCTAGTTATAGCTCCTTTCCCCCTTTTTCTCGTGAGGTGTGTGTCCTGCTGTGGCATGCATCTCAGGAGGCTCTGTGTCTTGATGGTGGGGTGGGGTAGGCGGAGGGGGGTCTTTGAAGGGGCAAATTTAT
>ERZ1674246.208-NODE-208-length-10500-cov-29.063188_pt1 | contig 10500 bp, 9 predicted proteins | sample MGYA00581200_ERZ1674246 | MGnify/ENA primary metagenome ERZ1674246 (study PRJEB41354, sample SAMEA4873323) | human saliva metagenome | biome: human-associated habitat [ENVO:00009003]; feature: mouth environment [ENVO:08000002]; material: saliva material... | reverse complement strand
GTATTTACAACCGATTATTACTCAATATTTTATAGATAATAAGTCAGAAATATGGTTGTTATTTTTAATTGCACATTCTAAAAGGTGAAGATTTAACGCTTTTATTGATTATTAACTCAAAAAGGACATCAACTTGGGTCGTTTCTTCTCTTTTCCTTGCTATTCGTTTCCGATATTCCACTTTTGTTTTGGTCTATCTCATATGTACTGCAAAGGTATTGATTTTTGTTTGATATTGCTCCTTGCTTGCTCCTTGTCGTAGATTAATTTTCACACAGGAATTTTTGTTCTCTTTCTATAGGGGCTTGAAACAATCCATTTATTGGAAACAATTAAAGACGGAGCTGGTTTGCCCCAGTGCTTTTTAAGAAACAGGGCAATTATTTTATCTCCACAAAGGCTCTTGTTCCCAATTATGAGGAAAGCCTAATAAACGAGTTCTTACTGATGGGTATTTCGATAAAAGCTGCTTGAAATCTGCAACAAAAGTGTTGCCCATAGAAATGGAGTTAAGCCAATACACCACATAGCAGAGTTGCGGATAAAGTGTTTGTTCACGGAACGAGAAATCCGTAATCCATGTGTTTGGCATACGCATAGGCATCATTGGCTTGACAGGAAAGACCCGATTTGACAGTCTTGAATGATGGGCGCAGCAATTACGAAGTACGGGTCTGGGTACGGATTAAAAGGCTAAGTGATTATTTCCAGTCATTTAGCCTTTTTAATTATCTAATTTTTCCCCACATTTTCCCCACAGCTGTCTATTTATATATTTTAGAAACATATTTTTCCGTAAAGTTATGTACCTTTGTCGGCAAATAAAGATATTCTCGTCAAACAAATATAAATAATATAAACATGGAAAAAAACAGAAAAAAACAAATCGTAGTTTTGAGTATAGCTTTAGTTTGCATTTTCATCTTGGTATTTTCATTGTTCCATAAATCAGCGACAAAAGATAGCGCAAATCCTCCTTTAACAAATGTTTTGACTGATAGCATTTCTCAAATTGTCTCAGCTTGTCCTGGCGAAATTGGTGTGGCGGTTATTGTTAATAACAGAGATACGGTTAAGGTCAATAATAAGAGTGTTTATCCTATGATGAGTGTGTTTAAGGTTCATCAGGCATTAGCTCTTTGTAATGACTTTGACAATAAAGGAATTTCACTTGATACCTTAGTAAATATAAATAGGGATAAACTTGACCCAAAGACTTGGAGTCCTATGCTGAAAGATTATTCAGGGCCAGTCATATCATTGACAGTGAGAGATTTGCTGCGTTATACTCTTACTCAGAGTGACAACAATGCAAGCAACCTTATGTTTAAGGATATGGTTAATGTCGCTCAAACAGATAGTTTTATAGCCACACTCATTCCTCGTTCAAGTTTTCAGATAGCTTATACGGAAGAGGAAATGTCGGCTGACCATAACAAGGCTTACTCTAACTATACATCTCCTCTTGGTGCTGCAATGTTGATGAATCGTTTGTTTACTGAAGGTCTTATCGATGATGAGAAACAAAGTTTCATTAAGAATACGTTAAAAGAATGCAAAACAGGTGTAGATAGGATAGCAGCTCCACTTCTTGATAAAGAAGGGGTTGTTATAGCGCATAAGACAGGTTCAGGTTATGTTAATGAAAATGGTGTTCTTGCAGCTCACAATGATGTTGCCTATATATGTCTGCCTAATAATATCAGTTATACCTTAGCGGTATTTGTTAAGGATTTCAAGGGAAATGAATCACAAGCGTCACAATATGTTGCGCATATATCAGCTGTAGTATATTCTTTATTAATGCAAACTTCAGTAAAATCTTAAACTGCACTTGCTTTGATAATTAATGATAAACAATCTAAAAGCACTCTAATCGTTATCGGAGTGCTTTTAGATTACTAATCAAATTGCTTCTATTATAATTTGAATCCTCTACTTTTTCTTTCTTCCTGTTGCGGCACTCTTGCTCCATATCTAAGCCTGTGCCATTGCTCCCTGAACCAGTCGGCAATCGGCTTCCTGTTTATTGTCAGGTTCAGCCTGCTTTCATCGTCAGGGTCATTTTCCACCCTTAAAATATCATCCTTTATATCAAAGTTCCGCCTGTGTTGCTCGGAATAGATTTTACCGCTACATTTCAGGGCTTCTTTTTTGACTATAAGACTTTCAGTCATTTCTTTAGAGAATCCCAGCATGGCACAAAACTTTTCCATGCGCAGCATTTCCCTGAACATCGGAAACCACCTGAAAGCCTTGTCTATGATTCTGGCGAGCCGTGACAGTTCTTTTTCTTTCATGTCAAGTTCCTGCCTGTGCATTTCTCTGAGATTGTGGATTTGCGTATCATGCTGTTTCTGCATCTGCTGTACTTGGCTCTGCAATTTTTCAATATTGGTGTTCCGTTTTGAAACCTCGTCTTGCAGTTTTTCGTTGGCACGTTCCAGTTCTTTCAGTTTTCCACTCCCGAAAAGAGAAGCAACTCCACTAGTTATGGCTGTCGCTGCCGTGGTGGCTGTCTTCTTTAACTTGTCAGTGCGTATTTCTGATTTCACCTGTTTCAGTTCCTGCTCGGCAAGATTTATCTGTTCTTCTTTGTGCCGTTTGGCTGCATCCATGCGTTGCAGTTCAGCTTTCTGCTTCTCAATGATAAAGTCGTTCCGTTCCAGATGCTCCTTACCAGTGACAGCCTTTGACTGCCCGCGTTCCATCAGCAGGATGTCGGATGCAAGGGTCTGCATCTGCATCATGTCATCGTCATTGAGCTTTCGGCTCTTTCCTGTTTCGTGGTTCATCCAGTCGAAAACGATATGGGCATGATAGTTCGGCTTGAACCATCTGTCCCCGACTTTGAAGCTTTCCCTGTCTTCCGCTTCCGGCTGACCGTTCAGCCAATGCCCTTCATCCTTGTGCAGGAAGATTTGCAGCGGTGTGATTCCCCAGCGTCTTTGACACTCCTCACCGAATTTACGCACGTCTGCCAGTGTGGTGTCCGACCTGACAAGCAGCACTCCTTCACGTATGGGGGAGCATCCCGCAATCTTGACTATTTTACCGTTCTTGCCTTTGCGTTCACGCTCCTTTTCCTGCATGGCACGTCCGGTCTTTTCCTTTACCATCTGTCTGATATTGTCATAATGCATCCGCAAATCCGGACTGCCGAAGTCGGGATTTATCCACTGTTCGTTATCGGTGGATAGTTCAGGAACGACATAGATTCTGGACTCTCCGATGTGGCGCATGTATTCGGCAGTCCTCCTGTTGTGAGCCTCGCTCGATGCGATGTTGCAGGGCTTGATATGTATGCTTGATTTTGTTGCCATAGATACTTGTTTTTTGGTTTGTACTTTATTGTTTGCTTTTCCGCTGTCCGTAAACGCATGGGGTTCTTAGGGGTGCAACCCATAAGCGGAGATTGCAAAGAGAGGGTCACTCTTTGCTCTGGGTTCTCAGGGGAGAAACGCCCTGAGTGGGTCATTAGGGTAAAACCCTAATCCCCTCGGGAGAGCCCACAACTACGTAAGCGGAGCGTGTAGTTATAGTGGGCTATATCAATGGCAAGCCATTGTCTGCAAACTCCAGCCTACGGCTTCCGCTCTCCTCCGTCAGGGAGGTTTTTCATCATCGTTGCCGATTGGAGATGCACCGACCAGCACAAGGTCTAAATCGTCTATCAGTTTTTGCAGGACGGGATTCTTCTCTATCATCCGCTGGAGGATTCTCTCAGCCTCGACCAAGTGGTTGGCTGTACTCATCACCTTGCCCTCCCGTATCTGAAAGATAATCCAATCGGCTATGTCGATATGGGCTTCTTTTTGTTTCGGGGTGGCATTCCTTTCGATGATGTCCGAAACCACCACCTTACAAAAGTACATGCTCTCGGCTCGCTGTTTCCACTCGGCATAAGCATCGGCATCGGGAAAGAGAAGCACGGTTCGCCCTGACAGTACACGGAGTTTCTCTTCTCTCATCTGACTCTTACCACCCGTAGCCAGCCATACATAATCGGGGAAGATAGCAGAACCGATAACGGCACTCTTCTCGGATTCCACCAAGACCACCACCTTGTCGGGATGCGTTTTCAACAAGTGTTCCCCGAAAAGGCATTGGGATAGTTGCCAATCCTCTGCCAACACACGCTGCTTTTTCAATATGCTGTGTATCCAGTTCACTGCCGATGTCTGTCCTCCCTTGATACGGTGTCCGTCTTCGGGATTGTACTGCATCACCTTTCCCGTGCGTACCTTGCCCGTCCTGTCTATCTGCCAAAAGATAACAGAGCCGTCACGGGTAGCCCCCAAACGGTATTCCTCCAACAACCGCTTCAACACCTCTTTCGCCTTGTCGCCATAGTAGGAAGTAAGGAGTGTGAAGAGGAAACGGAAGAAATTGCTACGCTCGCTTTGCGACTTCTCCACATAGTGAGGGGGAATATAGCCGATGGCTGTCGGCTTACTTTGCTGCTTCACTTTCTTCTGCTCTGCTCTTTGCCTGTCAAAAGAGAAATCATTGGTAGTTCTGTGTTCAGGATGCTCTTGAAAATACTCTTTCGGAGTGTAGTGATACCCACAACCGCTTTCGTGGTTACATCTGCCGACCGATGGATGCAACGGCACATTATTTTCGTCCACGTAATAGACGAAAGAATGCCTGTCTCCGCATTTGGGGCAGGTATGCCGTGTTGCCGTTCCTTTATACTTCTGTAATGAATAATTGCCCATAGCTTAGTCCGTTTTTGATGGTTGATTGTCGGCTGTCCCATCCTGTCCCATTGTCCCACACTCTAAGGGTTGGGACAGTGGGACACTTGGGACACCTGCGTTTTTACTCTCTTTGCTGCGCTGGATGATACGGTTTACGGTGGACTTGCCACAATTCACCTGTGAGGCTATCTCCCTGACGGACTTGCCCGATTGGGAGAGTTGCAGAATTTGGCAATCCCTTTGGCTTGATTCATTGTCGCCCAATTTTTTCAAGTGTTCCTTTTCCGTGGAATAGCCCCTGAACACGAACTGCAAGAAAGCATCCACCTTGTCAATCTCGTAAACGATTACATTATCCGCATCATGAGAGAACGTGCCATAGCGCACTTTAAGCTGCTTCACATAGCGAAGCCCTCCGTCTTGGGCACTTTTTCCAATGGTGAACACGCTGTCAAAGAAATTGTAGAGCCGTTTGCTTCCGGCAAGGTCGTTGGATGTGATGGGACAATCCAAAGAGCGTTTGGGCGTATGTGCTAGGACAAGGATAGAGAGCGCATATCTCTTTTTGAGATTGTTCAGCTGAATCATCAGCCGTCCTGCGGCATCGCCTTTCTCCATGGCGCAACACAGGTAGGTAAGATTGTCAATGATGAAAATCTTGCAGTCGGTCTGCACAGCCATCTGTTCAATGCCGCCTATGATAGCTTCCTCAAAGTTGGCATCCAAAAGCTGGTTGCAGTCAATAGACACCCGATAGAGTTTGTCGGGAAAGGTGTAGAGCTCTCCATGCTCGTTGGTATAGCGGAGCTGGAACTGCTTTTCGGACAGTTCAAAGTCCAGATACAGCACATTGTCGGTTCGGGCGATGCGGTCGGCTATCTGCACGGCAAGGATGGACTTGCCCACGTTGGAATCGGCAAACAAGCAGGAGAGTTCCCCCTCGTACCAAAAGCTGTCCCACAGCGCACGGGGCGTAGGCAATAACGATGCTTCAAGAATGGTTTGGTTTGCCGTCTTGATATTCATCATGCCTACACTGTCGGGCATACCGTTATGCGCTTGGGATGCTTTTGTGAGGTCGCCACGTATCAGGTTGATATAGTTCTTATCCTCTTCCATATCATTCACCAGTTACGTGGGTTGGGCTTGCGACGGTGGGAAGAGGATAAGGACTTGTTCAGTTCCTCGTCTGACAACGGTATGGGATTCTTTCGGGCGGTTTCCAGCCACTTGTCCAGTTCGTCACGGTAAAGGCAATAGCGTTTGCCGGGCTTGGTGGCAGGGATTGTCCCTTCTGACAGTTTCATGTAGAGCGTACCCTTAGGGATACCTAAATACTCTGCTGCCTCGTCCACAGACATGGGCACGTGGGTGTCCACCGTTTTGGCATTGTTCACACTGCGCTGCTCGGCGAGCAGGCTTTTCAGGCTCATCACTTCGTCTCGAAGCTGAGCGACAACCTCGGGGAGGTCGTTGAAGGTAAGAATTGATTTTTCCATTCGCGTACTCGTCTCTTTTGTAAGACTTGGCGCAAAGGACTGAAATGATATATCCGTGAATATCTCCACGACACGTCATTGCAAAATAATTCCCGAATAATTAAGCCCAGCCATAAATGACGGGTAAAATTACTCGGGAAACGATGTAAAACAGGCGGTTATGAGTTACCGGATGGTTGTCGTTGGTGTCGTGATTATCCTAATTCCGCACATAATCCTCGGGATAGTGGAAATCAAGTTTGCCGTTTTCGGGTTCATCAATGGGAATTTCCGTCTTTAACGGCTCTACCTTGAAATTCTTGATGGTTGATAAGTCTGTATCAGCAAACGATTTCGGGAAAAGGGCTTTGATGAACTTGGCACGGTTATCCCCATTGTAGTATCTCTTGTACAGGAAACGCTCAGAGATATTCCATACGAAGTGACGGAGTGGAATGTTGTTGATGTCTTTGGTAAACGGTCTTTGTATGGGCTTCGGGGTATAAGTGTTAAGATTCATCCATTTGTCCACCTCAGTACAGATGTGGTTCACGGTTTCTTGGTCGGCAATGCGAGGCAGGTAATAATGGCAATACTCCATGACCATGCGGATGCGCTCTTCCTTTTCCCGTTGCTCTCTGCTTGCGTAATTGGCACGGTTCTTTTCGTGAAGATCCGGGGCGATAGTAAGCTCTATCGGTTGTGTTTGGATAAGTGTCTCTTCTTTTGTCGGGGATGATTCGGGTACAGGCTCAGGGACTGATGTAGGTCCAGGCACAGATGTGGCTTCTTCAAGTGTATTTTGTGACAGTTCTTCCTGCACCTCTATGGCTTCGGCAATCGTTTCTTTCTTGCCGAACTTGATTTTGTAGATTTCGTATGTATCAAAGATAAGTGTCTGAAAGGAGAGATAGAGCAACCATCCCAACAGGTTACAGCATACGAATACTATCCACCTGACAAAGTTGTCTTGGTTGAAGCTGTCCGCTATTACCAGCGTGGCAATGGAAGATATTAGGACGATGGCGAAGCCGACAAAGCCCAAGATGATGTATTTGTCCTTGATTGATGATTCCATATTTCGTTGAGAGATTGAATGTTCCTGTATTATTTTGTGCAAAGTTAATGCTATTTTTCCCAATTACTGCCCGTTATTTGCGGTTAGAACGGTCTTTTTCAATGTATTTCACGAAATGTCATCATATCATACTCTGTTTCATACTCTGAGGGGCTTATAAATGGTGGCATCAAGCCAAAAACATAGAGGGGCGATTATAGCCTTGTAGCCATAACCGCCCCTCTGAATACCTGTCAATGTGAGACATTTATGCCTCCTTGCGCTTCAAGGTTATCTTGTCCACCACCTGACACATCTGCTGCGCTGCTATCTTGGAATAGATTTGTGTGGTGGTAATGTTCTTATGTCCGAGATAGGCTTGGATGACAGCCATGTCCGTTCCCATTTCCACGTGCAGGCTTCCGAAGCTGTGGCGGGTACAGTGAAAGGTGATTTTCTTGGTTATCCCTGCTGCCGTGAGCCACCGTTGGAGTGGTCCTTGCAGCATCTTGTCCTTGAAATCCTCAAAGATAAGTCCCTCGCCCCGTTCTCCCAGCAGTCCATAGGCTTCATCACTGATGGGGTTATGCACTATTTCTTTGGTTTTCTGCATACGGGTGGTAACGAACATCCTGCCGTTGGTGTATGGTTGTATCTGCTGCCACGTGAGCTGTCTGATGTCGCTCTTTCTCAGTCCCGTAAGACAGGCGAAAAGAAAAGCTTTTTTCAAGACCTCCTCCTCACAGGGTGTTTCGGCAAGCCGTATCAGTTCCTCTTGGCTCAAATGCTCCCTGATGGTGGGAATGCACTCGATGCGGTCTAAGAAGCCGTTTGGGTTCTCCTTTATCTTCCTGTCACGGTAAGCGGTGTGCAGCACGGCACGGAAAGTTGACCAATAGCCTGCTGCGGAGTTGATGTGCAGCTTTTGGTTGGTGTGGATGGATTGGGGTGCATCAAGCAGGTATTCCATGAACTTGCGGCACAAATCCACATCCACCTCCTCAAAGGTGCATTTGCCGTTCACGAACCGCTGGAAATGCTTGTATACGTGCTGCCACTTGATATTCTTGCGGTCAGCCAGTCCTTTGAAATAGGCAAGGAAATCGCCCTTCATCTTGGTCTTGTCAAAAAAGCCGTTGTTTTCATTGAAAATGGCTTCGTAGCGCTGGTTGCGCAGGATGACCGCTTTCTTCATCATGCGTGCGTTGAAGTCCCGTTCCTGCTGGTTTGCAGGTTTGGCGAAGATGTAAATTCCTAAGGCTTCACGTGTAATCACTCTCATGGTGACATTGTCACGGTAGCCGGGATAGTAGTCAAGGCATAGTGAATACTGTGTCCCGTTCTTAATCTTGCGCTTACGCAAGGTAACTGTTTTGCATTTACTCATAATAATTATGTTTTAATTGGTTGTATACATTTTGGAGTTGTATCCATGTTTCCGATGGCAAAGGAACAACGTGAAATATCCGTGAATACCTCCACGATACATCATTTTGAAATAATTTTCGATAATCCCGATTTTTCACGGTTATTTGTTCCTTTCAGCCATGACACGCTCCACATCTGAGCGCAAAAGCAGGTTTTTCACACCCACCTTTATCTTTTCGATGTGCTTCACCTTGACGATATGGCAGATGTTGGCTGACGAAAGACCATAGATTTGCTGCACCTGCTCAACGGTATAGTAGCGTTCATCGTTCACAAGGTCAGTTCTGCGGAGTTCGTTCAAATGTGATTTGGAGTAATAGGTACGCCCGTACTCTCTTTTAGTGGGTATCTTATGGCGATAGGTGTAGGCACGGAGTGCGGTCGGCTTCATGCCGAACAGTTCCTCCACCTCCTCGGTCAGTAGCCAGTCGGTAATTTCGCTAATATCAACTGCCACACCGAAAAACTCGTCAATATGCTTCTTGCTGTAATAGTTCTTTCCTGCGATACGGCAGATGGGGATATGGTTACGCTTGGCGGAAGTGTAAAGCCATGACTGCTTTACCTTAAAAAGGGACATCACCTCCTCGCCCGAATAGAAGTCCAACACTTCTTCGCTTTCCTTTTCCCTTTTTTCTCTTTTGGCAGGTAAGGAAGATGAAGATGATTTCCTTGGTGTGGAGGTGTTGCCGGGCAGGATGCGGTGATAGGGATTGCCCTCCAACATCTGCTCGATGTCGGCTCTGCGGATGAATGCCATGCGGTTGCTGATGCGTGAGGCTTTCAGCTTGCCGATGGCTACAAGTTTGTAAATGTACTGTCGGGAACAGCCCATGAGGATGGCTGCTTTGGAAAAGGTGAGATACTCCTGATGCTGTATCTCCATCAAGGGTTGGGCGACTTTGAAGAGGTTGTTCTTCTGCATCACTCTGGCTCGTTTGGCTTCTGCCTGACAAGCCTCACTGCAATATCTTTGCATACCGCTTCGGGTTACAAAGGACTTGCCGCAAAAACTGCATTTTCTGGTTGCTTTCATACCGTTTTATCGTTTAATGGTTCATTTCTTCAATCCTATATCTCTGAAATGGTAAACGGATGTGAACGGAAGTCAACCATTGTCGCTTTTCTACACAGTGTGACTGTTTCCGCATATCGGGGCGGTTATTGTCGCTTGTCGTAAACGGTTGTAAACCCTTGTCAACTGTCTGCACGGTGTGACAAAAAACAAGCCCCGCAAATTCTCCACGTCAGAAATACGTCTCAAAAATATGTGGAAATTTGGGAAGCGACAAATGGCAACCGAAAAGTGTTAAATTTTAGAATATGCTGGTAATTAAAGATTTACACTCGGATATTTCTGATTAGTTTTGGTTGTTCTATGGTTATAAATACATTTTTCGAAAGCACCGCCGCCAATTTCTGTAACACTATTTGGAATGGTTACAGAAGTTAGTGAGCTACAATTGTAGAAAGCACCGCCGCCAATTGTTGTAACACTATTTGGAATGGTTACAGAGGTTAGCGCGCTACAATCGACGAAAGCAATACTTCTAATTGTCGTAACACTATTTGGAATGGTTACAGAGGTTAGTGCACTACAATCATCGAAAGCAAACTCTCCAATTGTCGTAACACCATCACCTATTATAATTCGTTTAATATTATATTTGTACCATGGTGCTTCGTTGAAGAGTGAATAATCATACATTTCCCCTTTTCCTGAAATGGTCAAAACACCATTATCAGTAAGGTGCCATCTTAGATCAGGTCCACAAGTACCAGACTTCTCGGCATTAGCTGATAAGCCCATGAGTAGGGCTATTAATAAGATATA
>ERZ1674246.207-NODE-207-length-10502-cov-9.342012_pt1 | contig 10502 bp, 6 predicted proteins | sample MGYA00581200_ERZ1674246 | MGnify/ENA primary metagenome ERZ1674246 (study PRJEB41354, sample SAMEA4873323) | human saliva metagenome | biome: human-associated habitat [ENVO:00009003]; feature: mouth environment [ENVO:08000002]; material: saliva material... | reverse complement strand
AGGAGAAGACCTACTACGTATGGAACAACTGCAGCCACCAGGCTGCCTATCAGGAGACCGGTGCTCAGGGCGTGAGCTACACCACGGGTGTACCCGCCACGATCGGTGCGATGATGTTCTTCAAGGGGCTCTGGCGTCGCCCAGGCGTGTACAACGTCGAGGAGTTCGATCCCGATCCCTTTATGGAGCAGCTCATGAAGCAGGGCCTGCCTTGGCATGAGCAGTTCGACCTCGATCTTGAGCTCTGATAAGACTCGAGATGCGGCGTAGCGGAGCCGCCTGAGTGCCCTCTCTTAGAGGCCCAGCCTTGGGGCACTCAGGCGCCTTCCCCGCGCGCCACCCCTTATCCCCTCACTCTTTACCCCCAAAAACCACACCACTACCTCTAATCATGAACATCCTGCTGATCGTAGATCCCCAGAACGACTTCATCACCGGCTCCCTCGCCATCGAAGGCGCGATCCCAGCGATGGATTACCTCACCGCTTACGTCAAGGAGCACCATGCCGAGTACGACGCTATCGTCGTCACCATGGACCAGCATCCTGCCGACCACTGTAGTTTCGATGTCTCTGGTGGCCCATGGCCTATCCACTGCGTCCGCTATACTACGGGGGCTGCTCTCTATCCTCCTCTGTCTGATGCGATCATGGAGCGCAAGCGTCAGGGGCAAAATGTCCTCTTCATCCCCAAGGCGATGACTCGCCACAAGGACTCTTACAGTGCCTTCCACGATGCAGTGCCCGACCTCCTCATGAACGCGCGCCGCATCGACGTTGCGGGCCTCGCAGGGGACTACTGCGTCAAGACTACTATCGAAGATCTCAGACGCCTCCTCTACGCCCCTCAGATCCACACGATCGATGAGGCCATCGCCTGGATTGGCGAGCCCCAGCCTCTGGTTTAGCTCCCCCAGCGACCTCCCACCTCTAATTCCCCCACACACCTATGAAACGACTCATTGCCACTCTGAGCCTCCTCGCTATGCTCACTGCTTGCCAGACCAGCTCGACCAAGGAGAATCCCCTCCTCACCGAGAGCACGCTTGACTACCAAGCTCCCGACTTCAGTAAGATCCGCCCTGCGCACTTCGTCCCCGCTATCGAGGAGGGGATCCGTATCCAGCTCGCCGAGATCGACAGCATCACGAGCAATACGGCTGCTCCGACCTTCGAGAATACCGTGCTGGCGTATGAGAAGTCCGGTCGCCTCCTCGCACGTGCTACCTCTATCCTCTCAGGCCTTGTAGGTGCTGACGGCACCGAGGAGCTGCAGAAGATCGACGAAGAGACGACGCCCATGCTCTCCGCCCACCACGATGCGCTGCTCCTGAATGAGAAGCTCTTCGCTCGTATCAAGGCCGTCTACGACCAGCGCTCCAGCCTCCAGGGTGAAGACCTACGCCTCACGGAGGTCCTCTATGATCAGTTCGTCCATGAGGGCGCTCTCCTCTCAGCTGCCGACAAGGAAGCTCTGAAGAAGATCAATAGCGAGATCGCTGTGCTGCAGACGAAGTTCACGAATCAGGTGAACGCTGGCACGAAGGAAGCTGCTGTCCTCGTCGACAAGGTCGAGGAGCTCGATGGCCTCTCCGAAGAAGCGATCACCCGTGCTGCTGAGGCCGCTACCGCTGCAGGGCACAAGGGTAAGTACCTGCTGGAGCAGACGAATACGTCACGCCCAGGCTACCTCGTCGACCTCAACAATCGCGATGTCCGTCGTCGCGTCCTCGAGGCTTCGCTCTCACGCTGCTCGAGCGGTGATAGCACGAATACGCACCCCACGATCACCCGCATCGCAGCCCTGCGCGCCGAGAAGGCAAAGCTCCTTGGGCTGCCCAACTTCGCCTCTTGGGCACTGAGCGACCAGATGGCTGGTCGTCCTGAGGCCGTAGAGCGCCTCATCAGCCAGCTGGCTCCCGCCTGCCGTGCTAAGGTCGCTGACGATGTCGCCGAACTCGAAGCCTTCGCTCAGAAGACTGAGGGGAAGGACTTCAAGCTCGCTGCTTGGGACCTCGACTACTATGCCGAGCGCCTGAAGAAGGCTAAGTACGACCTCAACGAAGCCGACCTCAAGCCCTATCTCGTGCTGGATAGCGTGCTGAAGAATGGAGTCTTCTACGCAGCCAACCAGCTCTATGGTCTGACCTTCAAGCCTCGTCCTGATATCCCTGTCTATGCTGATGGCGTACAGGTCTACGAGGTCTTCGACCAGGATAATACCCCCATGGCCCTCTTCTATACGGACTACTTCCGTCGCCCAACGAAGACGGGTGGGGCGTGGATGTCGAACTTCGTCCAGCAGAGCACGCTCTTCGGTACGAAGCCTGTCATCTACAACGTCTGCAACTTCGAGGCTCCCGCTAAGGGTGCTCCTGCCTTCCTCACCTCGTCGGATGTAGAGACGCTCTTCCATGAGTTCGGCCACGCTCTGCATGGCCTCTTCGCTTCGCAGAAGTACGAGACGCTCTCGGGTACGAATACGCCCCGTGACTTCGTGGAAATGCCCTCGCAGTTCAACGAGCACTGGATGACGGACTCTGTCGTCCTGCGCCACTACGCCCGCCACTATAAGACGGGTGAGCCTATGCCTCAGGCGCTCATCGACAAGATGAAGGCTGCTGCTACCTACGGACAGTCCTACGCACTGGCTGAGAACCTCGCTGCCGTGACGATCGATATGGCTTGGGGTATGCTCCCCGCTGGTCAGACGGTGAGCGATGTAGATGCCTTCGAGCGTGAAGCGCTCGCTCGTGCTGGTCTTGACTTCGCTCTCGTACCTCCCCGCTACCGCTCGGCTTACTACCTGCACGTCTTCGCTGGTGGCTATGCTTCGGGCTACTACTCTTACCTCTGGACGGAGGTCCTCGACCACAATATCTACGAGTGGTTCGCCGCACACGGCGGGCTGACGCGTGAGAATGGTCAGCGCTTCCGTGAGATGGTCCTCTCACGCGGGAATACCGCTCCTGTCGGCACGTTCTTCACGAACTTCACCGGCCTCACGGAGCCCGATATGTCGAGCCTTCTGCGCTTCCGCGGCCTCACGAAGTAAGCTAAGGGTGCTTCGTCACCTCCCCACATAATAGGTGCCCCCCCCATCCCTCGGACCGAGATCCGCCGGGTGGGGGGCGCTACTTTATTATAGATAGCACTCCATAGGCTGGAGCGGAATACGTATCTTTGTCCTACCAGTAATAGATCCAGCACAGACCTCGAAGAATGACAGAGCACTACGTCGTCTCCGCACGCAAATACCGCCCCGATACCTTCCGTAGTATCGTCGGGCAGGAGGCTATGGCCTCCACACTACGCACCGCTGTTCGCTCGGGCAAACTCTCCCATGCGTATCTCTTCTGTGGCCCCCGTGGGGTAGGGAAGACGACGGCGGCACGCGTCTTGGCGCGGACGATCAACTGCGAGAACCTCTCCGCTGAAGGTGAGGCTTGCGGGCAGTGCGAGAGCTGTAAGGCCTTCGAGGAGCAGCGCTCCTTCAACATCTTCGAGCTGGACGCTGCGTCGAACAACTCCGTAGAGGACATCCGCCAGCTCACCGAGCAGGTGCAGATGCCTCCCGCGCTTGGTCGCTACAAGGTCTATATCATCGACGAGGTGCACATGCTCTCGGCGGCGGCTTTCAATGCCTTCCTTAAGACCCTCGAAGAGCCCCCCTCGTACGCTATCTTCATCTTAGCGACGACGGAGAAGCACAAGATCCTCCCCACCATCCTCTCGCGCTGTCAGATCTATGACTTCAAGCGAATCACCGTACAGGATATCACCCGCCATCTGCGCTACGTCGCCGATAGCGAGGGTATCGATGCCGAGGAGACGGCGCTCGGGCTCATCGCTGAGAAGGCTGATGGGGGGATGCGCGATGCGCTGTCGATGTTTGACCGTATCGCCAGCTTCGCCGGCGGGCATATCACCTACCAGCATGCGCTGGAGAGTCTGAATGTCCTCGACTATACCTACTTCATCCGCATCTTCGAGCTCTTCCTGAGCGGGGATCATCGTAGTGTCCTGCTCCTCCTGGATGAGCTGATGGGTAAGGGCTTCGAGGGGCAGACGATCCTCACGGGGCTCTCCGCCTTCGTGCGTGACCTCCTTGTCGCCCAGCATCCCGAGACGCTCCAGCTCTTGGAGAAGCCCGATGCCGTAGCCGCCTCCTATGCGACCATTGCCCAGCAGTGCACACCTGCCAGCCTCTTTGCTGCGCTCAAGACTTTGGTGCAGGCTGACCAGCAGTATCGCGGGGCAACGAATAAGCGCCTCTTAGTCGAGCTGAGCTTCCTCAGCATGGTCCCTCTCTTCAAGCGGGACTCTGACCTCAATCTCCCAGCTGCGCCAGCCCCTGCCACACCTCCGACGGCTACACCGCAGGCTGCTCCTCAGACGCCCCCTGCGACTACACCCCCAGCTTCTCCTGCGCCCAAAGCACAGACTGCTCCCGTAGCAACTCCCGCACCGCAGGCAGCTCCCAAGCCAGCCCCTGTGGCGGTGACGCCTCCTCCAGCGGCAGCTGAACCGACACCCGCGCCCACACCAGCACCCGCACCAGCGACATCTGCTACACCCCCTCCGCCAGCTCCCCCCTCCTCCGCTCCTAAGCGCCTCTTCGGAGCACGCCGTCGTGCAGACGCTCCCAGCGAAGCCACTTCTACGGCTCCAGCTGAGGCCCCTGCCCCTGTCGAGGATAAGGACTTCACGGAGGATGACCTCCAGCGAGCTTGGGTGCGCTTCGTCGAGCAGGAGCTGACGCCCTCACAGATCCTCTACCGCAATATCCTGCGCCCCGAGCTACCGAAGCTCTTAGACGGTGTGCAGGCAGAGATCTCCCTCCCACCAGGTGAGGCTATCCATACCACGGTGATGGAGGTCTATCCCCAGCTCGTAGAGTTCCTCCGTACGACGCTGCAGAATCGTAAGTTCAACCTCGTCCTGCGTGAGAAGACTGTAGAGGAGCAGGCGAAGATCGTCCTCACCCAAGAGGATCGCTTCAACCAGCTCGCGGAGATCAACCCCGAGGTGCGCAAGCTCAAGGAAGCCCTTGGCCTACGCTTCTCCTAATCCCAGACCATATACACATACAATACGCATATCGCTATGAAGATCAAGAAGCACATCACCGCTCTTGCTACGGCAGCAGCCCTCTCGGCGACCCTGCCTGCTGTGGCTCAGCAGTCGCAGCACATGGCTCCCGAGACGATGCTTTCGCTCGCTCGTGTCGGTGCCTCCGCCCTCTCTCCCGACGGCAAGACGGTCGTCTACAGCGTGGGCTTCCCCAGCATCAAGGACAATAAGATCCGCACCGAGCTCTTCACCATCTCCTCCGATGGCAGTGCACGCCGCCAGATCACCCAGGGTGTCGCTGGCGTGCATGGCGCTCGCTGGATCCAGCAGGGCCGTCGCATCAGCTACATCTCCTCGGAGAGTGGCGCTCCTCAGGTCTGGACGATGGCTCCCGATGGTACGGACCGCCGTCAGGTGACCAATATCGAGGGCGGGCTCTCGGACTACCTCTTCTCGCCCGATGAGAAGCAGCTGGCCTATATCAAGGAGATTTCCTTCGGGAAGAGCACTAAGGAGATTTACCCCGACCTGCCTAAGGCTACGGGTCGTATCGTCACCGATCTGATGTACAAGCATTGGGATGAATGGGTAGAGACGATCCCCCATATCTTCATCGCTCCCGTAGGAGGCGAAGCGATCACGGGCGGTAAGGACATCCTCGAAGGTGAGCCTTACGAAGCTCCTACGAAGCCCTTCGGCGGAGCCGAGGAACTCTCCTGGAGCCCCGACGGTAAGACCTTAGCCTACTCCTCCCGTAAGAAGACGGGCATAGAGTACTCCCTCTCCACCAACACCGATATCTATCTCTACGACCTCGCCTCTGGGCAGACTCGCAATATCACCGAGGGGATGGGCGGCTATGATACCCACCCTCGCTTCTCACCCGATGGTAAGCGCATCAGCTGGATCAGTATGGAGCGTGACGGCTACGAAGCCGACCTCAAGCGTCTCTTCGTCCAGGATCTGAAGACGGGACAGAAGACCTTCCTCACCGACGGCTTCGAATACGATGTCGATGAGCTCCAGTGGTCGGCCAATAGCCAGAGCATCTTCTTCCTCTCGACGAAGCACGCCGAAGCCCAGCTCTGGGAGATCGCGCTCAAGGGTCGTAAGATCCGCCAGATCACCACGGGTATGCACGACTACACCTCGCTGGATGTGCAGGGCGGTAAGATCCTCGCTGGCCGTCAGAGCTACATCGAGCCCACGGACCTCTACCTCGTAGACGTCAAGACGGGTGCCGCGAAGCAGCTCACGGCAGAGAATAAATCTACGCTCGACGGCCTCGCTCCTATCTCGGTAGAGAAGCGCTGGGTCAAGACGACCGATGGGGGCAATATGCTCGTCTGGGTCGTCCTCCCACCGAACTTCGACAAGACGAAGAAGTACCCTGCGCTGCTCTTCTGCCAGGGTGGCCCACAGAGCCCCGTCAGTCAGTTCTTCTCCTACCGCTGGAATATGCGCCTTATGGCTGAGCAAGGCTATATCGTCATCGCTCCCAATCGCCACGGCGTTCCCAGCTTCGGTAAGGCATGGAACGAGCAGATCAGCGGCGACTACTCGGGGCAGAATATCCAAGACTACCTCACCGCAGTCGATGAGCTGAAGAAGGAACCTTGGGTCGACAGCGAGCGTCTCGGCTGTGTCGGTGCCAGCTACGGTGGCTACTCCGTCTTCTATCTGGCAGGCGTGCACCAGAAGCGCTTCAAGGCCTTCATCGCCCACGCAGGTATCTTCAATCTTGAGATGCAGTATATGACGACCGAGGAGATGTGGTTCGCCAACTGGGATATGGGCGGTGCTCCCTGGGAGAAGGATAATGCAGTCGCTCAGCGCACCTTCGCCAACTCCCCCCACAAGCTCGTAGGCAACTGGGATACGCCGATACTGGTCATCCACGGCGAGCGCGACTACCGCATCCTCGCAGGCCAAGGTATGGCGGCCTTCAACGCGGCTAAGCTCCGTGGCATCCCTGCCGAGCTCCTCATCTACCCCGATGAGAATCACTGGATCCTCCGCCCGCAGAACGCCCTGCTCTGGCAGCGTACCTTCTTCGGCTGGCTTGATAAGTACCTCAAGTAACCCCTATATGTCCGTGCGAAAGAACTGTTAGTCTCCTCTACAGTCCTTTCGCACGGCTTGCTTTCGCCCTATCTCTCTCCCGAATAGGAAGCTCTTTTACCCACATCATTGACCCACTAACTCTCTTTCTGGTAATGAAGACCGACATCGAAATCGCCCGCTCGATAGCCCTCGAGCCGATCGAAAAGATAGCTGCCAAGGTGGCTATCCCCACCGACCACCTGGAGCACTACGGCAAGTACCTCGCCAAGGTAGACCTCTCCGAGCTCCAAGCTGGTCATAAGCCTGGCAAGCTCATCCTCGTCACCGCCATCACCGCTACGAAGGCTGGTATCGGCAAGACGACGGTCTCTATCGGCCTCGCTCTCGGTATGAACCGCCTCGGTCATAAGGCGGTCGTCGCACTGCGTGAGCCCTCTCTTGGCCCTTGCTTCGGTATGAAGGGCGGTGCTGCTGGTGGTGGTTACGCTCAGGTGCTTCCTATGGAGAAGATCAACCTGCACTTCACTGGAGACTTCCACGCCATCACCTCGGCGCACAACATGATCACCGCGCTCCTGGATAACTACATCTACCAGAACCGCAATACGGACAAGGGTCTCAGCGAAGTCCTCTGGAAGCGTGTCCTCGACGTCAACGACCGTTCTCTGCGCTCCATCGTCACGGGCCTCGGTGGTCAGGTCAATGGTATCCCAGCCGAATCGGGCTTCGACATCACGCCTGCCTCGGAGATCATGGCGATCCTCTGTCTGTCGACTTCGCTCGAAGACCTGCGTCGCCGTATCGAGAATATCCTTCTCGGCTACACGAAGCAGGGGGAGCCCTTCACCGTGCGTGACCTCGGTGTAGCGGGTGCGATCACCGTCCTCCTCCTCGACGCTATCAAGCCCAATCTGGCGCAGACGACTGAGCATACCCCTGCCTTCATCCACGGCGGCCCGTTTGCTAACATCGCCCACGGCTGCAACTCGATCCTCGCCACCCGCATGGCGCTGGCGCACTCCGACTATACGATCACGGAGGCTGGCTTCGGTGCGGATCTCGGCGCAGAGAAGTTCTACAACATCAAGTGCCGCACGGCAGGCCTCCAGCCTGCGCTCACCGTCCTCGTAGCTACCCTCGGCGGGCTGAAGATGCACGGTGGTGTCGATGAGAAGGACCTCAAGACGCAGAATATCGAGGGCGTCCGCCATGGGCTGGCTAACCTCGACCGCCATATCGAGAACCTCAAGAGCTTCGGGCAGACGGTCGTCGTAGCCTTCAACCGCTTCGCTACCGATACGGAGGAAGAGATCGCACTGGTGCGTGAGCATTGCCACGCCGCTGGTGTGGGCTTCGCTGTCAATACGGCCTTCGGCGAAGGTGGTGCTGGTGCGGAGGAGCTGGCTCGCCTCGTCGTCGAGACCATCGAGCAGAAGCCCTCGCAGCCCCTGCAGTTCACCTATCCCCTCACCGCCTCCATCGAGGAGAAGGCTACGGCCATCGCTCAGCGTATCTACGGTGCACGCTCCATCCACTTCTCGACAAAGGCACAGCGCCAGCTCGAGCGTATCGACCGACACGGTTGGTCGAAGTTCCCCGTCTGTATCGCCAAGACGCAGTACTCCTTCAGCGACGATCCCACGGCCTATGGTAGCGTGCGTGACTTCGACCTCGAGGTGCGCGACGTCGTCATCAACACGGGTGCTGAGATGATCGTCCTCGTACTCGGCGCTCTGGTGCGTATGCCCGGTCTGCCCCGCGTCCCCCAAGCAGAAAAGATCGACTTCATCGATGGACACATCGAGGGTCTTAGCTAATAATACCTATATAACTCACTCACTACACTCAAACTCATGAACTACGATGTAGCTATCATCGGTGCTGGCCCCGGCGGTACCGACGCTGCAGAGCATGCAGCAGCCCACGGCCTCCGCGTCGTCATCTTCGAGAAGAATAAGCTCGGTGGTGTCTGTCTCAACGAAGGTTGCGTACCTACGAAGGCGCTCCTGCACTCAGCCCACCTCCTCTCCGAAGCCCTCGATGGCAAGAAATATGGTCTTACGATCCCCGAAGCAGCCTTCGACCTTGGTAAGGTGATGGCGCGCAAGACGAAGATCCTCAAGAAGCTCGGTGCGGGTATTCGTATCGGTCTGCAGGGTCACGAGGTCGAGATCGTCACCGAAGAGGCTCGTCTCACGGGTCGCGGTGATGAGGGCTTCACCATCGCTGCAGGCGAGGCGACCTATACGGCGCGCCACGTCATCATCGCTACGGGCTCACGTGCCTTCATCCCACCCATCGATGGGCTGAGCGACGTCCCCTTCTGGACAGCTAAGGAAGCGCTTGAGGTTGAGGAGCTCCCACAGAGCCTCGTCGTCCTCGGTGGCGGGGTCATCGGTATGGAGTTCGTGTCCTTCTTCTCTACGCTCGGCGTGGAGGTGACGGTCGTCGAGATGCTGCCTAAGATCCTCGGGCCTATGGACGAAGAGCTCTCTGGGGAGCTGCAGAAGGCCTTCGAGAAGCGCAAGGTGAAGTTCCACCTCTCCACGAAGGTCACTGCCGTGCGTGAGGGCAAGGTCATCGCTGAGCATGAGGGCGAGACGCTGGAGATCCCCTTCGACAAGCTGCTGGTCAGTGTCGGCCGTCGCGCTGTGACCGATGGTCTGGGACTGGAGACGGTCGGTGTCGAGCTCCAGCGTGGGGCTGTCGTCGTCGATGAGCACCTCCAGACCTCGGTACCTGGTATCTATGCCGTCGGTGATGTCAACGGTACGTCTATGCTCGCTCACACGGCTGCTCGCGAAGGGCAGGTCGCTGTACACCACATCACCGGTACGGAGGATGTGATGAGCTACCGCGCTATCCCTGGTATCGTCTATACCGATCCCGAGATCGCTGCTGTCGGTCAGACGGAGCAGGAGCTACGTGCTGCAGGCGTCGACTATGAGGTGCATCGTGTGCCGATGACGCTCTCTGGTCGCTTCATCATCGAGAACGAGCAGGGCAATGGCTTCTGCAAGCTCCTCACGGACAAGGAGGGTGTCATCCTCGGTGCGCACCTCTTCGGCAATGGCTCTTCGGAGATCCTGGTGCCTGCGATTATGGCTGTCGAGCAGCGCATGAAGCTCTCTGAGCTGTCTCGCATCGTCTTCCCGCACCCCACGGTCTGCGAGATCGTCCGCTCGGCTACCCTGCACTAAGGGAAGCTACTCCCCATAATAAGCCCGCCGGCTACGCTCCACGAAGGAGGGTAGCCGGCGGGCCTTTTTATACTGATATGTACGGGGGGCTTTGCTTTATACCGCTGTGAGACGGAGGATCTGCAGGCCGTGGGGAGCGAGGCTCAGGCGAAGGGGAGCCAGCGTG
>ERZ1674246.206-NODE-206-length-10506-cov-7.161516_pt1 | contig 10506 bp, 5 predicted proteins | sample MGYA00581200_ERZ1674246 | MGnify/ENA primary metagenome ERZ1674246 (study PRJEB41354, sample SAMEA4873323) | human saliva metagenome | biome: human-associated habitat [ENVO:00009003]; feature: mouth environment [ENVO:08000002]; material: saliva material... | reverse complement strand
GTTGACCCCGCGATAGACGTAGCTGTCATCGAAATAGACCTCCGAGAAGGGGACGATGCCGTCGGTGTATTGCTGCACTTCGGCGGGGGTGGGGCTGGTGCCGCCGCCCTTGTCGGCCAGAGGGTTCTCGTCGGGGAACTGGGTGGGATCGGTCTTCATCATCCCGCCCATGTTGAGAGGACCGTAGCCGGTGTATTGGTTCCACTCGTTGTTGGGGTTGAGCCCGCTGTGGATCGCCAGTTGGAGGATCTGGTTGGGGGTTGCTTCGGGCCAGCGCGAGCGTGCCAGGGCGATCTGTCCGGCCACGATGGGTGTTGCAAACGAGGTTCCCTGAGTGTCGGTGATGGTGCTGGTGTCGTAGTCGTGTGCCTTGATGGGGCCGCCCACGCCCGCGGCGACGACTCCCTGGCCCCACGAGGAGTAGCTCGCAAACTGTCCGGTCGAATCGACCGCGGAAACGCCCACGGTGCCCGACCACTCGGCGAAAGACAGGTGGTTCTCGTCCCGCGAATCGTTGCCCATAGGGGCCACGATGATGACGCCCTGCGCCATGGCACGAGCGATGGCCCACTTCAAGGGAGCCACATCCTCGCTCAAGTCTGACCGTGAGATGGAGATGATCTGAGCGCCATCGTTCATCGCCAGCTCAAAGGCACCAAATGATTTGCTCTTGAGTTTCTCGTCCTGCGTGCATCCCTCTGACCTCTTGTCGTCGGCTGAAGGGGTCGAGTATGCGATAAGGGTGGCGTCGGGTGCGAGGCCGTAGTTTTTGGAGACCAGGATGGAGGCGATGGCAGTCGCGTGGGTCCTCGTGCTGTTAGCCGCTTCGTACTCGCAGGGTGTTTTGACGGTGATGTTGGCGCCGGCCAGTTCGGGTGCGCTGGTGTCGACGGGTCCGTCGATCATGGCGATGGTGACGCCTGTGCCGGTGTATCCCTTGGCTCGGGTGCTGTCGAGTTTGTAGTAGGAGAAGTAGTCCTGGGTGGTGATGGTATCGTCGGCCCTCGCAGGGGCCGGTGTCGCCGTGAGGGCGCCCGTGGCCAGGGCCAGGGCGCAGGCGGCGATGGTCAGGGCGCGCGCGGCGCGCCCCGCCACCCCCGCGTGCGAGCGGGGATGACGGGGCGCGGAGTCGTGACGGGAGCTCACCACTGGCGCAGGTCCCAACCGTCGTCCTCCCGCTTGGCGGGAGCGATGGTGCGGTCCGTCCCATAGGTCTGGGACAGGGGGTTGACGTAGCCTGCGGGCAGATCGTCCTCATCCTCATCGACCGAGAACGCCACGTACTTGCGCTTGCGGCCCTTCTTGTCGTCCTTACCCATGCCAGCACCAGCACCCGCGCCGCCGCCCATGAAGCCGCCGCCAGCGCCCGCGCCGCCGCGACCGGCAGCGCCAGCCGCGCCAGCCGCGCCACCACCGGCACCGGTCGTACCGGTCACGCCCGAAGCGCCAGCGCCCGCGGCGCCGTTCGCTCCGGCCACGGAAGCGGGGGGAGTGTAGGAACCAAAACCGGAACCCGAGTAGGTGCCCACGCGCAGGTTCGCGCCGCCGAAGCTAGCGGCCGAGCCGGTCGTACCCGAGATACCACGCAAACCACCCATGCCCAGGCCGTTCGCGGAACCGGAGGCACCGCCCAGGCCGCCGAAGCCCGAACCCGAGCCCATGCGGGCCGCGCCGCGCATGCCCAGCGCGCCAGCGCCGAGCACGCCCGCGCCGCCCAGACGACCGGCGGTCATCGCGTCGGCTGCGGCGTTGTTGTTGAGGCGCCACAGTGGGTGCAGCGCGTCGGCCGCGGGTGCGGGGGTGTGTCCGCCTACGACGCCGTTGCGATACGTCGTGCCGTTGACGCGGGTGTGGAGCAGGTCGGTGTCCATGAGGTCCTGCGGGTCGGTGATCGGGTTCGTGCGCGACCCCAGCTCGCCGTAGGGCAGTTCCTTCGTCGGGACAGCGCCCGAGGCGATCACGCGGTTACGGGCCGCGGCCGCGTCGGCCTCGCTCCACCACGGCTTGTCGAAGCCGTCCGGGTATCCCTCTCCGTTACGGCCGGCCTCTCGGCCGAAGCCGTTCTCCGGCGTGTAGCCACCGCCGCCGTAGCCGCCACCACCGGGGTTACGTCCGCCGCCGCCACCGCCACCGGGGTTACGACCGCCGCCACCGCCGCCGGGGTTGTCGCCACCGCCACCGCCCTTATTCTTCTTGTCCTTGGTGGGGTCGCCAGCTTTGCCCTTATCATCTGATGTTTTTATGTCGCGCGACTTACCATCGAGCTCGTTGTTCAGCGTATCGAGGATGCGCCCGCAGGCCTCCTCGCGCGCTTCGTTGTTCTGAGCCTCGACGCCCGCCACGTACGCGGAGCCCGTCGTGAATTTGACGGGACCGACGGGAATGCCAGCGACGGAGGAGCTGGAGGGAAGGGGGACGACGGGCGCGTACCCCATCGCGGCGGTGACCGGGTCCACCAGGGTGTCGGAGATCGAGCCTGCCTCATCCAGCGCCTTCGCCATGGTGGCGCGTCCGTCCTGGTAGGTCTGGTACTTCGCCTCGTAGCGGGAGCGGTAGCCCTCGATGCGATTGATCGACTGGTTCACCCAGTTGTCCATGGCCTTGGCCGCTTCGCCCGTGAAGCCGTGGCCGTCGCGGTAGGCCTTCAGGCGTTCGACGGCCTGCTCAAAACCCTTGATCGTCTTGTCGTGCTCGTCGTTCCATGCGTCGAGGCCCTTGTTCGCCTCGGCGGCCTTCATGAATTCCTTCAGGCGGTGGTATTTCGGAGATTCAACCATGATTAATTCCTTTCTGCTTGCCGCGGGATGGGCTCAGCTCTCGTCCTGACTTTCCGGAGCCGGCGGAGTCGTTCCAGACTGTGAGGGGTCAGGCTGGCCCGTGGCCGCTCCAGTCTGCGAGGGGTCAGGCTGCCCGGTGGTCGCCGGAGGCGGGGCCGTCTGTGGCTCCGGCCGCTTGTCCATGTACTCCTTCTTCTCCAAGTCCTTCGCGAGGGCTTCGGCTTCCTTGGAGCTCGCGACGGTATCCAGCATGTCGTTGACCCTGCGCAGGGCCTGCTGGTTGTCCCACTCGGCTTCCTTGGCTTCCTCCATGGTGAGGTGAACGTTGGTCTCGAAGGTGGAGATGAGGTCGTTTTCCTTCTTGAGGATCTCTGCTATGTCCTTGAACATGTCGGCCACGGAGTTCCGGAAGGTAGAGGGTCCGTTTTCGTCGCCCCACGCGGAATGCGTCTGGGCGGCGCTCTGAGCGTAGGATGCATTGGCCGTGCGCTCCATTGCTGCGCTGCTTTCGGGAACGTTGGAGACCGCTGCTTGTTGATTTGGGTCGTTGTACTTGAAGTTAGGCGATCCGGTCATGCTGAGCTCCTAAATGTTGATGGGGTGTTGTGGGCGCTGGTGCGCGCGGGTTGCTTGTTATTTGACCTTGAACTGGCGGACCAGGGGTTCGTCGGTGATCTCGGGGTTGTCGATCTTGAGGGTCCACACGTAGGTGAGGTTGGAGCCGCTGCCTTCGATGTCGATGGTCCACGAGGAGTAGTACTGGCAGTCCTTTTCGACGCACAGGTCGTAGCTGTCCTCACCGAGGCGCCAGTAGTCGGCGGCCGACATCATGGCGTACACTTTGTCGTCCTTGTTGACGACAATGGTGCCGTTGGGGTCCAGCTTGAACTGGCCTCCGTACACTCCTGTGCTCTCGCCGACCAGCTGCGTGCCGACCATCTTGTTCAGGGCGTTGGCCTTCTCGATGATCTTGTTCTTCTCGGCGCCGGAGGCGGAGTTCATCTGGTTGATGAGGTCGCGTTTGATGCCTTCGGGGATGTTCTTCATCGAGGCGATGTCCGTAGAATTCGAGCCTCCGCCGCCGGGCAGCCTAATGCAGCCGGTCAGGCCGACGGCCGCCAGGAGGAGGGACGACGCCGCTGCGAGGGTGCGGCGAGACACGAAACGGGACATATTTTCTCCTACTTTCAGACTGGTCAATCATATGCGACTGTGGGGCCGCCGTGTCAACAAACGATCAGGTTGTCGGCGGGGTCCACGCCATCTGCGCGGCGACCACCCCGAGGTCGCGGTGAATGACCTGAGCGCGGCCCGGAATAGCGCGCTTCGGCTTCACGCCGTTGATGATCGCGCCCTCGCTCGGGTTGCCGGACAGCAGGATGCCCGTGACAGCCAGGTCGCCCATCATCTGCAGGACCTTCTCGAAGCTCGCTCGAGCCGCGCCACCCATGCGGCGCGTGATGATCAGGTGCAGGCCGATGTCGCCCGCCTGCGGCAGCAGGTCGACGAGCTCCGCGAGCGGGTTGCCACTCGTGGTGTTCGCCAAGTCGTAATCGTCGACCAGGACCCACAATTCGGGGCCGGTCCACCAGCTGCGCTCGCGGATCTGCTCAGCAGTGACGTTTGGTCCGGGCAGACGCTCGCGCAGGAACTGCGCCAGCTCGCGCATGTCCTTCATGGCGGCCTGGTGGTTCGTCATGTAGCGCAGCGTGTAGTCCTTGGGAATCTCGCCCATGAGCGAGCGCCGCATATCCAGAGCGACGATCTTCGCCTCGCCCGGTGTGTACAGGCGGGTGATCTCCTTGATGATCGACCGCAGGAACGTGGTCTTGCCCGTCTTCGAATCGCCGAAGAGGTACAGGTGAGACTCCGACCGCGTGTTGAACATGAGAGGACCAAGGCGCGACTCTTCCACGCCCAGGATCATGTCGCCACCGCCGCGCGGCAGGATCTGCTGCTCGGGCAGTTGCTCGAGGACCTTGTCGATCGTGATCTGCTCCGGCAGTAGACGCAGCTTCGGGCCCTCGCCCGCCACCAGGTGCTCGCGGATCTTCTTGATCGTGTAGGCCACGCCCTCGGACACGGTGGTCGGATCCTGCTCCGCGTCTGCGCGCGGCAGGCCGATCATCATTTCGTGACCAGCCATGTCGATGCCTCGACCCGGGCGGCCCTTCGGAATACGAGCCGCACCCTCGCGGTGGACGATCGACTCCTTCGGGTTCGCCGTGTGCAGCTCCAGGCGCGAGCCGAACAGGTCCTGCGCCTCGGAACGGAAATCCATCCAGCGAGAGGCAGACACGATGAGGTGAACGCCCAGCGACAGGCCTCGGCTCATCATCGTCGCCACCTGGCGATCCAGGCTGTCAAACTCGGAGCGCAGCGCGCCCCAGCCGTCGATGACCAGGAACACGTCGCCGTAGCCGTCGTCGAAGCGTCCTTCCAGACGACCGCGACGGTACGTGTCCATCGAATCGATGCCGTTTTGGCCGAAGTAACGCTCGCGGTCGTCCATGATCGCCGCGATCTCAGCGAGCATACGTGTGCGCACTTCCTCGGTGTCGCGCGTCGCGATGCCCGCCACGTGCGGGGCGTTCGCGAAACCGGCGAAGGTGCCGCCACCGAAGTCCATCACGTAGAACTGGACTTCCTGCGGCGTGTAGGTCAACGACAGGGCCTGCACGATCGTACGCAGCGCCGTCGACTTACCGGTCTGCGGGCCGCCGACGAGCGCGAAGTTACCGCCCGCACCCGACAGGTCCAGGACGAGGGTCTCGCGGCGCTGCTCGAGAGGAAGATCGACAGTGCCGAGGGGGACGCGCAGCGTGCCCGACTCGCGCCAGGCGCGCGACACGAAGCCCAGATCCGGGTCCGGACGCAGGTCCGGCATGAGGGTCGCAAACGTATCCGGAGTTTCCAGGGGCGGCAGCCACACCTGGTGGGCCGGGTAGCCCTTGCCCTTCATCTTGGCCACGGCGATGTCCATCTCGGACATGTCTGCCCACAGCTCGTCGCCCGCCAGGACGACTTCCTGGTTCTGGTCGACCTCTTCCTTCTCGCCCAGCGTGTCCTCGCGCGTGATGACGGGAGCGACCGTGAAGGGCAGGATTTCAATCGGGGCGGTCGGTGCCCCGGCGGTCGTGGCCTCGGAAATCGACGCGAGGGTACGCGCCGGCGGGGGAGCGGCCACGTAGGAGGCGCGGAAACGAACGAGGCCGTCGCCGCCTGCCTTCAGGAAGCCCGAACCGGGCAGCGGGGGCAGCTTCGCGGCGTCCGGGATGCCCAGGACCTCGCGCGAGTCGTTCTCGGTGAAGGTCTTGAGGGCGATGCGGTACGACAGGTGCGACTCCAGGCCTCGCGCCTTACCAAGGTCCATCTTCTGGGAGGCGAGGAGCAGGTGCACCGACAGCGAACGACCCAGACGGCCGATCATGATGAAGACCTCGCCGAACTCCGGCTTGGCCATGAGCATTTCCGTGAACTCGTCCAGGACGATGAACAGGGCGGGCAGCGGCGGGAACTCGTGCTTGCCGGCGATGCGGTCCGCCTCGTAGTCGGACACGTTCGCGTAGTTGCCGGCCTGGCGCAGAACCTCCTGTCGGCGCACCATTTCGCCCTGGAGGGCGTCCTGCATACGGTCGACGAGGGAGAGCTCCGACTCCAGGTTCGAGATCATGGCCGACACGTGCGGCAGGTCCGACATGCCGGCGAAGGTCGCGCCACCCTTGAAGTCGACGAGAACCAGGTTCAGCTGCTCCGGAGAGTGGGTGAGCGCCAGGGCCAGCACGAGGGTACGCAACACCTCGGACTTACCCGAACCGGTCGCACCGATCAGGAGGCCGTGGGGACCCATACCCTGCTGGGCGGATTCCTTGATGTCCAGGACGACCGGCGCTCCCTCGGGCGTGACGCCGAAGGGTGCGGCGAGGCGTTCGCGGCCCTCGCGGCGACGCCACTGCTTCTCCGGGTCGAAGTCGCGGATGTCGCCGATGCCGACGAGCTCCATGAGGTCCTTCTGGCGGGACTCGTCCGAGCGACCCACCGGGGTGTCCGCCTCTTCCAGGTTCTGCTGGTTAGCGAACGGCGTCATGCGGCGCGCGACGGCCTCAGCCTGAACGGCGGTGAGGCGGTCCGCGAACGCCTGCTCGGGCATGGAGTCCATCGTGACCACGTCGACCACGTCCGCGCCCTTGCGATCCGGGTTCGGGTGGATGAGCAGGCGCAGCGTCGTGTGCGAGGTCATGGGGGTCCACTCGCGGGCGCGACTCATGATCGTCACACCCTTGACGCCGGCGGCGGAGCCGAAGGGGGACGAGGCCGGGAACTCAGCCCCGTCGCACACCAGCAGCAGGTGCGGGTACACGGGGATTTCTTCGCCAAAGCGGAAGGCGCCGCGCATGGCGATGTCCGTGCCGATCATTTCTGCGAGCTCACCCGGGTCGGTCGAAATCATGCGACCCGGACCCACCGCGTCGCGCACGGTGGAGGAACGGGCCTGGGGCATCCACTTGACCCACTCCCATTCGCCCAGGCGATCCGCCGAACACAGGACGGCGATCTTGAGCTTCGAGGGGTCGATGAAGCACGCCAGGTGCATCATGATCGCGCGCATCTCGTCGTAGACGGCCTCGCCCTCGCCAGCGACCTCAATATGGCTGAAGTCGCCCAGGAAGAGGAACTTACCCACGTTGTCCGTGTGGTCGTGCACGTTGATGAAACGCTCCATCGCCGACAGGCAGACGACGTCCATCTCCGTCATCGGGTCGATTGGGGGACGCTCAAAGATGAGGCCGAGGGGCTGTGTGCCCGAGCCGTAGCGGAAAGCGAAGAGGTCGTAGGTGCCGCCCTCGCGTGACCACAGGCGCGAGCCGTTGGCCGCCAGCGTCACCAGCGCGTTGGGGTCGGGGTACACCCAGTTGTAGTAGGCGCGCTGCTTCTTTGCGACCTTGCGCACCGCGTCGCGGGTCTCCGCCAGGTAGGACAGGTATTCGCGGCGCTGCGTCACCACGCGCGTGCGGTACTGGGAGAACTGGCGATACATGTTGAAGCCGACCATGCCCAGCATGGCCACCAGCATGCCGCCGCCCATCAGCATCGAGCGGTTGTTGTTGCTGCCGTTTTGCATGGCCATGAAGATCATGACGCCCGTGGAACCCAGCATGGGCACGACCATCATGAGGACGTTGCCCATCGATGCGGGCTCGGCCTTTTCCGGTGGAATCTGGATAGCGAGGCTGCCGGAGGGCTGCTCCGGAACCGCGGCACTCCGCCGTTTTCTGCGTGTAACCATGAGGTCTCCTCGCGCTGTGCGCGTAAGTGTTCGATGCGACTGCACCCAGTGTAGCTGAGTGGACTTCCAAGTTTTAACCGGCGGTTAGCGTCGGTGCATTACACTGGGCACTGTTGTTTACTTGAGAACGGAGGTTACATGAGCGCCACCATGGTGTCAGTGACTGTTATCGACTCCGATGGCACCTCCGATTTCGCCGCCCCGGAAGGGACGACGGTCGCGGGCCTGTGCGCCATGCTGGAGATAGATCTGTCTCTGCCTTCAGTGCGCGTCTCCTACGCGGACGGGCGTCCCCTCGAGGGTTCCGCCGTCCTCGGACGCGACCTGCCCGCGGGTTCCACGATTGCTCTGTCCAGCCGCGTCCTGTCCGCTCAGCAACTTAACGAGGCCTCGGCCCGCCAGGACAACCAATGGCTGTCTCCCGTCCTCGCCCTCGTCGGCCTCTGCTTCCTGGTCCTGGGCACCGTTTCCGCTCTGTGCCTCCTGCCGATCCTGGGCGACGCTGCGCTTGCTATCTACGAGCACGCTGAGGACGGCCCCCTGTGGGCGAAGACCGTCTCATCCGTCCCCGTGTGGCTGCGCGCAGTCTGCTCGCTCGTCTGCTGCATCGGCTCGATCGCTCCGCTTTTTGTGTCGCGCAAGGTGCGTTCGCGTCCCACTCTGCTGCTCCTGATGCCCGCTCTCGCGGGTTACAGTGCGATCGGCCTGGTGTCGGTAGCCGATATCCACGCGCTGACGATTGCTCCCGTCGTCGGCGTCTGGGTGGCCCTCATCGTGTCCCTGGCCGTCGTGTCCCTGACTGTCACCCCGTCGGCCCTCAGTGCGCTGCTGGCTTGGGTGTGCGCCACAGTGCTCATCACGATCGACGCATTCCCGCTCTTTAGCGTCATTGATATCGCGCCGCTGGCCGTCATGATCGGCGTCTACCTCTTCCTCATGGCCCCCCGTCTGTCGCTCCGCGTGCCCGACACTCAGCTCATCGACGTGTCCGCCGTCCAGACGGTCGCCTCGCGCATCCGTCAGCCTCCCGTCCAAAAGCCCAGCGCTGTTACCGGTGGGCGCATGGCCGTCGTCCTGGGGCACACCGAGGCACGCAATACCCTGCTCGTCGTCGCTTCGACCGCGTTCGTCCTCGCCGGAGGCATCCCTCTGGCCCGCACAGTGACGCCCGACCTCGACATGGGACAAGGCATCGCAGGCCTGGTCCTCGTCATCGCCGCGATTATCGTTCTGCTCACCGCGCCGCGAGCGACCCGTACCTACCTCGGTCGAATCCTCCCGCGCCTGACCGCTCTCGCGCTGTTGTGCGCCCTGCTCGTCGGTGACTGGACGAAGGCGTTGAAGGGCGTCGATTGGTTCTTCCCGCTTGTTCCCCTGTGCGTCCTTATCGTGATCAGCGTTGTCACGGTCGTCATGACCAGCATCGTGGAAACCACGAACAACGCCGCACTCATCGGCACAATCCTTGATTTCGTCCAAAGTTTCTGCACGTTTGCGCTCCTGCCCGCGGCGGTCATGGCCTCGGGTCTCTTCTCGTTCGCTTGGAGGGCGGTCCTGTAATGTCTGACACCACTAAGACTCCGTTCGTGCCCGCCACGCCGTCGCGGCTCGTCGGCGCCTACGTGATTGACCTGCTGGTCCTCGCTGCGCTCCTGGCTGCGACTTGGTTTATCTACTTCACGCCCCTGACCATCGCGTTCATCACCGTCGAGGCCGTGATCGCCGCCGGGATCATGCTCGGAGCCTCCGGCCGCACCCCCGGCATGGCCGCCATGCGTGTCTGCCTTATCCGCGACGAGGACGATACACAGACGCCGTCCCTTGGATCAGCAATGGGCTACATCGCCCTCATCGCGCTGCTCCAGATCACGGTCGTTGGTCCCCTCGCCGCATTCGCCTTGGCTCGCGACGGCCGTACCTGGCTGACGGGGCCCACCCGCACCCGCCTCGTCGACCTGCGCAAGCACGCGGCGCTCGCGGCCGGACCTGGGGCGGCAGGCATGGCGGGATACTCCGAGCGTCCGCGCCCCGGCCAAGCTCCCAACGGCTTCGACGGCGTTCACCCGGCTAGCTCGCCGGGCCAGTGGGGGGCACCGAGTGCCCCGCTTACGCCCGTGCCGCAGGCCGCGCCCGGCTACTCCGCTCCGGGACAGCGCGCCAACGACCCCTACGCGCCCGACTACAGTGCGCCGCAGGCTGCGCCCTCCGCTCCCTCGGTGCCTTCCGCTCCGGCGATGCCCGCGGTTCCGGCAGCGCCGCCGCAGGGCATGCCCGACGTGCATCGTCCCGCCCCGACCCAGCCCGCATACGCGCCTGCTGCGCAGGCCCCTGCGGTTCCGGCGGTGCCCACCTTCTCGTCTCCGGCCTCTGAGGTGCCCGCCGTTCCGACCTTCTCGTCTCCGGCCTCTGAGGTGCCCGCCGTTCCGACCTTCTCGTCTCCGG
>ERZ1674246.201-NODE-201-length-10581-cov-8.499145_pt1 | contig 10581 bp, 8 predicted proteins | sample MGYA00581200_ERZ1674246 | MGnify/ENA primary metagenome ERZ1674246 (study PRJEB41354, sample SAMEA4873323) | human saliva metagenome | biome: human-associated habitat [ENVO:00009003]; feature: mouth environment [ENVO:08000002]; material: saliva material... | reverse complement strand
AGCTGGCGCCGCTCGTCGAGCAGGAGATGGCACACCTGCGGCGCTCAGTCCCCTACTGGAATCCACCACGGCCATGATGAAGGGCCGCGCACCCGAGTCGAATGCGCGGCCCCGTGCCCCCTAGCGGGGCAGGATTCGGAGCAGGCATGAACCCGCCCCACTAGGACTATGAAGGTGCTACGACCAGGCTTTCAGACGCTCAGCGAGAGCGCGTGCTGCAGCATCCAAACGCTCGGCTCCCTGGGCGTCCCCACCCCTGACCGCACGCCAGTAGGAAACTTTCGTCCGCAAGAACTCACGACGCAGCTCAAGAATCTGCGCCTCTTCCCGCAAGCGCTCATCCTGCTGCTCCAGCAAGGTGATGAACTCGGAAATATCACGCTCGCCACCAAGGCCCGAGCGAACGTACTCACGCATATCAGCAATCGACATGCCGGATGCCGACAGGCACGACACCCACGTCAACAGCTCAAGGTCATCTTCCTGATAGATGCGGTGACCGCTCGAAGGGTCACGCGCGATGGCAGGAATGACGCTCACATCCTCGTAGTAACGCAGGGTGGACGCGGGCAGCCCAACAAGCGCCGCTACCTCCTTGATGGAGTACGTGCGCCCGGAGCCTGTCCCTACCATAGCTTCACCCTAAAAGACCTCAAGTCCTTGAAGTCAAGCGGAAGTGCGGGACGTGCATCACGCGCTGCGACCTGCACAAAGACACAAGCACCCTTCTATCGCCGCGCAGGGTTGAGAATCGGCACAAAACGCCTCAGCGCACCTGCGCTAGAGAAGCTCTGCACGCCTCTGGAAAGCCCAGATAGGACAGGTCTCCTCACGCATATGAACGTCGACGCGGTCGAGAAGTTCACAACCGCCATTGAGATAGAAACGCGCATTCTTTTCCGTCGAGGTCACGAATCCGTATGCACGCCCACCACGCTTAGCCACATAATCCGGCAGGACCTTGGAGACCAGCCAGCGCCCCACACCGCGGCCTCGCATGCTCGCATCAACGGAGAGAACCTCGAGATACCAGTCGAAATCGCCATTATCGATGGCGATCTGATCAGATCGCTCGGTCGCGTCAAGGAAATCAGCCACGAGGCGCGGGGAAGCATATCGGAAGAGCTCATAGCCTCCACTGACGAAGCTACGCACCACACCAACCTTGCGATCGTGCATGAGCGCCGTTGCGACAACACGCCCCTCACACTCCACGACAAGCGCGTGACGCACCCATTGATAGGAGGACGCGAGCATGCGATTGATCGCGGCCAGGCATTGCGGGTAACGGTCCGGCCGGTAGAGGTAGGGCTTGAGCATGATGTGCAGCGGATAGTCGAGGAATCCCTCGGTGATAATGCGCGTCATTTCAGGAATATCATCGCGCGTAGCAGGTCGACACTTCACGAGCTACCCCTTCATCGACATGGACATATGAGCAATTTACTATCGAAAACCTAACTGCAGGTAGACACCTGTCATCCTACGGGATAGACGCCGATCTGGCCTTGTCAACGAGGTGTATTTTTCTTTGTCACTCAGTGGTCTTTCACTTGACGATCGGTCAGGTATTCTCACGCACACTCCCCCTCGTTGCTTTGTATCCACGAACGGACGATAATCGAGTGGTTCATATCAGGAGGACTGCATGCGACTCTTTCGCGCCCTGTGCGCCACGCTCGGGGCACTGCTCATCGTGTCGACGCTACCGTCGTGGGCCTATGCCGCCGACGGGCCGACGCTGTCAGAGACATTCGTTCTGACCAAGGACGGCCAGCTCGTCGACACGCTGACGATCGTCGACCCGTCACGGACGATGAGCGAGTCGGCGTGCCAGCCATACGCCGGCAAGTCGTCGGACCAGCACGTTGAGTTCGTGACCCGCGACGACGCGACCGTGTGCCACATGCAGCTCATGTACACGAATGCGGAGAATGAATCTGAGTTCTCCATCGAGGACTCAGGCGAGTTCGTCATGACCGCTCACGCCGAGCGCACACTCACCGAGTCTCGAAAGTTGTTCCACCCGGACCTGACGCTGAAGTCTCTGTCCCTGAGCGTCGAGGGAGAGGTGCAGTCCTCCACCGCGGGCCCTTCGACATCTGCGGCGACATACGAGGGCCGCACGTTCTCCGTCACCTCGTGGACCGACACCGTGCCCCAAATGATTACCGTGAAGGGCTCTCTCACCCCTGGCGGAGACCCCAGTGCCGCGGCGACGACGAATGCACTGAAGGATCCGTGGGGCGTGACCCCGATGCCTGCCTCGGCCTCGGCGAGCCCGAGCGCAGCGCCGACGGCGGGCGCTGCCGCCGCACCCGAGTCCTCCGATCCTCCGATCGCTCTTCTCATCGGTCTCATCGTTGGCCTCGTCCTTCTCGTCATCGGCATCGTGGTTGTCGTCTACGTTGTGCGCGCCAAGCGCAGCAAGAAAGCCGCATCCGGAACGCAGGCTACAGCCCCGGCTTCTCATGTACGTGGCCCCTCTCCTGATCGTGGGAGCAAGGGCGCGGAGCACTACGCTCCTGCGACACCGATTGCGCCCGCCCCTACGTCCGCTCCTGCTCCGGCTCCCACCGAGCGTCCTTCGGCCTCGATGAATCCTCCGCAGCCGACACCGCGTGACACCGGTTTCACGTGGGAGCACAAGTCGCGCCCGACGCCCGCCGCTGCTCCTGCAGCTGCGACCCCGGAGGCTCCCAAGAGGCGACGCTCGCGCAAGGATCACAGGCCCGCAGTCTTCCCTGAGCGCCCTGCCCAGCCGATAACCGGTCAGCCGATGCCTACCGCCGACATGGCCAGCGGCCCCCTCCAGGCCCCGATGACTGACGTTTCTCAGCGCAGCGTGGCCCCGGTCGCACCCCCTGCTTCCCCGCAGGCTCCTACCGTCGCACCGGCCCCAACCACCACTCCGACACCCACGCAAGCATCCCAGCCCGTCGTGCCGGCGCCGCAGGCCGCAGCAACAGCACCACGGCAAGAGACTCACACGGAATCCACCTCTGAATCCTCGCTTCGTCGTCGTTCGCGCCAGGCCGCGGAGGCTCAGCCAGCGGCCGACGTTCAGCCGGCGTTCCCGAGCAGACGTTCACAGCGTCAGGCGGTCCGCGACGCGCATGTTCCTCAGCCTATTCCGGCCCCCGAAGAAGCACCTGCGGCACAGCAGGTGCCGATTCCCGCGCCCATGCCTCCCGTTCCGCCCGTGCCGCCGCCTCCCACGAGCACCGTCGACGCTCCCGAGACGATGCTGATCCCGAAGGTCCGCCAGGCTGCTATTCCGATGCCCGAGCCGATCGTCGAGCCCGAGGCGATTGCCGAACCGGAACCCGTCGCAGTAGTCGCGCCCGAGCCGGTCGTCGAACCGGAACCCGTCGCAGTAGTCGAGCCCGAGCCGATCGTTGAACCGGAACCCGTCGTCGAGCCCGAGCCGGTCGCGGAACCCGAACCGATCGTCGAGCCCGAGCCGGTCGCTGTGGTCGAGCCCGAGCCGATCGCTGTGGTCGAACCCGAGCCGATCGTCGAACCGGAACCCGTCGTCGAACCCGAACCGATCGTGGAACCCGAGCCCGAGCCGATCATCGAACCCGAGCCAATCGTCGAGCCCGAACCGATCGTGGAACCCGAGCCCGAGCCGATCGTCGAACCCGAGCCAATCGTCGAGCCCGTACCCGAGCCGGTCACGGAACCCGAACCCGTCGCAGTGGTCGAACCCGAGCCCGTCGTGGTGGTCGAACCCGAGCCGATCGCCGAGCCCGAACCCGTCGTGGAACCCGCCCCGGCCTCGTCCACGTCGTTTATTGATGACGCGGAGATGCCGACCGCACAGATTCGTCGTGTCCGTCGAGTAAGGCCCGCGGACTGGGGGACGCCCGAACCGGCCACGCCGGCACAACAGCCCGAGCCCGCCCCTCAGGTGTCCGCGCCCCCGATGACCCCGGCTCCGTTCGAGCAGAGTGCGCCCGCCATGCCTTCGGTCGTCGAGCAGCCGCAGGCACCCGCGTCCCCGCAGATGCCCGCCCCCCTCCAGACGCCGACAGCTCCGGCCCCCTTCCAAGAGGACTGGAACGCGGAGATCTCGCAGAAGAAGGAAGCCCCGCGCGAGCAGGAAGGCGACAAGAAGCGCCGCAGGCTGTGGGGCTGGGGCAAGCGCCGCAAGAAGCGCAACGAGGCCGCCGTCTCGCCCGAACCCGAGATCGACGAGCCGATTGAGTCCTCGCACGCGCCGATGATTTCGGTCGACGCGCAGGACGAGGATGACTGGAACGACTGGCAGAACTGGAACTCGCGCAGCTAAGCGAGCGCCGGGGTGCGCCTACAGGCGACTCTCGGCCTCAGCAAGCTCGACGTAGCGCGCGAGCTCCTCGTCCAGATCGTCCAGATCATCCGTCCCGTCGGACGGAGCCTCAGCCTCTGCGTCTGATTCCTCCTGCCCGTAGCGTTCCAACAGGAGGCGCTCTCGGTAGAGGTTGTCCGCTGTCACCCCGATGGTACGGATGAGGGACACGTTGAGGGCCATGCCGACGATGATGCCGATAATCGGCAGGATCTGCGCCATCTTCATGCCGACGAGACGCGTTCCCAGGGCCGCGAACAAGGAGTTCACGGATGCGGTCAGCGCGTTGTTCCCGACGCTCCCCATCGATCCGCGCTTGGTCATCTTGCGCACCACCTTGTTAAACATGCGCATCGAGGTCTCCTTCTCGACGGCATGGTCATCAACCGTGCTACGCGGGGCGATAGCCTGGGATAAAACCATCGCGGAGAACAGCTTTTCCGCTGGATCCTTCGTGTCATACCCGTAGTACGCAGCCGTATGCGACACGAGGCGCGCAGAGGAGGCCAAGAACGTCGCGATATCGAGGCCGATTGCCCCCATGATCACGCCGATACCGGGTGCCGAAGCGATGCCCAGGCCAAGGAGAGCCGCAACCGCCCCTCCCGTCGCGAATATGCTGCTCACCGCTCCTTCCGTCGCGGTAACGACGGCATATCCCACCTTCAGGTGGGGCCTGACCAATTGGATCTCTGCCAGGTCCAGGTTTCGGATGTCCTCGAGACACTCCACGTCATTGCCGGCCCTGCGATGCGCCTTCACGATTCGTTCGCGTCGAACCGATGATTCGGCGGCTGATGTCGCCTTCTCGACGAGCCCCAAAACAGCCGATGAGATCCAGCCTGCAATCGCAGCCACACCGGGGATTTTGCCCGCGAGGCCAACCACTTTTTTCAAAGGGCTGAGCACGTACGAACGGATGCGCTGAGTGATGACTCGAGGACTACGAGGGTTGACCTGAGCGGCCTTCCATTCCTGGATCGCATCCCACTGAGCACGATCGCCGTCGGTCATGCGCTGCCGAATATCGTCGCGTGTGCTGTTCTCTTCCTCCGGCTGATCTGTCATACCCCAAGCCTACCCGACCAAGATAAAGCGGCCCACGCCACAGAGCGAGCGGGATTGCGGCTCTCCTACGGACGACTCTCGGCCTCGGCGATCTCCACGTAGCGCGCGATGTCTGCGCTCAGCTCCTGGCTGTCGGCAGGCCTCGCCAGGTCCGTCGAAGCGCCATCGGAGGTCTCCACGCGGCCATAGCGTTCGGCGAGGAAGCGCTCGCGATACAGGTGATCGGCGGTCTCGCCGATGGTGCGCATGAGGGCGGCATTGAGCCCGGCACTCACGACGACTCCCGCGACAGGGACGATCTGCGCGAGCTTGCGAGACGCCAGACGTACACCCATTGCGCTGAAGAGGGAGTTCATCGCGCTCACGACCACGTTGCCGCCGAGGCCGTCGAGCGAACCGCGCCGGGCGAGGTCACGCATCACCTTGTTGAAGGCCAGCATCGTCGTCTGCTTTTCGACGACGAAATCGTGGCCGCTGCCCGTCGGGTCGATCGCCTGCGAGAGCACCATCGTGGAGAAGAGTCGCTCCGTGGGGTCCTCCGAGTCGTAGCCGTAGTAAGCGGCCGTGTGTGCAACGAGGCGCGTCGCAGCGGCCAGGAAGGTCGTGATATCGACGGCGATCGCCGAGGCCGTGACCCCCACTCCCGGGGCGGAGGCCACGCCCATGCCGAGCACGGCAGCAACGGATCCACCCGAGGCGAACACGCCACTGACCGCTCCCTCGGCGGCCGCGGTCGTCGCATAGGCCAGGCCCAGGCGGGGCTTGACGGCGAGGACGTCGTCGAGCGCCAGCGAGCGGATGTCCTGCAGGGACCGCACGTCAAAGCCCGCGGAACGGTAGGCCTTGAGGATGCGCTTGCGGCGCACCGAGGCCTCGGACGCGGAGGCTGCCAGCTCGACGAGGCCGAGGGCAGCGGAGGACACGGTTCGGGTGAGTGTCTCACCGCCGGGCACCTTGCGCGCGATAGACACCGCCTTACCGAGGGGTGCGAGGGCCGCCGAGCGGACGCGCTGCGAGATGACGCGGGGGCGCATCGGGCGCATCTGAGTGTCCTTCCACCGCTGGATTTCATCCCAGTGGGCGGCATCGGACTCGCTCATGCGTGCGCGCAGATCGTCAGACATGCTCTCCCCGTTTCTCTCGCTGGAGCTAACTCACCAACACTACACAGTGAGGGCCGAGATCGGCGCTATGGCACGTCCGCGTCCCCTGTTATGCTTGTGACCTGGTAGTCAGATTCGGCCTCGATACGAAGGAGCTTCCGTGGAATCTCGTGAGTCGCTCATCAACCAGATTGCTCTTCTCCATGAGGAGAAGGAACACCAGAAGATCATCGCGCTCATCGAGGGACAGCCCCCGGCCGCGATGGACTACGAGCTGACCAGCCTGCTGGCACGCGCCTACATCAACTACGCCCAGCCCTACATGGATTCCTTCCAGGAACACATCAAGCACGCGGTGGAGCTGCTGCGCAGCGTTGAGGCCGAGGGCATGGCGGACCCGCAGTGGTACTACCGCATCGGCACTGCCCTCTACTGGCAGGACGAGGAAGAAAGCGCCATGACGTACCTGGAGCAGTGCCTCGCGATGGATCCGACCCACGAGGACGCTCCGCAGGTCATCGAGGAGTGCAAGCGCGCCCTCGAGCGTCGCACAGTCGTGCGTCCCCTCGACATGCGTGCGCTTGTCGACTTCTTCGAGCGCAACGACTACAGGTACGAGGTCGAGGACAATCGCTTGCGCACAGGCTTCACGAACGGCTACTACGTGTTCTCCGTGATCGACGATGGCGCGGACCTGAGCATGTGGGGCGGCATCCGCGAGGATGTGTCGATGGAGCTGCGGCCGCGCCTCATCCAGGCGTGCAACGACTGGAACGCGGCCACCAAGTGGCCCAAGGTCTACGTGGCGACGCTGGACGACGGCACGCAGCGCGTGTGCGCCGAGCAGTTCGTCTCGTCTCGCTACGGCATGACTGACGCGCAGGTGTCGATCAACATTGACCGTTTCATCTCCGCGTCCGAGGCCTTCTTCAAGGAGCAGATCGAGCGCATCCCCGCACTGGGTGGCGCGAGCGAGTAACGCTCGCACAGAAACGTTCCCCGGCCTCGTCTTTTCGGACGAGGCCGGGGTTCGTTATACGGTCGGCGTTCTACTCGCTGCGGCGGGGCACGTAGACGCTAAGGCCGCCGTCGCTGACGATGCCGGTGAGCGTTCCGTCGTCCGCGACGCGCACGGACGGGTGGTCTCCGATGATGCATTCCCACTCTTGGCCCGCGTTGCGCGCTCCCACGTAGAGGGTCTTCTCTGCGGCCATCCGGTCGGAGAGGATGACGGCGCAGCCGGAGCCGGGCACCTCGTCCTTGCCTTCGCGGGCAAAGCCCACGACGTCAGGGTTGTCGAAAGCGTTGTGCTGCGGGCCGACGGCCGCGCGGGCGCGAATCGACATGAGGATCGGCAGCTCACGCACGGCGGGCAGGTCGTCGGAATCAGGGGAACCGAGGAGGTCACCCCAGAACACGCAGGGAACCCCGGCCTCGTTGAAGAGGATGAGGGCGTAGGCGGCCGCCTTGAACCAGGGGGCGACCGTGGAAGCCAGGGACTGTCCTGGCTGCGTGTCGTGGTTTTCGACGAAGGTGACGGATTTGTCGGGGCGGGAGGACGTCAGAGTGTTCTCCCACAGGCGCGCGAGATCCACGTTGCCGTCCGACACCGACGCATCGTGCAGGTGGTAGTGCAGGGGGACGTCGAAGAGCATGACGTTGGGGACCCGCTCAAGGTAGCCCTCGAGCTCGCGCACGTCGCCGCTCCAGTACTCGCCGACGGCGGGCAGGGGGCGGCCCGTCGAGGCGCGCAGGTCGTTCAGCCAGCGGGCGTAGAAGTCCGATCCCACGTGCTTGACGGCGTCCAGGCGCAGACCGTCCACGCCGGTCGTCTCGACGTACCACTGACCCCAGCGGTCCAGCTCCTCACTGACCCGGGGCTCGGTGACGTGCACATCGCAGCCCATCAGGTAGTCGAAGTTGCCGAACTCGGTGTCGACGGAGTCATTCCACTGCTTGCCTTCAAAGAGCCACAGGCCGTTGCGTTTCGTCGCTTCATCCCAGTCGATGCCGTGGAAGCACGTCCAGTCCCACGTGAAGTCCGAGTAGACGCCCGCGCGCCCCGGGAACGTGAAGCGTGTCCACGCCTCGATCGTCTCGGGCTCCCCGATGGCCTCATGGCGGTTCTGGGGGTTGATCGGGGTGGCTCGCACGGTCTCGGACGCGTCGGCGCCCATGCGGTGGTTGAGGACGATGTCGGCACACACGGCGATGCCCGCCGCGTGCAGAGCCTCGATGGCTGCCAGGTACTCGTCCTTCGTCCCGTACTTCGTGGGCACGGAGCCCCTCTGGTCGAACTCGCCCAGGTCGTACAGGTCGTAGACGCCGTAGCCGACGTCGTTGATGCCCTCGTGCCCCTTGTAGGCGGGCGGCAGCCAGATGATGGTGACGCCCAGGTCCGCGATCTCTTGGGCGTGCTCGGCGAGGTAGCGCCAGTGGCTGGCGTCCGGGACCATGTCCCAGGCGAAGGCCTGCAGGATCAGGGGGCCAGCCTCCGTCAGGGACGAGGCCAGGGCCGCTTCAGTCGTCTCATTCACCCGCATATCGTGGCAGGTTTCCCCTCCCCCGGGCGCGTGAGGAAGGCAAACAGTGGCGGGGTATACACGGTAACGAGGCCGGGGCTGGGTACCGCTGATGCGCGCGGTCCCGGCCTCGGCCTCGTCGGTGATGTCGTTACTTGCGGCGCCCGAGGCGCCCCTTCAGGCCCCCGGAGAGGCTGGAGGCGCCGTCGGCGATGCCCGAGGCCGCGCTCTTGGCACCGACCATCACGACCTTCGCTTTGCCGCGCAGGCCCTTCTTGATAGTCGTCGCGGTCTCGGATGTCTGCCCCTTTGTGGACGCACCCAGACGATGCTGGTCCCACTCCTCGACGCTGAGGCCAGGAGGCGGGATCTCGCGCAGGTGCTCCTTGAGGAGCGCGGATTGGGACTGGAGCGCCATGAAAGTCAGGCCGCTCGACACGAATCCTCCGATGACGGGGACAATCTTCGAGAATCCCTTGGCGGCGGTGCTCTTCGTGATGTTGATGCCGATGAGGCGCAGGCTGTGCTTGACGACCGGATACCAGGTGATGCTCATCAGGGCGCGTTTTGTCGCGTGGTTCTGGTAGGCGGTCTTGGCGGCCACGCGTGCGAAAGCCGTCAGGGACTGGGCGGCGCCCCCAACCCCCAGCATGACGCCGAAAAACACGGCGAGTACTCCGAGTGTGTCGTCGTCGGTCTCTCGGCCGTCCGGGAGGAGCTCACCCCAGCCGTACAGGTAGGCGAGCTTTTGCATGATCCTCAGCGCGTGCGCGTAGTACTGCATCAGATCCGCGGGGATCGTGCCGAGCATCGCGAAGCCGCCGGGGATACCCGCGACGAAGGAGATGGCCGCCGACTTGTTCGTCTCATAGGAGATTGCCTCCTCTGCGAGCCTGTCGATCGCGGTCAGGGGCACGCCCGCCATCATGGGGCTTGAGCCGAGGGCTCGCGCGATTGCGTCGTCGCTCAGGTGGAGCTTGCGCAGCTCCTGACGCAGGAACTCCTCGCGGTTGATGCGCACGCCGGGCACGCGCACGACCTTCGCTAGGAAGTCGAGTGCTCGCTGTTCCACCTCGGGTTGCTGCCCCGCGGCGACTCTTGTCGGCTGGCTGCTGTGGGCGCCGGCGTTCGTCGTGTCGGGCATCGAGTTCCTCCTCGTCTCGCGACGCGCGGACAGCGCGCATCCGGTCCCACTCTAGCGGGCGACGCTCACTCAGCGCAGGCGTCACGAGGCCGGGGCTGAGTCCTGCTCCCACGTACCTCCCGTTCCGGGCATAGGCTGGTCTCATGTGGATCCTCGCTGCCTGCTTGTCAGCCCTGTTCGCGGGACTGACTGCCATCCTGGCGAAGGCGGGCGTCGCGTCGACGAGTTCGACGGTCGCGACGGCGCTGCGCACGGTTGTCGTGGCCGCGGGGGCGTGGGGTATGGCGGCGCTGACGGGAACGGCCTCCGGCGTTACCTCTATCGACGGGACATCTGCGCTGTTCCTGGTGTTGTCCGGGTTGGCGACGGGGGCCTCGTGGCTGTGCTATTTCGCGGCGCTGTCTCGAGGGG
>ERZ1674246.192-NODE-192-length-10833-cov-26.297922_pt1 | contig 10833 bp, 11 predicted proteins | sample MGYA00581200_ERZ1674246 | MGnify/ENA primary metagenome ERZ1674246 (study PRJEB41354, sample SAMEA4873323) | human saliva metagenome | biome: human-associated habitat [ENVO:00009003]; feature: mouth environment [ENVO:08000002]; material: saliva material... | reverse complement strand
CAAACAACCTCACCTTAACCTAATATCGCATCTACTCGCGCCCAAACACAAACCCCACCAACTTATCTCCGCAACCGCACCGCCACAAATAACCCCAACGGGGTTAGTCTCTTGGCAGGGCAGGGTTAAGGTGCGAAGCTACTTAACCCTGCCTAACGCACCGCCGCATTGGCAACCTCTTAGGGTTGGCCTTTCAAAAGACTAACGCTAACAGAAGCGCACTTCCAACCATCCACTAAATATCCAAATACGTTCCCCATTTCCACGCCTAAATCCCAACCCCAAACCTCGCCATCCCATCCCACAACCGCACGTCCGCAAATAACCCCATCGGGGTTAGTCTCTTGGCAGGGCAGGGTTAAGTTGCGAAGCGACTTAACCCTGTCTAACGTACCACCGCATTGACAACCCCTTAGGGTTGGTCTTTCAAAAACAGACGCAAGTTGAGGCGGGGCGGAGAAGGAAACAAAAGCGAATGCTGAAAGCAACCTTTTAGTGCGATACGCTTCGGTTTTTCATCGTACGACAAACAAACTTAAACCGACAAAAGTACGCGCCGAACCTTTACGCTCACGAGCGTACACCTTTTTTATCGTGAGCGCAAGTGCTTTTTATCACGAGCGCAAACCTTTGTTGTCGTGATAAAAAACATAATCAACCATACTTCATCGCCAAATTGTGGATGCAAAGAGACGGCAAAATACACATTGAAAAATAAAAAATAGGACTGTATAGAAAAGGATTGAAACAATTGTTTTTCAATGACTTAATTTTTGCGCAACAATATGGGCGCAAAGATTGTGAGGCGGGCACTTATCAATCACGCAAAAGCTTATTCGTCGCCTCACAATGGGCTTTGGGGATGGGAAAACAAGTCGCAGACGCTCGACAAGGGCAATTTGACGACGATGCGTGCGAGAAAAGGGAATAAATCGGGAAGGGCTGCAAACGCTATCGCCGAAAAGAGTCGTCAAACCAGAAAATGCGACACGTAAATCGGTATAGCGCGCACTAAAGACGCTCCAAACGGATGCCTACATCGGAGACGCCGGGCAGGAGGTTGCGCCGCATGATGTGGTGAATGGTAATCGTGCCTCGCGCGCCGCGATGAAGCTGAAAGGTATCGACGGGAAAGGAATATTGATAGACGCTTACGCCCTTGCCACTCACATCTCCGTCGTGATCGGTCAGTGAGCAGTAGATCGTATCTGCGTAGCGCGCCTGCGAAAGAAAGCGCGCCTCGATGCTCAGGGCCAGCGTGCGAAACGGATACGGGTAGGCCGACGAGGTGCGCACGCCGATGGTCAAGGCATATCGACCATCGGCCGGCAGCGAATCAATGGGAAAGATGAGGGAATCGGCACTCTCCCACCCGTCGACGGGCGTAGAGCGATAAGAAAATTTGGCTACGTGGTGGCGATTACAGGCCACGAGAAGCAGCGAAAGGAGCAGGGCGAAAGCAAAAGGTCTCATGCTTCGGGCTTCTTGCGAGCTTCGTCCTTACCGGACCGACGCTGGCGATTGCCGGAGCGGTTGCCGTTGTGGCGGCGATGGTCTTTCTTGCGTTTTTTATCAAAGCGCGTCAGGCTATCTTGCTCCAAAAGGTCGGCGGGGCGCGTCTCTGCAACGACGGGTTCGCTATCTAAGCGCTCGGGCTTGCCGCCTTCTTTGTTGATTCTAATCACTTCGAGCGCGCGTTCGGCAGGAATGACGACGAGATTAGCCGCCAAGCGCTTGTCGGTGCTATACGTGATCATCCCCGTCAAGATATCGGCTTTATAATAATAGAAGGTGGCGTCGGCGGTCTCGAGCGTGACATCGCGCGGCGGGAGTTTCTTGCCGGCATCTATGTAGGTGTCGACCTCATAGTTCATACAGCACTTCAGTTTTGCACACTGGCCGGCCAACTTTTGGGGGTTCGGGAAAATATCTTGGCAACGTACGGCGGCGGTTGAAACGGAATTGAAGCTCTTCATCCACGTTGCGCAGCAGAGTTCGCGACCACAGGGACCAATGCCGCCGATGCGTCCGGCCTCTTGACGTGCTCCGATCTGGCGCATCTCGATGCGGACGTGAAATTCATCGGCTAAGACGCGGATTAGTTTGCGGAAGTCGACGCGGGCATCGGCGATGTAATAGAAAATCGCTTTGTTGCCGTCGCCTTGAAACTCCACGTCGCCGATTTTCATATCCAGCTCCAGCTCTTTCGCAATCTGTCGAGAGCGGATCATCGTTTGGTGCTCGCGGGCTTTGGCTTCTTCAAATTTTTCCAAATCGCTCGGGCGGGCCTTGCGATAGACGCGGCGTATTTCGTTGTTGGCCTTCAATCCGGCCTTTTTCAACTGGGCCAAAACCAATTGCCCGGTGAGCGTAACGACGCCGATGTCGTGACCGGGATTAGACTCGACGGCCACTTGATCGCCTTTGACGAGGTCTAAATGGTTGTCGTTATGATAATAACCCTTTCGCGTGTTCTTGAATTGCACTTCGACGAGGTCGGTCGTGGCAACATTGCCGGGAACATCTGAGAGATAGTCGTATGTATTAAGTTGCTTGTCCTGACGGCCACAGCCGGAGGCGCTCAGACCTCGAAGACTGGGTTCGGTGGGGTAAAAATCGTCCATTATTTTCTGTCTATATATATATTGTATCGGGAGGGCGCGGGCGCTCTCCTTAGCTATCGAATAAGTAATACGATCAAACGCAAGGCGGTATCAAAGAAAACCATCCGGGCATTGACGTTGGCGGCAATGTCTCTGCGGGCTTCGGTGAAGAGGGTCAACATGTCTTCGACGTTACGTTCGTTGATGAAGCGGGCAAAGTTGACGGAGAATTCGGCTTCTGCGGCGGTCTCGTAATTGAGCGGGGCTTGGCGGAAATTATAAATAAAGTTCTCCCGCACTAATTTGAGCGCATAATCGAGAAAGCGCTTCTGGCGCTCGCGCCCCCAACCGGCAGCGGCGTCTGACCAATCGCGCAAATCTTTTACCTTGCGCATATAGCAGAGTCGCATTAGGTTTTTGAAGTTTTCGAGCAACATTTCGCCCTCTTCGTCCACCCCGATGTGGCGCAAAGCTTGCACGTAACTGCCATTGCTGATATGGGCGATGTCGCGAGCGGCGGTGGGATCAATGTGATTGCGGACGCTAAGCTCTTCTTGCAAGAGGCGCTCGGGCAGCAACGGGAAGTCGATGCGCTGCACGCGGCTTGCGATCGTCGGCAACAAGCGCTCGGGCGCATCGGTCAAAAGGATAAAGACCGTCAGTTGCGGCGGTTCTTCGAGGATTTTCAGCAGTTTGTTTTGCACTTCTACCGACATCTTATCGGCCTGCCAAACGATCATCACTTTGTAACCGCCCTGATTGGCCACAAGACTCAGCTTTTCTATGACAGCATTGCTATCGGCTACGTAAAAAGTGGGTTGCTGATTCTCCACTTGCAGCGCTGCCAACCAATCTTGGTTGTCGAAGTAGGGGGAAGTCAAGAGGCGGTCGCGCCACGCTTCGAGATAGGTGTCGCTCGAACTTGTACTGCCTTTTCGTATCGTAGGGAAAATGAAATGCAAGTCGGGGTGAGCGTAGCGTGCAACCATCTTGCAGCCCGCACAACAGCCGCAGGGATCGCCCTCGGGCGTCCTGTTCGTGCAGAGCAGAGACGAAGCTAAAGCCAAAGCCATCGGGAGCTTGCCGACACCGGATGGGCCGCAAAACAACTGCGCATGCGGCACACGACCTTCGACGACTTGCCGCCGAAGACGCGCTTTAATCGCTGCTTGCCCGATTACGTCGTCATATTTCATGCTTTCTTCTCGCCTGCACCTTGGAAGGAAGGAGGGGCGTTGGCAGATCTACTGCATCTTGACTTTGCGCCGACTTCCTCTCTGAAAGTGCAAATTTAACGAATGCCAATGAATTGCAGACGGATTTGCGCTGAAAACAATTACTTATGCGTTCGACGCGAACAAGCAAACCGATCTATAAAGCACGTAAAGACAAGCTGTGGCCTACAAGTAAGCCAACGTGAACAATCTGCTCCGCATGGAAGGAATAGACTTACACACCTCAAGGCCCATCAAGGACAAAGCGGTCAAAACGAGAATACCAGCGCAGAACCATCCGTAGGCGACAGACTTTATCACGGCTTGAAGAACAACAAAAAACAAACTAAAATAAGGTAATACGCGATAGCTTGCCACCTCCCACCGTTTACACAATAACGTGGGCTGTATATATATCGTATCTTTATCTTCTTGATACGTGAAAGAGGCAAGCGTCTGCGAAATCATACCAAGAGCTTTTAATTTAATCTCTATACGATCGCCTTCTTTAGCATCCATCTCGCAAAAATCTTTCTGTATGGGGCAAATAATTATTGGTCGCGCATTCTTGAATACCACGACTCTTGCGAGCATGTTTTCAAAGCCCCGATTTACAATAATCTTCATGTAATATAACACCAATACTCCAAGGGAGAAGTCCTGTTTTATTTATTGCTCAGACTAACAAAAGCTTCGAGCCTCTATTCTACATCAAAAGATAATGCAGCTGCTGCAGAGAAAGCTGTAGCTAAAGCAGGAGAACCTAGCCCAGGAACACTAGAACCGATGAGAGCTCCAATCGCATCCGCTGATGCAACAGTTTGAAACCAATCACTTTTAGTAAGTTTCTCCGTTTTCTCTGTCTTCTCTTTCTTATCTTTATCTTTCTCTTTCTTCTTTTTATTCTTATCTTTCTCTTTTTCCTTGCCTACAGTTTTGGCAGACTTAAAAATACCCTCTGAAGAAACCTCTTCTTCTACAACCATACTAACCTTCGACCAAGATTTCACATTGTTAGAATTTGTCCAATACTCTATCGAGCCAGATAGAACTCCAAAAGTCTGAGCAAGTGCTTTTGCGTCCTCGTCAGAACTACATTTTTTCATGTAAAGAGCATAATTTTCATTGATAATGGCTTTTAAATCACTCAAAAGAGGCTTATTGTCAAATATCTTACCATCTTTAACCCCCTTTAAGCGAGCTGCAATCTTACTCATACATTCAGTAAGTGCTTCTTTTGCAAAATCATTTGCATGTGCTGTAAACATATCTACCCCACAATTCCTCGTCTTCTTTAAAGAAGGCATAGTGCTATTAAATACATTGTTTTTCATTGGACCAATCTCACTCAAGATCTTATCTGCCCCAGTCTTACCATACTGATAAATTACAAAATTATCAAACACTGAATCTAGCCGACATCGGCTATATACGCCAGAAGCCTTTTCTAAATCTAATTGAATATACTTCAGCCCACGATTGTGAACATCAGCATACTTTTGCAGTGTTTCCTCAACCTCTATTTCTTCATAGTTAATCTCATCTTGCACTTTGTTGCTACAAGAAATCACACTAAAGGAGGAACAAACGACAAATAATACAGACAAAAGTTTTTTCATTGAATAGTTATTTAATGGGTTATGATGCAAAGATAACAACTATAAAGAAAAGCGCAAAATATATTACAGATATTTTGTTCTACCCCTTAAATTTTAAAAAAGCCAAGGCTTCATAAAAACCTTTTACTCTTCGGTTGCTTCTCGCTTTTGATTGAATCGCTCTTTGTCTTAGGGCGATAAGGAAACTTCACCCCACGCTGTTCAAGCCGATGCTTTACTTCCAGCGCCATCTTGCCATACTCACTATTAACATCAAAGCCCTCGTCGAAATATTCTTGTACGGATGCAGCAACGTGAAAGTCAGGATCATCACCGGCTAAGGGGTCAGCGCCAAGGTCCATCAGGAAAAGCACCATATCCCATTCGTAAGTAAGCGCTTGACCACATATTGCAGGCGTCCCCGTTTGACTATAATCGAGGTTTAAACCCTGCTCTACTAAATATTTCAGCTTTTCTCTGCCATGGCTTTTATCTCGTAGAGCGCCCCAAATAGGACCTATACTCGTAGTATCATTCACGTTTGCACCATATTTAATGAGCAGCTTCATATATTTGATATCAAAGTATTTATGGCTCGCATACTCAAGACAAGTGGCATCAGTCTGATCATCGCTATACCCTTTTTTATGATACTCAGGATTGGTATAGAACTTACTATGAACATTAGGATCTGCACCGTGCTTCAACAGCAGCTCCATCACATCGTAATTGTGATTCAGCAGCGCGTAATAAAGGTAGGTCATACCGCCTTTACTGACGTGGTTCAAGTCGACTCCTTCCTTAATCAATTTTCGTATGACGCGAGGCTTATCATTATAAATAGCAGTAGCCATCTGCAACTCCACCCCATCAGGAAAATAAACCTCCGGCTCGGGAGCAGAATGCTTATGTCTATTGAATATCAAGCTACAACTGCTTAAGCATAGAGATATAAGCGCTAAAGCAACTAACTTCTTCATTTTCTACAAAATTAAAAAATTATTTTCTTTACACAAAACTATTCCTTCGGTTGCCCCTCGCTTGGGGTCGAAGCAGCCGGCTTCTTAGGAAGATAAGGAAACTTCACCCCGCGCTGTTCAAGCCGGCGCTTTACCTCCTGCGCCATCTTGCCATTCTCACTGTTAGGATCAAAGCCCTCATCATAATATTGTTGTACAAATGCAGCCACATTAAACTTAGGATCATCACCGGCCATAGGATCTGCGCCGAGGTCTAAAAGGATAAGCACCTTATCCCAATTATACATGTTAGCCTCACTACTTATTACCGTTGCCCCGGCTACACGTAAGTTTATATTAGCACCATGTTGTACCAAAAACGCTACTTTTTCTTTCCCTTGCAATTCGTCGTCTATCGAAAGGGCTAAAGGACTTATATAAGTAGTATCATTGACATTTGCGCCATATTTTACAAGTAGCTTCATATATTTGATATCATAAGCCCGCCGGCCGCAATATGCCAAACAAGCACCGTTATCATCGCCATATCCTATTTTATGAGACGAAGGATTGGTATAAAACTTACTATGAATATTAGGATCTGCTCCGTGCTTCAACAGCAGTTCCATCACCTCGTAGTTCTTATTCAGCATCGCATAATAAAGATAGGTCATACCGCCTTTACTGATATGGTTCAGATCGATTCCTTCCTCAATCAAACTTCGTATGGCGCGAGGTTTATCTTCATAGATGGCCGTGGCCATCTTCAGTTCCTGACCATCGGGAAAATATACCTCAGGATCAGGAACAATCTTATAACGGTCAGCTATAAAGTCACAACTTACTAATAATAGAGCTATAAGCGTAAAAGTAATAATCCGTTTCATATAGAATAGAGTGATTCTGCGTGATGAAACCCGTCTTTGATCATCGATGTGAAAGAAGTGTATGCGGTGCACGCTACCTTTACGAATTTTAGTGGCGAGCCAAAATCCCGCCGCGCTTTGATCGTTGGCTTTTCTTTTCTCCAAAGGCCGTCCGGCAACTGTAGATCTTTCCAAATTCGGTTGATCACCATATCGTCTACTTCCACTTTTCTGCAAAGATACATAAAGCTGCCGCCGGTTTAGGGTATAGGTCTCTTTTTTATAAACATAAAGTATTTGCCGGACGCGAATAGAGGATTCTCATCGCCCCGAGTTGCGAAACGCCGTGTTCGTGTGTTTATAATCTGTTGCATAGCCGGAGACAAAAAAGCGCATAGATCATCCACGGCACTTATGGGCGGCGTGTCGAAGAAGTTTCTTGGTCGGCTCATTATCGCATAGGCCCCTTCGACAAGCAGACAATAGCGGTCTTAGAAGGTTTTCGGCACAACCTTCAGCTATTTGAGCCAAGCAGTTTGCAGCCTTTTATTCCGCCTGTGCGCAGTCTCGAAAAAAGAGCTTAAGGCAGTGCTGAAACTTTCTTAGGTGACTCGAAAAACTTTCATAGGTGATCGGAAAAATTGTCTCCTATGATCGAAAAAATTGTCTTATAAGACAATTTTTCGTCTCTTATAGGAAAGTTTTTAAGTTCTCTATATGTCTGATAATCAGTAGTTATTTTGGCCTACTTCGATGCCTTTTCTGTCTGTATTTGAAGCATCTTGACGCCTTTAGCTCAGGCGCGGCGACAAAAGAGAACAAGATTGAGACCAAATACCATAGAAAAAAGCGCAAGAAAAAGGAGTTGCAAGAAAGCAATGTGGCAAGCAAAACTTTGAAACGTACTGAATTTCAAGTCTGTCAAAACTGATCGGCAGCCAAAACTTAAAACGATGCGCACCTGATGCGCAGATGAATCGACACAAGCGTAAACACAAAAAAGCGCCACGCCCTTTCGGGCGCAGCGCTTGGCTTATCTTCCCGCTGACCAAACAGGATAAGTTGGTCGCACAGGGAGTTCTGCACCAAAGGTGCTTAGACGTATTCTTTCACTTCGCGACGACCGGTCAATACGGCCAAGGCATTTAAGGCCAAAGCTTCCATTTCGTCCTCACCGGGATAAACATAAACGGGAGCAATAAAGCCTACGCGACGCTTGATTTCTTCAACCAGATAACGGAAATAAGCAATGCCGCCGGTAAGTATGATGGCGTCCACCTTTCCGCAGAAGAAAGTCGACAAACCGCCGATGCCCTTAGAAATTTGGTAAGCCAAAGCATCAGTGTAGAGCTTAAATTTCTCATCGCCATCAGCCACGCGGTGCTCCACTTCCATCATATCATTCGTACCAAGATGGGCAGCCAAACCGCCGCGACTCTTAATGATGTTCATCACCTCGTTTTGCGTGTACTTGCCACTGAAGCAAAGGTGTACAAGGTCGCCGGCAGGAAGCGTTCCGGTACGTTCAGGTGTAAACGGTCCATCGCCATCGAGTGCATTGTTCGCATCTACGGCGCGTCCGTGCCGGTGTGCGGCCAATGAAATACCACCACCCATATGGCAGCAAACGAGATCCAAATCTTCGTAGCGCGTATTGTGTTCCTTGGCAAAGCGGCGAGCCACTGCGCGTTGGTTCAAAGCGTGCCAAATAGGCTCGTGCGGCATCTCAGGCAAACCACCGATGCGAGCTATGTCGTCAAGTTCGTCTACGTCGCCCGGGTCAGCGATAAACGCACGGCAGCCGGGAAACTCTTTAGATATAGTCAGCGCCAAAGAGCAACCTAAATTGCACGCGTGGCGGCGCACAGCCTTAGCCACATCATCGAGCATCAACTGATTCACCTCGTAAACACCGGCTTCGATAGGCTTGCCCAAGCCACCACGGCCCACGATAGCATCAAATTCGAAAGGTATGTTTTCTTCCTCAAGCGTTTTCAATACTACTTGCTTGCGAAACTCAAACTGCTCCATAAAGTCCTTGAAAGGCGCCAACTCCTCGCGAGTGTGCATAATCTTCTTTACAAGAACCGCTTTCTCGTCGTTATAAACCGCGATCTTAGTTGAAGTAGATCCGGGGTTGATAGCTAAGATTCTCTTCATAATTTTATCCGATAGTAGTAGCAGCCAAAGCGAGGCTATAATATTTTGTATCTTCGTTGTCGCTGCGCGAAGTCACCACAACAGGCACGTCCGTTCCCTGAAGTGCAGTAGCTACCTTCGCTTTACAGAAAAGTGTAAGCGTCTTATAGAACGTGTTGCCGGCTTCAATGTCGGGGAAGATCAAAGCATCTGCCTGCCCTGCGATGGGCGACTGTATGCCTTTCGTCTCCAATGAAGAAGCATCGAGTGAGGTCTTCACATCGAGCGGACCATCAAGTACACAATCACCAAACTCGCCATCTTTGGCCTCACAAATCAAATCGCCATAAGCCACCGTATAGGGGAAATACTTTGCATTCACCTCTTCAGAGCAGTGGATCAACGAAACGCGCGGCGTCTCGATGCCTAATGCGTGGCACATACGCACTACGTAGCGAATCTGCTCGCGGCGTTGTTCGTGCGAGGGGAAGGGAATCACAGCCGGATCGGTAAAGAAAACCAACTTAGGATAACCTGGAATCTCCGTAGCTGTCACGTGTGTCAACACACGGCCTTTCGGCAAGATACCGTGCTCTTTATTCAACACGGCACGGAGCAAAATATCCGTATTGATCAAGCCTTTCATCAGCAAGTCCACTTTGCCTTCGCGCGCCAGAGCCACAGCCTTTTCTGCTGCGTCCTGTTTATCCGTCGCATCAATAATGGAGAAATGATCGTTTAACGACTGCAAATCAGCACAAGCTTCCACTTCTGCCCGACAGCCCACGAAAATTACTTCTACAAAGCCTTCTTTGAGCGCACGCGCTACGGCAGTTAATGTTGCTTCATCTGAAGCACATACTACGGCTACGCGTTTGCGCTGCCCATGTTGAGAGAGACGAGATACTAATCCCGCGAAATTATGTATGCTTTCCATAACAGTTTTAGAATTTGAGGGCGAAGATAAGTAAAAGATGTGAGATTCCACATTGCACACTTAGGAAAATATTGAGTAACACTCTATTTTTATCAACAAAGATACTTTTTCAACTCGCCTTCTTTTCTTTCCGTCAAAAATATTGGTCAATTCTTCTGATTCCGATGTTCATCTCTTTTGTGACAGATCCCAAGAGAATAATGATGGTTTAGCTGTTTTGCATCACTCACGAACCAAGACACAAACTTGATTGAGAGTGATGAACTATATATATGTAGACAAGAGGTCGAGGTGTGGAGGAGCGGAGGGCGGTCATCTTCCCGTCCAAGCATCAGACAGAGAGACTTTAAATCAAATTGTTTGCAGCGTGGGATTAAACATATTATTGCACTGAAAAGATCCCCAGACCCATCTGCCTGACAGAACCCTTAGACGACAAACAAAAAAAGATCCGTCTCCGGTCGTGTGGACCTGGAAACGGATCTTAATAAAATAGGCAGCTACCTACTCTCCCACC
>ERZ1674246.190-NODE-190-length-10982-cov-8.849639_pt1 | contig 10982 bp, 10 predicted proteins | sample MGYA00581200_ERZ1674246 | MGnify/ENA primary metagenome ERZ1674246 (study PRJEB41354, sample SAMEA4873323) | human saliva metagenome | biome: human-associated habitat [ENVO:00009003]; feature: mouth environment [ENVO:08000002]; material: saliva material... | reverse complement strand
CTCTTCCGATCTGGCTTATATATCAGGTGATGTGCTTAGCTCCTTAGTAGCTGATGCGGATCGATGCGGGCTTGCTCTCCTGCCAGAAGCGGTTGATGGCCGTCACCATGTAGCGGTAGGTCATACCACGCTCCATACTGGGCAGGATGAAGTAGGGATTGGTAGAGATGCTCATCAGGTAGCGTACGTCAGAGATATCGGGGCGCGTACCTTCGGGGAAGGCATACACGGCATAGTAGAATGCCGTCTCGGGATCGCTGGGCTCGCGGTAGTCATCCCAGAGGATCATATGCCCATCTTCGTTGGTGTCCTCGAGGATGAGGCTGATAGCAGCTGGGGCCTTCGTCTTACCGAGAGCACCGTGTACCTCGGGAAGGAGCGCACGGTAGGTCTGGTAGCTGGTGATGAGGCTATCGCCAAGACCCTTGTAGTTCTTCACGAGATCTTCGCCTGACCACCAGGAGTTCCCACTGCTATTTTGTCGGCTGAGGGCGAGCTTCTCCTCGAGCTGACCACCGTCCATCGTGCGAGCAGCATGCTGGCCGATGTAGAGCTGTGCCTTCTTCTGAGGGGTGTGCTTGCCCCACCAGTGCGTGAGCTCAGCGTAGTCGGCAGCCTGATGACCGATATTCCAGTAGATCTGAGGGACGATGTAGTCGACCCAGCCCTTACGCACCCAGTGTAGGACGTCAGCGTGCAGGTCATCGTAGGTCTGCAGGCCCGAGGTCTTACTGCCTTCGCGTGAAGAGGCTTCGTTGCGGTAGATGCCGAAGGGGCTGATGCCGAAGCGCACCCAAGGCTTAGTCTCAAGGATGGTCTGACGGATCGTGTAGATGAGGCGGTTGACGTTCTCACGGCGCCATTCGTTCTTCTGCTCGGGACGGTAACCTGCCGTGAGGCCGTAGCGGCTGAAGGACTCTTCGTCGTCGAACTCTAAGCCTGCCTGTGGGTAGGGATAGAAGTAGTCGTCGAAGTGAATGGCATCGATATCGTAGCGCTGGACGATGTCGCGTACGATGGTGCTGATATAGCGGATGCTCTGTGGATTGCCTGGATCCATGTAGAGCTGCTTGCCGTGGCGGATGAAGAGCTCGGGCGATTGCTTAGCAGCGTGATTAGGCGCCAGATAAGCCTCAGCATTGCCTGCACCACGATAGGGATTGACCCAAGCGTGGAGCTCCATACCTCGGGAGTGACACTCGTCGATGACGAAGCCCAGAGGGTCCCAAGAGGGGTTGGGTGCTTCGCCCTGCTTACCGGTGAGGTACTTACTCCAGGGCTCGTGGGTGCTCTTGTAGAAGGCATCACCCTCGGCACGCACCTGGAAGATGATCGTGTTGCAGCCCAGACGGTGGAGGAGTGCGATACGATTGCTCAGGAGCTTACGGGCTTCTTCGCGAGAGAGCGAAGCGTAGTCGCTGCGGTAGATCGTCGGGAGCCAAGCGCCGCGGAACTCACGCTTCACTGGCTGCTTGGGGTCGGAGGGACGGCTCTGTCTGGAGCTCACACCGCACGAAGCGAGGAGCCACAGCGAGGCAAAGGCCGAGAGAAGAAGGGCGGTGCCACGTGCACCAAGAGGTAGTCTGATGTTCATCGGAGCTAAAGAATTAGGCGAGGTGGATCAGCTGATAGGTGTAGAGTACCCAGAGGAAGAAGGCCACGAAGGGCAGTGTGAAGAGGAGGCTGTCAATGCGGTCGAGGATACCACCATGACCAGGGATGATATTGCCCGAGTCCTTGACACCGACACTACGCTTGACCATCGACTCGAAGAGGTCACCCCACGTAGCGGCGATAGAGATGATGACACCGATATAGCACTGCTCCCAGCCGAGGAGAAGACCCGTAGCGACGACGGCTGCGATGAGCCCGCCGACGAAGCCTTCCCAGCTCTTCTTAGGTGATACGGAGGGGAAGAGCTTATGACGTCCGAGGGTCGAGCCCGCCAGATAAGCGCCCGTATCGTTGGCCCAGATCGAGACGAAGATCGTGAGGAGGATGATCGAGGTATCGGTATCGGTGTAGAAGATATTCGCGATGCTGAGGAAGCCCCCGACATAGATCTGCCCAAAGATCACCTTCGCCAAGTCGGTCGGCATAGCCTGACGCTCGCTGTAGATGCTGCGTACCAAGATGTAGAGCAGGTAGCCAGCGTAGGGTACGAGGAAGGCGGCGTACGCGATCCCCTTGTCAGCGATCTCGTGGGTTGCCCAGAAGAGATAGACAGCTGCCGTAGCGTCGAAGATGCGGCGCAAGGGGAAGAGGCGGTGAGTCGATACGAGGTTCGACCACTCCCAGGTACCGAGGAAGGCCAAGAGGCCGAAGACGATCATGTAGACGAGGTGCTCACGCAGCAGGAGTGCCGCGAGGATCAGGCCTACATAGAGGGAGCCGAAGATGGCTCGCTTGACGAGGTTACTCATTCGATGTTGCTTCTGTATCTGTTGTTGGGGTTGTGGATTCTTGTTCTTGTCCCTGCTCCTTCTCCTGATTCTTTTCTTCGCGCTCCAGGATCATTTCGTCAGTGCGACTGACCCAAGGGCGCTTGCCGAAGATGTGCTCTACATCTTCGGTGTAGATGACCTCGCGGTCCAGGAGGAGCTGCGTCAGCGTCTTGAGGCCTTCGGCATGCTCACGGAGGAGCTCCTTAGCACGCTCGTACTCGACACGGACGATCTCGCGAGCCTCTTCGTCGATGAGCTCGGCGGTGCGATCGCTGTAGGGCTTCGTCAGGCCATAGCCATCACCCTGCATGTCGTAGTAGTTGACGTTGGGGAGCTTGTCGCTCATCCCGTAGTAGGCGACCATAGCATAGGCCGTCTTCGTGGTGTGCTCGAGGTCGTTGGCTGCACCCGTAGAGATGCGACCGAGGAAGACCTCTTCGGCGGCACGACCTGCGAGTGTGGCGCACATCTGGTCGCGCAGAGCTTGGGTCGTGGTGATCTGACGCTCCTCGGGGAGGTACCAAGCGGCACCGAGGGCCTTACCTCGAGGTACGATGGTGACCTTGACCAGCGGATTGGCGTACTGGAGGAACCAGCTGACCGTGGCGTGTCCAGCTTCGTGGAGGGCGATGCTGTGACGCTCCTCTTCGGTGGTCATCTTGTTCTTCTTCTCCAGACCACCGACGACGCGGTCGACGGCGTTCATAAAGTCATCACGGGAGATGAACTCCTTGCCAGCGCGGGCAGCGATGAGGGCTGCCTCATTACATATATTGGCGATGTCAGCACCCGAGAAGCCTGGGGTACGGCGTGCCAAGAGGTCGACGTCAACAGATTCGTCGATCTTCAGCGGGCGAAGGTGCACGAGGAAGATCTCCTTACGGTCGTGGACGTCGGGAAGGTCTACATAGATCTGACGGTCGAAGCGGCCTGCACGCAGGAGGGCGGCGTCGAGGATGTCGGCGCGGTTCGTAGCAGCCAGCACGATGATCCCGCTATTGGTGCCGAAGCCGTCCATCTCGGTGAGGAGCTGGTTCAGCGTATTCTCACGCTCATCGTTGCCCCCGAGGTTGTTGTTGCGACCACGGGCACGACCCACCGCATCGATTTCGTCGATGAAGATGATACAGGGGGCCTTCTCCTTGGCCGTCTTGAAGAGGTCACGGACGCGTGATGCCCCGACGCCGACGAACATCTCGACGAAGTCCGATCCGGCAAGTGAGAAGAAGGGTACGTGTGCCTCACCTGCTACGGCCTTTGCCAGTAGGGTCTTACCCGTCCCTGGAGGGCCTACGAGTAGTGCGCCCTTGGGGATCTTACCCCCGAGCTGCGTGTACTTAGCGGGATTCTTGAGGAAGTGGACGATCTCCTCGATCTCGACCTTCGCTTCGTGTAGACCTGCTACATCATTGAAGGTCACCGAGGTGCTCTCCTTCTCGTACAGCTGAGCCTTACTCTTGCTGATATTGAAGATACCACCACCTACACCGCCACCTGCGCCACCCGATGAGCGGCGGAAGATGTAGATCCAGAAGAGGGCGATGATGATGAAGGGGACGATATTGGCCGTGAGAGAGATCCAGCGGGAGCTCTCTTCCTTGTAGGCTACCTTGGCGGTCGTGCCGCTGGCGTCGTAGGCTTCGGCGAAGCGGTCGACGGTAGGGATCTGCGTCTTTACCGTGTACTCGATACGCTTCTGCTCGCGGCCCAGCACGGGAGAGCGGTGGGTGAAGAGGCTATCGGCAGCATGCTTGTTCAGCTGTGCCGTGGCAGTCTTCTCCCCGCGGTCGACGGTGATCTGGGTGAAGGCACCCTGATTCATCATCTGGCGGAATTCGTTCCAACTCATATCCTTATTCTCGCCGAAGCCACTATCCCAGAGGAAGAGCCCCCCGAGGATAGCGAGGATGATCGCGTAGATCCAGAGTTCGTTGAAGCGGAAGGGACGCCCTGACCCGCCTGTTTTCTTTTGTTCTATCATTCGTTATCTATGTTGTCTTGTCGTTTGAGCGGGCAGGCGTATCCGGCCTTAGTCCCACTCTTATCCTAACAAAGACGATGCCATCTTAGTTGCCTGCGGCTGCGCGCAGGCAGAGCGCTGCGGAGCGCTCTCCGTAGCCTACGGCTCTTCCCCCGATGTGGGGATAAAGAAAAAAAGAGCGACGAAGAGAGTCTCGCTCACTTGATCGCTCATGCTATATACTGCGGAGAGGGCGGGATTCGAACCCGCGAAACGCTTTTGGCGTTTACACACTTTCCAGGCGTGCCTCTTCAACCACTCGAGCACCTCTCCTTATCAGCCTGCTTAAGGCTTCTACTTAATTGGAAAGCTCCGCAAAGGTATAATAATATCTGTATACTGCCAAACTGCCACGCTTTCAGCCCGTGTCTCGGACGTCTGTGGCAGACTTTGCTGGGGAGGCTGTGCGAGGTAGGTAGCATGTGCCTTGTGGAGGGGGGGGGATGTGGACCAGTACTGGTCAGCGCGCGAACCAGTACTACTCACTCATTGTCACCAGTACTGCTCCGAGCTGTGACTAGTACTGGTCACTTTATCGACCAGTACTGGTTGCATTTTCCATCCTTGGAGCGAGTGGGGATAGTGGATGAGTGAAAGGGGGAAGAAGCTCCTCTCTACCAGCTGAAGAGGTTACGTGCGATCCACCAGCCGATGACAGCGATGACGAGGAGGCCGAGGGTCAGCGGATGCTGAAGGATGCGCCTGAGGTGGGGTGCTCGCTGGGGGAAGAGCTCCGCGTAGCCGTAGAGAAGGAGGAGGGGAATGGTGAAGAGGAGTGCGCGGTTGTAGCTGAAGGCTTCGGTGAGGTGCCCATGGAGGAGGGCGTGAGCTGCGCGCTGGAGTCCACACCCTGGGCAGCGATAGCCCGTGGCGGAGCGGATGATGCAGCGAGGGAAGGGGTAGGTCGCTGGATCAAGGAAAGCATACAGCCCCACAGCTACCCCGAGGAGCAGAAGCGCGATGAGTAGATATCGGCGCTGCTTGAGGGGGGAGCGATGGGGCTGTGTAGGGGGGAGGGGAGTGTGATTCATCCCCGAGAGAAGGGGCGCTATCCGACGGGGGGCTTAGCTGATGATCTGCAGGAGCTTGGTGTAGTTCTGATTGCGAGTCAGATCCTGAATGTTGAACCAGTCGATGATCGTCAGGATGCCGCAGCCACCACACGTGAGGAGCTTGAGCACGCCGTAGCCCGTGTCGCCGAGCATGAAGCGGTCGATGCCGAGTGAGCCTGCGAAGACCGATACGATGATCATCATCGTGGGGTCTTTGTAGTCCAAGGCGTTGATCAGGCTGAACTTGTCATCATCGAGGGCGAGCAGGCGGTCCTTGATGGTGAGGATCTGTGTGGGGCTAAAGAACTTCTGGTTAGCGGCAAGGAAGAGGTCTACTTTCTGACTGTCCATAGAGTTGATGTATTTATGTGTGCTACTTGATATGGGTACTACTTAGAATTGCTATGCTGTGAGGCATGGGCGGCCTTGCGGTCACGCACCTCCTTGGCATATTGAGCAGCTTTCTTACGACCCTTGCTGTCGGTGCCGAAGGAGTCGAACTCAAAGCGCTCGGGTAGTGTGCGAGCAAAGTCCCTCACACGGGGCTGTCCGGCCGCGCCCTTGTCGATGACGATGGAGTCATATAGGCGCTTCGTCTCAGGGGTGATGCTGTCGGGATGTCCCTTGACGGGCTCGGGGAAGCGATAGGAGGCGTAGCTGATAGTGGCGGAGTCGACGCTGATGCGCTGGTAGAGCTTGAGGCCTGAGCCCAGACGATCGTGCACGGCGTCGAAGCCATTGCGGTAGACCTTAGGCGAGGCAGAGCTGATGACAAAGGCTGGGGCGATGGTGTCGCCCTTTTCGCTGCGCGTCGTGGCACGAGCATAGCCATGGTCATGGCCCTGCAGGACGAGGTCGGCACCTCCCTCGATGAGCTCGTCCTTGAAGACGTAGTGCATCACCAGATTCTTTCGCCCGTCACGCACGCAGTCTACGGCGTGGTGGAAGAGGACGATCTGCCAAGGCTGGTGCGAGCCCTTGAGGGTAGAGCGTAGCCATTCCTTGTGCTGATTGATAGCACCCAGCCCCATAATGTCTGTGGTGTCCATGACGATGAAGCGCAGGAGCGGCATATCGATGAAGTAGCTTCGCCCGAGGAAGTCCTTCGGCCCATTGGTAGGGTAGCCGAACTGACGTACCCAGCGGGGGTCGAGTTCGCGCCCGAAGCCCTTCTTCAGGTACTCGTGGTTGCCTGGTGCTGCGATGATGGGGATGCTGTGCGTGAGGCTGCCGATACTGGTGTACCACGCTCTCCAGTAGGTGTCCGTCGGCCCCTCGATCTGGTCACCTGCGAAGGCGAAGAAGTCGATGGAGTCAGCTGCGTGGCGGAGGTAGTCGAAGTAGCGCTTGCTCTCTGCGCCGTTGGGATCCTGCACATCGCCCATATAGACGAAGTGCGTCGCACGGTCTTCACTGGGCATAGCGAAGCGTCCCGAGACGGGGTCAGTGCCCTGCACACGGATCGTGTAGAGGTAGCTGCGACCCGAGATGAGGCTGTCGAGATGGACTTGGTAATAGCAACCACGCCCCGAGCGGGAGGCGATGACCTCGCTCGTGGGGACGAAGGAGACAGGGCGGAGGGTATCGCCCTTCTCATTGATGGCGCGTAGGAGTAGCTCAGCGGGCTGGGCGGTCTCTCCCGAGAGCCAAGTGATCGTGCGCTGTGAGGCGAAGTCTTCGCCAGGCGTCAGTGTGACGCGACTCACAGTCTGCTCGGTCGTGTAGGCTTCTTCGGGCACATTGCCGAACCATGCACGCCAGCGGAGCTTAAAGAGAATCCCTGTCCCGACGAGCAGGACGGCGAGGACGATGAGGGCGATACGCCAGCGGCGCTTCCTCTTGGGGGGCTGATGCCCGCGGAGTGTGGAGCGTCTGCGTCTCTTCATGCTTTAGAGGGTATCGGTGGTCTCCTCGCTAGAGGGGAGTGCCTCCCTGGACTCAGCGGTAGTGACACTGGCCTTGAGGATCGTGAGCTCACGCTGCAGTTCGTCGCGCTCGGTATCCCACTTGGTCTTCTCTTCCTTGAGGGCGCGGACTTCCTGTCCGAGGCTGTCCCATTCGTAGAGCCCACGGACGGAGAGTCCGATAGCCATCGCAGCTACGACGCCGATGACGCCGAGGGAGGAGACGGGTACCGTGCCTTCGGCTACGCCAGGCATCGTGAGATCCCAGAGGCTATAGCAGAGTATGGGGATGATGAAGCCGATGAGTGCAGCCGCCAGCGTCATCCAGAGATAGGGCTGGAAGAGGCGGCGACGCATAAGGCGTGGTGCGAGGACGAAGTAGTTGAGGTAGAAGATCACGACCAGATAGAGGTCCGTGAGCCACGTCGAGTAGTAGAGTCGGGGATTGGTGAAGACCGACATCTCGGGTGTCCCCTGCACGGTCGTTACGAGGGTCTGTAGGATGATCAGTACGAGCCAGACGAGGGCGTAGATCGAGACGGAGATGGTGCGGTTGGCGGACTTAGTACTCATTGTCTAATAGGATATGTCGTGAAGAAGGGGGTTAGATGGTGCGCTCGGCGATGTAGTCGGCGAGGTCGATGAGGGAGGAGCGGTACACGCTCTCGGGGAAGGATAGGAGGAGCGTCTTCGCCTCGTCTATGTAATGGTAGAGGCGCTGCCAAGCATAGTCCATGCCACCACCTTCGTGGGCGAGGGTGGTGAGGCGCTCGATGCTCTCCTCGGCGATGGGCTTCTCCTCGAGGAGCTGGAGGTAGGGCGTTGCCTTACCTTCCTTCTGAAGCTCGGTGAGGACGTGGAGTAGGGGGAGGGTGATCTTACCCTCACGGATATCGTTCCCCGTGGGCTTGCCTACGTCAGAGCGGTGGTAGTCGAAGATATCATCACGGATCTGGAAGGCCATACCCAGTGCTGCACCGATGCGGGCGGCACGGTCATAGTCTGCGGCGCTCGCCTCGACGGTGATCGCCGCGACCTCAGCACAGGAGCGGAAGAGTACGGCGGTCTTCTGGAAGATGATATCGTAGTAGGTGGCTTCGTCGAGGATGATGCCCTCGGCGGTCTCGAACTGGCGGATCTCCCCTTCGGTGAGCTCGCGCCCGATAGCTGAGACGATACCCATGATACGCAGGTCGGAGAGGGCGATAGCTCCCACGAGGGCGGAGGAGAGGATGAAGTCCCCCATCAGCACCGCCACGCGGTTGTCGAAGAGCACCCCGAGGGTGGGGCGGCCACGACGGGTCTTTGCCTCGTCGATGACGTCGTCATGGATGAGCGTCGCCGTATGGATCAGCTCCAGCAGCACGGCCGCATCGATGCTCCGCTGTGGGGGCACGTCACCACGCAGCAGCCCCGCGATGAGGGCTGTGAGGATAGGGCGTACCTGCTTCCCTGTGGAGGCACTGAGGTGCTCGATGGCTTCTTTCAGCCATTCGGACTTGGTCGCGAGGATCGAAGTGAACTGGCTGTGGAAGTCATCCACGAGGGCGGCCACGGGGGCTTTGATCTGATTGAGGTCGTGCATGGGCTGTCGGCGCATCGTTAATTCCTTGCAAAAGTAGCTAATTCTCCTCGGCTAACGCTCATGAAGCAGCCACCCCGCAGTCTCCACGCCCCTGATATATGGGGATGAGAGACTGCGGGGTGGCTGGTCGTATATATAAGGTACGCGCGTGGAGCGAGGTGCTTAGCCGAGGTAGGCAGCTACCATCCAAGCGGTCTTTTCCTGACCGTCGAGGAGGTCAGAGAGGAGGTCGCTGGTAGCCGTGTCGCCAGCTTCGTCAGCCAGGGCGAGGACGGCACGCTCCTGGGCGATGAGTACGCGGAGCGATTCGAGGATAGCGGAGATGATGTCGCTGGCGGCGCTGACGTTGGTCTGCTCCTTGAGCTGGCTGATCTTGAGGTATTCGCTGAAGCGGTTCTCAGGCGTAGCGCCGAGCTGGAGGATGCGCTCTGCGATCTCGTCTACTGATTCAGCGGCTTCGTCATACATCTTCTCGAACTGGCTGTGCAGCGTGAAGAACTGAGGGCCACGGACGTGCCAGTGGTAGCCCCGGAGGTTAGCATAGTATACCTGGAAGTCAGCGAGGAGCTGCTGAAGACCCTTGACGATAGGTGCGACCTGGTTAGCGTCGAGGCCAGTGATTGAGAGTACGTTCATTGTCTTGTCGTATTAAAGTGTTAATGATTACACTGCAAAGGTAGGGGAGTTAATGAATCTATACAAATGAATTTCTCTATATCGATATAAGCATCATTTATACTTCACCTCTACCTGCTTCCTATGGCGCACAAACGAATCCCGCCCCTACGACTGTCCAAGGTAGGACGTGCCGTAGGGGCGGGGTGTGGTCTATGGGGAGTAGTCCCTTAGGCTTCAGCAGGTGCTTCTTCTTCAGCGGGAGCTTCAGCAGGAGCAGGAGCTTCTTCCTTCTTTTCTTCAGCCTTAGGGGCGTCAGAGAGGACTTCGACGGGGATTTCTACAGCCACTTCCTTGTGCAGGCGCACGATAGCGGTGTAGTTACCGATTTCCTTGATAGCCTTGATGTAGACGAGCTTGCGGTCGGTTTCGAGGCCGAGCTTCGTGAGCTCTTCAGCGATCTCAGCACCCGTGACGGAGCCGTAGAGGCTACCCGTAGCGACGTTGGTGTGAGCCGTGATAGAGAGGCGTACGCCCTGGTACTTCTGGGCACGCTCTTCGGCTTCCTTCTTGATAGCGGCGATCTTGTGAGCGCGCTGACGGAGGTTCTCTGCGAGGATCTTCTTCGCAGCTTCCGTAGCGATGATAGCCTTACCGGTGGGGATTAGAAAGTTGCGACCGTAGCCGTTCTTTACTGTGACGACATCGTCCTTGTAGCCGAGACCGACTACGTCTTCTTTCAAAATAACTTCCATTGTATTCTGTCTCCTCTATGTTTATTCGTTACTAAGTGGATGAGTAAGGGGGGATAGACCTTACTTAGCCATGTTGTCCGTGACGTAGGGCAGCAGGGCAAGGTGACGAGCACGCTTGACAGCCTGTGCGACGCGACGCTGGAACTTGAGGCTCGTGCCGGTGATACGGCGGGGGAGGATCTTACCCTGTTCGTTGAGGAAACGCTTGAGGAAGTCGGGATCCTTGTAGTCGATATACTTGATACCGCTCTTCTTGAAGCGGCAGTACTTCTTCTTCTTGCTATCTACGGTCAGGGGAGTGAGGTAGCGTACTTCTGATGCAGCCATTTTAATTTTCTCCTTTCGTTAATGGGTTATGCCTTACGGCTTCTTCTCTTTGCTGCGTATTCAGCTGCGAACTTATCCTGGCGGAAGGTCAGGAAGCGGAGGACATTCTCATCGCGACGGAACTGCGTCTCGAGTACGGCGATGGTCTCTGGCTGAGCCTGGAATTCAACGAGCTGGTAGTAACCAGTCGTCTTCTTCTGGATCTGATAGGCGAGCTTCTTCAGCCCCCAGTTTTCTTCGTTGACGATCTCAGCGCCTTCGCCCTTGAGGATGCCGACGA
>ERZ1674246.186-NODE-186-length-11114-cov-4.692016_pt1 | contig 11114 bp, 9 predicted proteins | sample MGYA00581200_ERZ1674246 | MGnify/ENA primary metagenome ERZ1674246 (study PRJEB41354, sample SAMEA4873323) | human saliva metagenome | biome: human-associated habitat [ENVO:00009003]; feature: mouth environment [ENVO:08000002]; material: saliva material... | reverse complement strand
CAGCTGCTCTCCCTCTCGCCGCCTGCGCGGATCCGACGTCGACCAGCTCGTCGACAAACGGAACGGGAAGCTCCACGGCCACCGCGACCACGACCTCGTACGACGTGTCGAAGATCCCGACCGTCGACGAAATCGCGGCGCTCGTCCCCGACGAGGTGAAGGCACGAGGCACGCTGCGAAATGGCGCCTCTGCCGACTACGCACCCGCGGAGTTCCTGGGAGACGATTCGCAGACCCCTCAGGGATACGATGTCGACATCAACAAGGCGCTCGCCAAGGTCATGGGCCTGAACGAGGGAACCACGAACCACGCTGAGTTCCCGACCATTATTCCGGCGCTGGGCACGAAGTTCTACGTGGGCATCTCCTCCTTCACCATCACCTCCGAACGCGAGCAGCAGGCAAACCTCATCTCCTACGTTGAGGTGGGCTCCGCCTTTGGCGTCGCCGCGGGCAACCCGAAAGACTTTGATCCCACCGATCCCTGCGGTAAGACGATCGGTGTTCAGACCGGCACCGCGCAGGAAGACTACGCAACCGAGCTGTCGGAACAATGCGTCGCCGACGGCAAGGACAAGATCACGATCATGCCGCACGACCTGCAGACCGACATCGCCACGAAGGTGATCGGCGGCCAGTACGACGCCACCCTGGCTGACTCGACGGTCATTGGCTATACCGCCACTCTGTCGGGCGGCAAGATCGAGCAGGTCGGTGAGGTTGTCGAGTCCGCCCCGCAGGGCGTGGCCGTGAACAAGAACGACGAGCAGCTGACGCAGGCCGTTCAGAAGGCGATGCAGTACCTGATGGACAACGGCTACCTGAAGGACATCCTGGCCACCTACGGCGCGCAGAACGCTGCACTGACCACCGCCGAGCTGAACCCGGCGACGAACGACTGAGGATCTCATGGCAACGATCAAAGACGGCGTCGAGCTGATCGACGCAAAACCGGTGCCTCGCCCAGGCAGGTGGGTGAGTGCAATCATCGCGGCAATTCTCGCGGCGATGGCGGCCCACGCACTGGTGACGAACGCAAACTTCCAGTGGCAGGTTGTTTTCCAGTGGCTCTTTTCGCGTTCGATCATGCAGGGTGTGCTCTTCACGATCATCCTGACCGTCCTGGCGATGGTGGTGGGCACAGCCCTGGCGATCACGATGGCCATCATGCGTCAGTCCGTCAACCCGGTTTTGCGCTGGGTCGCGATGGCCTACATCTGGTTCTTCCGTGGGACGCCTATCTACACGCAGCTGATTTTCTGGTCACTGCTTCCCACCCTTTATCCGACGCTCTCTTTCGGCGTCCCCTTCCTCGGCTCACTGTGGGGCTGGGAGCTGTCATTTGACACGGCAACCTACTTCACGCCGTTCTGGATGGCTTTCATCGGGCTCGGCCTCAACGAGGGCGCCTACCTTGCCGAGATCATGCGCGCGGGCCTGCTGAGCGTCTCCAAGGGCCAGTGGGAGGCGGCCACCGCGCTGGGCATGCCGCGCACGACGATCTTCCGTCGCATCATCTTGCCGCAGGCGATGCGCGTGATCGTGCCGCCGATCGGCAACGAAACTATCTCGATGCTCAAGACCACGTCTCTGGTCTCGGCAATCCCCTTCACCCTCGAGCTGACATTCATCGCACGTCAGCGTGGTCAGGCGACCTTTGCTCCCGTTCCGCTGTTGATTGCCGCCGCAATCTGGTACCTCGTCATCACGAGCCTGCTGATGTGGATTCAGTCCTTTATCGAGAAGTACTACGGCAAGGGCTTCGAGCGCCGCGACAACGCCGGAACGGACTCCCCCGCCGCTTCCTCTGCGTCCGATGAGGATGAGGAAGCCAAGGCCACCAAGCTCAAGTTTTTGGATGTGACCCCATGACGACCACGACACCCATGGTCTCCGTGCGCGGAGTCCACAAGTTTTTCGGCGACCTGCATGTCCTGCGCGGCATCGACCTGGATATCGCTTCCGGCGAGGTCTGTGTCATCCTCGGCCCCTCAGGCTCGGGTAAGTCAACGCTTCTGCGTTGTCTGAATATGCTCGAGAACATCAGCGCCGGGCGCGTGTTCGTGGACGGTGAGCTGCTTGGCTACCGCGAGGATGAGGCCGGCGTGCTGCACGAGCGCCACGACAAGGAGATCGCAGCTCAGCGCTCTCGGATCGGCATGGTGTTCCAGCGCTTCAACCTCTTCCCGCATAAGACGGCACTGGAGAACGTGATGGAGGCACCCATTCAGGTGCTCAAGCGTTCGAAGAGCGAGGCACGCGCTCAGGCGCTTGAGCTTCTCGATCGAGTGGGGCTCGCCGATCGCGCGGACCACTACCCCGCTGAGCTTTCCGGAGGTCAGCAGCAGCGCGTCGCAATTGCACGCGCGCTGGCGATGGATCCGGAGATCATGCTCTTCGACGAGCCGACTTCTGCTCTCGACCCCGAGCTGGTCGGTGAGGTTCTCCAGGTCATGCAGGACCTAGCCGCATCCGGCATGACGATGGCGGTGGTAACGCATGAGATCGGATTCGCCCGCGAGGTCGCCGACCAGGTCGTCTTCATGGACGGCGGCGTCATCGTCGAGGCCGGAGCCCCCTCCGAGGTCATCGATAGCCCGAAGTCTGAGCGTACCAAGGAGTTCTTCTCCAAGGTTCTGTGAGCTTCTAACGACGAGGCCGGGGTTGGGTTTTCCCAGTCCCGGCCTCGTCGTACCTCTCGCGAATCGACCGGGGTGTCGTCGTCAGGTGAGAGTCACGAGGTCGAGGTAGCTCTCATCCCACAGGTCCTCGTCTGCATCGGGTAGAAGCAAGACGCGCTCGGGATTGAGGGCTGTGACGGCGCCCGGATCGTGCGTCACGAGGATGACGGCTCCCTCGTAGTCACGCAGGGCGGCGAGAATCTCTTCACGCGACGCAGGATCCAGGTTGTTTGTCGGCTCGTCGAGGAGCAGGACGTTGGCCCCCGAAACGACGAGGGTCGCAAGAGCAAGGCGCGTCTTTTCACCGCCCGACAGAACGGACACTGGCTTTTCGACATCGTCGCCTTGGAACAGGAATTGGCCGAGAATGTTGCGCACGTGCGTGTCGTCGAGTGTCGGTGCTGCCTCAGCCATGTTTTCGCGGATCGTTCGGCTATCGTCGAGAGTCTCATGTTCCTGTGCGTAGTAGCCGAGCTTGAGCCCGTGACCGGGCACGACGCGTCCCGAGTCGGGCTCCTCGATGCCGGAAAGCAGACGCAGCAGCGTCGTCTTACCGGCACCGTTCAGACCGAGGACGACCACTTTGGAGCCACGGTCGATCGCGAGATCCACGCCAGTAAAGACTTCAAGCGAGCCGTAGGACTTGGACAGGCCTTCGGCGGTGAGAGGAACACGTCCCGAAGGGAGGGGGTCCGGGAAGCGCAGGCGTGCGACCTTCTCCTGGGCGATCTCGGCGCCCGCCTGGGCAAAGAGTTCCTCAGCGCGGCGAAGCATCTGTTGCGCGGCGACGGCCTTCGTGGCCTTCGCCCGCATCTTCTCACCCTGCGCCTTGAGGTGCTCTGCCTTCTTCAGGGCGTTCGCACGCTCCTTGCGGCGACGACGCTCGTCCTCTTCGCGCTGCTTGAGGTAGGCGGACCATCCCAGGTGATAGATGTCCATCTGGGCGCGGTTCGCATCCAGGTAGAACACCTGGTTGACGGTGTCGCCAAGGAGCTTGACGTCGTGGGAGATGATCATGACTCCGCCGGGGAATGTCTTGATCCAGTCGCGCAGCCAGACGATCGAATCGTGGTCGAGATGGTTTGTGGGTTCGTCGAGGAGCAAGACGTCTGCATTCGAGAACAGCACGCGGGCAAGTTCGACGCGGCGGCGCTGGCCACCCGACAGCGTGTCGAGAGTCTGGTCCAGGACACGGTCTTCGAGGCCGAGAGAGTGGGCGATTTGAGCGGCCTCGGCGTTGGCTGCCCATCCACCGGAGTTGGTGAACTGCTGGTCGAGCTTGACGTAGCGTTCCATCGCGCGCTGCTGACGAGCACCCTCGGTCGTGGACATCTCGTGTTCAGCTTTGCGGATACGCGCGATGATCGAGTCGATTCCGCGCACAGAGATGATGCGATCACGCGCCTTCATCTGTGGGTCTCCGACGTGCGTATCCTGCGCGAGATAGCCAACGGTGCCGTTAGAAGTGATTGTTCCGGTGTATTCGGCTGCCCCACCTCGATCAGATTCACCTGCGAGGAGGCGCATCGTCGTCGTCTTACCGGCACCGTTGCGGCCGACGAGACCGATGCACATGCCTTTATCGATTCGGAAGCTCGCATGGTTGACGAGCTCACGGGCACCGATACGCAATGAAAAATCCTGGACATTAATCACCCTCCAAGAGTAGAGGGAGGGCTGCCTGTGGGCGAATCAACCCACGCCGAGATGCCCCCGATGCGCGCTACAGTACGACAAGCAGGCACAATGGATGCTGAGTATTTCCGTCTTTTGATTCACTCAGCGAGGTTTTCACACCATGTCCGACAGCACCATTCCGTCTGGATCGGCGCGCCCCACGCGCGCCCTCGACATCGTCTCCGTTGCCTTCGTGGCGCTGCTGCTCATTTCCAATATCGCCGCGACCAAGGCGTTCATGCTCGGCACGTCCACGCACTATCTCATTTTCGATGGAGGCGCGATCCTCTTCCCGTTGACGTACATCATCGGCGATGTGCTCTCGGAAGTGTACGGATTTGCACGCGCGCGGCGCGTCATCATCATGGGCTTCGTTGCATCGCTTCTGGCATCCCTGACATTCTTTATCGTTCAGTACCTGCCTCCCGCCCCCGATTACGAGAACCAGGATGCCTTCGCGGCTGTTCTCGGTGTCGTGTGGCGCGCGGTTCTGGCATCGCTCGTTGGCTACCTGGCTGGTCAGCTCCTCAACTCCTACGTGCTCGTGTGGATTCGCCGCCGCTGGGGCGCCAAGCACCTATGGGCTCGACTCATCGGCTCGACAATCGTCGGCGAGGCCGCGGACACCGTTCTTTTCTGCACCATTCTGTTCTACGGTGAGATGTCGCTGGGTAACTTCATCAACTACACGGTCACCGGTTACTACTACAAGGTTCTCCTTGAGGTCGTCCTGCTGCCCCTCACCTACCCGGTCATTGCCGCAATCCGACGCACTGAGGGCCTCAAGAAAGACGAGGTCTTCGACCGATGAACGAGAACTGGCTCGCAGCCCCCAATCCCGAACAGCTCGCACCTTTCGAGGCCCCGGCCTCGTCGGGGAACCACTCCCCCGACCGCGGTTTTACGATCGGACAGCGCCTCGACGCCCACGGTGGACTCGGGCGCACCGGCGTGGTTCACACCGCGCACGGCGACATCCGCACCCCGGCTTTCATTCCGGTCGGGACGAAGGCGAACGTCAAGGCCCTCACTCCCGAGATGGTTCGAGGCCTGGGCGCGCAGGCAGTTCTCGCCAACGCCTACCACCTGTACCTGCAGCCCGGTTCTGACATCGTTGACGAGGCAGGCGGCTTCGGTCAGTTCATGAACTGGTCTGGTCCCACCTACACCGATTCGGGCGGCTTCCAGGTTTTGTCGCTGGGCGCCGGCTTTAAGAAAGTGCTTTCCCAGGAGTTCTCCGGCAAAGCTGATCCGACCGATCCTGCCGTCCAGATGCAGGCCATCAAAGCCTCCAACGCGGTGGTCGACGACGACGGCGTGATCTTCTCCAGCCACATCGATGGCACGAAGCATCGCTTCAACCCCGAGGTGTCGATGGGGATCCAGCACCAGCTCGGCTCCGACATCATGTTTGCCTTCGATGAGCTCACGAGCCTGCTCCACCCGCGTTCCTACCAGGAGGAATCTCTCGAGCGCACCCACGCGTGGGCAGCCCGATGCCTCGCCGAACACAAGCACCTCACCGAAGAACGCTCCCATAAGCCGTACCAGCAGCTCTGGGGCGTGATTCAGGGCGCGCAGTGGGAGGACCTGCGCCGATCGGCCGCACGCACGATGGCTGACATGGAAGTGGACGGCCAGCGCTTTGACGGATTCGGCGTCGGCGGTGCTCTTGAAAAGGAAAATCTCGGCACCATCGTGTCGTGGGTGTGCGAGGAGCTGGGCGAGGATCGTCCACGTCATCTGCTCGGGATCTCCGAGCCGGAGGATCTCTTTGCGGGTGTGGCCGCGGGCGCGGACACTTTCGACTGCGTCAACCCGTCACGCGTCGCACGTAATGCAGCGATCTACACCCCCGATGGGCGTTTCAACATCACGAATGCCCGCTTCAAGCGCGATTTCACGCCGCTTGTCGACGGCTGCGAATGCTACACCTGCACGCACTACACGCGTGCTTACCTGCATCACCTCTTCAAGGCCAAGGAGATCCTCTCGGCGACGCTGGCCACCATTCACAACGAGTGGTTTACGCTGCGTCTCGTCGACGGAATCCGCGCCTCGATCGAGGAGGGGTGTTTCGATGAGTTTCGTTCCGACATGCTCGGCCGCTACGAAGCAGGTCGACGCCGCTAACAGCAGGGAGCAACAATGAGCTTTAACGACAATATTCGTTTGGATCCTTCCCGTGTCGGCACTTCCGGTGCCGGACGAAAGGTCGCGGGCGCCGGGGGAGGTTCCATCCTCGGTATTCTTCTGATTATTGGTTTTTCCTACTTCACGGGGATCGACCTGACGAGCCTCCTGTCGTCGTCGCCGCAGACCACTTCCTCGTCTGGATCGCCGGTTGACGTCTCCTCATGCCAGACGGGCGCGGATGCGAACCAGCGCGTCGAGTGCCGTATGGTGGCGACCGCACAGTCTCTCGACGCGGTGTGGAAGACGCAGCTTTCCGCTCAAGACACCGGCGTGACCTACGAGCTTCCCGACTTCCAGATCTTCTCGGATTCGGTGTCGACGGCGTGCGGTAGCGCAACAAGCGCGGTCGGTCCGTTCTACTGCCCCGGAGATTCCACCGTCTACCTGGATCTCGGTTTCTTCAACGACATGGTCTCTCAGTACGGCGCCTCCGATTCGGTGCTCGCGCAGGAGTATGTCGTCGCCCACGAGTGGGGGCATCACATCCAGAATCTTCAGGGTGTCTTCCGCTCGCACGACACGCGTGAGACGGGCGCACAGGGCGCCGGCGTCCGCAGCGAGCTGCAGGCGGACTGCTACGCGGGGGTGTGGATGCATTGGGCATCGAATACTCCCGATCCCGCGACGGGGACGCCCTATCTGAAGACACCCACCGCCGATCAGGTGCTGGGCGCGCTCCAAACCGCCGAAGCCATCGGTGACGATCGTTTGCAGACCAAGTACCAGGGCACCTCCAATCCGGAGAGCTGGACGCACGGTAGCGCCGAGCAGCGTGCGACGTGGCTACAGCGTGGCCTCGACACGGGCGATATCTCGACCTGCGACACCTGGAACGCGTCTCGGGTGTGAGTAATTCTGTAACTCGGTACAATTGAGTGCGCCGATTCGCAGGAGGAAGACATGACACGCAGCATCGTCGAGCAGGCTCGCGACATGTACGACGCGGTCCCCTACGAGGTGCCCGTTCCAGAGAAGTCCCTCTACAGCCTGTTGGATGATGCTGCGCGCCTCTACCCTGATCGTGTCGCCCTTGATTACTTCGGCGCCACCACCACGTACTCACAGGTTCGTGATCAGGTGCTGAAGGCCGCACATGTCCTGCACGAGGCCGGGGTGCGCTCAGGGGACACGGTCGCCATCGCACTTCCTAACTGCCCGCAGGCCTTTGTCGCTTTCTATGCCTGCATGCGTATCGGAGCTGTTGCCGCGCAGCACAATCCGCTAGCGCCGGCTGCGGAGGTGGCGGGGCAGCTGAAGCGCCACGGCGCCGCGGTCGCGATCGTCTGGGAAAAGTGCGTTGACGCGTATCCTCTCGACGTCCTCGACACCGTGTTCACGGTGGACATTTCGCATGGGATGCCCCCCTCGCAGCGCTTCCTGCTCACACTCCCCGTCGCTCGTGCACGCGAAACGCGCAACCAGCTACGTGGGCCCGTGCCCTCCGGAACACGATCATGGGACCGCGCCGTTGCTTCGTCGACTCCGATTGCGCCGTCCCATCCGCTGCCGTCGGTGAGCGAGCGCGCCGTCATCCTGCATACATCGGGTACCAACGGCGTTCCCAAGTCCGCTCCTCTCACGCACCGCAACATCGGCGTCAACGTCAATCAGTGCTTGTTCTGGGTGTGGAAGCTACACGAGGGCGCGGAGACGTTCTTCTCTCTGCTCCCCTACTTCCATGCGTTTGGACTGACCTTCTTCCTGTGCGCTGCGGTCCGTAAGGCGGCGACGCAGGTGCTGCTGCCAAAGTTTGATGCGCAGATGGCTCTCGACGCGCATAAACGCCGTCCGGTGTCTTTCTTCGTGGGCGTTCCACCGATGTTTGAGCGCATCCTGCGCCAGGCGCGCAAGACGCACACGGATATCACGTCCATTCGCTACTCGGTGGCGGGCGCGATGCCTCTGTCGACTGCGCTTGCTCAGCAGTGGGAAGAAGCCACCGGCGGCATGATTGTCGAAGGCTATGGCCTGTCCGAAACCGCTCCGGTGCTTACGGGCGCTCCCCTGTCCAACAAGCGCCGCCACGGCGTGCTCGGGGTGCCGTTCCCGTCGACGCAGCTGCGCCTCGTCTCCCTCGAGGACGACACCCTTGACGTCGAGGACGGGCAGGCTGGCGAGATCATCGTGCGCGGGCCCCAGGTATTCGAAGGCTACCTCGATGCTCCGGACGAGAGTGCGCGCGTCTTCACCTCCGAGGGCTGGTTCAAGACCGGCGACATTGGAGTCAACAACGACGGCTTCATCACGATGGCGGACCGCAAGAAGGAGCTTATTCTGTCCGGCGGTTTCAACGTGTACCCATCCCAGGTGGAGGCGGCAATTCGTTCCCATCCGGCCGTCTCCGACGTCGCCGTTGTCGGCGTGCCCGTGTCCGATGCGACCGAAGAGGTAGCCGCGGCGATCATCATGGAAGAAGGCAGCGCGCCGCTCACGCTCGATGAGGTGCGCGCCTGGGCCGAAAAGACGATCGCCCACTACGCACTCCCCCGGCAGCTGCTCATCCTCGCCGAGCTTCCCCGCAACCAGATGGGCAAGATCCTGCGCCGTAAGGTCGCTCAGCTCGTGCGTGAGACGCTCGAACGCTGACACTTTCGCGGCGGGCCGCCTTCGAACGCTTCGTGTCTAGGCGGGCCACCAAATACGCACGAGGGGCAGGAGCGCCCGTGTTTCTTCATCCACACGGTCGTACACGTCGGTGTACAGGCGCACAAAGTCGTCGAGGTCAATCAGTCGTACCGGAATATTCGAGCGATCAGCCTCCAGGCGCGCATCGCGACTGAAGCCTCCCGTCGAGACGTAGAGACCTCGGTCTCCGGGGCGCAGACCGCCGATGAACGAACGGATTTCTGGCGTTCCCATCGCATTCTTGCGGTGTTTAACCTCGGCGACAATATGCGGCGATTCGAGGCCAAGTACATCCGGCGTTGCAATCACGTCACGACCGCCATCCGCTCCTCGTGCCGTGATGCGCGAGTAATATCCCATCGCGCGCAGCAGACCAGCGGTGAGCGCTTCCATCTGATCCCACTCGAGGTCAAGGACGCGGTCTTTAATACGTTCGATGCCGTCTTCCGCTGAAGCAGCCCGAGCATCATCATCGAGGCCAACAGGCGACGTCTCGTCCACACGTGAGGTTTCGACCACCTGGACGTCACCGCCAGAGCGCTGGACCTGTGCCGCTCCTCCCCATCCCTGAACACCTGCGGCACGGGCGAGCTCGGTCGCCACATCCTCGGAGATTCGGAAGATTGTGGTGCCGGCACCGAGGCGTGCGCGGGCATCAGTGGGCAACGCATCACGGCTCGCTGCCCCGTACCACTGGACGGGACGCACGTAAGATACTTCGTCGTCGGTGGACTCATACCAGTCCCCGGTCACGCGGCCAATCAGGTACTCGCGAGTCGCGGGATCATAGGTGACGACGCGGGTGCCCTCCGTCATATCCGCCAGGAAATGGTGCACCTGGGACGCCGCAGAACTCACCGATGCGGCCGACTCTGTGGGATGTGCGAGCGCGTATGCGTCGCGGAGCTGTTCGTAGCTCATACCGCGAACATCCCGGCCGCCAAAAGTCCAGCGGATCGCGACGATACCCGTGTCTCTCCACAGCTGTGCGTATATTCCGCCGTGGCCAGACCGGACCATCCACACGCTCATGGCTACACCTCACCTTCTCTTGCTCTGATGTCGCCACGGTCACGTTACCGCGAATGTGTGGACGCCGCAGACGATAGGCGCTCTGGTAGGGCAGTCCCTGCATAGATGCGTGTCCCCGGTGCCGAGGGGCACCGGGGACACGCATCATGTCAATTGTCAGACGTTGAAGCCAATCGCGCGCAGCTGCTCACGGCCGTCCGGCGTGATGCGATCCGGACCCCACGGCGGCATCCAGACCCAGTTGATCTGCACCTCGTCGGTGACCCCGGACAGGATCGTCTGCGCCTGACGCTCGATCACATCGGTGAGCGGGCATGCCGCGGATGTCAGCGTCATGTCGAGGCGCACCTGATTCTCTGAGCCAATAACGACGCCGTAGACGAGACCGAGATCGACGATGTTGATGCCGAGCTCGGGGTCGATGACGTCCTTGAGGGCTTCCAGCACATTTTCTGCGGCAAGCGTTCCCTGCTCGATGACGTCGGTGCCGTCGATCTGGCGAGTGGGCACCTCGGTGCTCGGAGTTTCCGGCTGGGCGGGCACGCCGAAGCGCTGCTCGACCGGCTCAGACTGAGCCATCGGGTTACTCATTCCTGTTCCTTTACTGATCGGCGGGCTCGCCCGCGGTGGAGATATCGATTCCAGACTTTGCCATTGCGTCGCGCAGCGCGTACCACCCCAGGAGGGCGCACTTGACGCGGTTCGCAAATTGGGAGGTGGATTCCAGAGCGGCCGCGTCGCCCAGGTCGTCGAGGATTTCGTCGTCGACACCGAGGTTGCGCGAGTGCATCATGACTTCCATGTCTCGGTAGAGACGACCAATTTCCTCGGCAGACTTGCCTTCGGTCAGGTCCGTCATCATGGACAAGGACGCACGCGAGATCGAGCAGCCGTCGCCGTCCC
>ERZ1674246.172-NODE-172-length-11663-cov-7.870951_pt1 | contig 11663 bp, 10 predicted proteins | sample MGYA00581200_ERZ1674246 | MGnify/ENA primary metagenome ERZ1674246 (study PRJEB41354, sample SAMEA4873323) | human saliva metagenome | biome: human-associated habitat [ENVO:00009003]; feature: mouth environment [ENVO:08000002]; material: saliva material... | reverse complement strand
TGGGCGGCGGCCCGCCCGCTCGCCGTCCGCGCCGCGAGCTTCGCTCGGCGCGTCGCCTCGAAGCCCGGCCAGGCCCCGCCACCGCCCACGGGCACCGCAGCCAGGCCCTCCGGCGCCCTCCACACCTGTGGGGCCGGGTCGCTGTTCGGCAGCTCTGCGCGTCGGCTTGAAGCCCGGCCAGGCCCCTCACTTCCCTCATTCCTGAGCCACACCCAATTTCGCACGTAATTCCCCTACGACTGCTTCAAGTTTTGAACTTAGATCGTTGGAATCGCAACGTTTTCAGACTTCATTAAAACTTCTCCCAATCGAATTACGTGCGACTTTTCGGGGGCAGACTCCGAACACCACCACGGACACCGCAGCCTGGCCCACCCCACCTCCGAGCCCTCGCACGCCAAGCCCCTACTGGGACCCCGCCCCTCGCACCCGGCCCTGACTTCCCACATTCCTGAACCCACACGCAATTTCGCATGCAATTCTCCCGACACTATTTCAAACATTGAATTTAGATCGTTGGAATTGCAACGTTTTCGGACTATGTTGAAACTTCTCCCAATCGAATTGCATGCGACTTTTCTGGAGCGTAGGCACTGACACACGGCATGGGGGCCTCGGCCTCGTCGACACACTCCACGGCCACCACCGCCACTTCCAGCGAGCTTCCATGAAAGAAATATCGCCCCAGCAGGGCACTCCACCGCTTGGCTCACGTCTTCAGTGAAAGAAATATCGCCCCTGCTCGCTCAAAATGGGCAAAATACTGCATTTTTCGGCGTGCCGGGGCTAAGAATATTTCACGGCACCCCACGACACCTCACGCAGGGGCGGTTTTTCTTTCATCCCAGTCCTATCCCGCCCCCAGGCGAGGCAAAACTCGCCTTGCTCGGCTCCATCAGCGTCCAGGCGGTACAAAATTCGCCCAGCACGCTCAAAACACCCCAAAATCGGTCTTTTTTCGCCTGCAGGGCGAATTTTTTCTCGGTCTCACCCAGAATCCACACCTGCTGGGCGAGTTTTTTCGCGCTGATGGGTGCCACAGCCACCTCGCAGCACCCGCCAACCGCCTCGCCTGAAACCGATGACACCAATGCGGGTGGATCACTGCCACGAAATGAAACCACTGACACCTTTGCTCGCACAAAACAGCCAAATTCAGGCAATTTTCCGTCCGCAAAGGTGTCACGGGTTTCATGCACCCCTCGCCAAGCACCCGCAAAGGCGTCGCCGGTTTCATCAGACGCCGAATCAGGGCTGCTGATTCGCAGCAAGGCACTCAGACGCTCATGCTTGCTGCCTCCATCACACTCCTGGTAGCGTCGGGGCAGTTCAACAGTAAGGAGATGCCATGACATCAAAGAAGCGCATCCTCGTGACGCTCATCGTCGCGGTCCTGGTCGGCATCGTCATCTTTCCGATGCTGCCCCTCGAATATCGCGAGGCCATCGCCTCTTTCTTCGCGCACCCGCTGTACTACCTGGGCTTGGGTGACTGGTAGGACGAGGCCCGCGCCAGATCCGACAAAGGGGGTTCCAACCGGGAACCCCACCCCCCTCACTCAGAGAACGCCGTCGCCACAATCAACGTGTCAGTGGCATTCGGTCTGTTCGAGGACGGCTTCCGCCAGCACCTCGTCGATAATCGCGACGCTAGCGAGCTTCGATTTCAGCGCGACATAGAGAGGCACTGCCTTCACGACTCCAGCCGCGACTGCGATGGACATCTTTGCTTTGCGCACGGAATCAAGAGAAATCGCGATCGTCCGCTCTTCAAGTTCGTGCGACACGGGGTTTCCTTCGCAGTCCAGGAAGCGCGAGAAGATGTCGGTGACAGCGCCCATTTCCTGGAGGCGACTGAGGCCTCGTTCGGTGAGGAAGCCTGAACGCACGAGAACCGAACCGACCTCGAGGACACCGGGCGAGAAAATCAACATGTCCGAGGAGGGCGCCGCCGACAGCGTGTCGGCAACGGAACGCTCACGACGAAGGCGCCGTCCGAGGTCCACATCGGACACGATCGCGGGTGCGGGAAGCATGTGGCCGACGCCGCGTCCACGCCGCGCCATCAGGCCAATTGAGTCGGCCACGACGTCGTCATTCGAACGAGTGAGGCCGCCGTAGGTCTGATAGACCTCCAGCCCGTAGGTCCACGACTCTGGCATTGCCCGGGCGACTGCGGTGAGAGTCCTTCCCCACGCGATACCCACAGACCGGGGAATGGGGCGCATCTCGGTCACATAATCAGCCGCCATCGAGGCGACGAGGTTCAGCGCCCCTTCGGCGCTCGATTGGCGCTTGACGACGATAGCGTCGGTCAAGCCAAACGTTTTAATAAGGGCCTTTTCCAGCTTGGGGATACGAGCACGCGGGTGATTCACGGAAATCGTCACGATGCCGGACTCGCGCGCTTCTTCAAGCAGACGCCCGACGGTCCAACGGGTGCAGTTCAGTCGATCCGCAATGGCACCCTGCGTCAAGTTGTCGTAGTAGTACAGCTGCGCAGCACGCAACATCTGCGCCTCACGATCAACGTTCACGTCAGCCTCCATCGGTCAACGAACTTGCGGGCTTCAGAGCCTAACAAAAGCGACTGAAACAAGCGCTAGTCGTCCAAAAATAAAACGATTTATCAACAAATAACTGGATGAATTGGTATACGCACGAAGCGGTGATGTGGAGGGGCGGGCTCACGACGCAGGAGTGAGCCCGCCCCTCCCGTCTGTCACATCTGCTCGACACGCAGTTCATGCAGGTCATGCATGAACTTGGGGTCACGTCCAAGCGTGTTGTACAGGTGTGCGTACATGGCGAACATGCGGTCGTAGATCGCGCTCGCCTCCTCGTTGGGCGTGTACACCTCGTCGGAAATACCCGCCATCGATGCGCAGGCTTCCTCGACGTCGCTGTAGATTCCGGCCGCGAGCGCCGCGAAGATCGCACTGCCGTGGGCACCGGCCTGCAGCGTGCGGGCGGTCCTTAGCGGGCGCTTGGTGACGTCGGCGTACATCTGCATCAGGAAGGGGTTCTTGAGCAGACCGCCGGCGATACGGATCTCGTTGACGGGCACGCCATGCTCTTCGAAATTCTCGATGATCATGCGTGCACCGAATGCTGTCGATTCGAGGAGGGCACGGTAGATTTCCTCCGGGGTCGTCGTCAGTCGCAGGCCGACGATCAGACCCGACAGGTCAGCATCCACCAGGGTGGATCGGTTTCCGTTCCACCAGTCCAGCGCGATCAGGCCGTTTTGCCCGACCTTGAGGGAGCTCGCCTTGGTTGACAGGAGTTCGTGCACGGAGACGCCAGCAGCATTGGCTTCCTCAACGCATTCCCGAGGCACTTGAGTGTCGACGTACCATGCGAAGATGTCGCCGACGGCGCTTTGCCCCGCCTCGTATGCCCATGCGCCGGGGGACACGCCTCCGTCGACCACGCCGAAGACACCCGGGACGTCTTCGAGCGTCGCAGAGGGGAGAATCCAGCAGGACGAGGTGCCGAGGATTCCGGTTAGCTGACCGGGCTGGGTCGCCCCCACCGACACGCACTGCACGTGCGCATCGATGTTGCCCGAGGCGACCGCAATGCCCTCAGGAAGGCCGAATTCCTTGGCGTAGAACTCGGTGAGACCGCCGACGGATGCGCCCAGGGGAACGATCGGATGGTTCATCTTCTCGTCGAAGACGTTGCCGAATCCGGGTGCGACCGCCTCGAGGTACTCGCGCGACGGGTATGCGCCGTCCTGGTACATGCGCTTGTATCCCGAGTCGCCCGCAGCGTAGGCGAGGTTTCCCGTGAGCTTCCATGTCAGCCAATCGACGATGTCGAGGATCTCGGCAGTCTCCGCATACAGGCCCGGGGCGCGCTCGAAGAGCTCGAGGGCCTTCGGCAGCAGCATCTCGGGAGAGAGCACGCCGCCATAGCGGGACAGCCAGGTCTCGCCACGCTCCCGCGCGACGTCGACGATGCATCGGGCCTGCGCGGTCGCTCCGTGGTGCTTCCACAGCTTGAGGTATGCCTGCGGTTCGCCCACGAATTCCTCGCGTTCGCACATGGGCACCCCGGCCTCGTCGGTGAGGACGACCGTTGCACTCGTGCAGTCCAGGCCGATGCCCACCACGGCGGAGGGGTCGACGCCCGAGTCCGCGAGCGCCCCTCGTACCGCTTCGGTCATCGAGACGAGGTAGTCGCCGGGTACCTGCAGCGCAAAGTCGGCGGGGAGGGGTTCTCCCGTTGTGACGAGCGTGCGGTCCATGACGGGGGTCGCGTACTCGCTGACCTTCTCGCCGAGTGTGCTTCCATCTGCCGTGTTGATGACGGCGGCGCGCACCGATAGGGTGCCAAAGTCGAGTCCGAGAACGTAACGATCAGACATTGGAGATCTCCTTGTCAGCGTGCAAGTGCTTGCCCCAGTAGCCGTCGGGCGCAAACAGCTTGTCGACAACGTCGTCGAGCTTTCCAATATCGGTCAGGACGTCGAGGATGGTGTACCTCGAGCGGATCATCTGGGCCTTGAAGTGGGTCTCCCGGAATCGATCCATGTCGACGCCGATCTGCTCGGGGTGCGAGGGGCCACCGACTGCGTCGAGGCGTTCGGCGGCTTCCTCCGGGCTCATGAGCTGGCTTTCGACACGCGCTCGCACGGAGGGCCAGACGCGCTGGATGTCGCGGATGCGCTGGCGAAGCTCATCGCCCTGGAGGTTCTTAAAGACGGCGTGCCCCACGGCCTCGTCCGCGATGGTCGGGATGAGAAGGGAGCGAACGCGTTCTTCGATCTGTTCGTCCGTCTTCGCGGCGGCGACAATCGCCTCCACGTCGAGGGCGTCCATATCGATCTGCAGAGCCTCTTCCCAGATGGCGAGGGAGGCGACGGTTCCGACGCCGACCTTCATGCCGTGCGAGAGCGGGGGTTCCCAGTCGAGGCCGTGGCCCTCCATCTCCCAGGTGTGGGAGAACTGGTGGCCCGCACCGGAGGCGGGGCGCGAGGACTGTGCGGCCTGCATCGCGAGGCCACTCATGATGTTGCCTTCGGCGAGACCGGTGACGGCCTCTTCATCTCCGTTGCCGATGGCAGCGGGATTATCGAGGGAGGCGCGCAGCGGACCCTGGACGAGGGACCACACGTAGGGGTCGATGGGTTCAATACCGAGCTCGTCGGCGACGATCCAGTCGGCACCCGCGGGGATCTTCTCGATGAGGTCGCCGTATCCGGTGAAGAGCAGGCGACGGGGAGCAGCGGCGATCACCTCCGTGTCGGCGACGAGGCCGACGGGAGCCGGGCAGTTACGCGTGATCTTGAAGCCGTCCTTGGAGATGGATGCGCCAAAGGCGGCGTATCCATCGACGGAGGGCGCGGTGCACACGTTCATGTAGGGACGTCCGAGCTCACCGGAGGCGAGCTTCGCGATGTCGTTCAGGGTGCCCGAGGCGATAGAGCACACGACCGCGTTCTCGAGAGGTCGGATGTACTCGCGCAGGATTTCGACGTTCTCGTAGCCGGCGTACAGGGTCGGCGTGCCCGGGAAGACGTAGGGTTCCTGAGCGAAGGGAACTCCCGCGTCCTTCAGTGACTGAACGACACCTTCCCCTGCCGCGGCGAAGGTGTTCTCGTCGGCGACGACGAGCACCTCTTTGCCCGGGAAGAGGCGGGCAAACATCGGGCCCGTCTGGTCGAGAACGCCATGGCCAAAGACGATGTCCTTGGTGTCCGTCGCGCTCTCGAGGGCGGTGCGAATGAGCGAAGTTGACATAGCTTGTGCTTCTTTCGATTCCGACCGACTCAGGCGAGGTGATCGACGAGGTCGTGGCTGAGGTCGGACAGGCGCGGGTAGGTCTCCATGTACTTTTCGAAGTAGAACTGGTAGGCCTCGTGCACGTCCGGGCGAGGTTCGATGCGCTCGGTTTCGTGGACCATGTTGCGGGCTGCGTCCTCGATCGACTGGTACTGGCCGGAGCCAACCGCGGCGAGGATGCACGAGCCGAGGACGACCGCGTCGCCGACTTCAGTGAGCGTGATCGGCACGCCCGTGACGTCAGCGTGCATCTGCATCCAGTCGCGGGACTTCGTGGCACCGCCGCAGGCGACCAGCTCGGTGGTCTCGAAGCCGGCGTCCTTGAAGGCCTTGAGCACGTGGGCGGTGCCGTAGCAGACGGCCTCTTCGATGGCGTGGTAGACCTGCTCCGGGGTGGTGGAGAGGTTGAAGCCCCACATGATGCCGCGTGCCTTGGAGTCGGTGTAGGGGGTGCGGTTGCCCTGGAAGTACTCGTTGATGATGAGGCCACCGGAGCCGGGGGGCATGTCGGAGACGCGCTCGTCGAGGATCTTGTAGGGGTTCATTCCGAGGCGCTCCGCGGCGGAGGTCAGGTCGCGGCAGAAGTTGTCCTTGAACCACTTGAGGACGGAACCCGAGGAGACGAGGCCACCTTCACAGGTGTACTGGCCAGGCATGACGCCGTCGGTGTAGCCGCCGAAGAAGCCTTCGCCATGGAGCGGGGTTGCGCTCTGGCCGGTGATGACGTGCGAGGAGCCGGTGATGATGGCGGTCTTACCGGGCGATACGACGCCGAGGCCGATCTGGCCGGCCCATGCGTCGGGGCAGCCCTGGGCGACCGGGGTGCCCGGGAGGAGGCCGAGTTCCTGCGCGACCGAGGGGAGCAGGCCGCCGACGGGGGTGCCGAGGTCGAAGATCTTCTCCGGGATCTTCTCGAAGACGTCACCACAGCCGATGTGCTCGTAGAATTCGACGGGCCATCCGCCTTCGTCGCGGTTGTAGTACATGCGCAGAGCGGCGGAGTTGATGTTGAGGGTCCACTCGCCGGTGAGCTTGTAGGTCAGCCAGTCCGGCGCGTCCACAAGGCGGTAGGCGTTCTTGTAGATGTCGGGCTGGTTGGCGCGCAGCCAGGCTGCCTTGAAGGGGTACCACTCAGCGGTCGCGGGCATGGTGCCGCCGCCGTTGTAGTGGCGTGCCCAGTGGTCAATCGTTTCGGCGCGTGCGCTCTGTTCGGTGGCGCGCACGTCCATCCACATGATCGCGTTGCACAGCTCGCGGCCGTTTTCGTCCATCGGGACGACGGTCATTGTCGTCGCGTCGTAGGAGATGCCGGCGATGTGACGGGCGGGGATGCCGGTGTCTCCCATGACGCGCCGCACCGATGCGACGAGGGAGTTCCACCAGTCTTCCGGGCTCTGCTCAGCCCATCCGGGGTGAGGGTGATAGGTCTTGTAGGGCGTTGCGGCGAAGGCGATCGGGGTGCCTCGCAGGTCGAAAATCGCAGCCCTACACGACTCTGTACCAAAGTCGATTCCCATGAGGAAGGGGCCTTCGAATCCGGGTGCAACCATGATGTTCTCTCTTTCTTGTCTTCCACGCCTTAGTGGACATGCTGAAAATCTGTGGAGCGAGGCCGTAGCGGGGTGAGGGCTACGGCCTCGCCAGTGGGCTCTTATTCGAGAGCCCAGCCGCGCTCTTCCCACACCTGAGGCGGCAGTAGGTGGTCGATGCGATCAACGACGTAGGTGGGACGGCTCTCCTCGGGGCGGGCCATGGCCTCGTCCAGCGTGGATTCACCGGTCAGGGGCATCGCCGAGGCCATGCCAGCGTTCACGGCGAGTTGGATGTCCGTCATCAGACGGTCACCCACCATGAGGCAGTCCTTGAGTTCCAGATCGAGGCCCGCGAGGGCGACGCGCGCCATTTCGGCGTTCGGCTTGCCCAGGACGATCTCGGCCTTCGTGTTCGTGCAGGCTTCGATTGCTGCAACGACGGCCGCGCAGTCGGGCTGTCCTTTTCCTCCCGGGAAGGGGCAGAAACGATCCGGGTTCGTGCCAACGAGGGTTGCGCGACGGTGGAACCAGATGGCGTCGAATGCGATCTGCAGTTTCCTGTAATCGAAGGTTCGATCGTAGGAAGCAACGACGACGTCGATCTTCTCCGGGTCGTCACTCATGGGGATTCCCGCACGTTCGAAGGCCGCGATGAGCGGCTCTTCCGCGATCGGGAACACGACCTGGCCGGGCTTGTGCTCGAGGAGCCAGCTCGTCGTGGTGGCGACTGTTCCAACGATGTCCTCGACGGGTGTCGGCAGCCCCAGAGCGGTGAGTTTGTCCGCGTACTGGTGCAGGTCTTTCGTCGGGTTGTTGGTGAGGAAGCGGACCGGAATGTTGCGCTCACGCAGCTCCTCGATGAGCCTGCGCGCGCCCGGCAGGAGATGGTCACCGAGGTAGATGGTGCCATCCATGTCGAAGACGTAGGCGTCGTAGAGGCGCGTTGCCCAGCGTGTCGGTTCGGCAGTCATAGGATTCTCCGTTGCTTGTCTCGTTGACTCGCTCAGGCGAACAGGCCGGCGCAGACGACGACCAGGGTGTTCATGAACCAGATGATGCCGGCCGGGGGATCAACGTGAGTGTCGCCGTGTGCGTAGACAACTCGTGCGACCAGCTCGCCACCAAAGCCGGCGATGATGCCGAAAACGGTGCCGATCAGGACTGCCAGGAGGCCCGATCCGGTGATGGGGAAGAAGAGGACGGCGGCGAGGCCGGCCGTGATCGTCATGTGGTGGGTGACGGGCCAACGCTTGCCCGCGGCCACGAAGAAGATGCACAGCGCGGAGATCGCGAAGGGCACGACCTGGGCATTGTTGATGACATCCTGGGGATCTGCCGAGACCGGGGCGATGTGCCCGACGATGATCGTCGCGATGCCGGCGGCCATGAGGGAGGCGAAGCCGGAGATCGTCAGCAGCTGGAGGGGCTTCTCCTGCCAGTCGAGCCAACGGGTGGAGCCCTCAGGACGGGTAGGCAGGTGGAAGACAGGGGTCTTGCCGAACATGAGGCGTGCGACGATGCCGGAGGTGACGACCGTGAGGGCCACCGAGTCGGTGTGGGTACCGAACCAGGGGATCAACACGATCAGCTTGTGCAGCACGTAGCCGCCAGCACCGTAGAGTGCACCGACGAGGAGGACGTCGGGGCGGTTGAGACCCGCCAGAGGAGAGTTAATGTCCCTCGCTCCGTCCGGTAGCAGGCCCTTCTTGGCCGCATATGTGGAGGCGCCAACACCGCCCGCGAATGCGACATGGGGGCCAAACACGGGTCCGAAAGAAATGTAGTCGAGGAACATCGTGTTGCCCGTCGCCGCAGTCACGGAGAAGCCGACGAGAATCGACACGCCCGTAAATGCGAACGCAAAGTTGGGGCCAATCATGGCCGCGAATGCTCCGCCTGCGAAGGCAAGTAGGAGCCAAAACAAGTCCATATTGGCGAAAGTGAAAACTGCATCTGGTGTCATGGTCTTCGTCCTTGAAGAGAGTGGGGTGGAAAGTGGCACCGGGGATTGCGCATGCTCACTGACACAATCCCCGGTTGCTTGGGGGCCTCATCTACGAGGCAGTGTGTTGAGGATCTGTCGTTCCTCGGGGAGTCAGCAGGCGTCGAGTGCCTCTGGTAGTTCGTGCTTGGGATCCTGGTCGTAGGCCTCGAGCGCTGCGACCTTGGGCGCGGAGTGGCTGGAGGGATCGAACACGTATCCCAGCCATTCCTTCGCCAGGCGCCTGGCGAGTTCGATGCCAATGACTCGCTGGCCGAAGGTCAGCACCTGGGCATCGTTCGACAGGATCAGACGCTCGACGGAGAAGGAATCGTGCGCGACGGAGGCGCGGATTCCGGGCACCTTGTTGGCTGCCATGGCGACACCCATGCCGGTACCGCACACGAACAGGCCACGGTCGGCTTTGCCCTCTGCGATGAGGCGAGCGCCGGCGACGGCGACGTGCGGGTAGTCGATATCCTGACCAGCACTCAAGCCAACATCAATGACCTTGTCGACCCTGGGGTCGGCTTCAAGATCACGTTTGAGGATCTCCTTGTATTCAACGCCAGCGCTGTCCGCGGCGACAACGATTGTAAAACCCACGGTGGTATCCCATCTTCGATCGTTCAGAAGCTGCGCTGCTCCTGGTCGCCGAAAGGCGATGGATCCATTGTGGCGAGCGTCGCACACCCACTTACATCCGTGCACGTTCGCGTATTTCCCCCCTTTTGCTGCATTTTTTGTTTGTCTAAACATGCGCACTTTTGTGCGCAGGGACACAAATCTACCCAAAACACCCCAACCATGTGGTAGGGGCCTTTCGTTGCGTATCACACACCCGCTCCCCTACTTGCCCACAACCTGCGGCAACGGCTGTTAGACGACAAAAATCTGGGCCCGGATCAAAGATCCGGACCCAAATTTTTTGAGACGGGCTAGCGGATGCCCACTACACCACTTCAGTACGCCAACCCCTTGGGCTGCTCGGCAAGAACCGCGAACCCCGGGTCGACGACCTCGAAGCCGTTGGCTTTGTAGGCCTCGTAGTCGAAGCTTTCGCATTCGTCGTACCCGATGCGGTGGTACTCGTAGAAGCCATCCCAGTCCTCGTACCCGGACCCGAGCGACGACTCGAGGAACGCGTCGGCCATGGCCATCGCGGTGCGCGGGGCGACGTAGAAGGCGCCCATGGCGAGCAGGTTCGCGTTGTTGGCGGCGGCGCAGCGGCGCGCGGCGGGCACGGATTCGCACACGGCGGCGTGCACGTGGGGGCACTTGGAGGCGGCGATGTGGATGCCCATGCCGGTGCCGCAGAAGGCCAGCGCCCGTTCGAACTTGCCTTCGGCGATCTGCGCGCCGAGCATGAAGCCAACGCGGTGGTACATGGGCGCATTCTCGGCGTCGGGCGTCAGGTCGGTGACGGTCCAGCCGCGCTCCTCGAGGTGTGCTTTGACGGCTTCCTTGAGGGGGTGCCCGGCGAAGTCGGCGCCGACGACGACGTGCTTGTCTTTAGCTGTCAGCATGCGCGTGTCCTTTCCTGAGTCTGCGCAGTTTGGAGAAGGAGAAGAGGCCCTCGTTCATGCAGATGACGAGCAGCAGTACGCCACCCCAGATGAGAGGCCTGTAGAAGTTGGAGATGTTGGGGAACATGTTCAGGCCGGAGGAGAGGACCTGGAGCGTGAGGATGGACAGGAGGACGCCGCTTAGGCGCCCGGATCCGCCGTTGGGGTTGACGCCGCCGAGGACGACGATGAGGACGGTGAGCAGCGTGTAGGAGGCGCCGTAGTCGGCTTTCGCGGAGTTGTAGTTCGCGAGCATGACGATGCCGGCCATGGCGGCCATGACGCCGGAGAGCACGTAGGTGCGGATCAGCAGGCTCGTGACTTTCAGGCCCGAGAAGCGCGCCGCGGTGTCGTTCGTGCCGAGCATGAGGATCGTGGTCCCAAAGCCCGTAAAGGCGACAATGGCGCCGGCGACGGCCGCGCACACGAGGAACACGACGAGGGGGATGGGCACGAGGCCGGCCACCTTCCCGGTGAACACGGCTCCGAACGCTGCGGGGACGCCGGAGACGGGTTTGCCTTGGGTGAGGATGAGGGCGACGCCGCCGAAGAGCTCGAGGGTGCCGAGGGTGGCGAGGATGGGTGGGATCTTGAGGACCGCGACGAGCGTGCCGTTAATGAGTCCGCACACGACCCCAACCACCAGGGCGACGCCCAGGGCGATGAGGGTGGCCATGGCCATCGCCGAGGGGGTGACGGCCGGGCCGAGCATGGAGCGCAGCGTGAGGGCCGCGCAGATCGAGGTGACGTTGGCGATGGCGACGACGGACAGGTCGATGCCGGCGGTGAACATGGTG
>ERZ1674246.169-NODE-169-length-11835-cov-8.531919_pt1 | contig 11835 bp, 9 predicted proteins | sample MGYA00581200_ERZ1674246 | MGnify/ENA primary metagenome ERZ1674246 (study PRJEB41354, sample SAMEA4873323) | human saliva metagenome | biome: human-associated habitat [ENVO:00009003]; feature: mouth environment [ENVO:08000002]; material: saliva material... | reverse complement strand
ACCCTAGTCTATCCATACGGTTAACTTGTTTGCTAACCAAAGGGTTAAGTACAAGGGAAATTGGGCTGTGATTTCATGCACCGGTGATCTTGTCCGGCTCGACCTGTCAGACTGGGTGACCATGTGGTAGTCGTCTGACACCTTGGAAGAATGCGCAGGTCATCGTGGGACGATAGACTTGTACATGCGTCGTGACTGGCGAATTAGGTGGGGAACCACCGGGGAGCGGCGCGCCTGCATCGAGAGCCGCCCGCCTGGGCTTGAAGTTGCCGACATCACATTCGACTGATCAACAGGAGAACCATATGGACTCCCTCAACGACATGACACTGGCGCAGCTGGATCCCGAAATCCAGGCAGTGCTGGACGCCGAACTGGGACGTCAGCGAGACACCCTCGAGATGATCGCATCTGAGAATTTCGTTCCGCGTGCAGTCCTTCAGGCCCAGGGCTCCGTCCTGACGAACAAGTACGCAGAGGGCTACCCGGGTCGTCGCTACTACGGCGGCTGCGAGTTTGTCGATGTTGCTGAATCGCTCGCCATTGAGCGCGCCAAGCAGGTCTTCGGTGGCGACTACGTCAACGTTCAGCCCCACGCAGGTGCGCAGGCTAATGCTGCCGCGCTCATGGCGATGGCGAACGTCGGTGACCCGATCCTGGGCCTGTCCCTGGCTCACGGCGGCCACCTGACTCATGGCATGCGTCTGAACTTCTCGGGCAAGCACTACAGGGCGGTCGCCTATGAGGTCGACCGCGAGACCATGCGCATTGAACCCGAGAAGGTTCGCGAGGCGGCCCTCGCCGAGCGCCCGCGGGTGATCATCGCCGGCTGGTCGGCCTACCCGCGTCACCTCGATTTCCAGGCCTTCCGCGACATCGCGGACGAGGTCGGTGCCGCCCTCTGGGTGGATATGGCTCACTTCGCTGGCCTCGTGGCCGCAGGCCTGCATCCGAACCCCGTCCCCTTCGCCGACGTCGTCACGACGACGGTTCACAAGACCCTGGGTGGGCCTCGTTCCGGCATGATCTTGTCCTCGCGCGGCGAGCAGTGGGGCAAGAAGCTCAACACCGCCGTGTTCCCCGGCCAGCAGGGCGGCCCCCTCATGCACGTGATCGCCGCGAAGGCCATTGCCATGAAGGTCGCGCAGACCGAGGAGTTCAAGGATCGCCAGCGTCGTACCCTCGAGGGCGCGCAGATTCTTGCAGAACGCCTGGGCGCTGACGACGCAAAGAACGCGGGCATCAAGCTGGTCACCGGAGGTACCGACGTGCACCTGGTCCTCGTTGACCTCGTCGAGTCCGAACTTAACGGCCAGCAGGCCGAAGACCTGCTGCACGAAGTCGGCATCACCGTCAACCGCAACGCGGTGCCCTTTGACCCGCGTCCGCCGGCCGTCACCTCGGGCCTGCGCATCGGTACCCCCGCCCTCGCGACGCGCGGTTTCGATACCGAGGACTTCGCGGAGGTCGCAGACATCATCGGTACGACGTTGGCGCAGGGCGCGTCTGGCAGCAATGTTGAGGTGGATGCCCTGCGTGCCCGCGTCAAGAAGCTTACGGACAAGCACCCCCTGTACGCGGGACTCGAGCAGTGAGGGCTCCCTGGGAGGGATCCGCGCGGGTTCTTGATGGCACGGCGACCGCCGCAGCTATCAAGGCTGAGCTCAAGGAACGCGTGGATCGCCTGCGCGAGGTCGGGGTCGTCCCGGGCCTCGGCACGATTCTTGTGGGCGAGGACCCCGGGTCCGTTGCCTACGTCGCCGGCAAGCACCGCGACTGTGCCCAGATCGGCGCGGAGTCGATCCGCGTGGATCTGCCCGCGGACGCGACGCAGGAGCAGGTGGAGGCTGCCATCGATCAGCTCAACGCTGATTCGGCTTGCACGGGATACATCGTGCAGCTGCCGCTTCCTCGTGGCATCGACACCAACGCGGTCCTGGAACGCATCGATCCGGCCAAGGACGCGGATGGGCTGCACCCGATGAACCTTGGTCGCCTGGTCCTGCGCGGTTCGGGTCCGATCGACTCGCCGCTGCCCTGTACGCCGCGCGCGGTCATCGAGCTCGTGGAGCGCTACGGGATCGACCTGGCTGGTAAGAACGTGTGCGTGGTTGGGCGCGGTGTGACCGTGGGTCGTTCGATCGGTCTGCTGCTCATGCGCAAGGAGGTGAACGCGACGGTCGATGTGTGTCACACGGGCACGATTGACCTGGCTGATCACGTGCGCCGCGCGGACGTGATCGTTGCTGCGGCGGGTTCTGCTGGAATCATTACTCCCGAGATGGTGGCCCCCGGTGCGGTTGTCCTGGATGTCGGCGTGAGCCGCGTGATGGACGCTGACGGTAAGGCTCGCCTCAAGGGTGACGTCGCGGACGGCGTCGATCAGGTCGCCAGCTGGCTCAGCCCGAACCCGGGTGGAGTCGGGCCGATGACGCGTGCCCTGCTCGTCACGAACGTCGTCGAGGCAGCGGAACGCCAGGCGGGCCTCGGCCCCCAGTAAGCGGACCCTGCCGGTGACAATCGGTAGACACCTGATAACACGCGGGAGGCGCGGCGAGGAATCCAACTCCTCGCCGCGTCTCCTCGTTCCTCTAAACTGAAGAAAACTCGCGTAAGGAGAAAACGATGACCCTGACGGTGACCACCGTGAACCTCAACGGCATTCGCGCCGCCCACAAGCGCGGCTTCCTCGACTGGCTGGGGGCGTCTGACACGGATGTGCTGCTCATGCAGGAGGTGCGAGCGCCCGAGGAGATCTCCCGCGAGATCATGGGCGAGGCCTGGGACAGCGTGTGGGTTCCCTGCCGCATCAAGGGGCGCGCGGGCGTGGGTGTGGCCGTGCGACGCGGGCGCGCACGCCTGGAGGGCGATCCCCGCCTGATCCTCGACGATGCTGAGTCGGACGTGGATTCGGGCCGTTGGCTCGAGGCCGTCGTGCGACCCGAGGGCGGCGAGACCCCGGTTCGTGTCGTCTCCGCTTACTTCCATTCGGGCGAGAAGGATACCCCCAAGCAGGAGGCGAAGATGGCGCACCTGCCGCGCATCGGGGCGCGCATGGCCGAGCTGCTCGCCGAGGAGGCGGATGGAGGCATGTCGTCGCTCGTGTGTGGTGACTTCAACGTTGTGCGCTCGCAGGCCGACATCAAGAACTGGAAGCCGAACCACAACAAGCGTGCCGGTGTCCTCGATGAGGAGATCGCGTTCCTCAACCAGTGGGTGGACGAGGGCTGGCGCGACACTGTGCGCGACCTGGCTGGCGACGTGCAGGGGCCCTACTCGTGGTGGTCGTGGCGCGGTCAGGCCTTCGTCAATAACGCGGGCTGGCGCATCGACTATCAGTACGCGACGCCCGCCCTGGGTGAGCGTGCGCGTTCCTTCGAGATTGGCCGCGCCGACGAGTATGCGGAGCGCTTCTCGGATCACGCGCCCGTCTCGGTGACCTACGACATCTGACGTTTCATCGACGAGGCCGTGGCTGGCCTGGGAGTAGAGGTTTCCTGGGCGGCCGCGGCTTTGCGTGTATGCGCGTGGAGGTCGTGCCTGGCTGTGGTGCCTGTGGGCGGCGGTGGGGCCTGCGGGGCCTGGTTGCGGTGCCTGTGGTCGGCGGCGGGGCCTGGCCGGGCTTCGAGATCGATCACTCCGAGCGAAGCTCGTGTGTGGCGATCTCGCGGGCGGGCCGCCCACAGGCGCAACCGGCCGGATCAAGTGGGCAGGCCTCGCGTCGCCCGGAAGTGTGGTGGCGAAGATGTCGCGCGGGAGCGAGGTGGCGAAGGTGCCGAGCGAAGCTCGTGGCGCGGACGGTGAGCGGGCGGGCAGGCCTCGCGCTGCGTGGAAGTGTGGTGGTGGAGGTGCCGCGCGGAAGCGAGGTAGGCAGGAGTTCAGCGTCCGGAGGCGTCGAAGTCGAAGAGGGCTATTGAGGAATAGATCCCGGATGGGTAGATGCGGTCCAAGCGGAAGCCGGGGACGATCCAGGAGGCTTCGACGGTTGCACCGATGTCGAGGGCCAGGTCGAGGGCGACGTCGTCGACGTCCTGGGCGAGTGTGACGTGTGGGTGGTAGGGGAAGCGTGCTTCGTGGTCGAGGGGGCCGGAGCGGATTTCCTCGGCGATGTCGGTGCAGGCGTTCGCTCCTTCGGTGAGGGTCATGAAGGCGACGTTGGAGATGGGCCGGAAGGAGTCGGTGCCGGATAGGGTGATGCGGAAGGGGGCGTGTCGGGCGGCGATGGCGCGTAGGTGGTCGATGACGTCGGCGCGTGCGTCGCGGGCGACGGGTGTGGGTGGCATGAGGGTGATGTGCGCGGGGATGCGTGATCCGGCGAGGTCTCCGAGGCGTAGGCGCAGGTCTGTCAGGTGTGAGACCCAGGGTTCGGGGATGGCGACGACGACGCCGAGCCAGTCTTGGCCGGGGAGTCGTTGGGGGAGGAACATGTGGCCTGCCTGTGTCGCGGGGTGGGCTTCCCACTGTACCGGTGTAGTGGGGTTGGATAGCGCTTGAAGGTTGTGAGGGCGTTCACGTAGTCTTGTGGTGAGTGAGACCAAGGAGGATCTGATGACCGCTCTCGTGTGGGCCGATGCTGCTACCTCGGAGGAGGGCGCCGAGCAGGCTGCGGCTCTGTTTCGTGAAACGTTTGACTATGAGCCGAGGGGCGTGTGGAGTGCGCCTGGTCGCGTCAACATTATTGGCGAGCATGTGGATTATAACGGGGGGCCGTGTCTGCCGATTGCGTTGCCGCATCGTGCGTTTGTTGCCTTGTCGCCGCGCTCGGATCGGATGGTGCGTCTCGTGTCGACGCAGACGCGTGCGGCGGTTGACGTGTTGGACTTGGACACGTTGGGTCCGAAGGGTACGCCGGGTGAGGTGACGAACCATTGGACGGCGTATCTGGCGGGTGTAGCGTGGGCGCTGGATCGGGCTGGGTATGGGCCGTTGCGCGGCTTTGATGCGGCCTTGTGGTCGTGTGTGCCGCTGGGTGCTGGCCTGTCGTCGAGTGCCGCGTTGGAGTGTGCGACGGCGGTTGCTCTCGATGAGGTGTGCTCGCTGGGTCTGGCGGGCACGGTTGAGGCTCCGAACGATGAGGGGCGCAAGGTGTTGGTTGAGGCTGCTCAGGCGGCGGAGAATCAGATTGCAGGGGCGAATACGGGTGGGCTGGATCAGACGGCATCCCTGCGCTGTCGTGAGGGGCATGCGCTGGCCCTCGACTGCCGCGATATGTCGACGCGCCAGGTTCCTTTCGATTTGGGGGCGGTCGGCCTCGAGCTTCTCGTCATCGACACGCGTGCCAAGCATTCGCTGGCGGATGGCCAGTACGGGTCGCGCCGCGCGGATTGTGAGGAGTCGGCTCGGATCCTGGGTGTGGATCAGTTGGTCGATGTGGAGGATGTGGACGAGGCCTCGGCTGCTTTGGGCGGTGAGCGTTTGGCTGCGCGCACCCGCCATGTTGTGTCTGAGATTGCGCGCACGCGCGCCTTCATCGAGCTTCTCAATGAGGGGCCGCTGGAGGGTGTGCGCGTGGCGGTTGCGGGTGCCCTCATGAATGATTCGCATGACTCGCTGCGCGACGACTATGAGGTGTCGTGCGAGGAGTTGGATGTGGCCGTGGAGGCGGCGCGAGCTGCGGGCGCGTACGGTGCTCGTATGACGGGCGGCGGTTTTGGCGGCAGTGCGATTGCGCTTGTCAGTGCGGACGCTGTGCTCGGCGTGGCCCAGGCTGTTGCGGACGCCTATGAGGCGCGTGGTTGGCAGGCTCCTCACTTCATCCGGGCTCTGCCGGGTGCGCCAGCGGGGCGGCTGAGCTAAAGAATCCTGAGACGATCCGAGGGGCCGGTGCTTCAGCATTTGAAGCACCGGCCCCGGCCTCGTTACACTTGAGGGAGCAACGAAAACGCGGGAAGGACGCAACATGGGGATCGGCAAACGAGCATGGCAGGTGGCGGGCGCGGCGGCTGGCGGCGCGAGTCTTTTCGGCGGCGGCGTGGCGATTGGGCGTCTGCTGCGCCTCGATTCCCAGCGCGGTGACTACCGCCGGTCCTGGGAGAATCACAATCTGGCCACGCTTGAGCGCCTGCGTCAGCTTGACGAGCACCCCGAGGGTGAGCGCCCCTACTTGATCGTCTCCCTCGGCGATTCTTCCGTGCAGGGTATGGGTGCCTCGCGCGTCACCGAGTCCTACCCGGCGCGCCTGGCCTCGGCGATTACGCAGCAGATGGATCGCGAGGTTCTGCTGCTGAACCTGTCCCTGTCGGGTGCCACCATCGAATCCGTGGAACTCACTCAGCTCCCGCAGATGCGAGGCTTGGGCCTGCTGGACGGCCCCTACCGTCCCGACCTGGTGACGCTGACTATCGGTGGTAACGATGTGATGGCCGAGGATATGGCCCCCGGCCAGTTCGAGGAGCGTCTGCGTCGGATCCTGGCCGCGCTGCCGTCCGGTGCCCTCGTCTCCACGATCCCGTCGTTTGGCATCATGCCGCAGGAGAGCCGCGCGCAGGACATGTCCGACCGCATCCGCGCCGCTGTCGAGGACTCCGACGCACACCTGGTCGACCTGCGTTCCCTGACGCAGGAATACTCGCTGCCGACGTACACGTTCGCCTACCACGCGGCGGACTTCTTCCACCCCAATTCGGCCGCCTACGCCAAGTGGGCGCAGCTCTTCGCCGACGCATGGGCCGAGTCCCGACGTGAGCCAGCCCCCGTCGTTGAGGACGCTCCCCAGTGGGACATGCTCTCGGCGCGGGTGGCACAATCGGAGTATGACGACTGACGGACCGTGGCTCGTCGTCGGGTTGGGTAACCCCGGCGCGCAGTATGCCTCCACTCGACACAACGTCGGATATTTGACCCTCGACGTGCTGGCCGCGCGCGGCGGTGCGACCTTGACATCGCACCGCTCGCGTACGCACACTGCCGACGTGCGCCTCGGGATCGGCCCGGGTGGTGTGCCCGGCCCCCGCGTGATTCTCGCGCGCTCGGATTCCTATATGAATACCTCGGGCGGCCCGATCAGCGCGCTCGCCTCCTTCCTGAAGGTTCCCCCGGCTCGTATTCTCGTCATTCACGACGACATGGACCTGCCCGCACACACCCTGCGCCTGAAGGTCGGCGGGGGAGAGGGCGGCCACAACGGCCTGAAGTCCCTCACGCAGCACCTGCATACCCGTGATTACGCGCGCCTGCGCATCGGCGTCGGGCGTCCCCCGGGGCGCATGGATCCCGCTGACTATGTGCTGGCCGCCCTGCCCTCCAAGGAACGCCCCGACTGGGACGTGACCTTCGAGCAGGCAGCTGACGTCGTCGAAGACATCGTGACCAAGGGTTTTGCCCCCACCCAGATGATCCTGCACACCGGGTCCTGAACAAGGTGGTGCCCCACGTTGGGCACTACTGTGTACCCTCACCGCGAAAGGCAGCGCGTGCTACTTACTGGACTCCTCCCGGACATTTCTACCGATCCCGCGATCGAGACGGCCACCGACTCCGTCGAGGCGGGCCGCTCGGGCACAATCGTCGCCCCTGTCGGTATCCGACCGCCCCTCCTCGCGGCCGTCGCCACGCGCGCGGCAACGCCGCTCGTGGTCCTCACCGCCACCGGGCGCGACGCCGAGACGCTGACCAACGCCCTGGCCTCGTGGATCCCGGGTGTCGCGATGCTGCCCGCGTGGGAGACTCTGCCTCACGAGCGTCTCTCACCCCAGGTTGACACGATGGCGCGCCGCATCGCCGTCCTGCGCCGCCTCGTTCACCCGGTGGCCGGAGACGAGAGTGCGGGTCCGATCTCGGTCCTCGTCGTGCCTATCCGTGCGTTCCTCCAGCCGATTATCTCCGGCCTGGCGGACCTCGAACCCGTGCGTGTGCGCACCGGCGACATCCTGGACCTCACGGACGTCACGAACCGACTGGCCGAGCTCGGCTACGAGCGTGTCGACATGGTCGAAGGACGCGGCCAGATGAGCGTGCGCGGCGGCATCCTCGACGTGTTCCCGCCCCAGGAACCCCACCCCTTGCGCGTGGAGCTGTGGGGCGACGAAGTCGACGACATCCGTGCCTTCTCCGTCTCCGACCAGCGAACCCTCGGCGAGGCCGCCGACGGAGTGTGGGCCGTACCCTGCCGCGAACTGCTCCTGACGCAGGCCGTGCGCGCCCGCGCCCACGAGGCCGCCGCTCGCCTGCCCGGTGCCGCCGAGATGCTCAGCCTCGTCGCCGAGGGAATCGCGGCCCCCGGCATCGAATCGCTGGCCCCCATCCTTGTCAGCGGCATGGAATCCCTCCTCGACCTACTGCCCGCAGGCTCGCCGATCCTCGCCTCCGACCCCGAGCGCATCCGTGCTCGCGCCGCCGACCTCGTGGCCACGACCGAGGAATTCCTCGCCGCCGCGTGGAGCGCCGCAGCCGGGGGAGCCGACACCCCCCTCGAGGCATCCAAGGCCTCGTTCCTCGACCTGGGGGACCTGTGGGGGAGTGGGACGCGCCCCTGGTGGGAACTCACCGACCTGCCGCCCGCCGACCTCGCCTCCGCCATCGACGAGGCCGACTCCCCGTCAGCGGACGGCCCTGTCCCGGTCGTCGTCTCACCCACCCTCATGCGCGTGGGAGCCCGCGACGTGCACCCCTACCGCGGAGACTTCGCCCGCGCCGCCGCCGACCTGACCGACCTGGCCAGAGACGGCTGGCGCATCGTCGTCACCACCGAAGGCCCCGGCCCCGGTCGGCGCATCCGCTCCATCCTCACCGACGCCTCGTGCCCGGCTGCGCTCGCGGACAGCGTGGAAGCGAGGCCCGACCCCGGCCTCGTCACCATCACGACCGCGCAGGCCGGCGTCGGCTTCGTCGCGCCCCACCTGAAACTCGCGATCCTCACCGAGGGCGACCTGACCGGTCGCGTCGGAGCCACCACGCGCGACATGCGGCGCATGCCCTCGCGCAGGCGCAAGGGCGTCGACCCCCTGACCCTGTACCCCGGTGACTACATCGTCCACGACCAGCACGGCATCGGACGCTTCATCGAGCTGGTCTCCCGCACGATCGGGCGTGGGGACGCGGCCTCCACGCGCGACTACCTGGTCATCGAATACGCGCCCTCCAAGCGCGGCCAGCCCGCCGACCGGCTCTTCGTGCCCACCGACGCGCTCGACCAGATCTCCAAGTACACGGGATCCGACGAACCCTCCCTCACCAAGATGGGCGGTGCCGACTGGGCGAAGACCAAGGCCCGCGCGAAGAAGGCCGTCAACGAGGTCGCCAAGGAACTCATCCGCCTGTACGCCGTGCGCCAGCAGACCAAGGGCCACGCCTTCGGCCCCGACACCCCCTGGCAGCGCGAACTCGAAGATGCCTTCCCCTACGTCGAGACACCCGACCAGCTCGTCACCATCGACGAGGTCAAGGCCGACATGGAAAAGCCCGTCCCCATGGACCGCCTGCTCACGGGCGACGTCGGCTACGGCAAGACCGAAATCGCCGTGCGCGCTGCCTTCAAGGCCATCCAGGACGGCTACCAGGCCGCCGTCCTCGTGCCCACGACGCTGCTGGTCACCCAGCATGCGGAGACCTTCGCTGAGCGCTACGCCGGCTTCCCCGTGCGCATCGGTACGCTCTCGCGCTTCTCGACCCCGAAGGAAACCGAGGAGGTCAAGGCTGGGCTGGCCTCGGGCGAGGTTGACCTGGTCATCGGCACTCACTCGCTGCTGACCGGCACGGTTTCGTTCAAGAAGCTCGGCCTCGTCATCATCGACGAGGAGCAGCGCTTCGGCGTCGAGCACAAGGAAACGCTCAAGGCGCTGCGCACCGACGTGGACGTCCTGTCGATGTCCGCCACCCCCATCCCGCGTACCCTCGAGATGGCGATCTCCGGCATTCGCGAGATGTCGATCCTCCAGACCCCGCCCGAGGAACGCCAGCCCGTCCTCACCTTCGTCGGGGCCTACACGGACGCCCAGGTCAGCGCCGCGATCCGACGCGAGCTCCTGCGCGACGGCCAGGTCTTCTACGTGCACAATCGCGTCGACTCGATCTCCTCGGTCGCCGCCCACATCACCGAGCTGGTTCCCGAGGCGCGCGTGCGTACCGCGCACGGCAAGATGAACGAACACCAGCTCGAGGCCGTCATTCAGGACTTCTGGAACCACGAGTTCGACGTGCTCGTGTGTACGACCATCGTCGAGACCGGCCTGGACATCTCCAACGCGAATACGCTCATCGTGGACCGCGCCGACACCTTCGGCCTGTCTCAGCTCCACCAGCTGCGCGGGCGCGTCGGACGAGGCCGCGAACGCGCCTACGCGTACTTCTTCTACCCGGGTGATAAGGCCCTGACCGAGACCGCGCACGAGCGCCTGAAAACAATCGCGGCAAACACCGAGCTGGGCGCGGGCTTGGCAGTGGCCCAGCGCGACCTCGAGATCCGAGGTGCCGGCAACCTCCTGGGTGGCGCCCAGTCCGGCCACGTCGAAGGCGTCGGATTCGACCTGTACGTGCGCATGGTCTCCGACGCTGTGGCCGTCTACCGGGGCGATGCCCCCACCGAGAAGGCCGACGTGCGCATGGACCTGCAGGTGGACGCACACATTCCCGAGGGATACGTGCGCGGCGAACGCCTGCGCCTCGAGGTCTACGCCAAGATTGCGGCCACGACCACCCCCGAGCAGGAGAAGGATGTGCGCGAGGAACTCGTCGACCGCTACGGCCCGATTCCTCCCCAGGTCGACCTGCTCTTCGTGGTCGCCCGCCTGCGCGAGACCGTGCGCCGCGCGGGGATCACGGAGATTGTCACTCAGGGCAAGTACCTGCGCGTCTCGCCCGTCGAGCTGCGGGACTCCCAGGTTATGCGCCTCAAACGCCTGCATCCGGGCACGGTCATCAAGGCCGCTGTCCGCCAGGTCCTCGTGCCGCTCCCGCTCACCTCGCGCGTCGGCGGGTCGCCGCTCACCGATGGCCCGCTCCTGGAGTGGGTGGAGACGCTGGTGACCAAGATCCTCGTACCTTTTGGCGAGTAGTGCCTGTGGTGGAATACACTGGTCCTATTGCGTCGCAACACATCTGAGGAAGGAACGCTCGTGCGCTACACACGCCAGCTCGCCACCGCCGCCCTGATCGTGGCCGCAGGACTGGGAATGGGGGCGTGTTCCGCCCATCCCGGCGCTGCCGTCATCACCTCGTCGGGAGTCACATACTCCAACGCGGAAATCAAGGAAGCTGCCCAGGAGCTGTTTGACATGAAGCTCACGAAGTCGGTGGATACCGAGTATGGGATCCGTACGAGTCTGATGAATAGTGAAGCCCTGGCAGCCGCAGGTGCCAGCGTGGGCATTACCGTCACCGACGAACAGGTTGACGCGCTGATCGCGCAGGATGTTGCACAGGCTGGAGGCGCTGTACCCGCCACAATGGGGCGTGCGACCCGTGCCGTCTTCGAATCTGAAACGATCAGCCAGCTTATCAACGCGCAGGTTCAGGTCGATCCGGCGGCTGGAAAGGTCGCATCCGCCGCCCTGGAGCAGGCTCAGAAGAATTCCGGTGCCATCCTCAATCCGCGTTTCATTCAGCCTTCCCTCGGCGGAACCAACAGACCGGAGGTCCCATTGTACGGAGACGCAGTCGCCGCTCCGAAGGACCCCGACGTGTCCTCGCTGATGGGCGGGGGAACGAATAGCCCTAAGACGCAGTGACGCACGTGTGAGTGCTCGCTCACAGTAGGCGGGGGACTAATGTCGCTTGTCCGGCGTCGCGCATAGGAGCGTTTCGCTCCAAACAATAAGACGTCGCCTCATCGGGGGTGACCACACATGGCGGTCCGTATTACCGTTGTACTGACCGCTTCCACGCAACAACATCGATTGG
>ERZ1674246.168-NODE-168-length-11941-cov-6.095322_pt1 | contig 11941 bp, 10 predicted proteins | sample MGYA00581200_ERZ1674246 | MGnify/ENA primary metagenome ERZ1674246 (study PRJEB41354, sample SAMEA4873323) | human saliva metagenome | biome: human-associated habitat [ENVO:00009003]; feature: mouth environment [ENVO:08000002]; material: saliva material... | reverse complement strand
AAGAGCGCCCTCGCGCGCAGGAATAGAGGTTTAGCACCATGGCAGAAGAGACTCAAGGACGCGGCGGATTCGGTCGTGGTGATTACTCGAAGCGTCAGCCCCAATGGCGGGAACGCAACAATGATCGTGGCGGTTACCAGCGTCGTGATGATCGTCGTGATGGTGAGCGCCGCGATTTTGGTGGCCGTGATGATCGCCGGGGTGGCCGTGGTGGCTTCCAGCGTCGCGATGATCGTCGCGGAGGCTTTGAAGATCGTCGTGGCGGTTACCAGCGTCGTGGCGGTTACCAGCGTCGTGACGACCGCGGTGGTTTCCGTCGTGATGATCGTCGGGACGGTGAGCGTGATTTCCAGCGTCGTGATGGTGAGCGCCGCGATTTTGGTGCTCGCGATGATCGCCGGGGTGGCCGTGGTGGCTTCCAGCGTCGCGATGACCGTCGCGGAGGCTTCCGCGGTGACCGACGTGAGGGCGGCCGTTTTGAGCGTGACGGTCGCGGGCCTCGTCAGAATGAGCGGCGCAACGATGTCGCCTACCAGAACTATTCGTCGACTGACGAGTACGTGTCTCCTAACGGCAATGAGCCGACGATTCCTGCTGGCGTGAGTTCCCAGGAGCTTGACCGTGATGCTATGCGCGCGCTGGCGACGCTGTCGGGTCCCAACCGTGACATTGTTGCACGTCATCTGGTGATGGCCGGTCAGCTGATTGATCTCGATCCCGAGGCCGCCTACCAGCATGCTCAGGCTGCTGTGAGCCGCGCGGGTCGCGTCGATGTCGTTCGCGAGGCCGCTGCTCTGACCGCGTACGCCTCGGGTCGTTATGAGGAGGCGCTGCGCGAAGTGCGCGCCGTGCGACGGATGCGTGGGGATGACTCGCTGCGCGCTGTCGAAGCCGACGCGGAGCGCGGGCTTGGCCACCCCGAGAAGGCCGTTGAGATCATCGACGCAACCGACTCCACGACTCTGGATCTTGCGGAACAGGTCGAGCTGGTGCTCGTCTCCTCTGGTGCACGTGCTGACCTCGGTCAGTCCGACGTCGGCCTCGTGATCGTCGACGATGCGCTTGCCGTGCTGCCGGAATCGGCCGACGACGAGCTCCGCCGCCGTCTCATGGAGGTCAAGGCTGAGCGCCTGACGGAACTGGGTCGCGTGGACGAAGCCGAGGCTGTCATTGCGGAGATGCCCGCCGAGGTTGAGGATACCGAGATCGTTGACGTTGCCCTGTTCCAGGACGCCGACGTTGATGATAAGCGTTCGCCGCTGCGCGGCTGCAAGAATGCACTGGCCGAGGAATATGACTGCGCGTTGCTTGACCTCGATGGTACGGCGTGGTCTGGTGACGAGCGGATCGAGCACGCTGCCTCGTCCGTTATCGAGGCGCGCACGATGGGCATGGCCTCCGCGTTCGTCACGAACAACGCGATGCGTACCCCGCAGCAGGTGGCCGACAAGCTCAACAGCATGGACTTCGAGGCGACCCCCGAGATGGTCATGACGTCGGCTATGGACATTGCCGCCATCATGGCGGAGGAACTCGACGAGGGTGCCAAGGTCTTCGTACTCGGCGGTCCCGGTTTGCGCCAGGCTCTCGAAGAGCAGGGCTTTGAGCTGGTGGGTAGTGCCGACGACGAGCCTGCTGCCGTCGTGCAGGGCCTCGACAAGGAGGTTAACTGGGCACTCCTGTCCGAGGGAGCTTTCGCGATTGAACGCGGTGCTGCCTTCTATGCCTCGAACCTTGACGCGACCCTGCCCGTCGAGCGTGGCCAGGCGCTTGGCAATGGCTCGCTGGTGCGTGCGATTCAGCACGTGACCCGCAAGCGTCCCACCGCCGGTGGCAAGCCCGAGCCGGGTATCTATCGCCGTGCGAGCCAGCTCGTTGGTGCCACGAACCCGATGGCAGTGGGCGACCGCCTTGAGACCGACATTATGGGTGCCGTCGCAGCTGGCGTCCCCGCGATGCACGTGCTGACCGGTGTCCACCAGGCTCGTGCGGTTTTGCGTGCTCCTCGCGGCCAGCGTCCCACATACCTGGCACTTGATATGCGCGGCATGCTGGAGGCCCACCCGGCTCCCAAGCACCATCGCGATGGCACGTGGACCTGCGGTCTGTCGCAGGTTGCCAAGGTGACGCGCGGCGGTACGCTGACGTTGGACGACATCGAACTGACCGACGCGGTGACGATTTCCATCGACTCCTACCGCGCGCTCGCCGCTGCTGCCTGGGAATGGTCGGACGGCTCCGGTAACCCGGTGACCTGCCCTGAGATCACTGTCGTCGACAACGACGATCCGGCAGGCATCGTGGTCGAACCTGAGGCCCTCGCCGTTGACGCAGCTGCTGATGAGGACTTTGCGGTGGCCGAGGCTGCCGATGAGCTGCCCGAACCCAGCGAGGAGACCCCCGCGTTCCTGCCCGGTGAGGAGGAACTGGAGGCCCTGCTGGAGGCGACGGCAGATATGGACGACGAGGCCTGATGGCCCTGAGTGAACAGACGGCTGCCCGTCTGGTCGGCTTCGATGAGCTTGGCGTGCAGATGCAAATCTCGACGCTTCAGGTCATTGAGGCCGACCTTCGGCGGGCGCTGTCGGCCGACGTGCCCGCGGAGATGCAAGGTTCCGCAGCACGCGTCGGAGTGCGCGAGCAGGGGAGGAGCGACGCGTGAAGTTGCGACGGATCGATTCGGAGTTGGTGCGCCGAGGCCTGGCGAAGTCGCGCTCGGCAGCAGCGCAGATGATTGAGGACGGTCGGGTCAAACTTGACGGCCAGGTTGTCCTGAAACCCGCCCGACAGATGGATCCGGCGCAGGCGATCATCGTCGAGGAATCAGATGATCCCGAGTACGTGTCGCGTGGGGCGCACAAGCTCGCAGGTGCGCTGGACACGCTCGGTGAGAAGGCTCCTCTGATCGAGGGTCGACGCGCGCTCGACGCTGGCGCATCGACGGGAGGTTTTACTGACGTTCTGCTGCGGCGCGGAGCTGCTTCGGTCGTTGCCGTTGACGTTGGCTACGGCCAGCTTGCGTGGAAGCTACAGTCCGATCCTCGTGTCGAGGTCCACGACCGCACGAACGTGCGCACACTGGATCCCGCCTCGGTCGCTCCGGCACCGGGCATCGTCGTGGGCGACATGTCGTTCATTTCGCTGACTCTCGTTCTGCCTGCGCTGGTTGCTGCGGCGGCACCCGACGCGGACTTCTTGCTGATGGTCAAGCCCCAGTTCGAGATCGGCAAGGAGCGCCTGGGTCATGGGGGAGTGGTCCGCAATCCCGAACACCACGTCGAAACTGTTGAAAACGTGGCTCGCTGTGCCATCGGCCTGGGGCTGGACATCGCTGCCATCGCGCCCTCCCCGTTGCCCGGCCCCTCCGGCAACGTCGAGTATTTCCTGTACATGCGACGCGATTACCCGGAGCCGATCAACCCGCAGGAGCTGACGCAGTACATCCGGGCGACCGTCGCCGAGGGACCTGCAGGAGGAGCGTTGTGACTCGAGTACTGATGGTGCGTCATCGCAACCGAACGAATGCTGTGACCAGCGCGGTGACGCTCACGCATGCGCTGGCGGAGCGGGGGATTGAGGTCGTCGAGGATGCGTCCTCGGGTGGCATCGATTTGGTGCTGTCGATCGGTGGTGATGGCACGTTCCTCGTGGCCGCCTCGAGTGCACGCGCTCTGGGCGTGCCACTCCTCGGTGTCAATGCCGGGCACATGGGGTTCTTGACGGAGCTCGGTTCGACGGGCACGGGCGACCTCGCGCGCAAGATTGCCGAGGGCGACTTCACCGTCGAACGCCGCATGACGTTGGACGTTACGATGGAGCGTTCGGACGGTTCCAGAGCCTCGGACTGGGCTCTCAACGAGGCTGTCATCATGCACACGGACGTCGCTCATCCGGTGCATTTTGCGCTGGTCGTCGACGGTCAGGAGGTGTCGACCTACGGTGCCGACGGCATGATCCTGTCAACTCCGACGGGGTCGACGGCTTATTCGTTTTCAGCGGGTGGCCCTGTCGTGTGGCCCGACACGGAGGCAATTGTCGTCGCCCCGCTGGCCGCGCATGGCCTGTTCACCCGCCCGCTTGTGGTGGGGCCCTCGGCCTGCGTGGAGATCGTTGTGCTCGACGACATGTGGACGGCTCCCGAGATGTGGTGCGACGGCTTGCGTCGGATGACTGTTCCGGCCGGGGCAGTGGTCCGCGCTCGCGTGGGTTCTTCGCCGGTGCAGCTGGTGCGTGTGGATGACACGCCCTTTTCGGCGCGCCTCGTGCGCAAGTTCAATCTTCCCGTGCGCGGGTGGAGGGATGGCCCGCGGTGATTGAGTCTCTCGATATCGCTAATCTCGGCGTGATCGCTTCTGCGCATGTCGAGATTGGAGGCGGTCTGGTCGTCGTGACGGGCGAGACGGGCGCGGGTAAGACGATGGTCTTGTCCTCCCTGCAGCTTCTGCTGGGGGCTCGCGCGGACGCGGCGCTCGTGCGCTCGGGCGCGGATCGTCTCTCAGTCGACGGTATTTTTTCGGTGACTGAGGAGGTGGCTGCCCGCGTCGAGGAAGCCGGTGGCGTCGTCGAGGGCGGCGAGTTGATCGTTGGACGCTCCGTGAGGGCGGCCGGCAGGTCGCGCGCGCACCTGGGGTCGCGGCCCGTTCCTGCCTCCGCGCTCTCTGAGATCGTCGGTTCGATGGTGACGATTCACGGTCAGGCCGATCAGGTTCGCCTGACGGGGGAAGCCGCCCAGCGCCGTGCTCTCGACCAGTTTGGTGGTACTGCGCACGCCGCCTTGGTGAAGGAATACCGCGAGGCTTTCCGCGCTGCTGTGGATGCGAAGCACCGCCTCGATGCACTGCTTGGGGACGCGAGCGAACGCGAGGAGGAACTGGAGGATCTGCGCGCGGCCTTGGCTCAGATCGAGTCCTTGGATCCCCAGGTAGGTGAGGAGGAAGAGCTGGTTCGCGAGGCCTCACGCCTGACCAACGTCGAGGATCTGCGCGCGCTCATGGGCGTCGCACAGGGCTTCCTGAAGGGCGATGATCGCGGCGACTTTTCGGGGGCGGTCGAGTCTGCGCGCAGTGCCTACGCTCAGCTGGATGACGCCTCTCGCTTCGACGAGGCCGTGGCAGAGTTCGCCGGGCGGGCGCGCAGTCAGGCACTCGAATTGGATGCGCTGGCAGACGACATCGCGGTCTACCTGTCCCGCTTGGACGCGGATCCGGAGCGCCTCGCGCAGATTCATGCGCGACGCGCAGCCATCAAGGATGTCCTGCGCGGGCGTGCGGCCGACGTTGAGTCTTTGCTGACCTGGGCGGATGACGCTCGAGCGCGCGTGGATGAGCTGTCTGCCCCGGCCTCGGACCCCGAGGTCGTCGAGCGTGAGCTGGCCGCGGCCCAGAGCCTTGTCCTCGATGTCGGTGCGCGCCTGACGAAGGCACGTACACGCCTGGCCCGCGAGTTGGCCGCAGGCGTCAACGAGGAGCTCCACGCCCTCGCGATGCCCGACGCGACCCTTCACATTGACCTGGAGGCCACCAAGCCGACCTCGCACGGCTGCGAGACGGTTGTCTTCCGCCTCCAGCCGCACCCGCACGCGCCCGCGCGCCCGCTCGGCCAGGGTGCATCCGGCGGTGAACTCTCGCGCGTCATGCTCGGCCTGGAGCTGATGCTGGGGCGCACCGAGGCCTCGTCGACCTTCATCTTCGACGAGATTGACGCTGGTATCGGCGGGCAGACCGCAACGGAGGTTGGTGCGCGTCTGAAGCGTCTTGCCAAATCGCGCCAGGTCATCGTCGTCACCCACCTCGCTCAGGTCGCAGCCTTCGGCGACCAACACCTGGTCATCGAAAAGACTGATGGCACGACCAGCGTCCGCGAGGTGACAGGCGCGGAGCGCGAGGCCGAGCTGACCCGCATGATGGGTGGGGATCCGCACTCGCAGGCGGCGCGCCGCCACGCATCGCGCGTCCTGGCCTCCGCCGTGTCACAATCGCAGGGATGAGTGACACACGTTCAACAACAGCAAGTGCCCGGAGCGGGCGGGTTCGCATTGACGACCGGCCCAAGCACCTGGCGACGCGCCTTGAGACGGGCGATATTGCCGTCATCAACATTGCCGACCTCGACAAGGATAGCGCCGCTGCACTCGTGGCTGCTGGCCCCGTTGCGGTCCTCAACGCGCAGCCCTCGCTGACGGGGCGCACGGCCGCGTTGGGTCCCCGGCTCATTCTTGATGCCGGTATCCTCCTCGTGGATGACCTGGGACAGGACATTATGTCCCTGCGCGAAGGACAGGAAGTGACAGTTACGGGCGGCAAAGTGCTGCTCGAAAGCACCGTTATCGCCACTGGTAAGCGGGTCGAGGACAAAGACCTCGAGATCGAGGTCGCTGACTCCGCAGCCCTCTTCGCGGGTTTTGAGGGCGCGATCGAGGACTATCTGGCGAAGGATGGAGCAACTGTCCTACGTGGTGAGGGTGTTCCTCAGCTGCACGAACTCGGCAACCGTCCCATCCTACTGGTGACTGATGCATCCGACGCTGCTGGCGAGCTGCGCGCGCTCGCGCGGTGGCGCGCCGAAGCGGCCCCCTACGTCGTGGCCGTGGACGGGGGAGCGGACGTCGCCCTCAAAGCACACCTGACGCTCGATGCTGTGATCGGGGACGCCGAACTCATGAGTGAGAAAGCGATCCGCAAAGCCCGCTCCTTCATCGTGCGCGTCGGCGGTGACGGCCTGGCTCCCGGCTCCGAGCGCCTGGACCGTATGGGCATCGTCTACGACTCTGTCGCGATGTCCGGAACGTCACTTGATGCCGCGATGGTCGTCGCAGCCCATTCGGATGCCAGTGCTGTCGTGACTGTCGGCGTCTCCTACGGAGAGGCCAAGCTGGTCGACGCAGGGCGTTCCCTCGTCGCCCCTGCCTTCTTCTCGCGCCTTGCGTGCGGCTCGCGTCTGATCGGAGCCCACGCCGTCGCTGCCACATTCCGTCCCCGCCCGCGCGGGTGGACGCTGGTGATGCTTGCGGTCGTCGCAGTCCTTCTCATGGGCGTCGCCCTGTGGTCCACCCCGTGGGGTAACGATCTGCTGTACCCGATCACGTCGCTTTTTACGTCGCTGACGCACCTTGCTGGAGGAACCCAATGATTAACTTCCGTTACCACGTTGTCTCGATCATCGGGATCTTCATGGCCCTGGCCGTTGGCGTCGTCCTGGGTGCTGGGCCCCTGCAGCGCACGATCAACACGGGCATGAACCGTTCGCCGTCTGCGGCCGCCTCCGACCCGCAGCTAAGCGCACAGGCCGAAGCTGAAGCCGCGGGCCTCAAGGCCCTCGCGTCCTCCTCCCTGACCGGCTCGCTGACCGGCATCCAGGTCGCGCTCGTTGTACTGCCTGGTGCCTCCGACGATGACGTGGCCGCTGTGCGTTCCACCTTGACCGACGCGGGTGCGTCCGTGGTTGGTCGCGTGACGCTGACCGACAACTGGCAGTCCACCTCCATGAGTCAGTATCGTGCCACGCTGTCCACGTCGCTGGCCTCTCACCTTGAGTCTGCCGCCGCCAAGACCGCCAGCGCCGACGGCGTCGTGGGCTACTCCATCGTCCAGGTCCTGACCTCGAGCGGCTCCGAGACCGACCTGCTGCGCCAGATCCTTACCGACAAGTCGACCCCGCTCATGACGATCGACGAGGATCCTGCCGGCAAGGCTACGACCCTCGTTGCTATCGGTGCGCGTGCACAGAGCGCGGCCACGGCCTCGTCCGCTCCCACGAGTCCTGACGCCTGGGTGGGCATGGCGCAGGCCGTCGGCTCCACCTCCGGCGTGGTCGTGGGTGATGCTTCCTCGCGTGACGCGAGGATCTCCCGCATCCGCAGCGCCGGCACCGCCGTGACGACCGTCGATTCGGTGGGTACCACCCTCGCGACGGTCGATACCGCGCTCGCCCTGTCGACCAAGGCGACCGGAGCGCGCGCCTACGGCGTGGGTTCCGGCGCACAGTCTGTCATCCCGAGCAACAAGTAAAGCGCGTCACGACGCGATTTGCTTCGTCGTCCCCCGCTGACCTGCCCAGGTCAGCGGGGGACGAGTCGTTCGTGCAGTGTTAAGCTGAAGTTCCATGGTGAGTACTTCAATGCGCACAGTGCGTGCGGAAAATTCCATGACCAAGCATATTTTCGTGACGGGCGGCGTCGTCTCTTCACTGGGTAAGGGCCTGACCGCCTCCAGCTTGGGGAGGCTCCTTCGGTCTCGGGGCCTGCACGTGGTCATGCAGAAGCTCGATCCCTACATCAACGTCGATCCCGGTACAATGAACCCCTTCCAGCACGGCGAGGTTTTTGTCACTGAGGATGGTGCGGAGACCGATCTGGATATCGGCCACTACGAGCGCTTTCTCGATGTGAACCTGTCGGGTGCCGCTAATGCGACCACCGGCCAGGTGTATTCTACGGTCATTGCCAAGGAGCGTCGCGGCGAATACCTGGGTGATACGGTTCAGGTTATTCCTCATATCACCGACGAAATCAAGAACGTCATGCGTCGTCAGGCTCAGCCCGATGAGAACGGTGAGCGTCCTGACATCATCATCACGGAAATTGGTGGAACAGTTGGCGATATCGAATCACAGCCGTTCCTCGAAGCAGCCCGTCAGGTGCGCCACGACCTCGGCCGCTCGAACGTTGCTTTCGTGCACGTGTCGCTGATTCCTTTCCTGCCCGCAGCCGGCGAACTGAAGACGAAGCCGACGCAGCATTCCGTCAGCGCACTGCGATCAATTGGCATCGCGCCGGACGCGCTCGTGCTGCGCACTGATCGTGCGCTACCCGAGGGAGTCAAGTCGAAGGTCGCTCTCATGTGCGATGTCGACCGCGAAGCGGTCATCGAATGCGCCGACGTTCCTTCCATCTACAACGTACCGCTGACACTGCATCGAGAGGGTCTCGACGCCTACCTCGTCCAGCGCCTCGGATTGTCCTTCCGCGACGTCGATTGGAAGGAATGGAAGGAACTTCTGGAGCGCGTGCATTCTCCTAAGCACCGCCTTGAGGTTGCCCTTGTCGGTAAGTACATCGACCTGCACGACGCGTATCTATCGGTGTCTGAGGCAATCAAGCACGGCGGTTTCGCGAACAATGCCCGAGTTGATATTCGCTGGGTCGCGTCAGATACGTGCGAGACACCCGAAGGTGCTGCCCGCGAGCTCGCTGGCGTCGACGCGATTGTCGTCCCCGGAGGCTTCGGCATTCGTGGTATTGAGGGAAAGCTCGGGGCGCTGCGCTGGGCACGCGAGCATCGTGTTCCGACGCTGGGCCTGTGCCTGGGTCTGCAGTGCATGGTCATTGAGGCTGCCCGTCATCTCGCTGGTATCCCCGGCGCTTCGTCGACCGAAATGGATCCCGACACGACCGAGCCAGTCATTCATACGATGGCCGACCAGCACGAGTTCGTTGATGGAGACGGTGATATGGGCGGAACGATGCGACTCGGTGCATACCCCGCACAGCTCGTTCCGAATTCGATTGTTGCCGCAGCCTATGGCACGACCGACGTGAGTGAGCGGCACCGTCACCGTTACGAGGTCAACAATGCCTACCGCGACCGCCTCGAACAGGCAGGCTTGAAGGTTTGCGGAACCTCTCCGGACGGCTCACTTGTTGAGTTCGTCGAGCTTGATTCGGCTCTGCACCCCTACTATGTTGCAACGCAGGCGCATCCGGAGTTTAAGAGCCGTCCGACGCGCCCGCATCCGCTGTTCGCGGGGCTGATTGAAGCTGCGTTGAAGCGTCACGTGGGACGTTACTCATCGCGCTCGGACGAGAAGGAATGAGAGACGACATGCATTTTCTGTCGAGCGAGCAGGTCCGCGCGATCGCTGACCAGCCGACCCCACACAAGGTCGCAGCGAGCGAGGTCGTGTGGAGTGGCCGTATCGTGGACATGGTGGAGGACCGTGTCGTGGTCGTGGAGGGTGAGGAACCCGTTGTCCGTCAATACACCCGCCACCCCGGTGCCGTCGCTGTCGTCGTTATACGCGGCGAGGCCGGTGCCGAGGAAATTCTCCTCGAGCGCCAGTACCGACACCCGGTGCGCGCGTCGCTGTGGGAGATTCCCGCTGGACTGCTTGATATCCCCGGCGAGGATCCTCTGGTTGCAGCCGAGCGTGAACTCGCGGAAGAGGCGGACCTGAGCGCCGAGCGTTGGGACACGCTCGTTGACTTTTACACCTCGCCCGGCGGATCGACGGAGCCTATTCGCGTCTTCTTGGCACGAGACCTCGCGCCCACGGGCACGACCTTTGAACGCGAGGATGAGGAAGCAACCATGGAATACGCGTGGGTCTCACTGACCGATGCCATGGAATGGGTGCTTGCCGGTCGCCTGCACAATCCCTCGACCGTCATCGGCATCATGGCCGCGCACGCCGCACGAGGCCGTGGCTGGCAAGGCCTCCGAGAGCCGGGAGTGCCCTGGCTTCGTTGATTGTCAAATAGGCCATAAGTCCCTCGACATGTGGGTCGTGCAACACTCCGACACGCTTTTCGCAACGCCTCTTTATTCAAATTAGCGTAGACTTCTTCCCAGAGAAAAGCACGGATTGGGGCGCGCGACATGCGTGTCGGAGCGGAGGACAGGTGGCCGAAGAAGTAGACGCCACAACTCGTCAGCAGGTGCTCGATCTCATCGTCGAAAAGGGGCCGGTGACGGCCTCGGCGATCGCCAAGGTCCTAGGCCTGACGACGGCGGCCGTGCGTCGCCACATCACGCTGCTGCTGGAGTCCAAGGAGATCGCTGAGCACGAACCCGGTGCGCCCTCCAAGCGGGGGCGCGGGCGCCCTGCGCGTCACTACGTCGCCACCGAGCGAGCACACATCCACCTCGCCGACGGATACTCCGACTTGGCTTCCAAGGCACTGGGATACCTGGGGCAAGTCGGGGGTGAGGAAGCCGTCGAGTCTTTCGCGGCCGCGCGCTCGCGCGAGATCGAGCGCCGTTACGCGCCCATCGTGCGCGACGCGGGATCGGACCCTCGAGTCCGTGCTCAGGCGCTTGCCGACGCGCTTACGCAAGACGGATACGCCGCGACAGTCCGAGACATTGGAGGTGGCACGCTAGCCGTTCAACTGTGCCAGGGTCACTGCCCAATCCAGAACGTAGCGGGGGACTTCCCCCAGCTGTGCGACGCCGAGACGCTTGCCTTTGGCAAGCTGCTCGACGTGCACGTCCAGAGACTTTCCACGCTTGCGGGCGGGGGACACGTGTGCACCACCCACATCCCGGTGGGCATGCCCATCATCCGCCCGGGCGCGAGGAATGTGCGACGCAAGTAGCACACAGGTAAGAACGAGAGGTTGACACAACTATGACGCAGGCACCCGCCGTGGGCGCTGAAGACCGTCGTATGACCGATGACGAGATCATCGAGTCGATTGGCGGTTACGAATACGGTTGGCACGATTCCGACGACTACTCCAAGGACGTCCCCACCGGCATTAACGAAGAAATTGTCCGTTTCATTTCGGATGTTAAGGATGAGCCGCAGTGGATGCGGGAGCGTCGCCTGAAGGCGCTGGATCTGTTCGAGCGCAAGCCGATGCCGGCGTGGGGTCCGGACCTCTCCCACATTGATTTCGACGCTTTCAAGTACTACGTGCGTCCCACGGATCGGCAGGTCAATGACTGGGAGGACCTGCCCGATGAAATCCGTGACACCTACGACCGCCTGGGTATCCCCGAGGCCGAGAAGGCCCGCCTGGTCTCCGGCGTCGCCGCCCAGTACGAGTCCGAGGTCGTCTACCAGCAGATCCAGGAAGACCTCGAGCGCCAGGGGGTCATCTTCACCGACACGGACACGGGTCTGCGCGAATACCCCGAGATCTTTGAGGAGTACTTCGGCAAGTGCGTGCCCGCGGGCGACAATAAGTTCTCTGCGCTGAATACGGCTGCCTGGTCCGGTGGCT
>ERZ1674246.154-NODE-154-length-12503-cov-17.282455_pt1 | contig 12503 bp, 5 predicted proteins | sample MGYA00581200_ERZ1674246 | MGnify/ENA primary metagenome ERZ1674246 (study PRJEB41354, sample SAMEA4873323) | human saliva metagenome | biome: human-associated habitat [ENVO:00009003]; feature: mouth environment [ENVO:08000002]; material: saliva material... | reverse complement strand
AATTCACAATTCATAATTCATAATTATGATTACTTCAGTGGTAGACATAATGAATAAAAGACATAGTATTTATAGGCATGGTAACATATTAAGTGAAGACATGGTAACATAGTATGTAAGGACATAGTAACAAAATAATGTTTTAGTAGAGTGTGGGCTAATGTAATGTAAATAAAATTCTAAGTTTGAAAATAAGAAAGGCGTTAATTAGCTTTTAATTAACGCCTTTTTAGCTTGCAAAAGATGCCCTTTTGAGGTCTAACTAACGCCCTTTTGAAGTCCAAGTAAGCACCTTTTGAATTAGAGTTTTACAACCACTTGATAGATAGTAACTTAGAAGGGTGAAAGGAAAGATGATTTTTAGCCTCTTTTTGACAAATTAATAGCGAGATAATGTAAGGAAAATTCACAACGCATAATAAGCCCATTGTCATCTAAAAGCAGATGGTTGAGGGCTTTTGTATTTGGCTTTAAATAACTGTCCTTGTTGATTGAGAGATAAACGAATTTGGGTGCATCAGAAGTCTGACACACCCAAATTATTTTTCTTTTATAGCTTATTCTTTCCTAAATCTGGCAGAAGAATAGTACAATTACCTGCGCTAAGAAAATTCTAAGGAACATACTGAGCGGATAAACTGTTGAGTAACCTACAGCTGGAGCCTCACCTGCACAAATTGAATTAGCGTAAGCCAATGCTGGTGGGTCGGTATAGGTTCCGGCAAGCATACCCATTATTGTGAAGTAATTGAACTTATACTTCAGACGAGCAATAGTGCCGACGATAAGGATTGGAACAATCGTGATGATGAAACCAGTGTAAACATACTTCAATCCGTCACCCTGTACTACGGTGTCCCAGAAGGTTGCACCTGCCTTAATACCTACTGAGGCAAGGAAGAGTGCCAAACCAATCTCACGAAGCATCATGTTAGCTGATGTCGTAGTATAGGTCACAAGTCCCATTCGATAACCGAAACGACCGATAAGAATTGCGATAACCAATGGACCACCTGCCAAACCGAGCTTCATCGGTACAGGCATGTGAGGAATAGCGATTGGCAACATTCCGAAGATAATACCAACGATGATACCCACGAAGATGGTAGCAATGTTAGGTGCGTTAAGACGCTTCTCTGAGTTACCCATCATTGCTGCAACACGGTTTACGTTCTCCTCTGGACCAACAACCATGATTCGGTCACCAACGATGAAGCGGTGGTTACGACCAGCAAAGAGGTCCATACCCTGACGGCTGATACGTGTTACGTTCACGCCATATACTGAGCGGAAGTGCATGCTGCCCAACGTCTTACCGTTAATCTTGCTGTTGGTGATAACGATACGACGGCTAACCAACTGCTGTGGCTGGTCTTCCTCGTGCCAGTCTACTTCAATCTCTGGACCAACGAAGGCACGAATAGCCTCTGCATCACCTTCTGCGCTGACAACAAGAATCTCATCGCCCAACTCGAAGACAGTATCTAAGGTTGGAAGTAAGAGTTCACCATTGTGCATAAGACGTGTACAAACGAAGTCACGATTAAGGAACTCTGAAATCTCCTTGAGGTTACGACCTGCGATATAAGCATTCTGTACCTTCAAATACATTGAATGAGGTTTTGCATTAGGATTCTCAGCTTCTTCCTCATTCAGCTTTTCATTCTCCTCTTGGAGGTTTACCTTGCAGATATAACGGATAGCAATCGTTGCACCAATGATACCTACTACACCCAAAGGATAAGCACAAGCATAACCTGAAGTGATGTCGAAGTCCATGCCGTTCTTGTAAACACTATGGAGAGCTTCATTAGCAGCACCAAGACCAGGGGTGTTAGTTACTGCACCATAGAGCGTACCCACCATCATTGGAAGGGTTGTTGAGTCCTTCGTATCAAAGAAAATGTAGTAGCAAGCAAACATCACGAGGACGTTGAGTAGAATTGCCACCGTCGAAAGAATGTTCAGTTTTAAGCCACCTTTACCAAAGCTCTCGAAGAAGCCGGGTCCTACCTGAAGACCAATCATAAAGACAAAGAGAATCAATCCAAAGTCTTGTACAAAGGTCAATACGGGGATAGGTCCTGTAAATTTAATGTGACCTGCAAGGATTCCTACAAACAACACAAAGGTAACGCCAAGCGAAATACCTCCAAATTTAATTTTGCCAAGGTAGATACCCAAGGCGATGACAATAGAATACAATAGCATAATATGGGCTACCGTATCCTGCTTCTCTGCCGAAAAAATATCAATTAACCAGTCCATAAGTATTATTTATTCTGTGCAAAGGTAAGGATTAAAAGGCATATTAGCTAATCTTTTATGACGAATTTTAACCATACCTCTGTTTTTGTTTGTAGTTAGCTCTTTTCTTTGTAATAAACGGCCTTCTTCATGGTAAAGGTGTTTATATAAGGAGTTTTTCTCTTAATATTAGATGAATCCTTAAAAGAGTGTCTTCTATTCTTTTTTGTTTGATTCTTTCAATGATTGGGATGAGGCTTTTAGTTCCCTTTTTCTTCCCAATCATTGAAAGTTTTTACCTTTTTAATAGATAATGATACGCTGTGCCTTATTACCATTCACTTGAATAAGATAAACACCCTTATTCCATGAAGAAGCATTCAGATTGTATTCATTGCCCTGTGCGGAAAGCGAATGAACGAGCTGTCCGCTTGGTGTGAAGACACGTACGTTGAGCTGTTTAGCACCAGCAAGGAAGAGGTTGAACGTGCGGTCGCCAGCCTTCGTAATGATAGGAGCGTCCTTGCTTTCAGTAGTTCTGACGCCATTGATTCCGTTGGTCTGCTTCTCTTTTAGTACCTGCTTTAGACCCGCGTAGGCATCAAACTTGCCCGCACCCCACTGTACTGGGTCGCCTGTTGATGTGACAAAATTATCCTTACGAGCAGTTTGCTGAATAATACGTAACACGTCTTTAACGGTCAGACTTGGGTTAGCTTCAAGCCAGAGAGCGATGCCACCAGCCACGACAGGCGTAGCCATTGAGGTGCCGAGCGACTGGTGCCAGTAGTAGGTCTTCTGTCCTTTCTTCAATCTGCCCTGCAGTGCGCCGTCATCATAGTCCATATCTGGATTCTCTACAGCGTATGTGTTCACGGAAGCGATGACAGTGGCACCTGGTGCACACACGTGCGGTAGGTTCCTACCGTCGCCCAGCGTACCGAAAGACGAGAATTGTGACACCTCGCCAATGGGGTAGAGCTCTGTCTTTTTTCCACCGTTGAAGCTGTATAGATAGCCGTCAAGGGACGGAATACGGTTGCGCACGTTATAGCTGCCGACAGTGATGATGTTTGCCGCACAGGCCATATCGCTGATTGTTCCGTTGCGTGAACCGTTCACATAGCCGCTCTGGCGGTTGGAATCGAAATAGATGTTCTGTGCATCAGTATACACCTCCACGCTCTGTCCGGCTTTCTTGCTTGTTATTTCCATTGCGAGCTTATAGGTTCCGTCCTGGTTGGTCAGCTGGTTGTCGCTGGTCATCACCTCTGCAAAGACATAGTAGCGGCCGGTCTCCGAATCAATTTCAGAAGCCGCAGAGACATATCCGTCGAAGGCCTTGGCAAAAGTCTTGTTGACAGCCTTGCTGTTGGTAACATACTGGTCGTCCGAAGCACAGATGATAGTTCCGCCTTGCGTATTGTGTGGAACGGAAATGCTGAGGACAGGGCGGTTGTTCTGCTTTGTATTGACCACGACGATGCGGAACTCAAACTCCGTAGAGTCCTTGCCGTAGGCAGCTATCTGTCCGTTTCGGAAGTTGTAGTAAGTCTTTGAACCCATTTGCATCGTATCAGGCTCAGACGGTGTGAGGAAGGTCTTTACTGTTTCACGGGCTGTTCCGAACTTCTTCTTCAGTGCAATCGGCATCTCGCCCTCGTTGCCAGCTGCCACACAGATGATGGCCTCTTTGCCCTGCTGTGATAGGAATCTGTTCATCACACTTGTTGAATCGTGAGCACCGATGTTACTGCCCAGTGAGAGATTGACGACACAAGGCTTTGGTTTCTGTCCCGATGTTCGTGCATACTCGATGGCATCCTCTATGCCCAGTGCTATGTATAAATCGTTCAGACCACCGCAGGAAGCCACGAGCTCAGCCTCCGTAGCTAAACCATAGAAGGGGTTCGGACCGTTTGTCAGCTGCACTTCGTAGCTGCCTTCCTGCTTTGCATAGGTAATGTTGCCCTTGTATCCGCCTGCCATAATACCCGTCGTGTGCGTACCGTGTACAGAGGTGTAGGAGTCAGTTTCAAAGGTTTCCAGGGCGTATGCATTGTCGCGCTGTGTCATTGTGTCGAGTATGGCCTGTGGGTAATATTTGTTATAGAGATAGCCTTTTGTGCTGCTCTGGTCGGAAGTAATCTTTCCTACATAGGCAAATCGGCTCGTGCCGTCAGGCTTGAGGAAGTTGATATGGTTCGGGTCGATACCTCCGTCGACCACTGCTGCCACGACTCCCTTTCCAGTGTATGCCCGTGGAAGCTCGGCACCCTGGTGTATTTTGTCGACACCAGTCTCCTTTCTCACGATGTCCATCTTCTGGTACATACGGCGTGGGAGTTCCATACGACGGACAGCCTTCAGCGCAGAAATACGCTCGACGTCAGTCAACGGTAGCACAACGATGGCGATATCGCCACGCATTCTGAGCACCTTCACACCTTGCGCCTCTAACTCTGCACGGCTGCCCTCACCCTTGAGTTCAACCATTGCCATAATGTTTGTAGGAGTAGTCTTTGGTTGTTCTAACGAACGAGTACGGGCGTTGTAAGTAGGGATTGATGTATTGCGGAGCTTATTTAACTCCATCAGGCTCTTCAAGTCAAGCTTTGATTGACCAAAAGCAGAACCAAACATACCCAAACAACATACTGTGAGTAGAAATTTTCTCATTGCTTGTTGATTATAATTTTATCGTTAATATTTCCTTTTAACCTTGTTTAGACGCTTCTATGGTGTAAAAAAGAGTAGGTAAGTCCTACTTCACACATAGTATTTCTTGTTAATGGGTAACCGCGTAGAGTTTATGGGTAAACACATAGAAGATTAAAGGTTTTCTTCTTTCGCAGTACCTTGTCTGGTCGATTGTTTTGCAAAACGATTCTCATACCAGACAGTCTGCTGATAGTTAGCTGTCTTAGAAAGGAGATGCAAAGATAGAAATAAATCACAAGATGATAACATTTTTTCTCGTTTTTTTGCACAATAAACATCTAAGCGAAACTGAAAAACACATAACTCGTTGACTTTTTAACCTGTTTATTTGTTCACTTACGTCATCTTTAGCTGACGAGTTGATGCTTAGCACATGTCGTGTTGATGGTAAACACCAATGGTGCTAAGGCTTAATTCGTTGATTTTTGTTACAGAAGGCGAATCTTAATTGACACTTCATGGGCTTATACAAAACAATCCCCTTGTTTGTTGCTGAATACTTATTCTGCAACAAGCAAGGGGAATGTCAATTAGTTAGCTATTATTTACTTAACGCTTACCTTTGCTGCCTTGTTTCCTACACGTACAATGTAAGTACCACGACCGAGAGGGATGCGGCTGCTATCGTCAGCAACCTTACCCTGGTAAACGAGCTTGCCATCGATTGAGTAGATAGCAACTGTACTATTCTGTGCACCAAGAACGCTGATTGCACCATCGAGGAACTGAATCTTAACATCCTTATCTGCAGTTACTGCATCAATACCTGTTGCAGGTGTGAATGTGATGTAGTTTGTATAGATAAGAGCATTAGGGAAGTTATCGTTCGCCATCACACAAACAAGGTTGGTGAATGTCTTGTCAAGCTTCAATGTGGTAACACCATTCTCAAGTGTGTACTCCTCATTTAGCTCTAACTTCTCGCCTTGCAACTCGCCATCTCTATATGTCACATTACCGATGAACCAGTGATAGGTTGTCATCTCACCTCCTACGACAGCCTCAGAGCTGAGGTCTACCTTACCATTAACGCACTTAACGTCGATTGGTGCCTGAAGGTTGTAAGAGTATCTATTAAATGGTTTACCGTTGTTGCTTGGCAATGGCATTGTAGAGAACTTCAGACGGTTACCAACGACATTGAGAACTGTAAGGTTGGTATTCTTAGATACGTCAACCTTTGTCAACTTGTTGGCATTCAACCACAACTGCTCCAGCATAGGAAGCTTGTCAAGTGATACGCTTTCAAGGTCGTTATCACTCAAGTCAAGGTTCCAAAGCTTAGGGTTGTTAAGCTTAATTTCCTTCATCTTGTTGCTTGAGAGGTAAGCAATACCAAGGTTTGGTGCTTGTGACAAGTCGAATGTCTTAATCTTATTACCCGTTAGTGAAATGAAGTTAAGATTTGGGAAAGCTGACAAGTTAATATCAGTCAACTCATTTCCTTCAAGGTTCAAGTCGGTAAGATTTGGTGCTGCAGGGAGCTTAATTGAGGTCAGTCCGGCACGAGTTACAGCAATGAGTTTTGCTTCCTTCAAACCAGTGAGGTCTACATCAGTCATATTAACATTTGCAACACTGAAGACTTTCACCTTATCATCAGCCTCAGCAACGAGTACACGTACCTTTGTGTTCGCCTTTGATTTAGCTTGGAAAATCTTATATTTATCTCCAAGTGTGTACTGTGTAACATTACCATTACCGCCCCACTCGAAGTAAACAGACTTACCAGGGATATAGCTTGCAAGAGACAATACTACGCTATCAGTCTGGTTAACAGTAGTAAAGGAAGCCAACTCGTATTTAGGGAAGGCGATAGGATGAACATTAGTAGTCTTGAAGACATTCTGTCCTTCGAAATCAGGATAAGCAGGATGTGTCATCTCGCAATAGATAGAGTCAAGTGCGAGGTTGATGAACTTAGCTGAACCATTGGTGATGGTGTAGTCCTTGCCCAACTGTAATGGTGAACCATCTTTCTTCTTCCATACAAAGTTAGTTGTAGCACCATTCTTTGTAATATTCTGTTCAGAGAGATCAATACCAGGTGAAGAGGTTGAAATCTGCAATACGTGCTGTGGTGCATAGATAAAGTTACCACGAGTCAAGCCGAAGTCGTTAGGCATGTTTGCCAATGTGAAGTAGTTACCACTAACATTCAACTTCTTGATAGGTGCTACTGGTGGAATCTTCACCTCTGTCAACTCATTGTTTGAAACGTTTACATCCTCTATTAGTTCGCTGTGGTTGAGGAGAAGTCGAGTGAACTTATTGTGAGAGATATCAAGCATACGCAAGTTGTCGGCATCCTTAAGATCCAACTTATTCAGTTTGTTATGACTTACATTGAGCTTGGTTACACCATAGATGGTATTGAAGAGTAATGAGTCAATCTGATTGTAGCTTACGTTGATATCAGACAACTTACTCTTATTGAAGTAAGATGATGGACCACGGAGGTCAACACGTCTAAGCTGGTTTTGAGAGAGGTCGAGCTTTTCAAGCTTATTGTTGTAAGAGAGGTCAATAGTAGTAAGATTTGCTCTCTTCAATGTAAGCGTACGAAGCTCTGTGAGTGCAGAGAGGTCGATGTTGTCAATGTACTGGCCATCAGACTCAAGACTTGTTACGTACTTATCCTGTGGGACATATACGATAATGTCTCCAGCACCAGTGCGTGTAGTCACGATATTGGCTGTAGCTGGGCGCTCATCCTTGATCTGGAATGGAGTAGTATTACCATCACCTAAGTCAACCTTTACAGTTACAGGATTAGCTGCTGTAGCACCAAGGATACCGACAGACATCTTCAGAGGAGAACCTGCGTCGCCAAGACTTGCGAGCTGAATAGCCTTCACGTCCTTACCAAACTCTGCAACAGTCTTCACACGGAAGTTTTCTGTGCGGATAGGATAGTCTTTGAGGCGACTATTATTGAACTGAACAAAGACTTCTTCATCAAGTTCTTTCTTCAAAGTAACCTTACCATTCTCGTAAGAATAATAGCTGTCATCTAACTCTACAGGCTTTGTTGGGTCTGCCTTTGGAACACGGAAGAGTCTTGCCTGTGTAGTTGTTTTTGGACGAAGCACACGATTACTAAGGTCGATGACATCACCTACCTTATAAGTATCGTTTAACTCCATAGGGTTTTGCTCGTGGTAATACTCAAACCAGTTGCCTGGTTCTGGCAATGTAGCAAAGTCCATATAGTTGTATCGTACATTAACACTATAGAGTATTGGGTTCTGACTAACGTCAAGTTTTCTCAAGAGGTTACGGTCACAAGAGAGTGTGAAGAGCTTTGGATTGTTTCTTAAGTTAAGCTCTTTAAGATTATTACCACCACAATAGAAGTAGTAAAGTTCAGGACAATGAGATACATCAATGCTCTCAAACTTCACGTCTGTGTTGACTGTTCCTGATGAGTGAGAGATGTACAGCTGCGTAATCTTAGGGTTGTTGCGAAGGTCAAGCGTCTTTATACGAGAGTCACCCACGTTGAGAATCTCCAATTCTGAGTTCTTTGAGAGGTCAACACTTTCTACGCTTGTCATGTCAAGGCTCAAACGCTGCAGATTTGGACAGCCTGTTGGGTCTGCTACCTTAAGGCCGATAGTGTGATAAGCATCAAACGAACGTAGCTTAGGGAAGTTCTTAAGGGTGAAGTTTGGAGAGATATGTCCAATCTGTGGTACTTCCAAAACTATGAGTTCAGGCATCTTTCCAATCATCAATGGAGTTGTGGCAGAGAAAGGGTTATCCTGCAAATAGATAACATTCAGACTCTGTAAACGGTCAATATTGAGGGATGTTAAGACGTTATGCTCTAAGTTCAACACTTGTAGCTTTAAGTTAGGATTAAACTCAATCTTGTCAATCTCATTACCAGAAGCATTGAAGAAATAGAGATCGTTTGGGTCACCTGAAATCGTTACCCAGCCTGCATCTGATACAACGCCTGTACATAGAGTGCCTTTGATAGCCAGTTCGCCTTTGTCATTCTCAACCATGGCTTTCTGAATTTCGACTTCGGTGTCACCAGATCCATAGTCGATGTAGACATCAGCCTTGTCAGATTTAGAACCTAACACAAAAGAAACTTGTGCTGCCACACCTGTGTTCTTTGCCTTTTCAGGCACATTCGTATGGAACTTTATCATCCATTCATCTTGCGCATGAGCAGCAAGCGAGCTCCATAACATAGCCATCACTAAGAGGAGAAATGATGGCAAAAAAGTAAATTTGTGCTTCATATAATTAAAAATATTATTGTGATCTGATTTTATAGCTTGTGTTTACTTATCGTATTCCCAAGGATGAGGAGTGTTATTCCTATCCTTGGGGAATATTATTCGATACATATTAAACCTTAATAGATAACGATACGTTGTGCCTTACCGCCATTTACTTGAATCAAGTAAACGCCCTTGTTCCATGAAGAGGCATTAACGTTAAGTTCGTCACCTTGTGCAGAGAGCGAGTGAACCAACTGTCCGCTGAGTGAGTAGGCACGTAGGTTCAGTTGCTTTGCACCAGCAAGGAAGGCTGTGAAAGCGCGTTCGCCAGTCATTGTGATAACTGGAACTTCCTTGTCCTCAGCATATCTTACGCCATTAATACCATTGGTGTTCTTCTCTTTTAGCACCTGCTTCAAACCTGCGTAAGCGTCAAACTTACCTGCACCCCACTGTACTGGGTCGCCTGTATTAGTAACATAGTTATCTTTACGAGCGGTCTGCTGAATGATACGGATTACGTCCTTGACAGTCAAACTTGGGTTTGCTTCAAGCCAGAGGGCAATAGCACCAGCTACAACAGGCGTAGCCATAGATGTACCGAGTGATTGATGCCAGTAGTATTTCTTGCCACCTTTCTCCAATTTACCCTGCAAAGCCATATCAGAATAGCCTAAGTCAAGATTCTCTACAGCGTATGAGTTGACAGAAGATATGATAGATGCGCCCGGAGCACATACGTGTGGAAGGTTTCTGCCATCGGCTAATGTACCGAAAGAAGAGAAGCGTGAAGCTTCGCCTTCAGGGAAATCATCTTCGTCACCTCGCTTGTTGTAACCATAAACATAGCCATCAAGAGAAGACCAGTGATTGCGTACATTGTAGCTACCAACAGTAACGATGTTTGCTGCACATGCCATATCGCTGATAGAACCATTACGTGTTCCACTTACAAAACCATCTTGCTTATTGCTATCGAAGTAGATAAACTGTGCATCAGTGTAAACTTCAACACGCTGTCCAGGCTTCTTACTCTTTATTTCCAACGCCAGTTTATAGTTGCCGTCTTGGTTAGTTTTCTGGTTATCACTGGTCATAATCTGCGCCATAGCATAGTAACGGCCTGTTTCTGCATCTACTGCAGAAGCCGCTGTAACGTAACCATCAAACGCTTTCGCAAAGGTAGGGTCAATCACGGCACCTGTCATAGAATAGTCACCACCTGATGCGTAGGTTATAGGTTGGCCTTTTGTATTCTTTGGAAGAGGGATTCTGACAGCAGTTTTATTGCCACGCCTCGTATTGGTAACAACTATCTGTAACTCGAATTCAGTAGAGTCATTACTATAAGCTGCTATCTGTCCGTTACGAAGATTGAAGTAGGTCTTGTTTCCAGAACGTAAAGTATCTGGTTGCATTGGCGTGAGGAAGGTTTTAACCGTCTCATCGGCAGCGGTAAAATTCTTCTTCAATGCGATAGCCATATTAGCCTCATTACCTGCTGCAACACAGATAATAGCATGCTTTCCTTCCTCTGCAAGGAAGCGATTCATTACACTTGTAGAGTCGTGTACACCAATGTTACTACCTAATGAAAGGTTGATAACACATGGCTTAGGCTTCTTTCCTGATAGTTTTGCATACTGCACAGCATCATCAACACCAAGTGCAATATACTGATCGCGCAAATCACCGCATGAAGCTACAAGCTCTGACTCTGTCGCACAACCATAGAAAGGATTAGGACCTGTCACTTTATAAGACCTATCGTTATCGTTAGTCTTAGCGTAGGTCATATTGCCTTTGTAGCCACCCGCCATGATACCCGTTGTATGTGTACCATGGAAAGTATTGTAAGAGTCAGCGGTAAACTCCTCAATAGGGTATGCATCTTCACGGTTTGTTAAGGTATCAAGCACTACACGAGGGTAATAGTTATCGTATTGATAACCATTCTTATTCGACTGACTGGCTGTAATCTTACTGATATAACCGAAGCGTGTGCTGCCATCAGGCTTGAGGAAGTTGATATGGTTAGGGTCAAGACCGCCATCAACAATACCCGTTACCACACCCTTACCAGTGTAAGCCTGTGGAAGGTCGAGGCCTTGATGAATCTTATCAACACCAATCTCCTTACGTACGATATCCATCTTCTGATAAACACGACGTGGGAGTTCCATACGACGAACGCACTTCAAGTCTGCTATACGCTCAATATCAGCCAGAGGAGCCACGACAATGGCAATGTTACCACGTACACGCAGCACCTTTACACCTTGTGCCTCTAAGTCTGCACGGTCGTTCTGATCCTTCAGTTCGACCATTGCCATCGTGTTCTCTGGTACACTCTTTGGGCGTTCAAATGAACGTGTACGACTGTTGTAGGTAGGAATGGAAGTGTTACGGAGTTTGAACAGTTCCAACTGACTTTGTAGGTCAAGCTTCGACTGACCGTAAGCTAATCCTACCGAACATAAACAAAATACTGTGAGTAGAATTTTTCTCATCGCTTGTTGACTATAACTTTTTTACCGTTAATAATATATACTCCATTAGGTAGTTGGGTGCCTTCTATACGCTTGCCATCAAGACGATAGACTACAGCCTTACCTTGCTTTACTGATTCAATGGCTTCAATACCATTTGTTTCGCCCTTGAGAAGGACATCCAAACGGTCGTTGTTCTTCAAATCAAACTCAAAACTTGTGCCGCCAGGATAAGATGGGTTAAGATTTGTTCCATTCAATTTTATCACCATCTTACTCATGTCATTTCCGTTTGCAACAAGCATGAAATGATTGTCGTCAGCTGAGAACATCACAGTATTTTCACCTGTCTGCATCTTTACCATCGAACGGTCAGAACGATAGAAACTCAAACCATAGTTCGCAACGCTGATGTCGTCAATGACGACCGTTGCTTTTTGGTCACGTACAATAGCAGATGTTTTAACCTCGATAGTCATACCTTCGGTTAGTCTTATCTCGTATGCTCCTTCGTAATTAGCTGTTACAGGAGTGCCATTTGCCTTGATAGACTCAATCTTACAACCGCTATTAGGCTTTATTTGAATGAGGTTATTCTTCTCTCCTAACTCAATATTATTGCTGCCATCCTTAAGTGTTATCACCTTATTATTATAGCTTGGACCCTCATAAGCAGTGATATTTTCAGCCTTATCAACAGTCAGAACAGCCTTTACAGTAGCATATTTATGTGCTTGAATATCAAAGACAAGATTGTCTTTCACATAGCATTCGTAGGTACCATATATCGTAGTGGCAGTCCCATTAA
>ERZ1674246.144-NODE-144-length-12942-cov-28.761232_pt1 | contig 12942 bp, 9 predicted proteins | sample MGYA00581200_ERZ1674246 | MGnify/ENA primary metagenome ERZ1674246 (study PRJEB41354, sample SAMEA4873323) | human saliva metagenome | biome: human-associated habitat [ENVO:00009003]; feature: mouth environment [ENVO:08000002]; material: saliva material... | reverse complement strand
GCGGCGGTCGGGGATGGGGTACCCGTTGCGGAGCCAGATGCGGAAGGGGTAGCCGCCGAGCTTGCCGAAGGGGTCGAAGAAGGGCTTGCCGAGGCGCTACCCGACGCACTACCGGACGGGCTGCTCGATGGGGTGTTCGACGGGGTGCAACCGGTGAGGCCAAGACCCAGCACTCCGAAGCTCACCGCGCCCAGACCAAAGGTACTAACGTGTCGTAAGAGTTCCCGTCGCCCCATGGAGGCGCGGGCAGAGGCGCCCGATATCATGTGGTCAGTAGCGGGGTTGACGATAGCGGATTGACGAGTAGTGATAGGTGTTTCTGAGTGTGGAACAGTGTTCATATTACGAGTGTATGATGAGATCGCCGTCAGCTATCGAAAAATTCAAAATATTACTTAATGATTAACAATGGCGCTATTAAAGAACCTTTATGCACTTTCAGTCCCCTCACTCACCGAAGACCACGCTCAGTACACTAAGCTACCCCCACGCCAGGCAATCCAGGTACGGCTCCAGCTACAGCGCAAGGCGCAATTCTAGGTAAGCACAGCAAGGCCCCTCCCCCAGAACACGTTCATAACGCGCCTGGGAAAGGGGCCTCAATATATAAGTTCACACAATCGTACAATCAAGTACGCGGATAGAAACCTACTCAGATTCAGATGCTTCCGGCTGTTCCGCCTGAGCGGATTCCAACGCATTCAGCGCCTCCAGAGCTGCAGCCTCCGCAGCTTCTTCGGCGTCCGCCTCAGCCACACGCTCAGCATCCGACTCAGCAGAAGTCACCGCCGCCGGGTTCGTCAGAACCTTCACACCCATGCTGCGTAGCGCATCCGTATTCGTGATTGTCTCGTCGTTATCAATCAGGTACACCTTGTACCCGTCATTCCGCAGGCGACGCATCAGCTCCAGGAGCATGCTCTGAGCGACCTCATCCACCGCGTACACGCGCGTCACATCCAGGGCAACCTTGGAACCCTCCATCGGAGATTCCACAATCTCACGAATCACGCGCTCCACACCCGCAAAACGGATACGGCCCTGCAACTGAATCAGGCGCATAGACTCGTCACCCGAACCGATCTGGTAGTTCGCGCGCAACGCCGAACGAGCCACCGTCGGCACGTTCATCACGTGCATGCCCATGTCATCAGAGAACTGCTCGAACAGCTCCACACCGCGCACACTGTTACCGTGACCGTCCAGGCGCGGCGAGAACGTCGCCACACCCAGCTGACCGGGCACAGCACCAATAATGCCGCCGCCCACGCCGCTCTTCGCCGGAACACCCACCTGGGTCGCCCAGTCACCCGCAGCGTTATACATGCCGCAAGTGAACATGACGCTCAGCACCTGACGCACCACAGTCTTAGGAACCACCTGCTCACCCGTCACCGGATGCACACCATAGTTCGCCAAAGTCGCCGCCATCAACGCCAAATCCTTGACCGTCACCATCAGCGAGCACTGGCGGGTGTAACCCTGCACCGCCACGGTCGGGTCGCCGGTCAGGATGCCGTGGCCGCGCAGCATATGCGCAATCGCGTAGTTGCGGTGCGCGTGCTCCAGCTCAGACTCGTACACGCGCTCATTCACCGACAGGCGACGGCCCGCAAACGCAGACAGGCCAGAAATGACGCGCTCCATACGCTCACCCTGAGTCGCACCGGGAGGACCCACCAGCGAATGGGTAGTAATCGCACCCGCGTTAATCATCGGGTTCAGCGGTTTACCGGAGCCGTCCTCCAGGGACAGCTCATTGAACGGCTCACCGGAAGGCTCCACGCCCACCTTCGCAAGCACATCATCATAGCCGCGGTCCGCGAGCGCCAGGGCGTACACGAACGGCTTAGAAATCGACTGAATCGTGAACTCCACATCGGAGTCACCGGCTGCGTACTGCTCACCATCAACCATAGCGATAGACGCGGCAAGCTTATCCGGGTCCACGGCGGCAAGTTCCGGAATGTAGTTTGCCAACTCACCGGAGGTATCAGAAGCGACCGACTCGAGGGTCTCGGTCAGGTAAGTGGCAATAGGTGAATGCATAGTGTTCCGTATCTGCTGCTAATCGTGGTTGTTCTCGTCAAAATTCCAGGATGCGCCCGCCCGCTGTTCCGTTTCAGCTATTCCGTTTCAGCTGGGCTGAGGCGCTCATCGTTACAGGCTACCGCGGCTGCCAAACTAAAGAGCCAGCCAGCGGACCTGTCAAAGTGTGTGGGTGAGGAGCACCTTTTGCTCCCTAAAGAGTGTATCTTTTGCGTGTTGAAGCCACCAAATATAACGGTCACTTCTCCCCCGCTATTTCAGGCTCTGGTACCTGTTCTGGCTTGCCGTTTTCTGCCGTAATTTACCGCGGCGGGCAGAACTGCCTGCGAAGTCCCGGCAAAACCTACGGGCACAGCCTAGGGGTGGCGAATCGAATCCGGCTCACGACCACCCAGCTCGGCGGTCTCCAGCTGGAAGGTCGAGTGCTCCACCGACACCTCAAAATGGCTCGCCACGCACGAACGGATACGGTCCAGAATCGCCACCGCAGAGCCGTCATGGAAGCACGAATCGGCAACCACCACGTGCGCGGTCACCACCGGCAGACCGGTCGCCACCATCGAGGCGTGCACATCGTGCACCTCCACAACGCCGTCAACGCGCAGCATGTGCTCACGCATCGCGTCCAGGTCCAGGCCGTCCGGGGTAAACTCCATGAGCACCGCCGTGGTCTGCTTCATCAAACGTACTGCACGCGGCACAATCAGCGCCGCAATGAACAGACCGGCAAGGGCGTCCGCCTGGTAGAAGCCGGTCAGCCAAATCACGATAGCCGCCACAATCACGCCCAGCGAACCCAGGGCGTCATTGAGCACCTCCAGGAACGCGGCACGCATATTGAAGTTCGCGTTCCTCGCCGTAGCCAGCACCGCAATACCAATAGCGTTCGCCACCAGGCCGACCACACCAAAGATCAGCAGCTCGGTGCCGGGCACCTCCGGCGGGGCGAACAGGCGATGCACGCCCTCCACCGCCGTGTAGATACCCACCGCCAGCAGCAGCACCGACTGCCCGAGGGCGGCAAGCACCTCAATACGGCGGAAACCCCACGTGCGGCGGGACGTTGCCGGGCGCGTCATGAGCGAAGCCGCCGTAAGCGCCACCAGCAGGCCCGAGGCATCCGTAACAGCGTGCGCCGTATCAGTCAGCAACGCAAGACTTCCGGTGACCAACGAACCAATCGCCTGCGCCAACACAATAACGACCGCCAGACTGAACGCAATCAGCAGGCGCGGACGCATCGAGGCGGCGTCCTCCGGGCTCGGGGCATGCGAATGGTCGTGGTGATGCCCGTGATGCCCGCCGTGGCCGTGATGTGCGTGCGCTCCCATGAGTGACTCCTCAACTATGAACTGTGTTGTTGACTATCGAGAGTTATCGGCAGATAGCAAAATCGCCCGATTCACAAGAACCGGGCGACAAGCTCCTCAACCGAGGAAAACGTGGAGATAAGGGGACTCGAACCCCTGACCCCCTGCATGCCATGCAGGTGCGCTACCAGCTGCGCCATATCCCCATATTCTGTTAGTGACCTCAACGAGGCAACATGAATATATTACACACACCACGGACAGCGATGCAAACCAGCGCACCCAAAAATCCAAAAAGTTCCCGGCGGGTAAGCCAAAGGCTAAGCAAGAAGGGCGGACCCCGCGGCACCATACAGCGCCAGCAGAGCCCACCCCTCATCAGCTAAAAATCAAGCAGAAGCCTATGCCTCATCCTGAGCGGGAATGATGCGTGCAGCATCTTCCTCAGTCTCACCCTCAATGTCGAAGGGAGCCTCGTTCTCAACGCCCAGCTCAATACGCGGAGCCTCAGCCCACAGACGATCCAGAGCGTAGAACTCGCGGTCCTCCTCATGCTGAACGTGCACGACAATATCGCCGAAGTCCAGCAGAATCCAACGACCCGAGGAACGACCCTCACGGCGGACCGGCTTCAGGTCAGCCTGCTCACGCAGAGCGTCCTCAACCTCATCCGCAACGGCGTTCACGAGGCGCTCATTGTGGGCAGAAACCACCAGGAAGCCATCAATCAGACCCATCGCGTCGGATGCATCCACAGCGAACAGGTTAGTTCCCTGCTTCTCCTCCGCAGCGCGGGCGGCAATGCGCAGAGCCTCAATCGAGGACTGTGCAGCAGTCATATTTTCCTTCCTTGCCGGCAGAACACCCGCCGGCAGCACCCGCAACAGGGGTGCATTGTTCACGGCCTACTTAGGGCCAAAAATCATAATCAGACCAACAACAACCAGGGCGAGCAGCAGCACAATCCACAGCCACGCCAGGGAGGCCTTCTGCGCAGGCTGCAGAACCTCTTCAGTCTTCTCAACAGCGCCCTTAGAAGCGGACTCCTTGGAAGCCTCAGCGGAAGGTACCGGAGCAGACTTGGACTTAGCAACCTTAGAATCAGCAACCTTGGACTCTGCATCCTTCGCGACTTCCTCAGACTCCTCAGCTTCCTCGGTGACCTCTTCGACCAGAGCAGCAGACTCTTCGGGATCCTGACGATCCACCATGCGCTGCAGCAGCTCCTCAACCTCATCCGGGCTCAGAGCAACAGTCGGGTCGCCGTCCACCGAATCCACGGTGTCACCAGCGGAGGCGCTATCCAGCACGCTCAGGTCAAGACCCTGCGCGTCCACCGCGCTCACGCGGGTGGGCAGCTCGTCAGCAGACTCTTCAACCTCAGCAACCTCAACAGTCTCTTCCTCAACGGAAGCGACCTCGGTCTGCTCAGCCTCCATGTCAGAGCTGTCCAGCGCCTCAACCTTCGGCTCATCGCGCACCAGGTACTGGTGCAGCTCGGGTTCCGGCTTCTCCTCCTTGACCACGGCAATGACCGGGATCGAAGAAGTCATCGGGTTATCCACCGCGGAGGGACTGGTCGCATCCACACGGTTCTGCGCGATCTCTTCGGGACGCAGAACGCGCAGGCTACTGGTTAGAGGAGCAGGCTCGTGCAGCTTCTCCTCATCGTTCGCCTCAGTGTCAATCTTGCCCTGAGCCGCCAGCGCCGCAAAACGACGCTGAACAGCCAGAACCTGCGGGTCAATAGCGTCCATATAAATCACGGAGCCCATGTTCTCGACAGGCTTCGGATGCTCACCGCGGCGGGCTGCACGCAGGTACTCGGCAACTTCTTCACGGTAGCGGGCAAGACGGCGCGGACCCATCACCTTAGTAGGCGGCGGCACCTCAATGCCGTCCTCGGTCACGTACGTCTCGTAGAGGTACGCTTCGTCCTCGCTATAGGGCTTCGAACCCGTAGCTTCACTCATGTGTTCCCTCATTATTCGTCGATTGGGGTGCCTGCCCAGACTCATCTTTCACGTGAGGCAAGCCATCACGGTACGCCGTCAAGGCGTCCTTCTTGTACAGGCCGTACTTAGCAATGTACTGCACCACACCATCCGGCACCAGGTACCAGATGGGGGCGTCTGCAGCTGCGCGGAGACGAATATCAGTCGAAGAAATCGCCATCGCAGGAATCTTCAGGGTCGTAATATGACGACCCTCTGCCAGCGGCGGATCCAGCTCATGATCGGGGCGGGTCACACCCACAAAAGTCGCCAAATCCCACAGCTTATGGGCATTACGCCAGGTCATAATCTGGCTAATCGCGTCCGCGCCGGTAATGAAGAACAGGTCAGCATCCGGGCGCAGGGCGCGCAGCTCGTTAAGCGTATCAAAGGTGTAGGTGGCGCCGCCACGGTCAATATCAATACGGCTCACCGTAAAACGCGGGTTCGACGCGGTCGCAATCACCGTCATCAGGTAGCGATGCTCAGCGTCACTCACGTGCCGCTCCCCCACCTTCTGCCAGGGCTGACCGGTCGGAACAAACACAACCTCGTCCAGGTCGAACACGGCGGCAACTTCACTAGCTGCCACCAGGTGTCCGTGGTGAATCGGGTCGAAGGTTCCACCCATCACGCCCAGACGCACCCGACCGGGAGTGCGCGGGGGAATCGACTCGGTGCTCGGAGCACCAAAATCAAGGTGAACAGACTGGTCAGTCACAAATGCCGTCCTTGCTGGGGACAGAAACCGTACCACAGCAGCTAAAAAGCCACTACAGGCGCGGATGCGGGCAGGTACACAGAAGGTACGCAACACCGAAAAAGGTGCCCGCGTACATTCCCCTCTATGCTACCTGCTTACGGTCAAAAACACCGAAATGACGGGGGTGAGCTAAGCCGCCAGTGGAATACCCAGCCAGCACGCCCACCCACAGGCTCACCCGCGTGTTCCGACACGCACATCCGGCGCGAGCGGCAACCACAGAACCTACAAGAAAGCACCGCACGCAAAAGAAAGCGCCGCGCACCGGAGCCAAACCCCGGTACGCGGCACCACTCACTGTCTATGAAACAGCTGTCTAGGCAACAGCTGTCTAGGCAACAGCTACGCTTCAGCTACTAGTCGTCGACGTTCGGCATGTCGATATTCTCGTCGACCTTGCCTTCCTTCAACTTCTTGCGGTACTCAACCGACTCGGTCCACACGCCTGCAGCGCGCTCGGACTCCAGCTCGGCACGAGCCTCCGCCTTCGCGTCCATACGCTCCTTGTACTCCACACGCTTCTGCGCACGAGTCGGGCGAATGATCTCTTCCAGACGAGCGTCCGTACCACGCGGGGAGGACAGCAGCTCAGCGCCACCGACCATGGTCGGCTCCCAATCGAAGATCACCGAGTTGTCGTTCTCGCCAATCACCACGGCGTCACCGGCACGAGCACCAGCCTTGAACAGCTCATCCTCAACGCCCAGGCGCGCCAGGCGGTCCGCCAGGTAGCCGACAGCCTCATCATTATTGAAGTCAGTCTGCTGAATCCAACGCTCAGGCTTCTCACCAATCACGCGGAACAGCGGCTCAAGGTTACGCTCCTCGCGGCGAATAATGAACTCCTGCTTCTTCTTACCGCGGAAGCCCTTCGGGCGAACCACAGGAGCCTCAACAACCACGCGCTCCGCTTCCTTCTCGGCAGCGGCACGAGCCTCGCGGTCTTCCTCAACGAGCTTTGCCATCGCAAAGATGAGGGGCTTCAGACCCTCATGGGAAGCCGTCGAAATCTCGAAGACCTTGAAGCCCATCTCCTCAAACTCGGGGCGAACAAACTCAGCCAGCTCACGAGCCTCAGGAACGTCAATCTTATTGAGCACCACAATCTGCGGACGCTCATGCAGCGGCACGGTCACACCCGCAGTCGGGTCAACCTCATAGTTCTGCAGCTCGCCACGGATCACCTCAAAGTCACTGATCGGGTCGCGGCCCGGCTCCAAAGTAGCGCAGTCAATCACGTGCACCAGAGCCGAAGAACGCTCCACATGGCGCAGGAAGCGGTGACCCAGACCGCGCCCCTCCGAAGCCCCCTCAATCAGACCCGGAACATCCGCCACAGTGTAGCGAACATCGCCCGCCTGCACCACACCCAGGTTCGGGATCAGGGTAGTGAACGGGTAATCAGCAATCTTCGGACGTGCCGCAGAAATCGCAGCAATCAACGAAGACTTACCCGCCGACGGGTAACCCACCAGAGCCACATCCGCAATGGACTTGAGCTCCAGAACAATATCAGCCTCTTCACCGGGGGTGCCCAACAGGGCAAAACCGGGAGCCTTACGCTTAGCCGAAGCCAACGCAGCGTTACCCAGGCCACCCATACCGCCGCGGGCAGCAACATACTCATCGCCCACACGCAGCAGGTCAGCCAAAACATTACCCTCGCGGTCCTTCACCACAGTACCCTGCGGCACGGTCAGAACCAGGTCCTCACCGTTAAAGCCGTGGTGCATATCGCCACGACCAATATCGCCATTCGGGGCGTGCTGATGCGGGCTGTGGTGGTACTCCAGCAGGGTCGTGGTCTGGTTATCCACGCGCAGAATCACCGCGCCACCATTACCACCGTTACCGCCGTTAGGGCCGCCCAGGGGCTTAAACTTTTCACGTCGCACGGAGACGCAGCCGTTACCTCCGCGACCGCCAGATACATGCAAGACCACGCGGTCCACGAATTCTGCCACGGGTTCTCCTTATCTTGGAAAATCTTCACTTCGCCACCGCACGGCACACACCAATCATGCTGCGGATGCGGCGGCAGGCGCGACCGGGTTGGGGTGCGCCTCATCGTGGAGCCCAGCACAGGCGGGCATCCACGGCATTCGAGGTCATAGCGAGAGGGGGTAGACTAACGCCTACCCCCTCTGCCCTAGCGGTGAGTATTACTCAGCTGCTGCCAGGATGTTAACGACCTTGCGGCCCTTGCGGGTACCGAATTCGACGGTGCCTGCTGCCAGAGCGAACAGGGTGTCGTCGCCACCGCGGCCAACGTTCAGGCCGGGGTGGAAGTGGGTGCCGCGCTGGCGAACGAGAATCTCGCCTGCGTTGACGGACTGGCCGCCGTAGCGCTTAACACCGAGGTACTGGGGGTTCGAGTCACGGCCGTTACGGGTGGAGCTTGCGCCCTTCTTGTGTGCCATTCTGTATTCCTACCTTAGGGTTTGAATTCCGGTCGTTTCGATTACGCGTTGATAGCGGTAATCTTGACGGTGGTCAGCTCGGCGCGGAAGCCCTGACGCTTCTTGTAACCGGTCTTGTTCTTGTACTTCTGAATAACGATCTTCGGACCGCGCAGGTCCTCAACCTTCTCAGCAACAACCTTGGCGGAAGCCAGGGACTTTGCGTCAGCGGTGACCTTGTCACCGTCGACGAGCAGCAGCACGGGCAGCTCGATGGTGCTGCCGGGCTCGCCTGCAACACGGTCAAGGGTAACGAGGTCGCCTACGGAAACCTTCTCCTGGCGGCCGCCAGCGCGTACAATCGCGTATGCCACTATGGGACTCACTTTTCTCGACAACTTGCTTCTTGAATCTCACACGAATGAGCAGCCTGCGCTTTCATTGCTGTGCGCCCTCCCCCGCCAGTCGAATGACCGCGAACAAAGAGGAACGGCCCGTGCGTTCCGGCGGGATTGCCCGCCGAAGCCAACACGCGAAGCTCACCGGTGGTGTCTCTCTCCCGCACGTTTCGACTCAGCCGATCACTCGACCGCGCCGAAGACGATGCGGGTGGGAGCGGTGTCTCCCGCTGGCCCTGCGTCGATAGGGCTTCACTGAGATAAACACCAGTCCTTAAGGATACGGCATGATCTACGCGCCGCGCAATAGATAAATTTTCGGAACGCACGAAGTCGGCACGTGATACTACTCAACCCCGGCAGATACACCGCAGGTAGACCGGGCATAAAAACCCCGGCGAGGTGGATTACTCCACCCCGCCGGGGCGCAACATACACACCATCGGAATTCCGATGATCGGAAGCTAAAGACTAATCGTCCTTACCTTCACGCTTAATATCGGCAGCGGCAACGCCAATGCCGAACAAGACAGGAGCCGAAGCGTCATCAGCCACCGGAGCCACATCCGCAACAGAAGCGGAAGCAACCACGGAACCCTCAGCACGCTCGGAAGCGTCAACAGTTACTACCTTAGCACCAGCACCAGCGCTCGACGCCGCACGGCGAGTGCGACGCTTACGCGGGGTTGAACCCGGCACCTGAGCCGCAGGCTTCTGAGCCGCAGGCTTCTGAGCCTCCTCAACCGGAGCCTCAGCCTCAACTGCGGCAGGAGCCGAACCGATCACACCGGTCACAGCCGGAGCACCAATCACGCCGGTCACCACCGGGCGAGACTCAGTCTTCGCGGACTTCTCAACTTTACCATCCTTTGCGGGTGCCTGCTCAGATGCCACATTCTGCTCAGTTGCCACGCTCTGCTCAGCAGCCTTCTCGGCACGCTTCTCATCAGCGGCACGACGCGCACGGCGGCGGGACGCACGCGGAGTCTCGCGGACATCCTCAATGCGCAGATCCTCACGCTCAACACGCTTGGACTCCTGAGCCTTCTCGGAGGTTGCCTCAGCGTTCTGCTGCTCGCGGTTCTGACGCTTCGCCGCACGATCCTCGCGGTTCGAACGGAACGACTCACCCTCAGTGCGGGCAAGACGGCCAGCCTTCTGAGAAGCACGAGCCTTCGCCTCGCCAGCGCGAATCGCCTCGAAACGATCCGAAGAGCGGCTAAAGCGCGGGTCGAGCTCCGGGTCAACGTGGTGCTCGTCCTCCAGCGCACCCGCACCGGAATCCTCCACAGCGGCAATATCCGCATCGGTCAGCTCGCGGCGCTGGCGGTTACGAGAAGACTTCTTCTCGCCACGCTTGGACGAACGACGCTCCTCCGAACGGTCCTCTGCAGAACGCTCCTGGTCAGAGCCATTCGAGGAATCCTCAGCGGACTCCTCCTCCACGCGGTCAAACGCGCTCGCCAGCTGCTCCAGGGAGAAACCGCCCTGCTCGCCAATCCAGTTGCCGCCAGTCACCTCAGCGGCCTTGTCCTCACGCTGAGCAACCTCCGCGTGGGCCTGCTCGCTGGCAACCTCAGCAATGCTCTGAATCTCCTGCTCCAGAGACAGTTCAGCGGTCTCCGCGCGGCGCGAACGCTTGCGACGCTTACGCTTCTTACGGGTCGAAGTGGTCTCATCCGAAGCCTCATCAGCCTGAGCGGATGCGGCAGCCACCGCAGCCATAGCGTTACGGCGCTCAGCCTTCTTCGACTCCAGAGCATCCTGCTTCTGCTGGTCACGAGAATCCTCGCGGGCAGCCGCACGGGCACGCTTACGGTCATTGCGCTCGTGACGGTGGATGTAATCCGACGCGCCACCGCTACGGCCGCTCAGCGGCTGATCATGCACAATCAGGCCACGGCCAGCACACTGCTCACAGGGCTCCGAGAAGACCTCAAGCAGACCGGTACCCAGACGCTTACGGGTCATCTGAACCAGACCCAGCGAGGTCACCTCAGCCACCTGGTGCTTGGTACGGTCACGGCCCAGGCACTCAATCAGGCGACGCAGAACCAGGTCGCGGTTCGACTCAAGCACCATGTCAATGAAGTCAATGACGATAATGCCGCCGATATCGCGCAGACGCAGCTGGCGGACAATCTCCTCAGCAGCTTCCAGGTTGTTCTTGGTGACGGTCTCCTCCAGGTTGCCGCCGCTACCGGTGAACTTACCGGTGTTCACGTCCACCACAGTCATGGCTTCGGTGCGGTCAATCACCAGCGAACCACCCGAAGGCAGGTACACCTTACGATCCAGAGCCTTCGCCAGCTGCTCGTTGATGCGGTAGTGGTCGAAGAGGTCATCCTCGCCATCCCACTGCTGCAGGCGGGAAACCAGGTCCGGCGCCACGTAGGTCACGTACGCCTCGATGGAATCCCAGGCGTTCTCTCCCTGAACAATCATCGCGGTGAAGTCCTCGTTGAAGACGTCACGCACGGTCTTAATCATCAGGTCGGGCTCCTGGTAGAGCATCTCCGGAGCCAGTACCTTACGGGAGTTAGCCTTCTCCTGAATCTCTTCCCACTGCGCACGCAGACGGTTAATATCGTGGGTCAGCTCCTCCTCAGAAGCACCCTCCGCCGCGGTACGAACAATCACGCCAGCACCCTCGGGCAGCTTGTCCTTCAGAATCTTCTTCAGGCGAGCACGCTCGGTGTCGGGCAGCTTGCGGGAAATACCGGTCATCGAACCGCCCGGCACGTACACCAGGAAGCGACCGGGCAGGGAAACCTGGCTGGTCAGGCGGGCACCCTTGTGACCAATCGGGTCCTTGGTGACCTGCACCAGAACCGAATCGCCGGGCTTCAGGGCGTTCTCAATCTTGCGGGGCGCACCGTCCAGACCGGTAACATCCCAGTTGACCTCGCCCGCGTACAGCACAGCGTTGCGGCCGCGTCCAATGTCAACGAACGCAGCTTCCATGGAGGGCAGAACGTTCTGAACCTTACCCAGGTACACGTTGCCAATCAGGGAATCCTGCTGGGTCTTGGACACGAAGTGCTCAGCCAGCACGCCGTCCTCAAGCACGCCAATCTGGATGCGGCCGTCCTTCTGACGAACCAGCATCTGACGGTCCACGGACTCGCGGCGAGCCAAGAACTCAGCCTCAGTCACGATGTGGCGGCGGCGGCCCAGGGAGCGGGACTCGCGGCGGCGCACACGCTTCGCCTCCAGGCGGGTAGAACCGCGCACACCGGTCACGGTGTTGGATGCGTGAGAGTCAGCCAGGCGCGGCGCACGCACCTTGGTGACGGTCTCAACGTCATCATCAACGCCGCCCTCAATCTCAATATCCTCGGTACCGCGGCGACGGCGACGGCGACGGTGGCTCGTCACCTCAGCCTCAGCGGCAGCCTCCTCGCGGCGGCGCTCCATGCGCTCCTTACGCTTCTGCTCCTCGGCAGCGGCGCGGCGTGCTTCACGCTCCAGCTTGGCGGCAACAGCGAGCTCGCTCAGCTCCTCCGGCTCGGGCGCCATGAACAGCGGCATCGCACCCATGGGGGTACGCGAGCGCAGTTCCTGCAGCTTCTCGCGCTGCAGGTCGCTAATGGTCTTTACCGGCTCGGGAGCTTCTGCGGGCTCCTCGGCAGGTGCTTCAGCTGCGGACTCCTCAGCAGACTCTTCTGCGGTGGGTGCCTCGGGTGCAGCTTCTTCGGTTGCGGATTCCTCAGCAACTGCAGCAGCCTCGGCGGGCTGCTCAGCGGCAGCCTCTTCAGCCTTCTGTTCAGTATCTTCAGCAACAGGAGCTTCAGCGGCAGCCTCGGTCTTCTCAGCCTTCTCAGCTTCCTCAGCCTGTGCGGGGGGCACGACCTCAACCTTGGCGGTCTCTTCCTTCACCTCAACGGCAGACTCGGCAGCGGGCTCAGTAGCGGCGGGCTCAGCAGACTCAGCGGCGGGGGAAACAACTTCCTCCACCTTCGCGGTCTTCTCCACAACAGCAGGCTCAGCCGCCTTCTTCTCAGCAGCCTCAAACAGGCTATCCAGAGT
>ERZ1674246.141-NODE-141-length-13207-cov-20.942442_pt1 | contig 13207 bp, 8 predicted proteins | sample MGYA00581200_ERZ1674246 | MGnify/ENA primary metagenome ERZ1674246 (study PRJEB41354, sample SAMEA4873323) | human saliva metagenome | biome: human-associated habitat [ENVO:00009003]; feature: mouth environment [ENVO:08000002]; material: saliva material... | reverse complement strand
TTGCTTTTGGGGAAAAGGTCCGTTGCTTTTGGGGAAAAGGTCCGTTGCTTTTGGGAATAGGTCCACATTGCTTAGGTAAAACTTCCGAACCTGTTACGCGAAAGGTTTGGAAGTTTACCTGTTAAACCCAAACATATAGGTTGCTCAGACAACTCGCAATACTTAGCGACAAAGTAGGAAGTATGAGGAAGAATCGGGATAGCTGAGAAATATCACTGACGAATTTCTTTGTTTTGGTCAAGGAGAATCGGTATCTTTGCACAAGATATAATACGAATATCAGGTAATATAATCGCAATAAAATAGGACACAAGTAGTCTTAGCAGAGCTGATGTTAACCGTAAAATGGCTTGCTGAGCAAATCGGGAAGTCAGAGAATACAGCGTCTAAATGGTGTTTTAATAAGATACAACCCTCTTTAGAACCCTTGTTTGAGGTAGTGCAAGTGCTTGATGTCGACATGCGTCTTTTGATTGTTTCCACAAAAGAATAAACGGATGAATAAAAATCAACTAGCCAATAGAATATGGGCATCTGCCAATAAGATGCGCTCCAAGATAGAAGCCAATGAATATAAAGACTATATTCTTGGTTTTATCTTCTACAAATTCCTTTCGGAACAAGAGATTAAGTTCTTTCTCAGTAAGGGACTTCCCAGAGAGATGTTTCAAGAAGTGCTGACCGAGGAACAAACGAAATACGTACAGCTCGCACAGCGCAATCTTGGCTACTTCATCCCTTACGAATATCTCTACTCCACGTGGTTGGAAGCGGGGCATGACTTTTCTGTCGCCAACGTCCGCGACGCGCTCTCTGCATTCAATCGACTGCTTATCCCTATCCCTGAACAGGCAGACGTCCAAACGAAAGCGGATATTGAGAAAAAGCGCAAAGTCTTTGCAGACATTTTCGAAACCCTCCATGGAGGTCTGAAACACTTAGGAGGTTCGGAGGGAGAACAAACGAGCGCTATACGCAATCTTCTCGCACTGATCAAAGATATTCCCATGGATGCCAAGCAAGACTATGACGTGCTGGGCTTCATCTACGAATATCTCATCAGTCAGTTTGCAGCAAATGCAGGTAAAAAGGCAGGGGAATTCTATACACCACACGAAGTGTCGGTGCTCATGTCCGAAATCATAGCCTATCATCTCAGAGGGAAGAGCAACATCGATATTTATGACCCTACGAGTGGTTCGGGTTCGCTCTTGATCAACATTGGGCGTTCGATTGCTAAACACTTAGAAGGGGAAAGCACCATCAAGTTTTATGCGCAGGAACTGAAAAAGAACACCTTCAACCTCACGCGTATGAATCTTGTGATGCGCGGCATCACTCCCGACAACATCGTGGTGCGCAACGGCGACACCTTGAAGAGCGACTGGCCCTACTTTGAGGATGGCGATCCCGAAGGCACTTACGAGCATCTCCTCGTAGACGCCGTGGTGAGCAATCCGCCCTACTCTCAGAGCTGGGAACCGCCTCGTCAAGGCAAGACGGGCATTCAAATCAAGATAGACCCACGCTTTGAATATGGCATCGCCCCCAAGAGTAAGGCAGACTATGCTTTCTTGCTTCACGATCTCTATCACCTCAAGAACGATGGGGTTATGGCCATTGTCTTGCCCCATGGTGTGCTTTTCCGTGGAGCATCGGGCGACGGTTCGGAAGGCTCCATCCGAGAACAGCTCATTGAAAACAATCACATTGACACCATCATCGGACTGCCTGCCGACATCTTCTTCGGCACTGGCATCCCTACGATTGTCATCATCCTGCGCAAAGACCGCCAAGAGAATAACGTCCTTTTCATCGATGCCTCACGCGGATTCACCAAAGAGGGCAAGAAGAACAAACTGCGTGCTTCAGACATTCGCCGCATCGTAGACACCCATATCCAGCGTTGCGACGTCGACGGCTTCGCGCGTGTGGTGGCTAAGGAGGAAATCAGACAGAATGGCTACAACCTCAATATCCCGCGCTACATCAATGCTGCGGAAGCTTCTGAATCGTGGGACATGCACTCCATCTTGTTTGGCGGTGTGCCTCGCACAGAACTCCTGCGCTTTGCTCCCTACTTTGAAGCACTGCCGGGACTAGAAACTACCCTCTTTGCGCAGACCGACACTCCCCACACGCAGTTGCAGGTGGAAGACTTGGAAGCCACCATCAGCACACATCCTGCCGTGCTGAACTTTCATCAAAGCTACCAAGCAGCCTTTGCTGAATTTCACAGTTTCCTCAAGCACGAACTTATCGAGCAGATGGAGACCATCAGCATCGCCAAAGAAGAAGAAAGCATCACAGCGCACATTTTTGAGAGTCTTGCCCATGTGCCTTTGGTAGATCGCTACGAAGCTTATCAGCTCTTTGCCGACCAGTGGACGAGCATTGCGCAAGGACTCGAAGTCATCCAGAGCGAAGGCTTTGGGGCAACTCGTGTGGTAGACCCTAAGATGGAGCTGAAGAAGAACAGTGCAGGAGAGGAATATGAAGTGCAAAATGGCTGGGAGGGGCGCGTGCTTTCTTTCGACCTCGTGCAAGCCAACCACCTTACCGCTGAGGTGCAGACCATCGAGGCGCAGGAGCAAAGGCTCGCAGAAGCCACCCATGAAGTAGAAACCACCTTCGATGCGCTGGACGAAGAAGAGCGCAACGAAGTGTCTTCCGAAGAGGGGACTTTGCAACTCAAAGAAGTAGAGCGTCGTTTGGGCGAACTCCTCACCGAAGTGGAAACAGACGAAGTGCTGGCACTAGAAGACTATTTGTTCTGCTCGGGCAAAAAAGAGAAAGTGGCGTATATCGCTGCTCATCCTGAAGTGGACTGGCAGGCTATGGACACAGCTAAGGACGGCACTTATGCGGTGAAGGCGGTGAAGGCGCGCATTGACACTTTGCGCAGGGCTTACCCCTTTGAGGAGGAGACCACCGAGGCACAACTCATCCGCATCACGCTACTTTCGGCAGAAATCAAACAATTGGCAGCTGACATCAAGAGCAATAAGGCACAGCTCATAGAGCGCACCAAGGAGGTCATTGAGAAGGAACTTTCAGACGAAGATATCTTAGCCTTACTCTCTGTACAATGGATTGATGCGCTCTATAACAGGCTTGAAGAACTCCCACAGCGTGTGATCAGCGACTTGGTGCAACAACTCAAAGACTTGGTGGCAAAATACGACACCACCCTTATAGACGTGGAGCACGACATCCAAGAAGCCTCGGCTTCGCTTGCCACGATGATCGACGAACTCACCGGTTCTGCTCACGACCTCGAAGCTCTCGCTGAATTTAAGAAACTCTTGCTCAACGCTTAACCCTACGAATGACAATGGAAAAAAAGAAACCAGAAATCAGATTCAATGGATTTGAAGGGGAGTGGGCGACAACTACGTTGGGAGAATGCTTTCTGGAGCGTGTAGAAAGGTCTGCTGAAGGCGAACTCATTTCTGTTACTATCAGCCAAGGTGTAGTAAGAGCCTCTGATTTAGATAGAATAGACAACTCGAGCAACGACAAGTCTAATTATAAGGTAGTGGAAGTGGGTGACATTGCCTATAATTCTATGAGAATGTGGCAAGGAGCTTGTGGCTATTCTCTTTATAAAGGCATCTGTAGTCCAGCATATACAGTAGTAATTCCTCAGAATAACATTGATGTGGTCTACTGCTTTTATCTGTTTAAGAGAAATGAGACTCTACAACTCTTTAGAGTCAACTCTCAAGGACTAACTTCAGATACTTGGAATCTCAAATATCCTGCATTTTCTCAAATCAAATGTAGCTTCCCCTCCCTCTCCGAGCAAGAGAAGATAGGTTTATTCCTCACGACCTTAGACAAGCTCATAGCGAAGCTCGAAGCAAAACTCGATAAGCTCCGCAAGCTCAAGCAAGCACTCCTCGAGAAGATGTTTACAAATGTTAATAGGGGGGGGTATGAGACACCAGAAATAAGATTCAAAGGCTATACCGATAAGTGGCTGACAACCACGTTGGGAGCATGTTCTAAAAAGATTATAACCAAGAATAATGGTAACGAATATAATATTGTGCTTACCAATTCTGCCGAATGTGGTATTGTTGACCAAAGAAGTTACTTTGATAGAGAAATTGTAAACACAGAGAATATACAGGGATACTACATCGTATCTCAAGACGATTTCGTATATAACCCTCGTATTTCTATGCAGGCTCCAGTCGGTCCTATCAATAGAAGCAAGTTTGAATATACGGGAGTTATGTCTCCTCTCTACTATGTATTTAGAATTACAGACAAGAGGTTTAGTCTAACATATATGGAATGGTTCTTTAAAAGTTCAAGCTGGTATGATTTTATGTATAAAAATGGTAACTCAGGAGCACGTTCCGATCGTTTTGCCATTAATGATGATGCCTTCTTAAGATTACCAATATATCATCCTAAAGATATTTCTGAGCAAGAGCAGATAGGAAAATGCTTTACGCAGATAGACACTCACTTTAACAAAACATCTACCAAGCTCACGAAGCTCCGCAATATAAAGCAGAGCTTGTTGCAGAAGATGTTTGTATAGTAAATAAAAGAAAGTACGCAAGATGAATACATTTGAGAACGAAGCCAAGTTTGAAGAAGCCGTTATCAGAGAACTTCAGCGCAATGGATGGTCGGAACAAGTGATCAAGTATCCCACAGAGGAGGACTTGATGCAGAATTGGGCGAACATTCTCTTTCACAACAATAGCGGTAAGGACAGACTCAACGATCAGCCACTGACCGCAGGAGAGATGCGCCAAATCATAGAGCAAATAGAAGACTTGAAGTCGCCCGTAGCGCTCAATGGATTCATCAATGGACGCACCATTAGCATCACACGAGACAATCCGAATGACCCCGAACACCTAGGGAAAGAAGTGAGTCTATCTATTTACAACCGCCTAGAAATAGCAGGCGGAAAGAGCCACTACCAAATCGCACAACAGCCGAAGTTCGAGCGAGGGAAACGCATCCTTCCCGACCGACGTGGCGACTTGCTGCTCCTCATCAACGGGATGCCTCTCATCCACATAGAGCTGAAGAGTAGCAAGGTGCCAGCGATGCAGGCTGCCAACCAAATAGAGAAATATAGCCATGAGGGCATCTTCACGCGGATGTTCTCCTTGGTGCAAATCTTCGTGGCTATGAATCCCGAAGAGATGCTCTACTTTGCCAATCCTGGCATGTCGGGACGTTTCAATAGAGATTACTATTTCCACTGGGCAGACTTCAACAACGAGCCGATGAATGACTGGAAAGAGATTTGCTCCGCCTTCCTCTCTATCCCTAAGGCGCATCAGCTCATTGGCTTCTACACCATTGCCGACAAAAGTGATGGGGTGCTGAAAGTGCTGCGTAGCTATCAGTATTATGCTGCCAATGCCATCAGCACGCGTGTGGCTCAAAACGACTGGAATGCACGAGAACAAAAAGGAGGCTACATCTGGCACACTACGGGGTCGGGCAAGACGATGACGAGCTTCAAGGCTGCTCAACTCATTGCGGCATCGGGCGATGCAGACAAGGTGGTGTTTCTGGTGGACCGCATTGAACTCGGTAGTCAGAGTTTGCAAAACTATCGCAGCTTTGCTGGCGACAGTGAGGAGGTGCAAGACACCGACGACACTGGCATCCTGGTGAAGAAACTCAAAGATGAGGGCGCAGGAAGCACGCTCATTGTGACCTCTATTCAGAAGATGAGCCGTGTGAATGCGGAAGACCTAGCGGAGCGAGCCAAGGAACTCGAACAGATACAGCGCAAGCACATGGTGTTCATTGTAGACGAATGCCACCGCAGCACCTTTGGCGATATGCTCATCACCATCAAAGCGACCTTCCCCCGTGCACTCTTCTTTGGCTTTACAGGTACACCTATCAAGGATGAGAACCAGAAAAACATGAACACCACACAGACCGTCTTTGGCGAATCGTTGCACCAATATCTATTGGCAGATGGCATCAAAGATGGGAATGTGCTGGGCTTCGAACCGAAGGCGATAGAGACCTTCAAGGCGAAAGACCTGCGCCGCGCCGTGGCACTGGAACAAGCCAAAGCGCGCACCGAACAAGAAGCGCTATCGGACGATGATAAGAAAAAGATTTATCTCAAATACATGCAGGGCAACACCGTGCCTATGGCTGGCTATGTGAGGGAAGATGGAAAGTATGTGAAAGGCATAGAGGACTTTCTGCCCGAAAGCCAATATAGCAACAAGAAGCATCATCTTGCCGTGGTGAACGACATCAAGGAGAATTGGAATATGCTGAGCCAGTGCAGTAAGTTTCACGCCATCCTTGCCACACGGAGCATTCCCGAGGCAATAGCCTACTATCGTTTGTTCCGAGAAGAATATCCCGAACTCAAAGTTACGGCGCTCTTCGACCCTAGCATCGACAATGTGGAGGGAATGACCATCAAAGAAGATGGTTTGGTGGAAATACTCGAAGGATATAAAACTCTCTTCGGAGTGAACTACACGTTGCCCACCTATGCACAATATAAGGTAGACGTATCGCTCCGACTTGCCCACAAAGAGCCCTATCGCAACCTCAAGCCTGAGGCACAGCTGGACCTCCTTGTTGTGGTCAATCAGATGCTCACGGGGTTTGACTCGAAGTGGATCAACACGCTCTATATGGATAAAATGATGGAATATGAAAACATCATCCAAGCCTTCAGCCGCACCAATCGTCTCTTCGGTCCCGACAAACCCTTTGGGGTGATCCGTTACTATCGTCGTCCGCACACCATGCGACGCAACATAGACCGCGCAGTAGAGGTATACTCTGATGGTAAGCCTGTGAAACTCTTTGCCGACCCACTTGTGCATAACCTCAAGTGGATCAACCAACTCTTCGCCGAGATTCAATATCTTTTTAAGCAAGCGGACATCACGAACTTTGCCAAGTTGCCCGACAACGAAGCAGAGCGAGCTCGCTTTGCCCAACTCTTTAGCCAACTGAATAAGTATCTCGAAGCAGCACGCATACAGTCCTTCCGCTGGAGCAAACTCAGTTATAAACTCAAAGACGAAGACGGCAAGACGACGCAGATCGTGGTACAACTCGATGAACAGACCTACATCACGCTCGTAAAGCGCTACAAAGAATTGCTAAATGGTGGTGGAGGTGGCACGGGGGCTTCATCATCTAATATTCCCTATGACATAGACCCTTATATCACCGAAATTGACACTGCAATGATTGATGCCGACTATCTCAATAGTCGCTTTGAGAAGTATCTCCGCACCCTGCATAGCGGAACGGCTACAGCGGAGGAACGTGCGTCTGTGTTTGAGGAGCTGCACCGCTCCTTTGCATCCCTGTCACAAGATGAGCAACGCTTTGCCGAAATCTTCTTGCACGAGGTAGAGCAGGGGACCGTGAGTTTGGAACAAGGAAAGACTTTCAAAGATTACATCGTAGACTATCAAAGCAAAGCTCAGAATGACAGCATACATGAGGTGGCACAACACTTTGGGCTTGACGAAAGTTTGCTTCGTGAGATGGTCAATCTGCACCTTACGCTAGGAAACGTCAATGAGTACAATCGTTTTGATAAGTTGATAGAATCTGTTGATTTAGAGAAGGCTAAAAGCTTCTTTGAGCAAGAAACAGGAGCGGAAATGAGTATGTTCGAAGTTAATCTTGAACTGGATGAGTATCTCCGTAAGTTCCTTGTCGAGGGATAGCGAGGAGATTATTGCCTTAGCCTGATATATTCGAACTATTAAGAATCACTCTTCTTGACATTCGTGAAACACTCCGGATATAGATGCTTTGACAATTTCATCGTCAACTTATTAGGTGCCATTGCTGCCTATTGTCTGTTTACAAAGAAGCCGTGCATCAATGTGAAAAGGACTATTGATACACAGCTTGCTTTGTTTTGAATTCGTCGAACTCATGTTATTTTACAATCTTCTTGCCGTTGATGATGTACACACCCTTTGGCAGATTGCTCAAGTTACTTGAAAGGCGTATGCCGGTTAGCGAGTAGATGCCTGTCGTAGTTTTGTTGTTGATGAATGGTGTGCTGATGGCAGTGGCATCCTTCGTAATTATCACTTTGCTTTTTACTCTTTGTCCGTTCAGTGCTACGCAGTGGCTTTCAGCATCGAATGCTGCACCCGCCGGCTCTGTTATTTTGCAGCCAATGAGTGTGAGTTTTGCGAAGTCGCGGATAGATCCGTTGCCTTTTCCTTCTACCGAAACATTGGCATTTTTAATCGTAAATTCCTCCTTTGTACCGTCGCTTCCGCAAATATTTTGGGTTATGGATTCGACTTTCAGCCCACGTCTGAATTTGTGGGTTATGAAGATCCGCGTGAAGACGATAACCATTCTTTCAATTTGGGACTGTAGACCTATCATACAATCGCCTAGACTTGCTGCGTGCGATACGCAAGATCAAGCTTAGGGATTGCCGTGTGTGTGAGTGGGGGTTCTCATCACCCATCTATTGACAGCGTGTGACCATCTCGCCTATTTTTGTGCGAAGTGGGGTGAACTTTTCGCAAATGAGCGTAGCTTACGTTTCTCGTGTATTTATTAGATGCTTTTTCTTATGATTATAACGCGACTAATGGTGAGACGGTTGTGGGAAAGGTTGTTTTGAGAGGTAGCATAGGCGACCGCTCTATTTATAAATAATTGTGAGTTAATTCGTGATGCTTTGCCTTGTGTGCAGGATGGTAGATGGGGCAATGACCATCTTACTTTTGCAAAGCAAGTTAGGTAAAAGGGTGCAAATGCGAGTGGAAAATGTTAGAATGGCGCAATATCTGTGGTGAAATCCTTGTTCGTTTAATTTATGTGGTGTATTTTTGCCGAAAATACACAAAGATTGTGGTTGGACAAGGCTTGATGAGCGGTACAAATCAATCAGAAGATTTATTAATTTAGATAGAGAGTTTTATATGAGGAAGATGGAATATGTAAGTCCCGGCATAGAGGTTTTAAGTCTTTATACGGATGAAATGATGGGTGTGCCTATTCGTCCGGGAAGTACCATTTCTGGTACGCTTGATCCCGGTGATGATGAGCCGGACCCCGAACAGGGAAATGACTAATCGTTTAGAATCTCAGTGTAAACAGAACTGATAAAACCATAGGAGAAATCTCCTATATAGCCGTATTATAAAAAAAAGAATGAAACATTTACTTTATGCAAGTTTTGCGGTCTGCATAGCACTCTTTAGTGGCTGTTCAGATCAAGAGGTTGTAGGGCCTGATGCCGGCCAAGAGGAGCAACCCGGTGTGAAGGTATCGCTGTCGATCGAAGGCGATATGGGCGGGCAGAGTGGCTCTCCGAAAGCTGAAGTGCCGAGCCGCCGCGCGATCGGTTATCAAACAATTGCTACGGATGGACACGCTGAAGGCTTCCCAACGCCGATTGGCATCTTTGACCAATCGGGTGACGACGGCAAGGAACTAGAAGACGGTACGAAAGTTCCTGTAGTCTTGATCTTTAGAAACTCTGACGATTCACAACCTATAACGAAAGTTGTGACGAATTGGACCTATAAGAAGGGCGGCAAATTGAGCCTGGAAACCAACGAACGCTTCGAGCTTAAAGCCGGCTCTAATTTGAGTGCCGGCACGTGGTATGTGTGCGGTATCTTAGGCGGCGAGCAGCTGCTTGGTACGGACCAAGTGAAGTTTAATGGCTATTCAGAAGGCCATACGCCTCGCACATCAACCGGCGAGGTTGCCACGTGGGGCGCAAACGTTCCATACATTTTCAGTTGGCGCAAGTTGGAAACCAATGCAGCGAATGGTACCTTTGAGGCAAAGTTGCCGGTTCGCTTCAAGCAGTTTGGCACGATCGTTCGCTTGAAGGTCTCTAACGGTACGCACTTCGATTTTAAATATAATGGTGTACGTATCATTACGAGTAACATCCTTTGCGGTCAGTTTGACTTAAGTGCGTTTGATGATAAGAACTTTGTTAAGTCGTCCGAGCTTCACGATGTGACGGATACGGAAATCGCTTCGGCTAAGTTGGACTCTTACAAGAGTGCTTTCAAGGCCTTCAAGTTCTATCAACGCCCATTGACTGACAATGCGATGACAGCTGCTGACGGACTCATTGTTAAGCGTCGCTTCCGCATAAAAGGCGATTATATCGCCAACTTTGCTGAAGAGAAGAGTAATAAGCTCAATACGGCACTCTACTATTATGACCACACTTTCTTGCCAAGGACCGGAGGCGACAACTTTGATAAGGTCGTAAAAGGCAAGGAAGCGTCCAGCTTCATCTATGTGTGGATGTGTCCGCAGGAGCAGGATGTGTTGATTTACAAAGGTAATAAAGAAGGTGTGGGGTCGGCCGATACGATGCACATTGCAAAGACCCAGTTCTTGTTGATGGCAGAGCCCGATGGCAATGGTACGAGCGGTATGGTCGTGCCTAAGTCTATCAATATGATTCCGGCTTATGGTACGCGCACCAGCTATCTTTCCGGTGCTAACTATCCGGCTAAGGGTAAAGTCGTTTACGAGTTTCCGCCGCTGAGCTATATTGCTAAGCACGACAACTTCGGTACAGATGCACAGCTCTCCACGGATGTGAATCAAGACGTGCCCCATACTACACGCTATAAATATAGCGAGGTTGAGTCGAACCTCTCTACCATTCCTTCAGATTATATGATGGCCGGTCACGAGTATTGGCGAAGCATTATCCCGCAAGGTTATGGCTTTGCTGGCCTCCGCTCACAGCCTGGTGGTGCGCCTTACTATAACTTCTCCATGGGTGTTATTTCTCCGGCTCGCCTTCCCGGATGGCCGGCGACAAAGCTTGTCTATCAAAGCTCTTCTAAGCGCGTGGAAGCCAATGGCAAGAAAATCGCTTATATGCTGAATATGTCTAAGAAACCCGACTATATCACCAATGATGACGAAGGTCAGGTTTATCAAGGATTTGCCAAGCAACCTGCTGCCAGAGTAAGTTCCGGTATGACCGGTCTTTCTTGGATTGATACCAACAAGTATCGCTACGTAATGCGTTGGGAGGATGATCAAAGCAACAAGCTTGCTGTGATTACACAGCGCTATCTCGGTCCTCGCTTTGTACTCGATATGGACGATATCACTACTGAAGATTTCTGGGCAGCACCGGATAATTATGGGCATGTTTATCCTGCCGACGTAAAGCGCATTATTCCTTTGGGTGGTGGTTATATCTTTAAAACCTTTCACTCCAACAGTTTAAATACGGGATTGTTCTATTGGTATCTTACTGATCCTGGACATAGTGCGCAGTACTGGACGCCTGATGATGCGATACCCGGAGGGCGATATGCATTCCAAGGTACTATCGTTAGAGATAGTGATAATAACGTTCCTAAGCTGGTTGTCGGTTTTAGAATGCCTGATTTGGGTGGTGACGTGGGTAGCTTTTTCTACTATGGTTATAAGGGCGTTCCGCTGAATCAGGAAAGGCCTTTGTCGGATGTAGGTAGTAAAGATGGAGGAGAATACGTCCAAAACCTTCGGATGCAAATCCCCGTTCGTTTGTGGAGAAAGACAACTCCTTACGCAGATTAAGACGAGACAATATATAATAGGAAAGAATCTGTAGCAGCCCTAAAAGGTTGTTGCAGATTCTTTGTTTGATAGGGTGATGTCGGTTGGGTTTTCTCTAGGAACTCTTGGCGAATAGGCCGGGTGAGCTTGAAAGGCGAGGGCTAAAGTTTGGCTCGCAAAGGTTTTCACAACACGCGCAAACTGCCAGCCGGCTACCTCCTATATATAATGGTATGTTTTGTACGGCGTTGGTCGGATTGTGTTTCAGACGTGTTTATCCCAAATCGGTCATTAGGATTTCTTTGTGTTGTATGGCATAGAGAAATCCTTTAGTTTTTCCCATATATTTAGGAAAGCTTGCCTTGTTTTTAGCGACCTTGCCAAATAGAGTATATGCTAGTCCTTTATCTTACCCAAATATGCGGGTGTGGCCAACAATTCATAGCGTATGGTCTTTAGAAACTGTCTCTTGTCAAAGTTTATCAATGCGTGCCTGAAGAGCAACATAAAGTTATACGCCATGATGATAAAGTTTCCGCATGCCTCTGTTGCCCAGAAGTTGTGTGACACAAAATCATCCAGCGAGAAGTCGTATTTAAGTTCCTTGATTCTGTTTTCAGAATCGGCTCTTCCTCTGTATGTATCATACACAACCTTGGCAGGTAGGGTTAGGTTGGTTACATAGCAGCTGTATCGGTATTTGCCAAAATCCTCTTCATCTTCAAACAACTCCAACTGCTTAATCTGCTTTCCTGCCGCCATAGGATGTTTCTCTATTTCCTGCCTAACCATAATGATACGCCTTGGTTTCTCCCAACTATCTGACTTGTATGTTGTTTCAGATATATCTAGACCATCGGTTACTTCCACCCAGGTTGTTTCATGGGTAAGACTATACTTTATACGGTTATTGAAGCGGCAGGCAATGATGTGTGGTAACTTATTGTTTTTCAAATAGTTTATGATATTTCCACAGAAGAAACCGCTATCCATGCGAATTAAGCCAACCTTCTTATTCTGAAGCCTTGAGAGCGTATCTTCTAAGAATGAAAGGTAATTGGTGCTTGCAGAAGTATTGCCCGGATGCAACCAATAATTGGCAATCATCCTGACATCTGAAATGAAAGCCAATAAAAGGATGACGGGATGGTCTGCCGGGACGTTTGGGATTATACCCCTTAGCTGCACCTTCTTGATTTCCCTCACGCACTATGACCGTAGAATCGAAGTCAAGCGTGTAATTATCAAAGATCAACTCCGAAAAAACACCCGAACAGGTCGCTGAATACGCGTTGGTTGACGAATTGAGAAAATTTGTTGAGAAAGCGTTGATATGCCCGATGATCAGCACCACGTTCCCAACCAAGAAGCTTGCAAAGTGCAGCATCATAACGAACTACATCGAGATGACCAAAGCCGTTGGCACCACACCATACACCGGCGAACAGACCAAGAATAAGTTGTATGGGCTTATAGCCACGATTTGACCCTTGTTGTGGAAGAGGACACGATGCTAAATGCTCTTCAAAATGGCATTTTTCGAGCATCTTTAAGAATAAGGATAACCCACCAAATGGAGCTATTTTTTTTATTTAAGAACTTTATATCATAGTTATGCATCATAACACCTAACTTTTACGTAGTAAAGTTAGTAGATTATTGA
>ERZ1674246.128-NODE-128-length-13905-cov-43.145776_pt1 | contig 13905 bp, 9 predicted proteins | sample MGYA00581200_ERZ1674246 | MGnify/ENA primary metagenome ERZ1674246 (study PRJEB41354, sample SAMEA4873323) | human saliva metagenome | biome: human-associated habitat [ENVO:00009003]; feature: mouth environment [ENVO:08000002]; material: saliva material... | reverse complement strand
ATAATTATCAAAAGGTTTATTTATGGTTAAATTTTGTAAAAATATTTTGAGAGAAAATATGTTGAGGTTTACTTTTTTGAAACTGAAGAAAAGGGATGAGTTGAATATTTATCGATGATCAATATTGTGTATAAGTGTTTTAAAAGGCCGTCTGAAAAGTGTTTTCAGACGGCCTCACTACTTTTTTACAGCAAAGGGCTCATCAGGCGGACGGCATTTTCTACGAGGCCGCGGAGTTTGGAGCGTTGTTGCCATGATTTGATGGCAATGTAGCTGCTGTTTTTGAGGTAGTCACGTTGGAGGTTGCAGATTTGTTTGGTGGTGTCGCGATCGTAGATGGCGAGGCTGATTTCGAGGTTGAGGAAGAAGCTGCGCATGTCCATATTAACCGTACCGAAGAGGGAGTAGTCTTCGTCTATGGTCAAGGTTTTGGCATGCAGAAGGCCGCCTTCAAACATGGCGATTTTGACGCCGGCTTCCAGCAGCATAGGGTAGTAGGCGCGTGAGGCGTAACGTACCATCAGTGAATCGACTTTGGCGGGCAGTATCAGGGTTACTTTGACGCCGCGTTTGGCGGCGACGGTTAATGCCATGAGAAGCGGCTCGTCGGGGACGAAGTAGGGGGTGGTAATCGTGATTTGTTTGGTAGCGGCATAGATGGCGCTGATGATGGTTTCGTAAATGACGAAGCTGCTTTGCTCGGGGGCGGAGGGAATGATTTGGGCAACAATATTGCCTTGCTGCATTTTTTCGGGAAGGATTTGGGGCAGCAGGTTTTTGGCTTGGTTGAGGTATGTTTGTACGTTTTGGAGGTTTTTATCGGTTTCGACGGCAAGGTCGGCGAAGAAGACGGCTGACAGCTCCAGTACCATAGGCCCTGTGCAACGCATCATAGCATCTATCCATTCGCCGACGCCTGAGTTTTGTTTGAAGTAGCGCGGATCGACGAGGTTGAAGCTGCCTGTGTAACCGATTTTGCTGTCGATGACGAGGATTTTGCGGTGGTTGCGCAGGTCGGTGCGTGTGAATAATGTACGCCAGATGCCGACAGGCAAGGAGGTATGTACTTCCACGCCTGCTTGGCGCAGTTTCTCTACCCAATCGCTTTCAAGAAAGCTCCTGCTGCCGACGGCATCGGCCAGTATGGCGCAGTCTACGCCTCTGGTTTTGGCGGCAAGGATTTCATTTAGAATTTCTTCGATGCGGCCTTTGGGTTCGATAATGTAAAAGGCCAACAGGCAGGAGTGGGTTGCGGCGCATATGTCGGCAAGCATGCTGTCAATGATGGTGTCGGTGGTTGAGAGCAGGCTCATGGCGTTGCCTCGGGTTGCACCCAGCCCCGTTCCTTTTTCGGCAACTTTACTGATGCCGTGGTAACGTGATTTCACTTGGTCGGCAATATCGAGATACATATCGGTAAGGTGGGCGGCGGCAAAGTTGCGGTAGAAACGGTTCATTTCGCCGGTACGTTTGGCGCGGGCCGTACCGAGACGCGGCTCGCCGATGAGGATGTAGGCGATGGTTCCGAATACGGGAAAAAGGAAAAGGATAATCAGCCAGGCAAAGGTTGAGCCGATGTTTTTTTGTTTGTACAACACGCGCAGCATGCAGGCGAGTGCGGCGCAGGTATGGGCGAAGATAAAAATCTCGGTCCAGGTGATGTCTTTTAAGAAATTCATATTCGGTGGGGAGTGGATGAGTTTTTAAGTTTTGGGGTGTCAGCTGATAAGCTTCAGATATTAAGTATATAGAAAAACCGTCTGAAAACAAATTTACACGATAATTGTGTTTTTGCTTTCAGACGGCCTTTGCGTTGCTTTCATTAACGGTGATACTGACGGGACAGTTCGTGTACGGTATCGACCAGAATTTTGGCGTGTTCGGGGTCGGCGTGTTGGTTGATGCCGTGGCCGAGGTTGAATACATGGCCGCTGCCGTTGCCGTAGTCGGCAAGGATGCGTGCGACTTCGGTGCGGATAGATTCGGGCGTACCGAAGAGGGCAAACGGGTCGAAGTTGCCTTGCAGGGCAACTTGTTCGCCGACGCGACGGCGGGCTTCGCCGATGTTGCAGGTCCAGTCCAAGCCTAATGCGTCTGCGCCGATTTCTGCCATGCTTTCCAGCCATAAGCCGCCGCCTTTGGCAAATACGATAACAGGCACGCGGCGGCCTTCGCTTTCGCGTTTGAGTCCGGCTACGATTTGACGGATATATTTCAGGCTGAATTCTTTAAATGCGGCATCACTCAACACGCCGCCCCAAGTGTCGAAAATTTGTACGGCTTGTGCGCCGGCATCGATTTGGGCATTGAGATAAGCGGTAACGGCTTGGGCATTGGTGTCGAGGATTTTATGCAGCAAATCAGGGCGCGAATACATCATGGTTTTGATGGTGCGGAATTCTTTGCTGCTGCCGCCTTCGACCATGTAGCAGGCGAGTGTGAACGGGCTGCCGGAGAAGCCGATGAGTGGAACGCGGCCGTCCAGTGCTTTACGGATGGAAGTTACCGCGTCAAAGACGTATTGCAGTTTTTCCATGTCGGGAACTTGCAGTTTTGCAATGTCGGCTTCGTGTTGCAAAGCGCGTTCAAATTTCGGGCCTTCGCCTTCGGCAAAATACAGACCCAAACCCATGGCATCGGGGACGGTCAGAATATCGGAAAACAGAATTGCCGCGTCCAGATCGAAGCGGTCTAAAGGCTGGATGGTAACTTCTGTCGCCAACTCGGTGTTTTTGCACAAATCGAGAAAGCTGCCTGCGCGTGCGCGCGTGGCTTTATATTCAGGCAGATAGCGTCCGGCTTGGCGCATCATCCAGATGGGTGTGTATTCGACAGGCTGTTTGAGCAGGGCGCGGAGGAAAGTGTCGTTTTTCAGAGCAGTCATGATAAATAGGCTTTCTGATTTGGTATGTTGGAACAAAGTTCAGACGGCCTTAGTTGTTTATTCAGGCCGTCTGAAATAATTAAATAGAAACTGGTATGAAAGATTTCATGAGTTATTAATGCGAAGCCGGCACATCAATTGGGTTGAGGAAGGGCTGTCGGATGTTCTTCCTCGGCCACGCTTTCCAAAACCAGATTGCGTTGTTCTTGCGCTTTTTGCGGCTGATCGGTTTCATCAAACACGCGGGCCAAGACCAAATGCGCAGATACGCTGGGTTGCAGGGCGATGCTGGCTTCGAGGTAGCCTTGGGCTTTGCCCCAAAGTTTGCGGCCGTAAGCCAGTTGGCCGAGATACATCAACAGTAGCGCATTGTCCGGTTGTTCCTCCAACCAAGAATCTGCCAAATCGATGGCTTTTTGCTGGTCGCGCTCGCTTAGGAAACGCACGGATTCGACAAATGCTTCCAAAAGCTCGGGCTGGCGGTTTTGCGGATAATGGGTTTTTACCCATTTGACCGCTTCGGCATACAAGCCCAAACGTTCGTATTTTTCGGCTATCGCGACGCATAATTCGCCAGATTTCACGTTTTCGGGAATCTGTTTCAAACAGGCTTTCAGACGGCCTGCATCGGTTACTTCGCTTAAGAGGCGGCGATATGCCCAATTTTGATACTGTTCGGCTTCGTAATCGTTGATGGCGCCGGCTTTAACCAGTTTTTCCGCTTTTGCCAAGACATCTGCAGCATCGCCATGATCAAAGGCATAACGTAATTGCAGGCGGACCAGGCGGCTTAAGTTGCTATTAATTTTTGCTGCGGCTTCAAGGTTTTGTGCGGCAGTCGGATAATCGCGGCGGCTCAGTGCAGATTCGGCCAGCAAAAGATGACGGGAAAGCTGTTGTTTTTGTGGCAGGTGTTCGATTTCGTGCAGATAGCGGTCGCGTAATTCGAAGTTTTCCATTTGGTCGGCCGCGTGCGCACCCAACATCAAAGCCAGGGTGCGGTTGTCGCCTGCTTCTTTGTTTTGCAAGACTTTGGCGGCTTCTTGTTCGGCTTTTTCAAAACGGCCTTCAAAATATGCCAGACCTGCGCTGTTCAAAGAGGCAGAAGCCTGACGGCCTTTGCGGGCAATACCGAAGCGTTGCATACGCGCCGGAATGTTCAAGAGGCCGAACACGAATTTAATCAGGAAATACAAGACGAATACGCTCAACAGCAGGCCTAAAACAAAAGCATGCAGATTGATACGCAGCATGGTTTGCTCAACCACGACGTACACGTTGCCGGTATAAATGCCGGAAGCCAAGGCTAAACCGACGGCGGCGGCAAACAGAATGACAATCCAAACGACGGTTTTCATGCTTGCTCTCCTTTAATTTTGGCAGCAGGCTTGGTTTGGTTTTGTGGTTTGGCAGCTTCGGCGGCCGGTTCTTTTTTGTTTTCAGATGGCAATGCAGGTGCTTCTAAAGACTGAGGAGCGGAAGCGGCAGCCGGTGCGGAAGTTGTGGCTTGTTCGGTAGTTGCAGCCGGAGCGGAAGCGGTTTTCTCGGTAGCTTGGGTTTGTGCAGCTTCTTCGGTCATCATTTGTGTACGCGAACCTTCTTGATAAGCGCGAACGGCGCTCAAGCTGGCTTTCAGGCTGTCGTCTGAAATCATACGGACATCAAGGGCTTTGAGTTCGGCCAATTCTTTCAGCCATGACTGGGTAGCAGGGGATTTGCTGTCGAAGTATTGCTTCACGGTTGCTTCAACGTTGTTCAAATCGCTTTGATACACTTCGCCGTTGTGTTGCAACAGGGCAATGCGCGCATCCAAAAGGCGCAGGCGCAGGTTTTCACGGATGAAGTAGGTTTGATCGGGTGAAATCAACATGGCGTCGTTGCTGTCCAGATGACGGACTTCAACCAAGCCTTTGAGGGCATTGAGGGATTTCTCCCATGTGTTTTCCCACCAAGTTCCTGAATTAGCGGCTTCTACAGGCGCGGCACCTGGTTTCAATACGCCGTCCAAAACCAAAGGCAGGCCTGAAATACCGGTTTCCAAACGGTCGATACGCAAGGCAGTAGCGGAAATATCGACATAAGGACGGTTTTTCAGCGCGGCCAAATCATTGCTGATGGCTTGTTTGATGGGGATAAGTTCAGGCTGTTCAAAACGGCTTAAGCGGCTGTCGATGTGTTCCAATACGCTGACTGCGCCTTGGAGATTGCCTGACAGCATCAATTGTTGCGAAGCCGTGTTCAACATGGATTCGGCTTCGTCAACCAGCCAGTTGACACGGCCTTTGAGCAGCTCTTGATAAGCTTTTTGCGTTTGCAGAATTTGATCACTATTGCTTTTTTGACCGTTGTTCAAGCGGTCTAACTCGGCCTGAATAGCGGTTTGGCGGTTGAGGTTGTCTTTTAGAAGGCTGGCGTTTTCAGATTCGCCCAATGCAGCTTTGTCGATTTTTTGGTTGAATTCGAGCTCTTGGTTTTTTAAAACATTTTGACCCTGTACAAACAGGAATCCGCTCGCGCCTAGGCCAAGCAGTGCCAAGACGGTTGCACCTGCGGCCAAGGCTTTGCCGCCAGATTGTTTGATGATAACAGGGGCGTTGTTTTGTGGGAGATTGTTGGACTCGGGCATGCTCGCCTCCACTCGCTGAGGTTGGGTAGGTTTGATTTGTTCAGACGGCCTGGTGTTTTCAGAACGTTCAGACGCCGGAGCTGCCGTATTGGCAACTTGTTGGGTATCTTTATTGTCTTCGACTGGGTTCACTGCTTGGCTCCTTTGTGGCATGGATGAAAGTGCAGCGGATAAAGAAGTGACGGTTTCTACATGTTTGGCGCCGACGATGCGAAGCGCATCAGCAATGCGCGGATGGTGGGTAAAGTATAGCAAGGATTCGAAGAATCGGGAAAATTGCGGCGGAATCTGATGGAAAAATTCGCGCGCGAGTTCGCCGGATGTGACGTAGGCAGCAGCGATGCCTTCGGTTTTAAAGTTCTGCCAATCGATGGCGTGTGGCCGTCTGAAATAGATTTCGGCGATGTCGATTTGGAAACCCAGTTCGGTCAGTTTATCTGCCAGAAAATCACGGCCGCCATGACCTCGAATGATTAGAACTCGGGCGTTGGGCGGTAGGTTTTTCCAAATAGGCATTCTCAAGACGGCTTCGCTGTCGTTGCCGTCTTCGGGGGAGAATACGGGATAGGGGGAGAATTGCGCCAAAGTATGTTGACTGGTTTGGCCGACGGTAATGTGTGCTTTGGGGCCGTCTGAAAAGTTCAGGTGCGGCGCTGCGGTCTCAATAGCGGTCGGGCTGACCCAAAACACGACATCGGCTTGCTTGAATTGTTCGGGAAGTTTGTTTAGTGCCGAAGGGTCTGCCTCTATTTCAATCGGACTCAATACTTGAGCCTGCCAACCGGCTGCATGGCAGGTTTGGATATCTTGTTGCGGACGGTTGGACGGACGGATAATGAGTAGAGTAGGCATAATGTGGGATAAATTATTAAGGTTTTAGGCCGTCTGAAAGAAGGGTTTCAGACGGCCTGTTGCCGGGGATACGTTATTGATCGACGAATGCGCGCTCAATCAGGTAGTCGCCGCGGACACCGGTTTTCGGAGAAACGGTCAGGCCGAATTCGTCCAAGACGTTGCAGGTGTCTTTCAACATGGCAGGGCTGCCGCACAACATAGCGCGGTCGTCTTGCGGATTGATTTTGGGCAGGCCGATGTCTTCGAAGAGTTTGCCGCTGCGCATTAAATCGGTCAGACGGCCGTGGTGTACATAGTCTTCGCGTGAAACAATCGGGTAGTAAATCAATTTTTCTTTAACCAAATCGCCCAAGTATTCGTGTTCGGGCAATTCTTTGGTAAAGCGGTCGTAGTATGCCAAGTCTTTTTTGTAGCGTACGCCGTGAACCAAGATGATTTTTTCGAATTGCTCGTAAATTTCAGGGTCTTTGGTAATGCTCAAGAAAGGAGCGATGCCGGTACCGGTGCTCAAGAGGTAGAGGTGTTTGCCCGGATTCAGGTCGCCGGCAACCAGTGTACCGGTCGGTTTTTTACTGATGAGGACATCGTCGCCGACTTTAAGGTGTTGCAGGCGGCTGGTCAATGGGCCGTCTTGTACTTTAATGCTGAAAAATTCCAGATGCTCTTCCCAGTTGGCAGAAGCCACGCTGTATGCGCGCATCAGCGGTTTGCCGTCAACCATCAGGCCAACCATGACGAACTGGCCGTTTTCAAAACGCAAAGATTCGTCACGGGTGCAGGTGAAAGTGAAGTAAGCGTCGGTCCAGTGATGTACGGACAAGACTTTCTGGGTATTGAATGCTGCCATTGATATTTCCTGTCGGATAAGGCCGTCTGAATAGGATAAGTCGGGGCGGCCGAGGTTAATAAAAAGAGTGGAATACGGCTTCAGTTACTTGCTCGCCGGTACGGCCGATTTTTCGCTGAGGCTGTGCAGGTCGGCATAGCGTCCGCCTGCGCTGATTAATTCTTGGTGTGTGCCTTGTTCGACGACATTGCCTTCATGCATGACAACGATGTTGTCGGCTTTTTCGATGGTAGAAAGTCGGTGGGCAATCACCAAAGTGGTACGGTTTTGCATCAGGTTTTCCAATGCGGTTTGTACCAAACGTTCGGATTCATTATCCAATGCGCTGGTGGCTTCGTCCAAAATTAAAATCGGCGCGTTTTTCAAAAGCGCACGCGCGATGGCGAGGCGTTGACGTTGGCCACCGGACAGTTTTAAACCGTTTTCGCCAACTTCAGTGTGCAAGCCTTGCGGCATCTTTTGGATAAATTCCCAAGCATTGGCTGCTTTTGCGGCATTGATAATTTCTTCTTCGCTGAATTTGTCAGCTTGAGCATAGGCAATGTTTTCAGCAATCGTACCATTAAACAGAACAACGTTTTGGCTGACGAATGCCATGCGGCTGCGCAGGCTTTCGAGTGTATATTCATTGATGTTGACGCCGCCAATCAAGACCTTACCTTCATCCGGGTTGAGGAAGCGCGGCAACATATTGGCCAGGGTGGTTTTACCGCAGCCTGATGCGCCGACCAATGCAGTCACTTTGCCTTGCGGTACAAGCAGGTTGATGTGGTTCAAGCTGTTGCGTTCGGCTTCAGGATAGCGGTGTACAACATCGCAAAATTCGATATCGCCAGGGTTTGGGCTGAGGATTTGTTTGCCTTCGTTGCTTTCTTCAGGTTGATCCAGAAAGGTGAAGACACTTTCTGCCGCCGCCAAACCGCGCTGCAGGGATTGCATCACGCCGGTCATACGTTTGATGGGGTCAAACATCATGATCATGCTGGACAAAAACGACATAAAATCGCCTGCGCTGAAGCCGGAAAGCCCTGCTTGGCGGGCTGCTGCGTAAATAATCGCAGCCAGAGCGACCGAAGCCATCAATTGCGTAATACCGGTACCGGCAGAGCTGGCGGAAACCTGTTTGAGCAGGTTGCGGCGAACATCATTGGCAATACGGTCGAAGCGGCGGTTTTCATAATCTTGACCGCCGTAGATTTTTACAACGCGTTCACCATTAATGCTTTCGCCCAAGACCTGCATCAGCTGGCCAAGATAAATTTGGTTGTTGGCAGACAGTTTGCGCAGGCGTTTGCTGACTGTTTGGATACATACAGCAACAACCGGCAAGATGATAAAAGTAATCAGGGTCAAACGCCAGTTCAGATAAGTCAGCAAGCCCAACAGGCCGACTACACTCACGCCGTCTTTGGCAATCACGGTAATGACGTTAAACCCTGCATCGGTAATTTGATTGACGTCGTTCAAGATACGAGACATCAAACGGCCGCCGGTATTGCTGCTGAAATACGAAGTCGGCAGGTGCATCATTTTGTTGAACATTTCACCGCGCAAGCGCTGCACCAAGTGGCTGGACAGATACGTTGTGCAATATTCGTTGATGAAGTTAAACAGGCCACGAACGAAAAACAGCGCCACAATTGCCAGCGGCAACCATGACATGCTTTTCATGTTTTTATCGACAAAACCTTCATTGATCAAAGGTTTGAGCAAGTAACCGAAAGCCGGCATCGTACCGGCGACAATCAGCATGGCCACTACGGAGACGATAAACATCTTCCAATAGCTTTTCAAATATCCAAGCAAGCGCTTGTATAGCTCCCAGTTAGATGTGGCTTGTGTTGTCTGCATATCAATCCAAATTTAGAGCAAACATGCAATTCTAAACGAAAATATCTGTCATTACAATGTTTGCAATTGAAAGTCAAAAGGAGTCGGTATCGTTTTAACGCCTTGATTTTATATTGGGAACGACTGTGGTGTGGTGGGTTTGGAAATAATGTTGCCCACTTCTCAAATATCGGTTGCGGCCGTCTGAAAAGTTTCAGACGGCCTCATCAGTCGTCAAGGACGGCCGTTAAGCCAGAGCTTCCTTAATGATGTCTTTCACTGCCGTTGCATTATTAGGGACAACACGGACCCGTTGCGGCAGATTTTCCAAGCCTTCCAATGCGGCAGGGCGGGGGATGGAAACTTCGCCGACAGCTTCATGGATGGTGGCTTCAAATTTGGCGGCCAGTGCGGTTTCGAGGCAGACGATGGTTTCGCCGGCTTCGCGGACTTCACGGGCGACTTTGACGCCATCGGCTGTATGCGGATCAATCAATTCATGATCTTGCTCGTAAACCTGTTTGATGGTGGCAAGGCGGTTGGCATGGGTTGATTTGCCAGAAACAAAGCCATATTGTTGATGTACTTTGTTTAAGGCAAATTCCAAATTGAAACCTTTGCCGGAGGCTACTTCCGCCCATAAGGTTTGGATTTCGTCCGCATCGCGGTCCATCAGGTCAAACACAAAACGTTCGAAGTTAGAGGCTTTGGAAATGTCCATAGACGGGCTGGAAGTAACATGGGTATGTTCGCTATTGCGCGGACGGTATGCGCCGGTTTTGAAAAATTCGTCCAATACGTCGTTTTCGTTGGTGGCGACAATCAAGCGGTGGATGGGCAAGCCCATTTGGCGGGCGATATGGCCGGCGCAGACATTGCCGAAGTTGCCGCTTGGTACGCAGAAGCTGACTTTTTCGTCATTGCTTGATGTGGCGTTGAAATAACCGGCGAAGTAGTACACGACTTGGGCGACGATACGGCCCCAGTTGATGGAATTGACTGTGCCGATATGATATTTGGCTTTGAATTCGGCATCGTTTTGTACGGCTTTGACGATGTCTTGGCAGTCGTCAAACATGCCTTCAACAGCGATGTTGTGGATGTTGGCATCTTGCAGGCTGAACATTTGTGCGCGTTGGAATGCGCTCATTTTGCCTTCCGGAGACAGCATGAAGACGTTGACGCCTTTTTTACCGCGCAGGGCGTATTCGGCGGCAGAGCCGGTATCTCCGCTGGTGGCACCCAAGATATTGAGTTCTTTGCCTTCTTTATTCAATACATATTCAAACGCATTACCCAAGAATTGCATGGCCATGTCTTTGAATGCCAAAGTCGGGCCGTTGGAAAGGGCTTGGATTTTGATGCCGTCTGAAAGTGTGCGCACCGGCGTGATGGCTTTGGTACCGAATACTTCTTCGGTGTAGGTGCGGTTGATGATGTCGCGTAAATCATCAGCAGGGATGTCGGTGGCAAACAGACTCATGACTTCAAACGCCAGCTCGGGGTAGCTGAGTGTGCGCCATTGGTCTAAAGTAGCACGGTCGATTTGAGGGTATTGCTCAGGCAGCATCAAACCGCCGTCAGGAGCCAAACCCATCAATAAAACTTCGCTAAATTGCTTGTGTGCGGTCGCACCGCGGGTGCTGATGTATTTCATGGTTTCTTCTCTATGTATTTAAAATTCAAATAGAAAGTCAAAACGAATTCAGACGGCCTTGATGTGAAAAAAGGCCGTCTGAACGATTATTTGTAGAGTCGTTTGAAGCAGGCGGTAACCGTTTTTGCGGTAACGGAAGCAATGGCCTGTTCGCGGGTTGCCGGACTCAATACCTGCATCATTTCAGTTGCAGTCAATTGGTTTGGTGCTTCTTCGCTGGCACAGCTACAGATTTTATTTTCCCATTCGGCTTGTTTTTCCGCACTCATGGCCAAAGCAATGACGCGCCATTCGTTACGTTTGTTTAATTCGGTACGGCATTGGCTGTCTACCGCCATTTTCACTACGCTGCTGCCGATACCCGTACCGCTGCCCAAACCGCCGAAAGAGTCGCCGCCGGTAGCGCATGCACCCAATAAGAAAGCTGATGTAACAGCTGCCAAAAGAGCTCTTGAAGTCATGATGTTTCCTGTAAACAAGGCCGTCTGAAACGTCCGAAGAATTCTCAAAATAGTATGTATTATACCGTAATGCGGCCCGATATGTGTGTTTGCGAAACTACCGTATAATGCTAGCGAGTTTTCTTTTCAATCAATCAGCACGAAAGCCGCTATGTCCGACCTTTTTGCACGCCAACCCGAAGCCCCTTTAGCCGAACGCCTGCGCCCGCATTCTTTAGATGATGTCATCGGGCAGCAGCACTTAATCGGCGAGGGTAAACCTTTGCGCGTGGCGGTGGAAGGTGGAAAGCCGCATTCTATGTTGCTGTGGGGGCCGCCGGGTGTAGGCAAAACCACGCTGGCACGGATTTTGGCGCAGAGTTTCAATGCGCAGTTTCTGCCTGTTTCCGCCGTATTTTCAGGTGTGAAAGACATACGCGAGGCCATTGAAAAGGCTGAAATTGCCTTGCAACAAGGGCGAGCGACGATTTTGTTTGTTGACGAGGTACACCGCTTCAACAAAGCGCAACAGGACGCATTTTTGCCTTATGTCGAAAGCGGCTTATTAACCTTTATTGGCGCGACCACGGAAAACCCGTCATTTGAAGTCAATCCGGCATTGCTCAGCAGGGCGCAGGTTTATGTCTTGCAATCCTTGTCTTCAGACGACCTGAAAAAGCTGATTGCCAAAGTATTGGCTTTGCCCGAATACCAAGACTTTACGATTGAAGCGGATGCGCAAGAATTGCTTGTGAATACCGCCGATGGCGATGCACGCAGATTGTTGAACTTGATTGAGCAGCTTTTACGCGCCGCCGATACACGCCGTCTGAAAACCTTAACTGCCGAATTCCTCGCCGATAGTTTGGGTGCGCAAATCCGCCGTTTTGACAAAGGCGGCGAGAGTTTTTACAACCAAATTTCCGCATTGCACAAATCCGTGCGGGGTTCGCATCCAAATGCCGCGCTGTATTGGTTTTGCCGTATGCTCGACGGTGGCACCGACCCGCGCTATCTCGCCCGCCGCATTGTCCGCATGGCATGGGAAGATATCGGCTTGGCCGATCCGCGTGCCTTAACGATTGCCAATGATGCCGCCGTGACTTATGAGCGCTTAGGCTCGCCGGAAGGGGAGCTTGCTTTGGCTCAAGCTGTGTTGTACCTTGCCGCCGCCGCCAAATCAAACGCAGGTTATAAGGCATACAACCAAATGCGCCGTTTCGTCAAAGAAAACGCCAGCGACGAAGTGCCCGTCCACCTGCGCAATGCGCCGACCAAGTTGATGAAAGAATTGGGTTACGGACGCGAATACCGCTATGCCCACGACGAACCAAACGCCTACGCCGCCGGCGAAAGCTATATGCCCGACGGCTTGGACGAACCCAACTTCTACCAACCCGTCCCTCGCGGATTGGAAATCAAAATTGGCGAAAAGCTGAGATGGCTGAAATCTTTGGATGAAGATGCTTTAGATGATTGAAGCGATAAATATACATAATATTAATCACAGAATAAATTAAATTTTTCAGACGGCCTTTGATGTCTGAATGTTTCCAACCTATACCACATATAATTTTTCATGAATATTCTCGAAGCCTTACTATTATTGTGCCTGCTGATTGTCATTAGCGCGTTTGTGTCCTGCTCCGAACTTGCGCTGGCTTCGGCGCGCAAAATCAAATTGCAGGTCATGGCTAAAGACGGCGGCGATACGCGCGCGCTCGACGTGCTCAATATGCAGCAGCAACCGGGCAGTTTTATTACCGTCGTCCAAATCGGTTTGAACGCCGTCGCCATTCTTGCCGGTATTGTCGGCGAGGCAGCAGTGCGCCCCTATTTTGACGGCTTGTTGGCAAATGCGGGCAGTTGGGGCGGTACGGCTGCGTCGCTGCTGACATTTACGTTGGTAACAGGCAGCTTTATCCTGATTGCCGACCTGATGCCCAAGCGCGTGGCGATGACCCACCCTGAAGCGGTGGCGGTACGCATTGTACGGCCGATGATGTTTTTAATTTTTATCTTAAAGCCGTTTATTTTGATTTTTGACGGATTGGCAAACGCAATATTCAAGCTCTTCAAAGTTTCCACCGTCCGTCAGGAGCAACTGACTTCGGAAGATATTTACGCCGTCGTTGATGCCGGTGCGCAGGCTGGTGTGTTGAAAGAACAAGAACACTATCTGATTGAAAACATTTTCGATATGCAGGAGCGTAAGGTAACTTCCACCATGAGCACGCGCGAATACATTGTCTATTTTGATAAAAACGACAACAGCGATACCGTGTTGGAAATGATGTCCGACAAACCGCACAACAAATTCCTCGTATGCGACGGCGATTTGGAGCGCGTCATCGGCTACATCGAATCGCATACGCTGCTGACCTTGTTTTTAAAAGAAAAAGATGTCCGCTTGACCGACAAGCGCGTGTTGCGCAAAGCCTTGTTCATCCCCGACACGCTGTCGCTTTACGATGTCTTGGAAACCTTCAAAACTTCCGGCGAAGATTTTGCCGTGGTGGTAAACGAATATGCGCTGGTGGTCGGCGTGGTAACGCTGAAAGACGTGATGAGTATCGTCATGGGCGAGCTGGTCAATACCGAAGAAGAGCCGCAAATCATCCGCCGCACCGAAGACACCTGGCTGGTGGACGGCGCGACCCCGCTCGCCGACGTGATGCGCGCGCTGGATATTGAAGAGTTTCCCGATTCGGAAAACTACGAAACCATCGCCGGCTTTATGATGTATTCCCTGCGCAAAATCCCGAA
>ERZ1674246.125-NODE-125-length-14145-cov-8.183605_pt1 | contig 14145 bp, 8 predicted proteins | sample MGYA00581200_ERZ1674246 | MGnify/ENA primary metagenome ERZ1674246 (study PRJEB41354, sample SAMEA4873323) | human saliva metagenome | biome: human-associated habitat [ENVO:00009003]; feature: mouth environment [ENVO:08000002]; material: saliva material... | reverse complement strand
ACACGGCTCTGAACACTCTTTCCCTACACGACGCTCTTCCGATCTTTCAAAAAGCCCCAACGCACCAACCGCACGCGCCCCCACCACGCCCCCCGAGGACCTAAGATTGAGACATCCCCCACCAGTGAGGTGTCATCATGAAGAGGATTCACATCCGCTTTGCCCGATGCATCGTCGCATCGGTGACCGCGCTCGCATGCGTCGGTCTCTTCCCCCTCGCAGCCGCAGGTGCCAACGTCGCCGACGACGCCGCACAATCAGGCGCACAGTCAGGTGCGAGCGCACCCACCGCACCAGCCACGCCCGAGGCACCCCCCGCCTCGTCCGAAGCCACCCCCGACCGGGCCACCCCCGCGACGCCCGAGGACACCCCGGCCTCGTCGGACGACGCTCCCCCAACGACCGACCCGGCGCAGCCCGAACCGGGTGACCCCGCCGAACCCGCGCCGGATAATCCCGCCGAACCCGAACCCCCAGCACCCGCCACCTCCCAGTGGGTGCGCCACGCCGAAGGCTGGCGCTATGAGAGTTCCGACGGCACATGGCTCAAGGACGGAGTCTTCGAGGTCGACGGCGTGCGCTACGCCTTCAACACCGACGGCTTCGTTCCGGTCGGCTGGTACCGCGCGCCCGACGGCACCTGGTACGCATCAACTGAGAACGGCGTGCGCACCGGCTGGTACCGGGACGGCTCGTGGTACCTCCTATCCGACTCCGGAGCCATGGTCACCGGCTGGCAGGTCTCCGGCGGCACCCGGTACTACCTGAACCCGGACGCGGGCGGCGCGATGGCCACCGGCTGGACCAAGGTCGACGGCACCTGGTACCACCTCGATGCCTCCGGCGCGATGAGCGCGTCCACGTGGGTATGGGCGGGGGCCTGGTACTACCTGGGCGAATCCGGGGCCATGGCCACCGGCTGGTTCAAGGTCGGCGACACCTGGTACTACGCGGACGCCAGCGGTGCCATGCGCACCGGCTGGGTCAGCGACGGCGGCTCCTGGTACTACCTGGGCAGCTCTGGGGCCATGGCCACCGGCTGGCTGCAGCAAGGCGCGAAGTGGTACTACCTGAGGCCGGACTCCGGGGGCGCGATGGCGACCGCCTGGGCGATAGTCGACGGCAGCTGGAACTACTTCGACCGGTGGGACGGCTTCTGGGTATCCGGCCGCTCCGGCTTCGAGGCCGACTGGAACTACGCGAAGACCCTCTACAGTCCCACGAACTACCTGGTCGTCGTCGACACGAGCGCCCCGCACTGCATGACGTTCTACTGGGCGGCGAACTCCTGGCAGCCACTCACCGACATGCCCTGCTCCGTCGGCAAGTCCTCCACCCCGACCGTCACCGGCACCTTCACCATCAAGAACCGAGGCTCCTCCTTCGGGCACGGGTACACGGCATACTGGTGGACCCAGTTCTACGGCGACTACCTGTTCCACTCGATTCTCTACTACGAGGGCACCATGACCGTGATGGACGGGACCCTCGGCGGACACGTCTCCCACGGCTGCGTGCGTCTACGCTACGAGGACGCAAAGTGGCTGCACGACACGATCCCATCGGGGACCTACGTGACGGTCTACTGACGGTCTGCTGACAGTCTACTGATGGTTTACCGGCGGCCTATCGCTCAGCGCGACGAGGCCGGGGCTAGCCTTCCGGGTATCGGGGCCCAGTCCCGGCCTCGCCATTGTGGTTTCACTTTGCCGTTACGACCCGCCTTACTGTTACGGCCTCGGCGTCGGCGTTGCTGCTGGCCGCGCCCTTGCGACCCCGAGCACCGTTGTGCCACCTGTTTGCCAGCGCAGCCCGCTTCGCCGTCGCGATTCCGGCGCACGTAAGCCCTCATCCGCACGTGGACCCGCTATTCCGAGCCTGGCCTTTCTCATCCGCACGTGAACCCGCTATTCCGAGCCTGGGCAACACCGCCCACGTACGGAACAGCGGGTTAACGTGCGCAACAGGCGACCCACATGCGAGACAGCTGGTTGATACGCAGGACATGTTGGAGCCCACGTCGTTGTCGCACGCGGATGATCGGTCACAGACCATGGGGCAGCCACACACGCCCAAAGTGCAGACCACCTCGTAAAAAAATGGCAAAAATGGGCTGTTTTGGGTGAGGTGGTCTGCGATTTGGGCGAATCCAGGAACACGGCAAACACGACCACCTACAACCGTGACTTTCCCGCACCGCACAGCCGCAAAGTCACCACACCAGCAACACAATGTGTCCATCCTTCAAGTTGCCTCCCACCACCTACAACACCAAACTTTCCCGCACCAACAAGCCGAAAAGTCACCACAAAACCAACACGTTGTGCCCTATAACCCGGAGCCTTCCAGGCCCGTCCACATGGAGGGCACCGCAGGAAGCACATCCACCCCGCACCCAGAACCCGCGCAAGCAGCACAGGCAACGACGAAGCCCCGGGATTCCAAGGGAATCCCGGGGCAGGGAGCGGAGACGGCGGGATTTGAACCCGCGAGGGGCTATGCACCCCTACCTCCTTAGCAGGGAGGCGCACTCGACCGGACTATGCGACGTCTCCAGTGCCGACTACTTTAGGGCATTTTCGCCGCGAGCGCGAACGTGCGCCCGCCGCGACGCCCGTGGGTGGCCGGCTCGGCGGAGGGCGAGGGATTCGAACCCCCGGTGCCATTGCTGACACAACGGTTTTCAAGACCGTCTCTTTCGGCCACTCAGACAGCCCTCCAGACCTGCCCCATCCTACAGGAACAGACTCACACACGCGAAGCCGACGGTACGGGCACAGGCACCGCCCACCCTGCGGCAGAGGGAGAGACTGGGTCGAGCGCACACCACATCTGAGGGATCACTCCAGCGCTCACCGCGCAGCGTGAACAAAGAGGCGGACCCGGGGTGCACGCACCCCGGGTCCGGTCCCAATCGCAGCTATCAGCCTCGCAGGCCGAAGAAGTTCCAGGACTTCTTGTCGGGTGCCGGCTCCTCGGGGTGGTCGAGGAGGCCTCGCGCGAGCGCGGGGGCCGTCGGAGGCCACAGCGGCACGCGGATCGCAAGCATCGCCTGAATCGCGTGGTAGACATCCCAACGGGAGGACTTGGCGGGCTGAACGCTCTCATTGTGGGGACCGAGGCGGCGGATCCAGCGGCCCGGCTGGGCGATGAGGTAATCGTGGATGTAGTCCACGAAGGAGCGATAGCAGTGCTCAAAGTGCTCGACTTCGTCGATGCGATGCCCGTCATCGAGCATCGCGCGGCGTACGGCGACGGTCGCGCACACGCCCTCGCAGACGACCCACTGCTGGTGCTCGTCTTCGCCAGGGACGGGATTGCCCTGGTCGTTGACGGCAGTGGAGAAGCCGGGGGCCCCGTCAGTGCGACGCCAGCCGTCGACGCGGGCGCGCTCGAAAAGTTCAGTGCCCAGCTCCATCAGGTAGTCGGGTACGGCCCAGCCCGTGGAGCGCAGGCCAGCGCGCACCTGCAGCGCGAAGCGCGCGAGCTGCATGGAGTGACCGGTGACGTAGCCTTCGTGGTAGCGGCGTCCGTCGTTGCAGAGCTTTCCGGCCTCGAGGCTGGGCTGCCATTCCTCGTCGTAGTACTCGGGGATGCGCCAGTTGTTCTTGGACGCTACCTTGTACGCGAAGGCCGTCATCTTTTCGGCGCGATCCAGCCATTCGGGTTCGGTAGTCGCCTCGGCGGCGGCCATGTAGGCCTCGATGGTATGGATGAGGGTGCCGAGGGCATGGACGGGCACGGGTTCGGTGAAAGCCTCGTCGTACTGATCCCACACGAGGCCGTAGTCGTCGATCCAGTAGTCCTTCTGCTCTTGGAGCATGGTTTCGAGCAGCTCGTGTGCGCCGGGTCGGTTGGCGACGGTCGCGGCAGCGACACCGAGCAGCGCGTAGACGGTGTGATACTGAGACTTAACGCGGGAGGCCTCATCCCAGGGGACACCATGCCCCTCCTCGTCCGGTTCAGCTTTGATTTGGTACCACATGCCGCCGTTGACGGGGTCCGTGAAGTACTTGGTCAGCGACTTGACAGCATGGTCGGCGTAGCGGCGCGTGCCGGGCAGGCCCATGAGAGCCCCCAGGGAAAAGATGTAGGCCATGCGCCCGGTGACGGCCAGGTCAATGGACCGGCTCAGGTCCGGTTTGCCATCGGCGTCCAGGTGTGCGAAACCGGTGGCCACGATGGACCCCTCGGCCTCTTCGATGAGCGCCTGCATGTTGGCGCTCAGCCAACGGTTATGTTCGATGGAATCAAACCATCCCACGATGTTCCTCCTGCCAAAACAGCCACGGTCTGCGGTGACCGAACTCTCATAGGATAGACGTTCCTTTCCCCATTTGGGAATACGTCCACACGTTCATTCCTCAATCAGGGACGAGGCCGGGACAAGTCACGCTCTGACCTGCAGTTTTACGCATACTCGACCCCGGCCTCGTATACGTACGATGAAACGATGTCGTGTTTCACGGCGTGGACGGACCTACACAGAAGTGGACGTAACGTGCAACACTGTGTTTATGCATGATCGAGCTGGCACACGTGCCCTTCCAGAAGACCTCATCAACGTCGACGATGTCATCTCCGCTTACTATGACATCGTTCCCGACCCGACCGACGTGGGACAGCGCGTCGCATTCGGAACATCGGGCCACCGCGGCTCCTCGCTGGACGGTAAGTTCAACGAGGCGCACATCATCGCCATCACCGCGGCGATCATCGAGTACCGCACGTCGCAGGGTATCAACGGACCGCTGTTCATCGGCCGTGACACGCACGCCCTGAGCGAGCCCGCGTGGCGTACCGCCCTGGAGGTCCTCGCGGCCGCCGGCATCGACACGCGCATCGACTCGCGCGGCTCCTACACGCCCACCCCCGCCGTGTCGGTCGCGATCCTGGGCGCGAACGGCGCCCCGGGCAACCTGCGCACCGAGGGCGACGGCCTGGCCGACGGCATCGTCGTTACCCCCAGCCACAACCCCCCGCGCGACGGCGGCTTCAAGTACAACCCGCCTCACGGCGGCCCCGCCGACACCGACGCGACCGGCTGGATCGCGGCGCGCGCCAACGAGCTCCTCGACTCGGGCGAATGGAAGAACGTTCCCCGCGTCGCCGGCTCCGACCTGCTGCATGACCCGAACATCAAGCCCTTCGACTACCTGGACTACTACGTCTCGCAGCTGGATCAGGTCATCGACATCGAGGCCATCCGCAACGCGGGCGTGCGCATCGGCGCCGACCCGCTGGGCGGCGCGTCCATCGACTACTGGGCGGCCATCGGCGAGCACTACGGCCTCGACCTGACCGTCGTCAACCCCGAGGTCGACCCGGCGTGGCCGTTCATGACCCTGGACTGGGACGGCAAGATCCGCATGGACTGCTCCTCGCCCTACGCGATGGCGTCCCTGCGCGAGGCCATGACCCCCGACGCCGAGGGCAACACCCCCTACGACATCGCGACCGGCAACGACGCGGATTCGGATCGCCACGGTATCGTCACGCCTGACGGCCTGATGAACCCGAACCACTTCCTGGCTGTGGCCATCGAGTACCTGTTCACGCACCGTCCCGGTTGGAGCAAGGACGCGGCCGTGGGCAAGACCCTGGTGTCTTCCGCGCTCATCGACCGCGTCGTGACCGCCATGGGCCGCGAGCTGATCGAGGTGCCGGTGGGCTTCAAGTACTTCGTGCCTGGCCTGCTGTCCGGTGCCGTCGGTTTCGGCGGCGAGGAGAGCGCGGGAGCATCGTTCCTGCGTAAGGATGGCACCGTGTGGTCGACCGATAAGGACGGCATCATCCTGGCGCTGCTCGCCTCGGAGATCCTGGCCGTGACGGGCAAGACACCCTCGCAGCTGCACGAGGAGCAGGTGGAGCGCTTCGGCGCCTCCGCGTATGCTCGCATCGACGCTGCCGCCTCCCGCGAGGAGAAGGCGAAGCTCGCGGCTCTGTCTCCCGAGGACGTGACCGCGACTGAGCTGGCCGGCGACCCGATTGTCGCGAAGCTGGTGCGCGCTCCCGGTAACGACGCGCCCATCGGTGGCCTGAAGGTGACGACCGAGTCCGCGTGGTTCGCGGCTCGCCCGTCGGGCACCGAGGACGTCTACAAGATCTACGCGGAATCCTTCAAGGGTGCCGAGCACCTGGCCGAGGTCCAGGAGGCCGCGAAGAAGGTTGTGTCTGACGCCCTGAACGGCTGATTCTCGACGCTGCCCGCTCACGCGGGTTGCTGGGGGTGGCGCTCACGTGTGTGAGCGCTACCCCCGTTGTCATGTCGCGCCGACTCCACCGCCGACGGTCACGCCAGAACCCACGCAATCACAGGGGAAACGCGCTGAGCCGACGAGGCGCGATGGCACCATCCGGCCTGTTAAACTGACGGGCAGGACAAGAGCTGACATGGGCCTTTCATCTTCGGATGATTGGTGACCTCGAAACCTGACGAACCAGAGCCTTGTAATAGCTCACTCGTGAGCGGCAGACTGACGTCGGTCCTGAAAACCCCCTTCCCTGTGGGCTGGGGGTTTCGTGCTATCCGCTGGGCTCAGTAGGAGCGCGGGGAGAATTTTCACGGCGATTGCCCATAGAAATATGGGACACGGGCCGCTACCGTGGTGATAGTTCGACGCGTCGGTGAGCCGACGCCGCCCACCGACACCAGGAGCGCCCACATGAGCGAGGCACCCAGCCCTGCCGCCCGCGACGGCAGATCGCGCGAGCACGCCCCGGCCTCGTCAAGAAAACCACGCACGAGTCCGCCGATCCCCTCCCTTCCCAAGGCGCGCATGGCTTTCCTTCTCCTCGCGGGTGTCGCGCTGCTCGCTGGCCTGGACGCCTCCCTCGTGCGCCTCGGAGCGCTCGCTCCCATCGCCTCGACGAGCCTGGGGACCGTGCACGGACTCCTCATGGTCTACGGGTTCCTGGGCACCGCGATCTGCCTGGAGCGCGCGGTCGCCCTGCAATCCGACGGGCGGCGCGCGTGGGCGTACGCCGCTCCCCTACTGACCGGGGCCGGCGGCATCAGCGCGATCGTCATCTCCGTGAACGAGGGCGCACGCGCCACGCTCACGAGCCTACCGATCCCACGCTTCCTGGCCGCCCACCTGCCCGGGTTTGCGCCCGAGCGCATGATGCCCGGCTTCCTCATCACGCTCGGCATGGCGGCGCTGAGCGCCATCTACTGCTACGTGTGGGCGCGCAGGCAGGCCACCCACGCGGTCCTCATCCAGCTGATAGGCGCGCTCATCGGGCTGGGCGGCGTCCTCCTGTGGTGGCGAGGCCTCGAGACGCCGCGCGCGGTGCCGTGGTGGCTGGCCTTCCTGATCGTCACGATCATCGGCGAGCGCGTCGAACTCGCGCGTCTCGCCTTCGCGTCGGGTTCCACCGAGCGGCGCATCACCGCCGAGAGTGCCGCCCTCATGGTGGGCCTGACCGTCGCGCTCTACTCCCCCACGGTCGGGTATCCGCTGATCGGGCTTGCACTCGGCGCCCTCATGGTGGACACCGCGTGGCACGACGTCGCGCGCGGCACCGTGCGCATGCAGGGCCTGCCGCGTCTGGCCGCCGTGTGCATGCTGAGCGGGTATGCGTGGGCGCTCGTGCCCGCGCTGATGTGGATCGTCGCACCCCCGGCCTTCGACGGGTACGGCTACGACGCCGGCGTCCACGCGATCACGATTGGTTTCGTCGTCTCCATGCTGCTGGCCCACGCGCCCGTCATCATCCCGGCGGTCGCGCGGCGCGAAGTCCCCTACCACGTCGCCATGTGGGTCCCCTTCGCGTTCCTGCAAGTCTCCCTCCTCCTGCGCCTTCTCGCGGGCGCGCGCGAGGCTGCCTACCCGTGGCGCTTGGGCGGCACGCTCGGGGTCGTGGGGGTGCTTCTCTTCGTCGCCACGACGCTGACGGTGACGATTCGCCGGGCGCGCACTGCCTCGCATGAGAGCAGGATCATCGACGAGGCCGGCTCCCCCTCCGTTGTTCCCACTTCCTCGGGCGGAACGGAGGTTCGATGAGCAAGCCTCGCGTCCCCCGCACCGACCGCGTAACCACGGTGTGGATGTGCGTGGCGGCCGTTGCCGCTGCGGTCACCATCGTCGCACGAGGCCGCATCCCGCAGAACCTGTGGACGACGATCCACCTGGTGACCCTGGGCGTTTTGTCGAACGGGATCTTCCAGTGGTCCTGGTACTTCACGCGTGCCCTCGCGCACCTGGCCCCGGATGATCGGCGCGCCGGGCGTGACAACACCGTGCGCATCATGGCCTTCAACCTTTCCCTGCTGCTCCTCATCGGCGGCATGTGGTCAGGCATGTGGCACGCGACTGTCACGGGTGCGACCGCGGTCGGCGTGATCGCAGCCTGGCACGGGTGGGCGCTGCTCACCGCGTCCCGCGAGCGCCTGGCGTCGCGTTTCGCGGTGATTATTCGTTACTACATTGCGGCGGCGTTTTTCCTGGTGGTCGGCGCGACGCTGGCTGGTTTCGTGACGGTGGCTATGTTTGACGCGGATGCTCCCGCGTGGCTGGCCTCGGCCCGGGATCGTCTGACGGTCGCCCATGCGCTGGCGGGTGTCGCCGGCTGGGTGGGCCTGACGATGGGCGGGACCCTGGTGACGCTCGGGCCGACGGCGATGCGCACGCGCATGGATCCGCTGGCCGTTTCTTTCGCGACGAGTGCCCTGCCCCTGTGGGTGGCTGCGCTGCTCGTCGCGGGAACGGGAGCTGTGACGGGGTCGATGCGCGTGGCCTCCGTGGGGTTGTTGGTCGTCGTGGGTGCGGCGGCGCTGGGCGTGGGTGTTCCGCTCCTTCGCGCGGCGCTGGTGAAGGGTCCGGCCGAGTACGGGGCGTGGTCCCTCATGCTGGGTGCCGCCTGGATTCTCGTCGCGGGCGCGGGGGCGTCCTTGCGCGCCTTCGAGGCCGTGGATGCGACCGGCCTGCGCGCGGCGTTCCTGCCGTGGCTGCCGATCCTCGGCGCGGCCGGGCTGGGCCAGCTTTTCGTCGGCGCGCTCACCTACCTGATGCCCGTCGTTATCGGCGGTGGCCCATCCGCAGTGCGCGTCGGGGTCGGCGTGCTCGAGGCCGGGGCTCCCATCCGGGAGGCGGCGCGTAACGTGGCCGCAGTGTTCGCCCTCTCCGTCGTGTCACTTGGCGGCATCCCCGCCGAGCGCCTTACCGTTGCCGCGTGGGTGGTCCTGCTGGCCACCTACGTCGTCGACATCGTCCTTATGGCCCGCTGTGGCGTGGCCCAGGCGCGTGCCAAGCGCGCCGCCCAATCCCCCACCACCACGCAAGGAGGCCGCCGTGGCTGACCTGAACCTGTCTGCGTCGCCGTCGGGAGGCAAGAACCCGAAGACACCCGTCCCGAAGGCATCCGCCCCGAAGGCATCAGAGTCGAAGGGCGGTGCGACGGGAGTCCCCAAGCTGCGCATGAGTCCTGCGGGCGACCACTCGCCCGTAAGCCGCACGGCGGGCGCAATCATCGGTGTCGTCTCCGTCGTGGCGCTTGCCCTCGCTATCTTCCTGTCCAACCCCACCGCGCCCACTACGCAGGGCACGGGAACGGGGACCGCGGCCACGACCTCGTCCGTGACGCCGACCGGGCACACGACCCGCGTGTCAGTGGGCGTCGAGGGTATGACCTTCACTCCCAACCACATCGAGGTGCCAGCTGGCGACCGCCTCATCATCGACTTCACGAACTCGGGGGATCAGCGTCACGATCTGGTGTTTGAGACGGGCGTATCCTCCGGGTCGCTCGCCACCGGCGAGACGAAAGAGCTGGACCTCGGCATCATCGCCGGGGACGTTGAGGGCTGGTGTTCCTTGCCGGGTCACCGCGAGATGGGTATGACCCTGCACGTGCAGGCAACGGGCGCTTCCTCGTCCTCCTCGGGGGCCTCAGCCTCGGGTAGCCACGGCAGCCACGCGGGACACGACCACGGCCAGGAGGCCGCCGTGGGACCCGCCAGCCCGACGGCCCTGACGGACTACGCGGCGACGATCACCCCGCGCGACCCGGCTTTGCCACCGGCCACGAGCGAGACCGAGCGCTCCTACACGTTCACGGTCACCGAGCAGACGACCAACGTCACCGACACGCTGACCCGCCAGACGTGGACCTTCAACGGGGACGCCCCCGGACCGATTCTGCGCGGACACATCGGCGATACCTTCCACATCACGCTCCTGAACAACGGAACGATGAGCCACTCGCTGGACTTCCACGCGGGCCTCGTCGCTCCCGACAACGTCATGCACTCGATCGAGCCCGGGCAGACCCTTGAGTACACCTTCGTCGCGAAGAACGCGGGCATCTGGCTCTACCATTGCTCGACCGCGCCGATGTCGATGCACATCGCGAACGGCATGTTCGGTGCTGTCGTCATCGACCCGACCGACCTGGACACGGTTGATCGCGAGTACGTCATGATCGCCTCCGAGCTCTACCTGGGCGCGGACGGGCAGAGCGCCGACGCCTCACTTCTGTCGGCCCTGCAGCCCAATGCGATGGCCTTCAACGGCGTGCCCTTCCAGTACAAGGCCCACCCCATCCAGATCAGGACCAACGAGCGCGTGCGCGTGTGGGTCATGGACGCGGGTCCGAACCTGGCGACCACCTTCCACGTCGTGGGCACTCAGTTCGACACCGTGTGGCGCGAGGGCGCCTACGTGATCCGCGGCGGCGGTAGCGGTGGCGGCTGGGGACAGGTCCTCTCCCTGGGTGCCGCCGAGGGCGGCTTCGTCGAGTTCACGCCGCTGGAGGCCGGCCACTACTCTTTCGTCAACCACGCTCTCTCCCTGGCGGAAAAGGGCCAGACCGGCGTCTTCGAGGTGAGTGACTGAGCCTTTTCGCTCTCCCGGCCACGGCCTCGTCCCTCATCGACGAGGCCGTGGCTGCGTCCCACTCTCACGCGCGGAAGGGGGTTAGCTACGCCCCATTGCGACCGGCGCTGCCGTCCTCCGACCGACGATAAAATAGTGGGATGCTGGGTACCTATCTCGACATTTTGCGTTACCGTCAGGCCTGGAAGTTTTCTGCTGCCGGGCTGGTTCTGCGTCTGCCGATGTCCATGGTGGGTCTGTCGACAATCCTCATGGTGCGCGCCGAGTACGGCAACTACACGCTGGCCGGCGCTGTCTCAGCCGTCAACATCATCGTCATGGCGATCTGCGCGCCGGTCCTCGCGCGCCGCGTCGACCGCCACGGGCAGTTGCGCGTCATGGGTCCCGCGTGGGTCATCGCGACCCTGTCGATGTGCGGCCTCGTCGCAGCCGTCTTCATGCATGCCCCCGAATGGTTGCTCTTCATTCCGGCTGCCCTCGCGGGTGCCACGTGGGGTGCGCCCGGTGCCCTCGTGCGCTCGCGTTGGTCGACGATCCTGCACAAGCCGGGCCAGCTGACGACCGCTTACGCTCTCGAGTCTGCGGTCGACGAGTTCGTGTACATCGTGGGTCCCGTGCTCTCCACGGTCCTCGGCACTGCCCTGCACCCCGGCACCGGCCTCGCCATCTCCATCGTCGCCCTGGCCGTGGGCGGCACGCTCTTCCTGTCGCGGCACTCCTCCGAACCCGCGATCATTCCCTACGACCCGAATGCCCCGCGCGAGTCCGTCATCCGCAAGCCCGTCGTCCTCGTCATGGCAACCACCTACATCGGCATGGGCACGACGTTCGGCGCGATGGAGGTCTCGATGGTCAGCTTCACCGAGGAGCTGGGTGTCCCCGCGCTCGGCGGCATCCTCCTGGCGCTCTTCTCGATCGGCTCGCTGTCTGCCGCGCTCGTGTACGGTGCCCGCACATGGAGGCGCCCCACCTGGCAGCTCTTCGCAATCGGCGTCATCCTGATGGCGATCGGCATGAGTTTCTTCCCGGTGGCCTTCAACATCTGGACAATGGCCGCCGTCATCCTCATCACGGGCCTCACCTGCGCCCCCACGATGACGAACGTCAACGTCATCATTCAGAAATCCGTGTCCCCCGCGAAGCTCACGGAGGGCCTGACCTGGATGTCCACCTCGATCAACCTCGGCACGTCCCTCGGCACAGCAATCGCCGGGCCCGCAATCGACTCGATCGGCGCGCGCGGCGGCCTGCTGACCATGGCCGGTGCCGGGTGGGCGATGGTCGTTCTCATGCTCATCGGCCTGCCCGCACTGCGCAAGAGCGAAGCTCAGCCGACGTCACCGTTGCCCCTCGACTGAGCGGCGTAGCGCGGCTACACACCCCCACACCGACTAGCAGCAGGAGCACCAGCCCGAGAATCGTGCCCGGCCTCCGTTTCATAAAGCGAACAACCGCGGTCACAAACACGTGACGCCGCATCATGACGTCCCCTCTGACAGCTGCTCAACGACGAGGCCCGCACCGCAGCGGACAGGCGCGCAACTAGCGCACGACACTCGTCTTGACTATGCGGTCAGACTGTCATAGGGTACCTGCGGCTCCGTCGCTCCGGAGCTTGCGCTTCCCCGGTGCATTGGCTCTATGATTGGCCTGATGTTGTTCCGTCCCCCTCTCATCGATGACGAGTCTCCCTCGCTCGCCCTGGCACTGACCGCCAGTGCGGGCGAGTTCGCGTCCACACTGTTGGTCGGTGCCATGTCGAAAGGTTGGTTCTACCCGGGCGTCGTCGGCTTCGGGGGGATCGGCTCCCAGCGCAGCGCCCGTATCCTGGGCCGCGTCCTCATGGCGCGCGGCGACGATACCCGCTCCTGGCTGCAAACCCGCCGAGGATGGCGCCAGTTCTTCAACGCGCAGGTCCCTCGTCAGCCAGTGCTCGTTACGGTCGGCAACGCGCGTCGGCTTGCTTTCGCGGATCGCGGTGGATTCGTCGACATCACGGTGCTGGGCCACGGCCTCGACCCCGGCTGGCATAACGCGACCATCCAAGTCCTGCACGCGGGCGACGTGCGTGCGCTCGGCATGTCCGAGGAGACGGCCGCCAAGCTCGCGACCACCCTGCGCACGGCGACCCCGCTGCCGGCCCCGCCCTCGGCGATGTACGAGCGCCCCCGCAAAGGTCGCATCCGCGCCGGTCGCCCCGCCTGCGTGCGCGTACGCATCGTGTCCGATGACGAGCATTTCGGCGTGGTCTCCGACATCGACGACACCGTCATGGTGTCTATGCTCCCGCGACTGGTCACAGCAGCCAAGCACGCGTTCCTGGATCGCGTCTCCTCACGCGAGGCCGTCCCCGGCATGGCGGAACTGCTGACGACGCTGACGATGTCCTCAGCCTCGTCGGAGGGGGTCCCGGAGGGCACGCACGCCCCGATCATGTACCTGTCAACCGGCGCATGGAACGTTGTGCCGACGCTTCGTTCGTTCCTGGAGCGCAGCGGGTACCCGGCGGGCGGTTTCCTCATGACGGACTTCGGCCCGTCGAACACGGGCTGGTTCCGCTCCGGCCCCGAGCACAAGCGTCGCGAGCTGCGCCGCCTGGCCCGCATGTTCCCGCACGTGCGCTGGCTCTTGGTAGGCGACGACGGGCAGCGCGACCCCGAAATCTACGCCGCGTTTGCACGCGATTTTCCCCACTGCGTGGCCGGAATCGCGATCCGTTCTCTCTCCGAGATCGAGCAGTTCATGTCGCACGGCAGCTTCGAGGCCATGGTCCCCGACGCGCTGTGGACTGTACCCGAGCGCGTGCCCGTCTGGTACGGGTCGAACGGTTACGCACTGCTGGAGAATATACGAGGCCGGGGCACAGCCGGTCCGCTGACCAGCCGCTAATTTAGGAAAATCATGGACCATAGCCAAGCATCAGAAATCACCTCAACTCTTGTGGAATCGCTTGAACACTGGGAAGAAGAACTAAACCTTCCCAAGGGGTTCTCAACACGTGCAGACAGCAACACAAATCCCACTAACACCACCCTCGAAAGTGCGAAGCACTGGTTTGAACACAACCGACCTCCGAAACAGAACTTCTGGCCTGCGCTCATCATCGCGTTTATCGCCCAAGCTGAAGCTGTACTTAAAGAGGAGAACCGTATTACAATTTCCGATGTCTTCGAAGCTGTCCAGACAGGAACGAAGCAACGTCGCACAGTCGTCAATTCTTTGAATTTCATTACCTCCACTGACAAACAAATTAGCCTGCGCCCCTTATACAACGATGCCGAGCAGATCATTCGCGTTAAGCTTCGACGCG
>ERZ1674246.121-NODE-121-length-14417-cov-18.037390_pt1 | contig 14417 bp, 11 predicted proteins | sample MGYA00581200_ERZ1674246 | MGnify/ENA primary metagenome ERZ1674246 (study PRJEB41354, sample SAMEA4873323) | human saliva metagenome | biome: human-associated habitat [ENVO:00009003]; feature: mouth environment [ENVO:08000002]; material: saliva material... | reverse complement strand
CGCGCCGACCGTGCCGGTGCCTACGTGGGCCTTTCCCGTGGACGCGAAGAAAACCGCCTCTACGTGCGCCTGACTGAAGGCGAAAAACTGGATGAGGTGCTGGAAACTGTCGCCGCCCATCATGACGGCGAGGCACAGCTGAGCGTGCATGAGAGCGTGGATGCGATCCGCGCGCAGCAGCAGTCCCCCGCCGCCGCAGTGGCCGAATATGAAGAGCACTCAGAGTTGGCTCAGCAGGCTGTGATTGCTGACCTCATGACACAGGGCATGAACCGTGTCACCCATTTTGACCCCACCGGAGCCGACGCAGCAGAAGCCCGCAGCCTGCGAGCACAGATGCGTCAGGCCCGCTATGACGGCGCGGATACGTCCGAGTTGGAAGCTAAGATGCCCACCGGCGCGAAAGCGTCAGCGGACGCTGACGTTACCGCCGTTATCAACTCTGAAGGTTTCGGCGCACTGGCGGCACAGCTGGGCGAGCTGCACCGTGCAGGCCTGGACGTGCCAGACATTATAGAGCGAGCCTACCGCACCCGTCCCCTGAGCACGGACGCGGAAACGCCGGTTGACGCCGCCGCCGTTCTGTCCTGGCGCGTTAGCCAGATTGTCGATGAGCGCGCCAATGCTGAGCGTGCAGACCGACCCCTGGCAGGCTACTCTGACGCGATGCTCGATGCGCTGATTGCCCGTGCTGAGGCACGCGAAGTTTCCACCGAGGCACGCCTGGAGAAGCTAACTTTGGATGACCCCGAGTGGTTCAAGAACCCCTTCGCGATGGCTCAAACGGATTGGCTTCTGGAGCGTCGCACCGCGACCGTGAAGGCTCTGAATGTTTGTGAGCGTGAAGATGGTGGCACCCACCGCAGCGCGCGGTACGAAGAAATCACGCAGACTCTTTCAGAGATGGACGCTGAAATCACGCGCCGCCGCTGGGAAGTCAGCGGCGACCAGCGCGAGTTTGAGCAGATCATTCGTGGCGAGGTTTCGCGCGGCGGTGAACGTTTCACCCTCGCGGCGTGCCTGCGTGAAGAGCGCCGACTTCGCCGTGAGCTGGGCCTGACCGCACAGAACAACGTGCAGAAGCCGCAGCCGTCGAAGGTGACTTCTGGCGGCGTGTCCGGTCACACGCTCGACCGCTTCTGGGAGAATCAGCTGAAGGGCGGAAAGCTCAAGCAGATTCTGAAAATCCGTGCTGCTGAAATCGGCAAGCTGACCCGTTCGCGTGGTCAGGAATTGGCGCAGCAGGTGCGCGAGGGCAAGGCTCCGGCGTGGGTTCAGAACCTCGGACCGGTGCCGACCCGCAAGCGTGCTTTCCGTCAGTGGACACGGGCAGTAGGTGAGATTGATGCCATGCGCACAAAGTATGGTGTGCCCACTTCGCACCCGGAGCCGTTGCCGCGTGAGCTTGTCCGCGAGGCGGGCCAGCGCGTGAACAATGCGCGCCTGGCCGCTAAGGGTGCCCCGGTTTCGGCAGGGTCGAAGGTGCGCACCCGAGCAGCTGAGGCTGTGCTGGGCGTGTGGGAGCAGATGAAGCGTGTTGCTAAGGCGGCCCGTCTGGCAGAACGTGCCCAGAAGCAGGCTCAGGGACAGTCCCCCAAGCCGGAAGCAGGCGCAGAACCGCGACAGCAGCAGGCACCCGCGCCGCAGCAAAGCCCGACCGGCGAGGCGGCACAGCCTGAAACCCGAAAGGAGAAGCCATTGAGTGAAACAGAAGAGAGGCTGCGTCAAGAGCGTGCCGCACGTGCTGAGAGGGCGCGTCAGATGATGGAGCGAACCCGCAGCTTGGATGAGCGGCTGAGGAATGAGCCTGCTCCCCAGGCAAGCCAGCAGCAGAGTGCTCAGCAGAATCTGCAACGCCAGCGTCAGCAGCAGGCGCAGCAGATGCATGAGCAGGCGCGTCGTGGTGTGCGCGGGCCTGGCCTTTAGCGAGAAGGTGAGGGGGAGAAGCCCAAAATGGGCTTCTCCCCCTCACCTCATCTTTTAATGACCCTGTAGGAACTCGTCAAAGCTCGGGTCAGTGGTGCGTGCATAGGTGTCAGGTTCCTGATGCCCAGCCTTGCACTCAGCGAACTGATCCTCCCACAGGCGGTGAACCACCGTGTACAGCTTCTCATGCCACCATAGGGCGGCATCTGAGAAACCTTCGCCGCCGTCATCTGGGGCACGGTAGGCGGCTTCCCAGGCCGCCCACAGTGCCGTGAGTTCTTCCACGGCCGCCGGGTGACGGAACCAGCACGGGCGAATCGACTCCCACGACGTGCTGAAATACCGCCCATTCACCCAGTCCACCCATTCGCGCAACCGTACCCATAGGCCCCGCGCCTCAGCAGCAGAAACATGCCGCCAGCAGTACGGAACATACGTTGCAGGCTCAGCAGGCGCTAGATCCTGCGCCTGAGCATCACCACTGGAGACCGGCACCGGGCCGGCGCTCTCCAGCTGTTCAATGCGCTGCTGTTGCGCATCCATCGCATCGAGCAACTGGTCAGAAATCTTTTCGAGCGACTGCACCCTCTCGACCAGGAGATCGTGTTGCTCAGAGACAACAGGAATCGGGGCGGTCATCGGCATCACGTCATCATCGAAGCCGTAACTCACTGTCCTTCAAATCCTTCCCGTTCCACACGCTGACCTTCCATGAACGCCGCCGTGTCAGGAAGCTGCATCTTGCCACACAGCTGCCAGGCGCGCATCTGGTCTTCCTTCAATTCCGCGGCATCCGGCCTCTCCCACCACGGGGTGAGGCCAAGATGCATCGGCTTGAAATTCCGGTAGACCACCATCGCAGAGAAAGCCGGAATCTGAGTCATTGCGGCTGCTTCCATCACCGGCTTCTCTTCCGTGCTGTGAGAGGTCGAGGTGTTGCCCATCTTGCCGGTCGAGTGCGAACGACTCACCCTTTGCTTCTCGAACTTTCCGAGAGCTTCAGAAACCGGCCTCATTGTCTCCACATCCAGACCCGGCAGATAATATTTGACGACGCTGTTGCCTGCAATCGTGCGGCCGCCCTGCTCACCCCAGCGGTCAATGAGCTGACTCATCGACTGCGCAATCAAAATGACTTCCACGCCACGGCCGTTAATGTCGGACATGATGGAATCCATCTTCGGGAAAGCAGCAAGGTTCGGGGCCTCATCGAGCACCGCGCGGAAGCACGGCCAGAGGCGACCGCCCGGCTTCTCCTGACTCAACTCACGCGCCGTATTAATCAACTCATTGGCGAACATCGAGACGAGCGGACCCGTCTCAACACCGGTTGCCGTGTCGGAAATCAAGAACAGCGTGTTCGGGCCTGAGAGGAACTCGCGCATGTCGAACGCATGGGCCGGGTGGACCATCAGCTGCTTGCGGATGCGCGGCACCGCCAACGGTTCCAGCAGACCCGAAAGGGTCTGCTGAATTGAATCCAGCGTCTCCGCCGCCTTCGATTCTTGCTTGCCAGCCAGGAACGTCAAAATATCAGGGTTGATGCGTCCGGCGTGCATCTCAGCGGTCTTCAGCGCATCGCGCCCGCGCAGGTTCTGACTCCAGGCAATCACATCATCCAGCGTCTTGCCGGAGACCGCAGCCACATGCAGGAATCGGGCAAGGAAAGCGCCGGCCTGCTGGTTGAACCAGTCGCCGTTCTTCGTGCCACTCATCGGCTGAGCACCAGCCCACGCCTGAGCGCGGCGCTGCGCCACCTCGAAGTTCTCACATCCAGAAATCGGGTTCCATGCGGCCTTGTGCGGCCAGCCGGAGGAGTCGTCCAAGTCGAACGCGACGACCTGACCCGTCGGGTGCAGACGCTGGCGGGTGCAGGCGGTCATCATCAACAAATCAGCCTTGGTGCTGGTTGCCATGACCGCACCCGGAGCGTCCAACACCAGATTCGACGCAATCGAGGTGGTCTTACCGGCCTGCGTGGGGGCCAGAACGAGTTTTGATTCTTTCGCTTCGCCGAAGATGGGCTTGCCGCCGACGAAGGATGAGCTGCCCTTTTTCTTCACGACCTTGCCGCCGAGCTTGCCCAGCTCAGTCACAAGCCAGGATTCGGGCATCTCATCGACCCACTGGCCAATCAGACGTGAGGATTCTTTCGGGTCCGGTGAGACCGGAGGCATCGAAATCTTCGCCTTCTTTCGTGCCGCCTTCACTGCGGCATCATGACCGAGAGACCCGGACACCTGACGGTAGCTGACCATGTGCGCGCCAGCCTTGCCGCCGCCTTCTCCTGATTTGAAAATCAGGATGAACACGAAGACCGCCGGAATGACCGAGAGAGCAAGAATGACCCAGAAGAGCGGGCCAACGCCGTGTGCTTTCAGATGCACAAGAATCTCTTGAGCCTTCCACACCCCGGCTTCCAGCCCGGCGCCGAAGTAGGCACCGGCAGCGAGAATCAGGCCGAAAAACATGAGGGCGGCTGATTCGTGAGGACGCATGTCCATGTCTGGACTTCCTTCCATTGTGGTCAGAGGGTTTTTGATTAGTGTTTCTTCACCGAGAGCGGGGAAATGTTGGCAACCTTCGGGGCCTCCCCAGGGCCTGAACGGCGCAGCTGGACAACCCACACCCCGTCATTTGTCGCCACGCGCACCACGGCGCGGGTCGGGTCAGAAGGGAACTCGCCATAGACTGCGTTCTTGACTTCGTGCACCGGATTCAGCGACGGGTTGAACCGTGAGAGCTGCTGCCGATAATCGTCGGTTACCCTCTCGTCCATGTGTCGGTGCCAGGTTGCCGCGTCCGTATCCATGGCGAAAACACGCATGGTCTGCACGGCGAAGTCAGTTGCCGCCTGCTGCTCCTGCGGGCTCCAGCCTGCGGAATCCTCGCTGACGTCAACGTTGCCGGGTGCCCCGTAGTGTCCCCAGCGACTCGCTGAGGGCAGTGCCGCAATGATGGTCGGTTCCGCTGATGCGGAGGCCGTCGCAGAAGGGGCTGGGGTCGTCGTCGGGGTGGAGGCTGAGGTTGCCGCAGCTGATGCGGTGGTGCTCTGTGGTGCCGGTGCTGTGTCCGGGGTGGAGGCTGAGCACGCCGCCAAGGACAGGCCCACAACAGCGGCTGCGGACAGTGCCTTGAGGTGACGGGGAATCATTTTTCTTCCTTCTTTGCTTTCTCGCTGTCGGGGATATGAAGGTAGGTTGTAACCTGGTCAGCAGGAATAGTGCGGGTGCCGTAGGCATAGGGGGTCACACCGTTGTATTCCTCGATGACCACGGTGCCATCATCGTTAATCGCCTGCACTACACCGATATGACCGTAGGTCTGTGATGCGCCAACCGCACCGGGTGCGAAATGAGCCATGGCTCCCACTTCGGGCGTGTTATCGGCGGGCCAGCCTTTCGCCCGCCACGCTGTTGCCCATTCGCCGCCGTTGCCCAGGGGCACGGAGGCAAAGTTTCCATTGGTGAATTTCGGATGCTGCGGGTCGGTGGCGCCGACCTGCTGGTTGAGCCGCCACAAACTGAAATCGGTGCAATTGACGTAGTACATGCCGGTGATGGAGTTCGGCCCTTCGGCGTATCCAGCCCACGGATAATCGTCCACACCCGAAATCTTGCCGCCGCTATAATTCTGCGGCGAGCAATTCTGAGAAGAACCGCTGTTCCCCTTCACGTTCGCCGTGTCATCGGTATAGGGAACCGCACCCTTCTCAACCGAACCGTCGCTCTTTCCGCCGACCTCAGCCCCATAGGTCTTGCTGTAGATGCCCGCCAGGCCACGGATACGCGAGAGGTAGGTTTGAGTCTCCGAGTACGGGGGAACGCCGCCGTAATTCTGGACGGCACCCGGACCCGCGTTATAGCCCGCCATGATGAGCTCGACCGCCATGTCCGGGTGAGCATCAATCACGGACTTCAGCTGCGCCCGCAAATCGCGAAGGTATTCTCCCATGGCACGGATGGCGGCGACGGGATCGTTCGGACTTGCCCCGTGACCATACACCGCCCAGGTGGAGGGGATGAACTGCGTCAGACCGGACGCGCCGGCGTGGTTTGCCCCGAGCGTCGGGTCCCACCCGGATTCAGCCTCAATCTGAGCTGCAATCCACGAGGTGGGAACACCGGACACCTTAGAAGCCCACACGACGTCCGGTTCCCAATTGTTCGGAATCTTGCCACCCACACGTGAAGACTCATTCCTCACCGTGGCAGAGCCGTCGTCATCATAAACGGTGACTTCGGCTTGCCCGCCTTCACCTGCGGCAGCAGGGGCCGAGGCTGAGGCCGACGCCGGGCGACACGCCGCCTTCGCACTATCACCACCGAGCACGCCACCAAAAAGAATCATGATGCCGAAAACCGGAGCCATCGTCAGACCCAGAATCACCGCGACCACACCCAGCAACAGCGGGGCGGCGGACTTCCTCTTCTGCTCATCCATGCTTTTACTCCTTAATTAACCCTTCTTGGTGAATCGCGTGTTCGTCTGGTGCAACTTCGCCAGAGTCGGAGGCTTCGGCGACTGCACCGGAATACCCACACTCGAGCCGACCTTCCACAGCGCGCGACCTGCACCCTGCGGACCTCCCGACGAGCGAAGACCGCCGTGACCCTTGCGGGCTGCCGCCGGGTTCAGACCGTCCGCACCGGAGACGAAGCCGGTCACCATGGCCGCCTCCTTCGTGGAGATAGGGCGGATAGTGCGCAGCACCTCAATGTCTTCAGGCTCCAGAGCCAGAAGCACCCACAGGCCACACTTACCAATCAATGAGTGGGCAATTTTGCGGTCAGCGGCATTCTCCAGCATCAAAAAATCTTTCGGGGAGTGCGTGATTTTCCATTCGCCAACGCCCACGGAACGGTTGGTGCGCGAGAGCTTGTCGACCTCCTGAACCATTCCCGGCGCCATCCTCACCGGATACCAGAACTCATCCATCAAAGAACTGAATCCGCGCCACGTGTACTTCGGGACGTACACTTCACCCTCAACCGCTGCTTCCTCTTTCTTCTTCGCCTCATGCTGACTCAGCTCCCAGTGCGCATCAATGGCGTTCATGCCCAATCGCCACGTGGTCATCATGACCGCACTAATCATGTGATCCATAGAGTCAGGAATCGACGAGGAATCAAAACAGAAACCACCGGGATTACCGGGGTTAATCGTCATGCCTTCGTCAGAGAAAATCGCTGACATGTCGCCATACACCAGCGAGCTCAGCGACTCGAACAAACCCTCGTAGCGGGCGCGGAACTGCTCGGGGGTAACATTGCCTGCCGCTGAAAGCGCCGTCTGCGAAGGGTGCTCAAAGAAATGCAACAGATGCCCCAGAGCGGGCTTCTTCTCCACCTCCAGCACAGCCTCCACCGCCGCCTTAATCATCGTGCGCTCAATATCGCTAACGTTCTTATCACGGCCACGGTTGATGCGGATCAGCGCGATAATGTTATGCACAATATTTGCCACGGCGATAGAGCGCAACTCCACGCCAGTCTGACCACCGATGATGTCACCGGCGGCTGCCAGCGGGCCAGCATCCAGCGGGTTAATTTTCGTCGAATTGCGATTAATGCCAATATCGAAAATATCCGCACCAATCGCACGGGCCAAGGGCGTCCACTCTTCACGCTTGAGCGGGTTGAAAATCGCCAAAGGGGAACCCGTGGCGTTCAAATAGGCGGCGACCAAACCCGAAATGGAAGACTTTCCGTAGCCATTCAAACCGAAAACCATGGCCGACGGGGAGGTGATAGCACCCGACTCAAAGAGCGAGATGTGGTCAAGGGCGACAGCCGACCCGCTCGTGAGGTCGTAGCCGACCGGTGCACCGGTAATCGGACGGGACGTGCCGGAGACGAAGGGGAACATTCCGGCGTTTTCCCAGGTGGTTTCCAGCCAGGTTCGCGGCTGCGCCAGCTGACCCCAGGCGCCACCGCCGAAGCCATGCTGACCGCGAACGGTGGTGCGTGCCTGCTCCACCACGGCGCCCGCCTTGCGTCCACCGTGCTGCTTCTTCTTCAGAAGGGACAGCATTTTAGTTCTCCTCTTCCTTCTTCTTCTGGTCGGAGTTCTTCTTCTCAGACGGCTCAACCGCCAACAACGACAGCGCCGGGGCGTAGGCCCATGGGAACAATCCCAAAGGCAAGGTCTGGTGGAACGCCGCGTCAGCACTGAAATCCGCGAAACACCATTTCATGCCGCCCATCAGAGCCTTGAGCTCATTTTCAGCGGTGCGCTGCGCCGCACGGTTCGGCTCGAACGTGACGGTTACCATCAGCGCCCATTCCTGAATGACGGCGCCTTCCGCCGCCTGCTGCATAGCAGCCTGAGCGGCCTTCTTCTTCTTGTCATCAAAAGCCGTGAAACGTTTCTTTGAAGACACCTCAGTAGTTGCCGCACGCGAGGCGGAATTGACACGCGCGTTCTGGGCGGAAGCAGGCACCGGGCGGTAGATCAAGCTGACGCGCTTGCGCAAAAAATTCCTGTTCGGGGCGAACAACTTTTCAAACGAATGGTCCGTAATCTTGGACTTCGAGGGCTCAGTCATCATGATGGTCATGGACGCGACCCCGTCGTGGAGGACCACGCGCGGGTGAGAAGCGCTAAAATACGCGGGGCCGGCGCCTTCAAAGGAGCGGTAGGCCGGAATCTCGTCTTTAATCTCTTGAGCGACTTCCGCGTTACGGCGCGGGTCATACGCCGTATAGAGCATGTCTGCGTAATCGGCATCAGCCATGACCTGGCTGACTCCAGCACCGGCTGCGGACAGTGCCTTGAGGTGACGGGGAATCATGGATAGAACTTCAGCGGCTGCACCGTCCACATCATCAGCCAATTCGCTGACCTTGTAACCCAACACAGTGTAGGCGCGAACGGTCGCGACCCTCTCGGGCAGCATCCCGGCAGACTCCCGAGCAATCTGCTGCGCCACCGCCGGAGCATCCGGCTTCAGATTCGACAAGATAGACTCAGCCAGCGGGGCCGAGGACTCAAAAACCGAGTCGATAACGACCTGCGCACCACGCAGACCATTCTCACCAGCCAAAGAAGAGAGCCAGGACGCATAGTTGCTCACCAAATCGGTAGTCTTCGCCTGGGTATTCATGGAGATGCCCGCCGGGGCACTTTCAATCGTGACCGACAGCTGATTCGCGCGCGTGTGGTGAATCAACTGCACCGGGTTGCCCAGGCCGTCCACCTCATCACGAACCTTCAACGTGGAGAGCACACCCGGCAAGGTCAAGCCCTTGTTCTGAGCGGTGAACGTGGAACCCAAGAAAAGGGTCTCGCCCGAGTCCACGCGCTGAAGGTGGGTGACGCGGCGGCGGGCGCGCGTCATGAGGGTGATGTCCTCTGCGCCGAAGGGAATCTCAAAAACCCCAACATAGATTGTGACGCCGACGGCAATCAGCAGGCCAAGAATGAATTCTTTGGTCAGGAAGCAAATCAGCACGACGAGGGAGGCAACAACCAGGATGACGCCTGCACGAACGGGGAACCATCCGCCGAGGCGGATTGACCCGGAGCGAAGCGGGTTTCCATACAGGGGAGCTTTCATGATGAGATGTCCTTTCGGACCGCCATTTGGAGCGGTTTTTGGGTGCACTAGAGCTGACCCCATGAGGAGCGGGGCCTTGAGCGAGTGGGGTTTGTGGGATGTGGAAGAAGGAAGGGTGAGGCTGTGACATCAGCCCGCAATGATTGCAAAGTGCAGTGACTACAATCTGCTATGACTGCATCATGCAGTCACTGCACTATGGGGCCTGACCAGGCGTTTAATACATCCTGTCGAGACTCTGCTCATCGAGCAGTGCCTCTTCAGCCGACTGTGAGGAGGGCATGTGATTCTCTGCCAGCTGTGCCATGTCCGCAAGACGGGAACCGCCGCCACCGGATTCAGCCGGGGCCGCAGGGGCTTGCGGGGCTACAGCGCCACCGGCATCAGCTGACGAGTCGGGGGCCGGCGCGGATGCCACAGCCGGGGTTTCAGACCCAGCAGTTGAAGCAGGTGCTGGGGCGGGGGCTGTCTCTGCCCCGGATGCGCCAGCAGATGAGCCACCCGTCGAAGCCAGAGCTGCACCTGATGGGCCATCAGATGAGGCCGCCGGAGCTGACCCACCCGAAGATGCCGAACCACCAAAGGAGGAGAATCCGCCTGATTCAGCCAGGGTCGGGCCGGGGTTCGCCGCCGAGAAACTGCCCGTTCCGGCAGCGCTTGCGGCACCCGCGGCACCGGTTGCCGCGACCGTGGCGCCACCGGTCGCCGCACCAGCGGCAACACCCACAGCACCCACAGCGACACCAGCCATGCCAGCCAGAGCAGCACCCGCACCGTCAGCACCGGTTCCCGCAGCAGCGGGGTTCACGATTTTCAGCAGAGCAGGAAGCGCGAACGGAGCCATCATCAGGATGCAGATTGCGGTGACGATGCCACCGATCCCGTCGCCGCCCTTCAACTCTTCAAAGCTGAACCCGTACAAAACCGCGACGGTGGGCTTAAAGAGAATGAAAGCGGTCAGCCACTTGCTGACGCGAGAGAACCCGCGACCACCGGCCGCGAAGGTCAAACCCTCAGCAATCGGCCAGTACATGAGCAAAATGGGCGTGGCAATGGAGACAAAAATCATGATGCACCATTGGACGATCACAACCAGCAGCATGATGCCGCCTGGCAGGAAGAGCATGGCGCCCATGGCGGCTACCGCCCTTTTTGGATCACCAAGAACCGCCATCGTGTCTTTCTGTCCCCAGTCTGTTGAGTCGAGGATGGCGGCTGCGGCCTGGTCACTGGCGGTGAGCAGCAGAGCGAAGACCGAGACGCCCAGACCAGAGACGACAATGACACGCGCCAGAGAAGCGAAGACGTAGCGAACTTCTTCGCCGCGCTGACTCCAGACGATCCTGATGCCGGCCCAGATAAGGCCAATTGTCACCGCAAGGGCGGTAAAGATGTTGACAATACCGGTTCCCCACGCGAAGGCGGGGGAGGTCTCAGGGTTGATGATGGGGCCTGCATGAAGCCAGCCGGTGACAAATTGTTTGTACACACCGACGGTGCCTTCCCAGAAGCTGCTGAGAATCTGGTTGAAGGTGCCGTCAAGGACCTTGTTCGCGACGTACCCGGCGGGGTTCTCAACCAGGTCCTTAGCCTCCTTAGTAACGATTTCCGCGCCCTTATGGCATTTCTCGGCGAGATCAGGGCGCACAGCTTTGACGCCCGGGTTATTGAAAATTAAGTCACAGTTCCAGTCCTGAATGTTTTTCAAGACGTCAAGATCGGCCATGCTTCTACACCCCCTTCACCCTAAAAATCTGGCGGGCTAAATCGCCCTTCTCAGTCACAATCTGCGGGGTTAGCTCTGACTCGGACGAATCAAAACGCCAGTCGCCGTCTTCCCAGACGACGCGGACAGCAATCCGCGCCACGACCTTCTGAGAGAGAAGATCAATCTTGACCGTCGCGCGGTCGGGAGAGTAGCCCTGAATCTCAAATCCGAAAACCTGGGTATCAGCCTTTTTAGGCTGCGGAGCATCTAGGGGCTCACCCGCAAGGTGCTTGGACAGCAGAGCGCGGCGCTCTGATTCGGGGGCCTGTGAATCGCTCTGAGCGTGCAGAGCTGCAATAGCGGCCATTGCGGCACCCGTAGGATTGTGCGCAAAGCACTGGCCTGTGTGGCCCACCTGCACCGTCGGGCCATACACTGCACTCACAGGGTATCGCGCACCATCACTAGTCGCAGCCCAGACGTAATCTTCCGGCACCTCGGCAGAAAATTCCTTGCCAGCAGGCACCTTCACATCACAGACCGCGCGACCATCAGCACCCACCGACGCACTCGAAGACGCCACCGCCGACAACGACGGCGCAGCCGCCGCCGAAGACGGCGCCGCCGACTCACGCGGAGTCTGCGGGAAAAACATGACCTTCACAGCCAGCAGGCCACCCAAAACAGCCACACCCACAATGAAAAGGAATGACGTCCGCCGCGACTTCAAAAAATTCCTCAACATGTTAACCACAGGTCAAGGGTGCGTTAATGAACAAACCGGCAATGAGGCTGGCACCACCGATGATGATGGCGCCGATGCCCCACTTGCCAAGAGCCATCAAGGTAAAGCTGCCATCCTCGCGCTTATGCGACAACTCCAAGTTGTAGCCGATCAGAATCAGACCTGCGACAGCAACGATGCCGCCACCCCAGGTCAGCACGGCAAGCAGCGTGTCGCCGCCGTCGCAGACAGCCTGCGGCATTTGGAAGACCTTTGCCTGTGCACTCGGGGCTGCAATTGCCAAGGTCAGCACCGCCAGGGCGGCCGCGCGAATCATGTTCTTCTTCATGAGAATTTTCTCCATTCTGTTCTCTTCTGCGTGTGCAGTGTGTCCTGATTTTGGGTGCACCAAAATTCACCCGGTGTGCCAACAGCGTTGGCGGGGCGTTTGAGTGAGAGAGAGATTCCCCAAAATCGGGGGTAATGAGTGAGTGAAAACTTATGTGTGCAATGTCGGTTTATCCCGGCAATGCCTCAATCTGAGCGGTGAGCTTTTTTAGCGCCGCCGCAACCGGGCGAGCCTCAGCTACCTTCGCCAGGGCCTCATCATCACAGAGGCGAGAGGCCAGAGCCGGGATCCAGGGGCACATCAGCACCGGATGGGCACCTGAGAGAACCTTCAGCTTCAGCTTGACTGTTCGCGGGGTGCGCTTACTGTCAGCCGGGATGACGAGGATGCCGCCGATGCTTTCCAGAGAGGTCACTGAGCCAGGCGCTTCAGGCAGCTGAGCCCGCAGGCGGTCAATGTGCGAAAAAACGGCAGCCATGCCCTTCTCAGAGGCTTCAACCACCAGCAGGCGCACCGCGTCATCTGGGATGTCCTGGTTCACTGGCACTTCTGGCAGGTGCAGCAGGCGCGCCATGGTTGAGGTGCCGATGTTCGGTAGCAGGGGGGAGAGGACGACCGAGGCGGTTGCAGACGACTCAGCAGGCGCTTCGGTTGCCTCTGCGGGAGTGTCAGTGATGAATTCAATCAGCGGCTCGACCGGTTCCGCCGGGGCTGCGGCACGTTCAGGTTCTGCGGGCTGCTGTGCAGGCGGGGTCACCTTCGGGGGCGCGCTCTGCACGTGAGCTGGTGCTTCTGAGGCGGCAATGAAACCGTAGCCGTGGGCCTCTGGAACGAGCTCAGAGGCTGCGGGGGCACCGCCGGTGGTGCGCTGCTGGTGGAGGGGGTTCATGATGTGAGTCCTTGAGGTGGTGATGCCTGTTGTTAGCTGGCGATGTTCTTGTAGCCTTTGCCCACATCTTTTTTCAAGTGCAGGCGAATACCGGTCAAGGCGTTTCGTTTTCCGGGTGCGTCAACGCGCTCAACGCGAGCAATCAGCTGCGGGTCAATGGCTTCAATCTCACGAGAAGCCTTGATAAACGCTTCACGAAATTTCTTGACCCGCCCATCAGCTCCGAACTGAGATGCGAGAGAATCCCATGACAGAACAGGGCTTTTGCCGATGTCTGCACCTTCAATTCGATGCAGACGATGCGACAACCAGAGAAAAACATCAAGAGTCAGAGGGGATTTAGTCGAGGCAACAAGCTGATCCCAAAGCTTCTTGCTGTGGGGGACAGGCCAAAGCGTCACGACTTGTTCCCAGAATTCTTGGCTCAGGACGATGCGGGATTTTCGGTCATCCAGCGCACCATCTTGTGTGAAGGTCAAATCAACATCTTTTCCGACCACACAACTGATAGTCCGAATGTTTGTGCCTTCTTCCGCCGGCGTGATTGTCGTTGATTCAAGGCGAAGTGCCAGCAGTGCACGCAACTGCCGTTCAAGTTCACGTGCAGTTTTCGGGCTCCAGGTCAGGTGAAAAGCGTTCAGAAAGCCCTTCCAGCTAGTGGAAAGTTCAATTTCCGGCCCTCCAGCAGCAATTGCTTCAGAGCAAAGCCAGTGAAGAACAAGCCGAGAATATTTGCCACTGGGCATCACAAATTCCCGGTGTTCTTTGCCTTCTTTGTCCACCGTGGTCACGGCACCGGCGGTCATTGACAGAATGAAATTGCCATTTCGACGCTCCCAAACGAGAGAAGGCACCGCCGTCTTCTCGCCATCAGTAGTGCGCACCACGGGTGCACGATGGGGCAACGAAAAAGAGATGAAAGTTTCGGGATAGTAGCCGACGCGGCGGCGGTTTGCCGGGATAATCGGGCGCTTGTCTTCATTGACATTCTGGGGGTTGCTGGTAGACTCGTCCATAGTCTTCCTTCTTTCTGTATTGGAGGGAAGGCTTCGCCGTCAGGGCAGGTTCTTCAAACGCCCTGGCGGCATTTTTCATGCCTTCTTTGATTGGTTCTTCACGCTCACCTTAACACAGGCTTCTCTTTGGTGCAACCAATTTAGCGATGAGACATCAAGGCGTAAATTTTGGGGGGGGATTTAGGGGCTAGGTTGGGGGGGATTTAGGGGCTAGGTTGGGGGGGATTTAGGGGCTAGGTTGGGGGGG
>ERZ1674246.120-NODE-120-length-14420-cov-6.995057_pt1 | contig 14420 bp, 4 predicted proteins | sample MGYA00581200_ERZ1674246 | MGnify/ENA primary metagenome ERZ1674246 (study PRJEB41354, sample SAMEA4873323) | human saliva metagenome | biome: human-associated habitat [ENVO:00009003]; feature: mouth environment [ENVO:08000002]; material: saliva material... | reverse complement strand
AGTTTCCTTCATCATCAATATCAAGTCCCGTTGCTGCTCTTAAATCTTCGGAATCCACATAGATCAAATCTTCAAAAGAGGATAGCTCAATCTCATTTTTCATATTCCTTAGAGCTTCGTTCTCTCCCTTGTTTTCATAGTCGAAGCTCTCTGTTTTTACCACCGTATCATCAATATACTGTGTCCATGTTTTAGCTTCTAAATTCAGTTCGTACTGAATCCCATGTCTTTCATCGGGCGTATTGGTATAGGCAATCCCGATATGCTTTAAATCAGGATATAGCGTGTCAAATTCATCATAGCTGTGGTTTTCTTCATACTCTCTGTTACAGAAGTCAATAATCGCTCGTTTTACATCTTCCACAAGGGGATTGTCATTTCTCTTTTCTTCTACCTCTCCCATATCGAGCAGCTTATTCAGTTCGGCAAGCCTTAATACTTTAGTTTTCAGTTCATCTGCCTTTTCAAACGGCTTTTTAAGTTCTTCTTTGGCATTTTCAAGCTGTTCTTTGGTACTAACGAGCTTTTCTTCAAGCCTCTTTAATTTCTCAGGCATTTTCTCAAGAGCATTATCCAGTCTTGTCATATTTCCGTCTGCACTTGTGCCAAGCTCTCCTGAATGCTTTGCAGCACCGTTTAAGCTGAAATTATGCTCATTGGTAAAGAAGTTATAGCTGACCTCTAAATCCATATTTCTATACTTTCCTATCATCTTACTTTCATTGATTTTTACTTTTGAAATGGCTTCAAGAAGTTTTTCTCCTGCTAATTTCTTATCGGTAATCTTCTCGCCTAAAATAGTAATGGAAGTAAACTTTTCCTCACTGTCTGACTTAGGTTCAACTTCTGATATATCTTTCTTAACAGCTTCAATTAACTTTTCCGTCCTTGCAATTTCTTCCGGATAATTTTTAGCAACCTTGTCCTCTAATCTATAACGATTGGACTTATAGTTTGCTTCAAGCATTTTAAGTTTTGTAACCTCATTGTCCAAATCCATTTTTTCTTTGATTTTCGGATCCCCTGTGGCAAGAGCTTTAATTTCTGCATAGTTAAGGGAGCTTTCGTCCACATCTTCCGCAACACGAACGGGAGTCTTACTTGTCATAATTTGAGAAATGAACTTCTGCTTATTTTCTATGGTCTGCCACAAATATGCATCAAAGGTATTCTCCGTAACATAGCGATAGATATTTACCTCTTTATTTTCATTGCCCTGTCTTACAATTCTACCTGCTCTCTGTTCAAGATCCGCAGGACGCCAAGGTACATCCAAATCATGCAGTGCAATCAGCTTATTTTGCACATTTGTCCCGGCTCCCATCTTCTGAGTAGAGCCGAGCAATATCCTCACATCTCCCTTACGCACCTTTGCAAATAGTTCGTCCTTTTGCTTATCTGAATTAGCTTCATGAATAAAGGCTATTTCTTGTTTCGGGATTCCCATTGCAACGAGCTTTTCTCTGATGTCATCATAGATGTTAAACTCTCCATCGCCTTTCGGTGTGGACATATCGGAGAAAAGAAGCTGTGTGGACTTATTTTCTCTTGTCTTATCCCAAATGGAAAAGACATTTTTCACGCACACATTGACCTTGCTGTCAGGATTGTCAGGAAGTAAAGGATTGATTAAACGCTGATCTAAGGCGAGTTTCTTACCGTCATTGGTAATTTTAAGCATATTATCTTCGTCAGGCTCTACTACCCTGTTTCTCACATCATCAGCTCTTTCCGATAAGCTCTTTAGGATTTCCTTTTGCTCCTCACTTGGCAAAGTTTTAATAACCTCATAGTGTGCTTCAGGTGTTGGAAGATTAAGCATATCCGCTGTCTGAATGTCCGCAACTTCCTTAAACATAGACATTAGTTCAGGCAAGTTATAGAACTTGGAAAATCTTGTCTTTACTCTGTATCCTGTTCCCTCCGGAGATAATTCAAAAGCTGACTGCGTTTCCCCAAAGGTAGAAGCCCAAGAGTCAAAATGCTCCAAATTATTCTTTTTAAGGCTTTCATACTGAAGATAACGCTGCATGGTATAAAGCTCGGTCATGGAGTTTGATACAGGCGTTCCTGTGGCAAAGACAATTCCTTTTCCATTTGTCATTTCATCCATGTATCTACACTTCATGAACATATCGGATGACTTAAAGGCTTCGGACTGCCCGATACCTGCTACATTCCTCATTTTTGTGTAAAGATAGAGATTTTTGTAGCCATGTGCCTCGTCAATAAAGAGCTTATCTACGCCAAGTTCTTCAAATGTAATGACATCATCTTTCTTAAAATCATCGTTTAATTTTTCAAGCCTTGTTTCAAGTTTTTTCTTTGTTTTTTCAAGCTGCTTTACCGTAAAGTTCTGATTTCTGTCATGCTTGTATTCCTCTACATAGTTTATGATTTCATCAATCTGATCCTGAATATGCTTCTCTTGGTATTCTTTTGACATCGGGATTTTTTCAAATTGCGTATGCCCGATTACAACCGCATCATATTCGCCTGTTGCAATTTTGCCGATAAATCTTTTTCTGTTTTTCGGCTCAAAGTCTTTCTTATCTGCGACCATAATATTTGCCGACGGATAAAGCTGCATAAACTCTCTGCCAATCTGTCCTGTTAGATGATTCGGTACAACAAAGAGAGATTTACTGCACATTCCAAGCCTTTTACTTTCCATTGCGGAAGCGACCATCTCAAAAGTCTTTCCGCTTCCTACCACATGGGCAAGCAGGGTATTTCCTCCATAAAGGCTTCTTGCAATGGCATTTCTTTGGTGTGGTCTGAGTTTGATTTCCGTATTCATTCCTTCAAAAGAGAGATTACTTCCGTCATATTCACGATTTCGGATAGAGTTAAAACGCTCATTGTAGAGCTTTACAAGTCTGCTTCTTCTTTCCTGATCACTAAATATCCAGTTCTTAAATTCTTCTTTTAGAAGTTCCTGTTTCTGTCCTGCAAGGAGAGTTTCCTTTTTATTTAAGACAGAACTTTTTGAGCCATCCGGATTTTCAATCTGGTCAAAGACCTTTGTTTCTTTAAGGTTTAAGGCATCTTCAATCAGCTTATATCCGTTTATCCTTGATGTTCCGTAGGTCATTTCAGCAAGGTCATTTCCTCTGTCTTTGCTCTTTCCTTCAATATTCCATTCACTTGTAAGATTTGAGAATTTGACCTTAATATCCCATCTTGCCCAGCCCGGTGTTTTCAGCGTTTCAAAGATGAATTTCTCTATATCCTTAATCGGTATCCAAGTTGCTCCAAGACGAACGCTGATTTCACTTGCTTCCAGTTCTTTCGGTAATACTTTGGTAAGTTCCGATTTTTGATATTCCAAACGGTTCATCTCATAGCTTATCAGCTCTTTTTCTTTGCCATCTTCCGCATAGCCAAGATGAGGTAGTTCCCGTTCCGTTTGTCTTAACTTTGCAAGGTAACTGTCTACGATGGTAATCTTTTCTCTGATATTCCCTGATAGGTATTCGTCCTTTGTAACATAGCCATACTTATATGAATTGCTGCCATTTGCACAGGCGAAAGGCAAATCTCCATCTTCGGGGTTAAAGGATAGCGGTCTGTAAAAGTTCTGTTCTTCCCTGATACTTAGATAAATCTCTCCCCTTAATTCTTCTATTAGAGTAGGTCTATCTTTTCCCGTCAGGTTTTCCATATAGTCAAAGTCCACATAGCCTTTTTCCGACATAGATAACACAAGAGATTCCAAAGAAGTATCCACATGGTCAATGGTCTTTGCCTTTGTGATTGTCCTCTTGGAGAATATATCCCCCTTTGCCTTAAAGTTTTCTTCTTCATCAAGGATTTCAATGGAGGAAACAAGCGGGAAGTTACTGTCCTCTTTCAAGGCTCTGGTATTGGAAAGGTTATTGACATATCCATGCTTTTTAGAAAAGCGGTCATAGACTTCATTGAGCTTTTCTTGAGCTTTCTTTACCTCATCATCGGAATAGTCCTCTTTCTGCTTGTAGATAACATCTTTAAGGGCAGTATTCAGTTCAAGATAGTCCTTAATCTTCTCCTTATTCTTATCCGTTATCTCTTTCTTTACAAAAAGGGAATTTTCTCTGTAATACACTTCGTCATCAATGATAGTATATGAAAAATTTTTGACATCATCTGTGGCAGGGATAGATGTGATTTCATCATCAAGTAGCTCTATTTCTTCATAGGCTGTTCCTTTGGATATTTCTTCACTTGCCCTTGCAAGCAGCTCCTTTAAATCGGCATTTTCTCTTGGCAGACAAGCAAGGGCGTTTCCAAATCTTCCTGAAACTTCACGCATTGTGCCGAGTACCTGCTCAGGATGATCTACAAAGTATTTGTTATATGTCAGCCCATTTTCATCTTCTGCAAGATGTATCCAGTCCTCGTCCCTTTCTCTTATACTGTCCCTTTTCTTTAGGAAGATAATATCCGAGGTTACTTCCGTTCCGGCAACACCCTTAAAGGTATCGTTTGGAAGTCTGATTGCTCCTAAAAACTCCGCTCTTGCTGCAAGGTATCGTCTGACACTTTCATCCTTTTTATCCATCGTGCCTGAAGATGTAATAAAAGCGATAACACCACCATTTCTAACTTTGTCAATGGATTTTGCAAAAAAGTAGTCATGAATTAAAAAGTTATTTTTGTTATACTCCCTGTCATTGACCTTGTACTCTCCAAAGGGTACATTCCCGATAACCGCATCAAAGAAATTATTGGAAAAGGAAGTTTCTTCCAGTCCTTTAATCTGTATATCACTTTCCGGATATAGAAGTTTTCCAATGCGACCGCTTAAGGAGTCAAGCTCTACACCATAAAATTTACTGCTACTCATTTCATCCGGTAAACTTCCGATAAAGTTTCCGATGCCCATTGACGGTTCTAAGATATTGCCATTCTTAAACCCCATTCCTGAGAGTGTAGAGTAGATACTGTCAATGACTGTCTTAGGCGTATAAAAAGCTGTTAAAGTTGATTCCTTAGCAGCTTCGTATTCTGATGACGATAGATTTTCTTTTAAGAATGCTCTTGCTTCTTTCCACTGACCTTCTCTTTCTTCATCAAATACTTCGGATAATCCGCCCCAACCGACATATTTTACCAAGACTTCCTGAGCTGTATTGTCAAGCTCTCTTTGTCCACTCTCCACTCGTTTAAGCATGGAGATTGCTTCAAGGTTTTGGTTTAACCTTTCACTTGGCGTTAATTTTTCAGGGAGGATTTCTTCGGTAATCTTAAAATTATGAGCTTCTATTTTTAGTTTTTCTGCCTTTTCATCAATGTCTTGAATCGTATCTTTAGCTTTCTTGTATGTCAGATTTTCAAATATTCTCTCAAGGTCGCTCTCTAAACGATAGGGAATCACATCGGAGCCTGTTATCATACCACTGAGATATTCGGTATTATCCTTAACCGTTACGGTCTTTAGGTTATTTCCCATGTTATCAAAGCGGGTAATGGTACAATCCTTATCCTTATATTTCACTTCATCGCCAATCAAAAATCTCGGTCTTTCAATGCTTATCTTTCTTAATAGCTCCTCATTATCCATAAACGGTACGATTGCAATTTGCCTATTTCCATCTCTTGCCGGATACAGCCATACCTCCGGCTTTCCGTTTACTTTATTTTTTTCAATATCCCTTGCAATATATGTTTCATGGTCAAAATAGACGGTATCACCTTGTTTCACTGCAAATTGTTCTGCAAGGCTTTCCTCTTTTTCATTCAGCTCTACTTCTTCTTTTTGCTGAATGTAGTCAAACAGGGTAGATTGAACAGGACTTTTTTCATCAAGTAAATTATCTTTGTTATCTGTATCCTCTGTACTAATCCCTGATAACCTGCTCCTGTCGTTGATAATACCCTCGGCTTCTTCTAATGAAATTCCCATTTCATCGCTAAGATAAAAGATGTCCTGTTCCTTTTGATTATCTTTTGCGGAAAGCTGTCCGTTAAATACTCGGTCTATTTCTTCCTCACTCATCTGTTTTACAAGCTCGGTATCTTTGATTTCTTGAAAAGTCTTTGGAAAATCTTCCAACACAAGTCTTTGAGCATTAAGTTCTTTCAATTCATTCAGATTGAAATATCCCCATTCAGGTTCAATTCCGACTACAAGCCCAAAGGCTTCTCCGCTTTCCCTGTCATACTCTGTCATATACCAAGTCCAATTACTTTTAAAAGGAATGATATATGCTGCATGAACTTCCTTATCCGCTAAATCAATTTCTTCCTGTGCGTAAAGCTCCGGCACCCGTTTCAGCATTTCATCAGTCATCAAGTTTTCAGGATTATCTTTCGAGTAATAGTGTGGCTCTTTTACTTCTTCCTTCTCCGCTATATTTTCTATGTGCTGTTCCTCAAGGTAAAGGTTTTTAGAAAGCAGCTCGTCAATATGCTTTGCCACACTTGTCCAAGTGAGAAACACATCTTTACAATTATCCTTTTCAAGTTTTATTCCTTTGGCATCGTACCATTCTCCACTACCTGTCAAGCCTGATACCGCATGGCTTCTTCCTCCTGTTCCATATTCATCTTTTAAGAAGTCGGCTTTTTCCTGTAAAGTGTGATTTTCTTTGAAAAACTTTGTAATTCGCTCTTTTCCTCTATCGATTCCGCTTCCCCTTGAAATAGTAGCAAGGACTTCATCTTCTGTAATAAAGGCTTTTACTTTTGGAAGTTCAGTAAGATTGGTACTGTATTCTTTTCTTGGCAGTGCAAGCTCCTGTAATTTCTGATAAAGGCTGTCCACCTTATGATAGTGAAACCTTAGTACATCTCTATCTTCTCTATATGCTTCTAAAAATCGTCCATACTCTTTGATGACATCCCCAAGGTGTTCAGGATTTTTCAGTGCCTCGGATAATCTTTTTGTTTCATCCGGAAAGCCACCTCCTTTTTCGAAAAATTCAAAAAAGCCTTGTTCTTTTCCTTCCTCACTTAAATCGTGAATAAGATACCATAGGGACTCTGAAATCCGATCTCTTTCATAATCCAAAGCTTCTGAAATCTCCACATTGGTAGCAAACTCTCCGTTTTCCAAAAGTTCATCAATTCTATTTGCCGCATCACTCCAACTTAAAACCTGCGTATGATCTTCTCTTGCCGATGTTCCGGAAGCAAAATGAATCCCCTTATCCGAATACCAGGAAGATACCTCTCTTTCATCAATATACAGTCCGTTTCCACCGTTAAAGGTATCTTTTAGGTATTCTCCCAATTCTTCATTGCTTTTTCCTTTGGAAAACTCGGCAATGATAGGAAGTCTGCCCCCATCGTGATTTCCCCCGTTAATCAGGAACACATCTTTTTCCTTTTGGCTAAGAGGAACGGTCAGGATCAGTTGTCCGTAAGCATTTTCAGGCAAAGAAAAAGAAGCCTTGTCCGCTTCTCTTATCTCTGATTCGGTATTTTCTTTTAGATTTCCACGACTTCCTTGATGGTCATTTCTTTGAGAGCTGAAATCATCGCTCCATACTGCGGATCGCTCTTGCTCTCTATCTTCCAAGCTTCCATCAGTTTCGGCTTCTCTGTTCTCATAAACGCTATCGCCTGTTTCTGAATGTCCATCAAATGATTGGTCAGTTTCTTCTCCTTGTATAAATCCACTAACATCTCGAATCGGCTCTGCTCCTCGCTCTGTGAAAGATAATCCAGCCTCATCACTGCGTAGGTCGGATTGGGATATTCCTTGATGAATTCCGTCTGTTCCTCCAAACTGCTTAGTGTATTCTCCCTGATTTTGCCTGCGATCTCGTCCGTACTCTCCATTTCTGAAAACTCGCTCGCTTTCACTAATTCTTTCCTGATCATCTCGTCGAAGTACATTTTCTTCTACCTCCTCAATTTCTTCTTGTATTTGATTATATCCTGCTTCTTTGTTTCTTAAAACTTCTTTTTGCTTCTCAAGCTCTTTGCTCTTTTGAATGGTTGTATCTATGATACTTCCGCTAATATCCGATACGATATCCCCAAGTGCCATAAGGGATATGCTGTCCAGTCTTTTGAAGTTTTCTTTTAACAGTTCCTTATCCATCGGATAATCCACCTTAAACCTTGAAGCTACCGCATAGCTGATGGAGTCCCTGACGAATTTGACAAAGGATATTCTGTCCTCATCGGCGATTCTAAGCTCATTCATCAAGCTGTCTATCTTTTCATCACCATAAATTCTGCTTAAAGAAAAGATATTTTCAAGGTTACTTTCGCTTTCTTCATAGCCTTCATTTGCTATCATTTCCTTTAAGACATCTTGATGGGCTTCTTTATCAAATTTCCAAAGATTTACCTCATTAACATCTCTGTTTCTTGAAACGGTTTGACTTACATCAAAGATGTAGTCAACCTTTTTGTATGTGCCGTAGTCCTCTAAAATCGGAATTCCTTTTTGTCCTCGCATAACAGTTCGGTGAAAGCGTTCACGCCAATAATCGAACTTGGCGCAGGCTGTCGCTTCCGGATTTTTATCATAGATACTTAACTGACTTCTAAAATCATATCGTTGATTGTTTCCGACAACCTTTAGGAGCTTTAAATATTCCGCTTCACTATGCAGAATGTCCTGTTTTACAAGCTCCAAAATATTATGAAAATCATTGATTCGCATTTTTACCTCCTTTTTCTAATATTCATTTTTCCTATTCATTTTTCCTATTCATTCTTCTGGTGTTCCTCTACCGTATGTTTTATCTGTTCCTCAATCTTTTCTAAAAATTCTTTTTTGGAAGATTTGCCCTGTGCTATTTCAGACAATTCCATTTCCCACTGTGCCGTCATTTCTGCTGATTTGAAGTTATCTGCAACAATTTCAATCAGGCTTTTTCCTTTCGGTGTTGCAATCAGATTCTTCTTATCTCGTTCAATAAATTCTTTGTAAATCAGATTTTCAATAATGCCTGCTCTTGTTGCCGGTGTTCCAAGTCCTTCTCTTTCCACTTCAACACCTTTTTCCAATGCATCATTACCTGCAAGCTCCATAGCTTTTAAGAGTGTGTCCTCCGTAAAGTGTTTCGGAGGTTTAGTGTACTTTTCTTTAATCTCTTTATTTTCAATGATAATAACATCTCCAATGCTTACATCAGGAAGCTCCAAATCCTCATTCTTATTGAACTTGTATTCTTTAAGATATTTTGTAAAGCCCTCGTCCTTAATAACCTTACCAGTACTCGTAAATTGAAAGCCGTCAAATTCAGCTACAATCTTCGTTGTATTTTCCACTAAAGGATAACCTACACCGGCATGGAGCTTATTAGAAATCAGTCGATATACTTTTGCTTCACTTTCAGGAAGTTTTGATATATCTTCACTGAGCGATGATACAGTCGGAATAATCGCATGGTGATCCGTAACTTTTTTAGAGTTGAATACTACCTTGATACGCCCTGTATCAAAATCATTTTTTCCTAAGATATTGTTAACTGTGCTTGTAATCATATCTTCGGTTAAACATCTGCTGTCCGTTCTTGGATAGGTAATGAGCTTTTTTTCATAAAGACTTTGAGCATAGTCAAGTGTTTGTTTAGCTGAGTATCCGAAATACTTGTTGCACTCTCTTTGAAGTGTTGTCAAATCAAATGGCAAGTCAGGCTTAGTAACTTTTTCTTTCTGAATCACATCCGTAATTTCTATCCTGCCTTCGAGTAAGTTTTTAAGCTGTTCCGCCACTTCCAAGCTGTCAATTCGTTCTGTCGAAAGAGTAAAGCCGTTCATAGATAGCTCCACTGTATAGTATTTATCTTTCTTAAAATTAGTTATCTCGTCATCTCTTTTTACAATCATGGCAAGAGTCGGTGTCTGTACTCTCCCAACACTGTAATTTTGCTTATATAAGCAAGAGTATAGCCTGCTGATGTTCATTCCAACAAGCCAGTCGGCAACCGCTCTTGCTTGAGCCGATTCAAAGAGATTATCATAGTCTTTTCCGTCTTTTAGCTTATCAAAGCCGTCTTTAATTGCACTATCTTCCATGGAGGAAATCCAAAGCCTTTTCATCTTCTTTTTACAGCTTGCCTGAAGATATACAAGTCTAAAGATTGCTTCTCCCTCTCGTCCGGCATCACAGGCATTTATAACCGCATCCACTTCTTTATCATTCATCAGCTTTTTAAGGATTGCAAACTGTTTCTTGGTTTCCTTTGCCACTTCGTACTTATACTCACTTGGAATAATCGGCAAGTCATCAATCTTCCATTTTGCATACTTTTCATCATAAGCATCGGGATTTGCCATTTGAATTAAATGCCCGACACACCAGCTTACTCTGTACCCGTTTCCCTCATAGTATCCGTCTTTTTTATTCTTTGCTCCTATTACCTTTGAGATTGATAATGCAACACTTGGCTTTTCAGCAATTACAAGTTTCATATATATTTTTCCTCCCGTTTTCAATATAAGAGGGCGAAAGATTTTACTCTCTCACCCTGTGTTTTACAGCAAATAGTATCTTTTTTACTCCTAATCTTCTTCGCTGTCCTCTGTTTCATCTTCCATTTCCTGATTTTCAACTTCTTCATTTTCCGTTTCTTCACTGCCTTCCGCTTCCGAGAAAAAATCATCATCTTCCTCTAAGGCTTCCAGTTCCTTATCTTCTTTCTTCTTTGCTATCTTAAAATAATAGCCTGCTCCCAATGCCCCCAAAGTTACAAGAGCAAGCAGGATATATGTTCCGGTGCTGCTTTTTTCTTCCTTTTTTTCAGGCTTTGCTTCTTCTTTCGGTTCGTCCTTTATGGGTTCTTCCTTGACTACTTCTTTCGGTTTTTCCTTGATTTCTACCATATTGAGCAGATCATCTTCCGAAACTTCGGTAAGAAGCATGACATTTTCTCCCTGTTCATCATGATTGATAATGAGATGAAAGGTCTTTCCGTTCTTGGTCTGAAAGGTAATAAACTGTCTGGCATCCGCAGAATATTTATCCGTTTCTTTGTTATCGCTACTATCTCCATGATAAATGGGATACTCCTGATTGGCATTATTTACATTCTCCGTAACACTTGCCCTTGATTTGGTAGGCTCGGTCGGAAGCCCTTTATTGGTATTGGTTGTTTCTCCGTTTGAAGCCATTTTTTGCTTTAAATTCTCCGGCTCTTTTGCAGTCAATTTATTGGGATAACGCACTTCTTTTTCTTCTTCCTTTTTAATAACTGTAATTTCAGGTTTTTTCGGTTCTTCCTTTACTGTTTCCTGTGCTGCTTCTTTTTCATCAATCTGTGCATAGGCTACCGATGGGTAAGCTGCTATCATGACCGTAACAGCAAGAAGTAACGCTGTCATTAACCTTGTAAACACCTTATTTTTCATAACTGTTCTCATGATTTTTCTCCTTTTTTATTTCCGTTTGTTCCTTTTTAACCTTTGCCATTAAATCTGTAATTGTGATATTGTTTTTTCTGCAAATGGCAATAATCTCCTCATTTTCAAGTTCTTCTTCACGAATCAATAAAGGCTCCAATTCTTCATCAATCAGAGCCTTTTTATCCTTTAACTTCTTTATCCTGTTTTTTACTGCTGTAAGTTCTTTTTTCACATTTTACCGTCCTTTCTTTATTTTACTCTGCCAAAGCCGTAGAAATGCTCCCTCCAGTAAGGTGTGTTGATACTAACAAATCGAATCGGATCTCCGGCGTGTATCATCATTCCGTTTCCTGCGTAAATGCCGACATGAGAAATAGGGGAGCCACTGTCGTAGGTGTTCTTAAAAAAGATTATATCTCCCGCCTTTGCTTCACTTGGAGATACGGGATTGCAGTAAGTTTTGTAGATTCCCCAAGCCGTCGTTCGTGGCATATTTTTTACGCCCGAATGGGTAAAGCTCCAACACACAAAGGACGAACAGTCGAAGTTATTCGGCCCATTCGCCCCAAAAACATATCGCTTTCCAATATGCTTTTCCGCTTCCTGAAACAGTGCCTTCACCGTTACATCGTCAAAGGCAATTCCCGGATTTGAAAAGTCGGGATTGTCTACAATCTCCGATAAATTTCCGTTTTCGCTTCCAAAGATAGTTTCCATATTTCCTTTAGACGCAAGCAAGGCTTCATAGTGAAGGACATTATCGGGATACTCTGCAAAGATTTCTCTTACGACACTGTCCATTTCCCTTTTCTTCAGTGTTACTATGAGCTTCTTATACTCATAAGCTTCTTCATGACTTTCGGTATGCTCATTGCCATCTTCATCGGTATATGTTTCCGTAACCGTCCTGTATCTGATTTCAATTTCTTCTCGATAAGATAAATCATACATCTTTGTAAAAAGGTCATGGATGATACTTTGAACTTCCTTTGAATCCTTAATTTCTCCACATCTTGAAGTGATGTAGGATAAAAGCTCATGGGTGTTGTGTCCGATTTCTCCCTCTTTTTCTATGAGATATTCATCATAGCCGGGATAATTTTCTTCTACGGAACTGATTTCATCTTGCAGACCTTCTTCCAATCCCGAAAACTGTTGATTGATTTCACTTAGTACATTTTGGTCGGAAAGATAGGTTGTAGTTAATACGCCGCTTGTAGAGTTTATCATTCCGGTCATGGAGGTGCCTGCAAATTGAATGATAAAAGTCCCCAAAATAATAAGACCTATGACAATCATCATAAGTCCCTTTGCTTTTCGTATCAGCATTTCTTTGGAGCTTTTCAGTGTTCCGATCAGACTTTCTTTGATACGATCTCTAAGCCTTGATTTATTTCGTTTCCCAATAGCGGATTTCATCTGCTTTTTCTTTTGAAACTTCTTAAAAGCATTTGCTTGCTTATATTCCTTTGTTTTCTTTAATTCCTCTTTGGCTTCCCGAAACTCCAATTTTGATTTACGCTTTCGTATCTTGTAATCTTTTTTGCTTAGGTTATAGCTTTTTTTAGCCTTTTTCTTATCGGCATAGTTTTTTATCCCATGAAGTAATTTTGAATTGCCGTCTGCAATCTTTTCTCCGGTTTCCACACCCTGATTTTCATCACTGCCATGGGATAGGTAATCCCTTACCGCTTCACTTCCTTTTGCTAAACCTGACAGAACAGATCCCTTTGCAGACTTTTTCTTTTCTCTGCCCTGAATCATCTCTTTGGAAGACTTTTTCCCTTCCGTCTTATCGTCTGCGGGATTATCTTCCTTTTTCCTTGTATAGACCTTATCCGAGTAGTTTTTTCGTTTATACAGCTTCTTTTGAGCATTGTGCTTTTTGTTAGAGTGTTCCGTTATACCTTCTTTGGTATGAAGATTATCTTCCACATCATAAGTCGATTCAAAATAGTCGCTGTCTCTAAAGTCATTGTCATACCTGTCGATGATACCGTCATTATCAAGGTCTTTTCCTAAAGGATCGTAGACTTCTTCATTTTGACTGTACTTTCCTTCCGTTCTTAACTCTTTTCTAACCTTTTCAGCCATTTTTCTTTTCTTTAAAAGCTCGGCTTTTTGTTCCTCAAAGAAGATTTCCTTTTCTGTTTTTATGCTTTTCGGTGCAGAAATTCTCTCACCAACTGTTGTTTCATCATTTGTAGCTGTTGTTTCATCATTTGCAAGGGAAGTAAAAGCACTGTTTTCATAGCCAGATACAAGAGGGGATTTATTATCTTCTTTTGGTGTATCTGTTTCCTTGTCTTTTACAACATTTTTAGGCGGTTTTCCCTTTCTTTTAGGACTTCCTTGCTGAATTTTATTTCCGGAATTTCTTTTGCTTTCCTTTTCGTGGATCTTGTCCTGAAACCTGTCTTTCTCGTGAATAATTTTCCCTCTGTAATCATCGCCATGCTTTAATTTACCAGCTTCATCCGCATCCATATATTCTTTCCCTAACAGTTTTGCTTCCTCTTTGATTTTCTGCCTTTCCTTAAAATCTCGCCTTAATTTCTTTTCCACAAGCTATCACCTCACTTCTTCAGGTTTCGTTGTCATCTTCTGATAGAGAATGGTATCTTTCGGGAACTTATCAATAAAGGGAACAATGGTGTTTCCAAAAAACAGAAGTCCTTCTCCTGCATTGGAATTGGTAACATATTTAAGCTGCGGTTTGGAGATTTTCAGTTTTCTTGCCAAAATTTCCCGATCTCCGCTTGCTTGATTGAGCATAAGTACGAAATCGGTATTATCAAAGATATTTTCTATCTCCTTACTCATCAGTAGGTCTTTGACATTCTGCGTGATGCCGGTCGGAATTCCTCCCCATTTTCTGAAACGCTTCCATATTTCTACGGAGTAGGAGGCGGTCTGTTCTTCTTTTAAAAGTAGGTGAAATTCGTCGATGTAATACCTTGTTGCCTTATTTCCTCTATTTTGAGATACCTTATTCCAAACCTGATCCTGAATCACAAGCATTCCGATTTTTTTAAGCTGACTGCCCAGTTCCTTAATATCGAAACAAAGGAGCTGTTTATTTAAGTCCACATTGGACTGATGGTTAAAGACATTAAGAGAGCCTGTTACAT
>ERZ1674246.110-NODE-110-length-15159-cov-8.450609_pt1 | contig 15159 bp, 12 predicted proteins | sample MGYA00581200_ERZ1674246 | MGnify/ENA primary metagenome ERZ1674246 (study PRJEB41354, sample SAMEA4873323) | human saliva metagenome | biome: human-associated habitat [ENVO:00009003]; feature: mouth environment [ENVO:08000002]; material: saliva material... | reverse complement strand
GTTGGGGCCGCGTCGGGTCGAAATGTAGCGCACGGGTCGATCCTATCGGAGAGGGGGCGTGGCCTGCGAGGGCGCCCGTTCCTCGTCACATGCGTGGGACGAGGCCGGGGCGCCGGATCGTGTGAGGCTCCCTAGGGGCGTGTGGTAGAAACATGGTGTGAGCAACGACTTTTCCCGCTGGGCTCCCCCGGACGCAAATTCCGCCCCCGCGCCCGGAAGCGAGCCGACGACGCAGAGCGCCGACGAGCAGCCCGCAGACCGCGCGGCTTCGACCGGCGCCTCGCCGGTCTCCGATCGCTTTGCGCCCACAATCGGGCAGTCAGAGGGCACTGCGACGGGGCAGTCGGGCGTCGCCTCGTCGTTGAAGCCAGTCCTGGGTTCGCTCGTCACCAGCACCAAGCGGGCAACGACACCCCGCTCGTCGGCGTCTCCTCACAAGGCCTCGTCCCCCGCAAGCGCACCCCGGAAAGGCCTTCGTCCTCCGCGCAGGACGCGCGATCCGCAGCGCCTCGCACGCAATGCCTTGTACCGGCGGCTGCTGAGTACGAAGGTCATTATCGGTGCAGTCCTCGCGGTCGTCGTCCTTGTTCTCGCTGTGCCCAGGCTCATGGCAAACGCACCCTCCTTCAGCAGTATCAGTAGCGGCCCCATCTCCGTTCAGGGCTACAAGGGGTCGGCCACCAACACGAACGTTCTCTCGTCGGAGTGGGCTGCGGGCGTGAGCGTCGCATGGGTTCTCGCCGATCCTCGTAGCGACATGGGGCAGGAACATAGAACACAGACCCGGCTGTTTGCCGATGGAACGACGATCTACATGGCGTCTCTGTCCGATACGAATAGATCGTTCTCAATCGCGGCCATCGATGTCTCTTCCTCCACACCTAGCGTGCTGTGGACATCGTCGGATGCTTCTGTGCGGTTGACACCTAATACGTCGAATTTCAGCATTGTCTCCGCCGGCCAGTGGCTGATCGTCGGTAACATCCTCGTCTCGAAGTCAACGGGCATTCAGGCGGAGGGGCCATGGGAGGACGACCAGCCGATGGCCATGGTCGACGACGTCCTAGTGACCTGTTCGGACTACGAGACCTGCTCGGGGTGGACGTATTCCTCCGGCTCGTGGGAGCGCCTGTGGCAGAGCATCACGGGGCATCAATCGAATCACTCCAAAGCCCGGGAGCTGGAGGTGCCCCCCACAATCGGATCAGGCGAGGATGCCTCCGTGATCGTGCCCGTCGATGACTACAGGAACCTGCAGATCGTCAACGCCCACACGGGTGTCGTGACGACGCTCGGGGCTGAGGGCCGTTTCAAACAGCGCTCGAGCCTCACCGCACTGTATCCGACAGCGGATGGCCTCATCGTGGACAAAAAGGCCAATCAGCTCGAAAAGTATGATGTCACCGGCACGCTCATCTCTGCTTTTAACCGCAATACCAAGAACAAGGTCTACACGGATGACGGCGCCGTGCCGACCCTGAGTGACCTGGAGGCCTTCTTCACCTCGGGTAAGACTCCCTGGACGACGGGCATGATGGAGGCGAGCGGAGACAAGTGCGAGGTCCTCACCCTGCACACGACAGCCGGTGCCGCAACCTATTCTGCGGAGGGAATGAAGGGGATCGCAGACAGCTACGGGAGCTTCTGCCAGTTCGCGCCCACGCACGCTCGTGCGAGCGCCGACGGAACCGCCGCGTTCGTTCAGAAGATCGGATACAAGGAACAGACCGTCTATTTCTTCGACATGGCGAACAACAAGGCCTACACCTCGACCGATTTGACGGCGGCACAGAACCTCACGTGGGTCTACGACGACCTACTCGTCGGGCTGACGGATGAGGGCCTCATCGCCTTCACGCCGACTTCCTCGTGACGCTACCCTGGTTCCATGACTGATCTGCCTTTCCGCATCGGCCAAGCGGTCGACGTCCACGCGTTCGCCGCACCCGACTCGCCGCGCCCTCTGATGGTCGCGTGCCTCGAGTGGCCGGGCGAGCGCCCCCTTGAGGGCCATTCGGACGCGGACGTGGCCGCGCACGCGCTGTGCGATGCGATGCTGCTGGCCACTGGGCTGGGCGAGCTCGGAACGGTGTTTGGTGTCGACCGCCCGGAGTGGGCAGGTGCTTCGGGGCGTGCCCTCCTCGAGGAGGTTCGCCGCATGACCACCGAGGCCGGCTGGGTGCTCGGCAACGCGACCGTTCAGGTCGTGGGGAACCGGCCTCGTATGGCCGCGCGACTGCCCGAGGCCTGCGCGGTCATGAGCGAGATCGCCGGGGGCACGGTCACCGTGTCGGCAACGACCTCGGATCACCTGGGTTTCACGGGCCGAGGCGAGGGCGTGGCCGCGCTGGCAAGCGCCCTCATGGTGCGCGCCGAGGGGTAACCCGCGAGCGCCCGCCGGGCGCGCAGCGTGGTAGAAACGTGTCATGAGCAACGACGACCTGCACCACACATCCGACGACCCCACGCGCGTTCATTCCTCCGACGCGTGGGATGACATGTCACAGGTCGATATCCCCGCACTCCCGGACTTTGGGGATCTTCCAGGGATCGCGGATCTACCCGAACTTCCGCCGCTGCCAGAGTTGGAAGCGTTGCAGGAGCTGACGATGCCCGAGGTAGCGGTGCCAGAGGTGGTGATGCCGGACCTCGACCAGTTCCTCACCGTCACGCCGCCCGCGCCGGCCGATGTTCCTGGGCCAGATGCGCTCCCCTCGGCGGAGCCTGTCCCCGCTCACACGAACACCGCGTCCCAGACCCGCACCGCCCCTACGACCTCGCCACGGCTGACGCCCACAGCCAAGCAGGCGCCGAGACCCACCATTACCTTCGAGCCCACGCCCGCGAGGACCCCGCGAGCCTCGGTGCCCCCGAGGCAGAAAAAGCCGAACCTCCTCATCGCATTCGTCGCTCTCATCGCGATCAGCTTCGGCGCGTCGTTTCTCTCGTCTACTCGCGACGGTTCATCATCGACACCTTGGGGCACGCAAACCTCGTCGAGCGCCAGCACACAGGCGAACTCCGAGGTGCGCGAGCATGCGGCAGATCTGCCGGCCCGCTCCCCCGGATACCGCGGGAGCGCCACGAACACGCATTCCATCTCTGCGCAGTGGGCCTCGGGCGTGGCCACCGCGTGGACACTCGAGCTGCCGCCAGAGATGACTCAGTTCGAGCCGCAGATGTTCGTCGAGGGTCAGGTCCTGTACATCGCCGGCTACGCCACGATCGAGGGCCAGATTGGTTCCGCCGTCAGGACTCTGGCCTACGACCTGTCCGGGGAGGAACCCACCCTCCTCTGGGACACGGTCGGCCCCACGGAAAGCTCGGCAATCAAGACGTACTCACCCGCATTCGTGTCGGGCGAGAACCAGCTCTTTTTCCACGACCTGGTCATCGACAAGGCGACCGGCGAGCAGACACAGGCCCCATGGGGCAAGGAGTTTCCCCTCGCGCAGGCCGACGGCATCGTGGTGACCTGCTCGACGACATCCACGTGCAGCGGATGGACGCATGCCTCCGGCGACTGGACAACTCTGTGGACAACGACAACGAACCCACAGACGTCCTACGGGTTGAGTAACCAGGGTTTAGGCTATGCGCCCGCGGGCACCACGCGCTCCGGCACGGGTGAACTCGCCTCCGTCCTGGTTCCCTCCACCTGGGAGGAATCCCCGCAGATCATCAACATCCATACCGGCGAGGCAACGACCCTGCCCGAACCCGGCACGCCAGGCACTGGTCACTATGTCGAGGTGGGAAGCGACGGCTTCGTTGTCCTCGACATCGGCCAGAAACAGGGAATGGCCTTCGACAGTGCGGGAACCCTCCAATCCACCTTCACTTCCAAAGGTCAGGCGTTTGCGCCCGCAGTAAGCCGTGACGGTACCTACCCGAGCACCGCGGACCTGACGACCTTCATGACCTACCAGCGCGCGAATTGGTCGACGGGCACGGTAGCCCTCGTGGGCAAGAACGACTGTTCCATCCAGGTCACGCTCTCCTCTGACGGATCGACGCACACGACCCCAGTCCCCGGAGCGCTGAGCCCGTACATGACCAGCTCGTGCTACTTCGAACCAAAGGAGGTCCGCGTCAGCGCAGATGCTTCGGTTCTCTACGCCGATACCTTCACCTACCAGGACAAGAGCCGATACTTCATCGATACCGCCAACGGCCTCATCTACACGTCACCCGAACTCAACTCGCCGAAACAGATCATGTGGGTCTTCGACGACATGATCATCGGCATGACCGAGGACGGCCTCAAGGCGTTCGTTCCGGCGTCCTCCTGAGGTCTGCATCCGGTTACCATGCCAACACTGCCGTGTGATACAAACGCCTCATGAGCAACGACGAGCCGCACATCGACTCCTCGAGCAAGGGGGACCAACTCCTCAGGTTCGCCCCTCCTTCCGGCGACGACGAGGCCGGGGCAACCCGGGCGGGTTCCAACGCCTCGGCACAGGCCGATCCGGCCGCACTCTTTACTCCCGCGTTGGACACGCCCCACGCCTACTCCAAGACCGAACTGAGCAAGTACGCTCCTCCCGGCCGCCGGGGATCTCGCACGCGCTCAACTGCAACGAAACGCACGACCGCCTCCACACCCACGAGAGCGGTCGCGACCTCGACCCAGGCGGAGCCCGTCACCACCACCGCCACGGCCACTACGACCGCCACGGCGCCGGCACCCAGCCAACCCCAGAGCGAGGACAACAACAAAACAACCGCCGCGCGACTCAAGCTCGCGTTCTGGCTCATCTTTTCCGCCATCCTCCTCATCTCTCGCCTGAACCACATCGCCAGTCATACCAATACCCCGGCTCCCGTCAAGGTCCCATACATAGGGAGCACGCCGGCACCGATATCGCCGTCGCCCGGTTACAGCGGCACCGCACAAAACACGCACACCCTGTCCCCCGCATGGGCCGCGGGTATTAGTACCGCGTGGACAATCCCCAAGCCCAGTGGCTTGGCAGCAGTGACCCACCCGATGTACGTGGAGGGCTCGACCCTGTATGTGGCCTACGGCGTCGCTATGCACGCGAATAGTTCCACCTACACTGTTGGGGCCTACGACCTGACCGGGCGCATGCCCCAACCCCTGTGGGCAACACCTGTCAGCACGGACACCCCAGCTGCCCAGTCCGACTACGCGCCGGCGTTCGTCTCAGGCGACAACCAGATCTTTTTCCGAGGCACCATCCTCGACAAGGCGACGGGGGACGAGGCCTCGGCCCCCTGGGGAACGGACTTTCCCCTCGCCTTTGCCGAAAACATCGTAGTGACGTGCTCGACCACGACGACGTGCAGCGGTTGGAAGCAGGAGGGCGACGAGTGGACGAACCTGTGGACGACGACCACGGCGACACAGAACACGCAAGGTGTGGATACGGATAATCGGGGCTTTGCTCCCGCGGGCACCGTCGTCTCCGGCAGCGGCGAGCGCACCTCCGTCCTGGTCCCCACCGCCAGCAATGAGCTCCCGCAGATCATCGACGTCCATTCCGGAGCCGTCACAACCCTGAGCAGTCCCGATGGGGACGCCACGGATCGACTGGTCGAGGTCGCCTCCGACGGCTTCATCGTCTTCGAGAAATCCACGTCTCGCACCTCGATCTTCGACAGCGAGGGCAACTTCCAGTCGACGTTCACTGCCGAGCACAATCTGGGCGTGCCCAGCATGGACGGAACTCATGCGACCACGTCGCAGATCGAGGCATTCATGACGCAGGGCAGAGCGGAGTGGGCATCGGGGACGGCGCGCGTGACCGGCACCGGCGAGTGCTCGCTCGAGGTGGCCCTGACGGCCGACGACTCGACGCGCAAGACCCCCATCCCCGATACCGCACGCCTGCGCATGAACGATGACTGCTCCTTCACCCCGGAGGACCTGCGCGTCAGCACCGATGGATCGGCCCTGTATGTCAGGTCCTTCAGCCCCCGGGACACGACCAGCTACGTCATCGATACCACCGACGGGTCGTCGGACTCGTCGAGAAGCCTCACGGAGGCCACGCAGCTGACCTGGGTCTTCGACGACATGCTCATCGGCATGACCAAGAGCGGCATCAAGGCGTTCGTACCGGCGTCATCCTGAGGTCAACATCCGGTTATCACATCGACACTGCCGTGTGATAGAAACTACTCATGGCCAATGACGATCACACGGGCACCGGCGTCCCCCCGCAAGCCGCGGAGTGGGTGCCGCCCAGCGGAGCGCCCCCAATCCCCCAGCCCGACGGATCCCAACCTCGCGCGAGAAAACGCGGGATGACGGTTCTCCTCGTCGTGCTTCTGACCGCCGTCGCCATGACCGCAGTCTTCGGCATCAACTGGCTCACGTCGTCGCCCTCAACACCGGATGATCAGCGGTCATACACCTCGATGCCCACCGCCGGGTACTCGGGGGACGCCGTGAGCACGGGATCGATCTCCCCCGCCTGGGCCTCGGGCGTCGAGACGGCGTGGAGGATCCCATTCCCCTCCACGAAGTACGGCTCCCGGGCACTCGTGGCCGTGGAGGACACCACCCTGTATGCCCTCTTCGAAGACCCCGATCCCGCCGCCCACCAGGCTACCGCCGCGGCCTTCGACATCTCCTCCGAGCAGCCGCGCGAGCTGTGGCGCACGACGGGTCCCCTCCCCGAGTCGTTCGGACGCCCCAGCTTCGTGTTCGAGGGGGATCAGTTCATCGTTGGCAGCATCATCATCGACAAAGCGTCGGGGGCACAGTCCTTGGCCCCCTGGGAGGGGTCGGAGGCGATCGCGGCCGTTGACGGCATTATCGTGGCCTGCGATAAGAAACAGGCGTGCTCGGGCTGGACGCAGGAGGCCTCGTCGTGGGAGCGCCAGTGGGAGACAACCACTGCCAGCCAGAAGGGCGCCCTGTCCACGTTAGACAAGCTCACCTACCCCGATACGCCCGTGATCGGTACCGGAGAGCACCAGTCCATCGTCCTGCCCGCCGATTCACAGACACACCTGGCCCAGCTCCTTGATCCGCGAACCGGGCAGGTCACGGACGTCGGATCTGTCAGCCCCTTCAGGGACAGGCAGAACAACGTTGTATCTTTTGTTATCACCAGCGATGGACTCCTGGCTTTCAACGATGACCTCTTCGTCACCTACGACGCCGATGGCTTCATCACGGGGACCCAGGCCTACAAGCAGACGAAGAGGATGCCGACACGCGACGGGCGGATGCCTACCACGGCTGAGCTCACAGAATTCCTGAGCGGCGCTCGCCCGGCGTGGACAAACGCATCGGTCACCGCCCCAACCAACGCAGCGGCGGGCACCCCCTTCAGCATCACGGTGACGCCGAGCGACGGTAGCCCAGCCTTCACTCTTGATCCCCAGAAGAACGAGCAGAATCACTACGTCAGCACTTTTTGGCCCTCCGAGGTCCGCGCCAGCGCCGACACGTCGGTCGTGTACATCGAGTCCGTCGATCACGCCAACAGGGGCAATAGGTTCTTCTTCGACACCGCGAGCGGACAGGGACACGGATCGGACGAGTTCCGCGACGCGGAAGACATTTCGTGGGCCTTCGATGACCTGGCCATCGGCGTGACGATCGACGGCATCGTGGCATTCACGCCGAAGGCCTCATGACTCCCTGCACCGAGCAACGATAGAAAAGGCATAGCCTGTGAGCACCAACGACCTCCAGTACGGGGCTGGCTCCCCTCAGCCCAGACGTTCACGGAAGACGCGCTTCTTCCTGCTCAGCGCCGCTTTCGTCTCGATCTTCGGCACTTCCGCCTCTTTCTCGCTGAGCACGAGCGCCCTCCAGCTCCCCGGCCCGGCGGCTACTCCCCCTCCGCACTACACCGGCCCTGAACGCACGGCACGGCCGGACATAATCGGCTACCACGGACAGGCCACCCACACGAACGTGCTGTCAAGCGCGTGGGCCTCAGGGTTTGCGACGGCGTGGACGCTTCCCGCTCAGGACGACTCCCTCCTCCCCGCGCAGCTAATCGCCGAAGGTTCCACCCTGTACGTGCTGTCCTACGGAAGCGGCGCCGAGGCCGTGGCCACCGTGTCCGCCTACGACGTCTCGGGCACCGAGCCGGTCGCTCAGTGGAGTACGACCGGGCCGAAGCCGTCCCGGATTCGCGCCGAGGCATTCCCCTCCTCCGTCTTGACCCAGGACGAGATCCTTCTCAGTGACATCATCGTCGATCGCTCGACCGGGCAGCAGACGCAGGCACCCTGGGGCTTCGACCTACCGATGGGGGTGGCGGGCGGTGTTCTCGTCACCTGCGACACCTTCAGTTCGTGTTCCGGATGGTCCCGTGACTCGGGGGCGTGGACGACGCTGTGGACCACTCAGACTTCGCCCCAGCGCCGCATGGGCCTCACCCACACGGCACTGACAAATCCCGCGACGGCCGTGATCGGCACCGGCGCGGACGCCGCCGTGGTCGTCCCCGTCGACGAGGCCCACCACGCCCCACAGATCATCAAGCCGGCCACGGGTGCTCTCACGACGCTCGGGGATGCCCCCTCCGCAAGAGTCCCGTCCTCCTCAAGGGTCACGCTGGCAAGCGACGGACTCCTCGTGGCTGGAGAGAAGGACACCATCGCCTACAACACCGCGGGCCAGGTTGTCGGCACGTTCAACGCCGGTTGGGAGCTCGATAAGTTCCCAACGACCGACCGCAATCTCCCGAGCGTGGCAGACGTCGGAGCCTTCTTGACGCAGGGCAACGTCCGGTGGACGTCGGGTACTCTGGAGCGCTCCTATTCCAAGGATGACAACGGCTATCTCCTGTCGCTCACTCTCAGCAACGGAAAGAACCTCACGCTCAACCCGGGCGAGTCGTTCCGTGAGACTCGAGGGGGAGCTGGTTGGTCCGTCACTCAGGTGCGCGCCAGCTCAGACGGCAAGGCGCTCTACATCCAGGGCTACTCAGAGAACCTCACGGACTCGTTCTTCTTCAACGCGGAGGACCCGATGACGTACGTGTCGCAGGACCTGAACGAGGCGACGAACTTCGTGTGGGTTTACGACGACTTGCTCGTCGGGGCTCGCAGCGGATCGGTTATTGCCTTCACGCCCGACACCCACTAAGGGGATCGACATAGGATCGTCCCCGACGCCCGAGACTCACTCGGTTGCGTCGGGGACGTATCGTTGTCGGGCGCGGAGCCTCGTCGAGGAGCTCAGTCCTCCATGTGGTGGAGCGTAGCGCGGTCCGCCTTCACGGGGATCGTGAGGGCCAGGCCCACGCCGAGGATCAGCATGATGCCGAGGATGCCCCAGTAGGTGTAGTCCTCGCCGGCGGGCGTCATGCGCTTGCCGAGCATGAGGAAGACGCTGTACATGGCGGGCGCCATGAAGGACACGGCGCGGCCGGTCGTCGCGTAGAGGCCGAAGACCTCACCCTCGCGGCCGGCGGGAATGATGCGCGACAGGAAGGAACGCGACGCGGACTGCGTGGGGCCGACGAAGACGCAGAGGACCAGGCCGAGGCTCCAGAAGACGGCGGGGCCGCGGGCGTGCAGGAAGAAGACGCCGAAGCCGGCGACGACCATCGCGCACAGGGACAGGATGATGACCTTCTTCGGGCCGATCTTGTCGTCGACCCAGCCGAAGGCCACGGTCGCGAGGCCGGCGACGATGTTCGCGGCGATCGCGAAGATCATGACCTGGCTGGCGGTGAATCCGAAGGCGGTCTTGGCCAGGACGGCGCCGAAGGTGAAGACGCCGGCGAGGCCATCACGGAATACTGCGGAGGCGATGAGGAAGAAGAGGGTGTGCGGGGCCTCGTTCTTGAGGGTGCGCACGGTGCGCCACAGGAGCTTGTAGGAGTCGATGATCGACTCGCCATCGCCGCCGGCATGGACCTTCTTGGGCAGCGGGGGGTTCACGATGACGGGGATCGCGAAGCCGCCGAGCCACAGGGCGGCGATCACCATGGAGATGCGGATATTCAAGTGCGCGTCGGTGGGCACGTTCAGCAGGTTCACGCCGATGAGGCCGACATAGAGGATGAGCAGCAGGACGATGCCGCCGATATAGCCGGCCGCCCAGCCGAAGCCGGAGATCTTGCCGCGGTCTTCCTTCTCGCCCAGATGGTTGAGCATCGCGTTGTAGTTCACCGAGGCGAACTCGAAGAACACGTTACCCAGGCCCAGCAGCGCAATACCCAGCATGAGCGCACCCTGGGGCCCGAGGACCGACTCGGGGTGCACGAAGTACATGGCGAGCATGCAGACGACGACCGCGCCTGTGAACCATCCGAGCCAGACTCCGCCCCGGCCTCGTCGATCGGCGCGCTGGCCAGTGATGGGGGCCAGCAGGGCGATGAACAGTCCCGCGATCGTCATACCGTTGCTCAGCCACGTCGAGGCGGTGCCCGAGTCGGTGAAGACGCCGTCGCTGGTCAGGTAGGTCGTAAACACGAAGGTCGTGGCAACCGCGTTGAAGGCGGCGCTGCCCCAGTCCCAGGCCGCCCAGTCGACGACTTTGCGCGTGATGACGCGATGTGGGGTAGCGGGCGTTGTGCTCATGGGATCGGGCTCCTTCGATGGGGAGTGCTCGGAGGCGCGTGTGCGTCCAGGGTGAACCTACCACGTTTCGTAGCTCACTTACTCCTCGGGCCGAACCCGGGACGAGGCCCGGGAACCGCCAGCGCGTCCTGACCGCATGCCATATGCTGGGATGTCACCCAGGAAGGAGAAGACGATGGCGGAAAGTTCATTGCGTAGCGTATCCGAGGCAGACGAGAAGCTGTCGCAGGCGCGCACGTGCTTTGTTACCGCCGCCATTTGCGCTGGTTTTGCAGTTTTCTTTTTCTGTATCCGCAATGTTTTTCCGATCGCCTACACGTTCTTTTTCGTCGCAGTCCCGATTCTCCTCGTGCTCGTTTTCCTGACACTCGGCTTCGCCGAGATCGCTCGACAGCACCGTGGAGTCCTCATGCACGTCGAGCCGGAAGGGATTGCCCTCTACCCATTTATTTTCCCCTTCTACGTCTCATCGATCAGCTCCGTGTTCTTGATGAGCTGTGGCCCCATCGCCCTCCTTCTGTTCCTCATTCATCCAGACGCCATTAGCGGCTTGATCCTGGGCTTTTCGTATTCATTCATCGGGTACACAATGCTCAAGATGACGGAGTATCGCCCCTCACGCATTCACCGGTCGCCGCTGATCACGCTCGGCCCCGATCACCTGTCGATTCAGCCCCTCCTACACGACAACCCAACACACATCCGTTGGGATCGCAACCCCCAGATTGAGGGTTTCGAGCTTTTCGTCGCCGCCAATGAGCCACACCAGTTGATGCACGTATCCACCCGAGACTCCGAGGATGCATTCGTCTTCGAGATGAGGGGAATGCCCATCTGCTACTGGCAACTCTCGCGGCTCATCAACCATTTTGTCGCCCATCCCGAGGATCGAGCAACGCTCGGAACACCGCAGGGCCCGCAGCTCATCACCGACATCCTGACGGCAGGCTAGGCACATGCTCCCCCTAACCCTCATCCGCCGACCTCTCACCCCAGCACAAGCCGATGCCATCATGCGCCGAGCATGGATCGTCCCCGCGTGCTTCTATGCCGTCGGAGTCGCAGCAGCACTTGTCCTCGTTGCGCTCATCACACTCGGCTTCCCCGCCCTCGGCCTGCGTTACGGGCTCGCTATCGTCTGCATTCTCCTCGTCGCCTTCATTCCAGCCGCTGTTGCCTACTCGCGCGCACCCACCCGCCCGCCGAGGATCACTGCCACTACGTCGCGCCAGGAGGAACGCACAGTCACCGAGCTACTGATCACAGGGGACACCACCTTTGCCCGGAGTCGTGCTGCCGGCATCGCATGGGGCTTGAGTGGCATTGCTATCTCCCTCATTCCTCTCGCATTCTCGTCGAGCACAAAAAATGGCTTCCTCATGTCGCTCGGCACGGGCTTTTTCATCATCTATCTACTCGTGAAAGTCCCAGAAATTTACTTTCCGCGTGAACATGGTGCACATGTGCAAATGATTATTCTCGTCCCCGAGGGTTTCGCAATCGCCGAGAAAGACTTCGTCCCTCGTATCGAGACGGTCGCCTGGAGCTATATCGTTGGCATAGGTGAGACCATCAAGGGAGCGACCGCCATTCACTGCACCAAGGATGGCGAAGATGGCGTCCTATGGCTTCGCTTCAGCGACCCGGGGCTCTCCTACGTCGCCTTCGAGCGACTTATTGACTATTTCGCATCCAACCCCCGGCGGCGGCGCGTTCTCGGCACCGAGACCGGCGTCGATGTGGTGCGCGCGCTCCTGCGAGGGAAGGATCCGGACGCCTGAGCGCAGGTCCGTCGCTGGAAGAATCCCCGCAACGAGGCCGGGGAACCGCCAGCGCGACCTGACCACATGTCATATGCTGGGATGTTACCCAGGAAGGAGAAGACGATGGAGCAAAGCCCGATGTTGAGCGTTCCCGTTGCCGGCGGGCGCCAAATGGAGCCCCTCAACTGGTATTTCATCGCAGCCGCTTGTCCCGTCGCGGTGATCGTCTTGTATTTCTTAGGTGGGATTCTGCCGCCCAGCTTGCTCATCTTGTTGTTTTTCTATTGTCTGTTGCTGTGCCCAGCATCCCTCGTGATCGGCATCGTGGAGTCCGTTCGCCGTCGCAGGGGGCCGAACGTGCACGCGGAGCCACGAGGAATGGCACTCTATCCATCCCTTATTCAGGTTCGTGTGCGTCGTTACTCCTACGCTTTCGGAATCACCGCCGGACCGATCTCCCTCATCGTCGAGCTAGCATTTCAGGTCCCGATCGTGCACGCGATCATTCATATCCTCTGCGGATTCCTCCTATCGGCAATATCTTTCATGCTGTGCGTCATCAATCCGTGGCGCCCCTCTTGTATTCACCGCGGCCCATTCATCGTGTTCTCGCCCGATCATTTCGAGATTCATCCCCTCACGGACAACTCTCCGACGCCTATCCCGTGGGACATGCACCCCCGCATTGAAGGTTTCACCGCGGAGGATTATGCCTTCTTCCCGTGCATGCATATGCATGTCTCCGTGGACGGTCTCGAGGACGGCCTGGTCTTTGACATGACGGGCGCCCCCATGCGCTTCGTTCTGCTGCGGCGCCTCATCGACTACTTCGTCGACAAGCCGGAGGAACGCGCGAAGCTCGGTCGGCCGGAGGGCGCGCAGCTCGTGCGTTCGCTCCTGACGGCTCCCTGACGCACGTCGGTATTTGGGGTTTTGATTAGCTAGGAGCTACCCTACCAACGACCCCTCCGACACCAATCAACACAGGGAAGCCCCTTCATGCAACTAACCAACAAATACGAAGCATCCCTGGATGGGGCTTCCACGACTTCTCTGACCGTTAATGTGTTCCTCCAATGCTTCTCGGCGCTGATCTACAGCTTCCTCCTGTGGCTCATACCGTTCAGCACGTTTGTGCTCCTCATTTATTTCGCGTTCGGCCAAGTGCTGACGCGTTTCTTCTATGCTAGGGCGCTGTCTCGGAGGCGACGCCTTGGCCCGGATCTCACGCTGTCCAACGAGGCAGTTGGCCTCTTTCCGTTTACTGCCCCCATCAAGCTAGCCACTGCGGACTTCATTCTGGTGGCGTCATTGTTCCCTGTCTCCCTCGTGGCATGCTTACTGACGCGCAGCTCGATCCTTCCTATTGTGTTCCCTCAGATTCTCAACGCCATTCGTGCAGTGACCGATGCGATGGATGTATTCACCATCGTTATCGGCCTCGTAGGGACCGTATCTGCATTCCTGTTGCGGCGCAGTGCTGCCTACCGCACGAATACGATCCACCGCGCCGCCATCCTGACCCTCTCCCCGACCCACCTGGAGTTCCACCCACTGCTGGAAACGACACCTGTTCGCTTCCCCTGGGATCGGGCACCCTTCCTTGCGAACATCGACTACCCGGTGGTGAAGAGGGACACCACCAAGCGGGCACACATCACGACGGCGGACAGCCAGACGCCCACGACGATCGACATCACATGCCTGGATCTCACGGCAGAACAGCTCCAGCGCGTCATCGGCTGTTTCGCCTGCCGTCCCCAGTATCGAGAGGCACTCGCTACTGAGGGCGGGATCGAGCTCGTGCGAGGGCTCACCTCAGACAACCCCACGCTCTGGCCACGCTGAGGCGCGACGAACGAGCGCACTAACGGCACGCGAGCGGCTCGGAGTTTTATGCGCTCGTCTCCTCGGCGACGAGGATCTGCGCGAGCGCCAGGTCGAGGGGGCGCGTGACCTTCATGGAGCGCTCGTCACCCGCGACCGTGTGCACGGTCCCGCCGATCGCCTCGACGAGGCCGGCGTCGTCCGTGGCCGCCCGGGCCTCGTCCGCGCCCAGGGAGGCGCCCTCCTCGTGTGCGCGAATAAGGACGTCCCAGCGGAAGCCCTGCGGGGTCTGCACGGCCACCATGTCGGAGCGACGGGGCGTACCGACGACCACGCCGGACGCATCCACGGTCTTGAGGGTGTCGGTGACGGGCAGGACCGGGATGACCGCGCCCGCGCCGCCGGCAACCGCGTCGATGACTCGCTCGGTGACCTGCGGGGGCGTCAGGGGCCGCGCCGCGTCATGCACGAGGACGACCGTGTCCGCCTCGCAGCGCCCGAGCGCGGCCAGGCCGAGGGCCACGGACTCCTGACGCGAGCGATCGGAGCCGGCGACGACGGTGAGGTCGTCGATATCGGACAGGGCGCTACGAAATTCCTCGATGGACGAGGCCGGGGCCGTCACGACGATCGCCCCCACTCCCCCGGCGCGTAGGCCGCGGGCCGCCCACCAGACAAGGGGGCGACCCGAGAGTTCAACGAGGGCTTTCGGCCCCTCGCAGCCAAGGCGAGAGCCGGAGCCGGCGGCCGTCAGGACCGCGCAGGACTCACTCTTCGATGACATCTTCTTCGACTTCGATGCGTCCCTCTGCCAGGACGGCGTCGAGGCGCTCGGCGGCGGCGGACTTTTCGATGTTGCGCGCCAGGGCCAGCTCGGAGGTGAGGATTCCACGGGCCTTCGTCAGCATGCGCTTCTCACCCGTGGACAGCTTCTTCAGATCGTCGCGGCGGGTCAGGTCACGCACGACCTCGGCGACCTTCACGATGTCACCGGTGGCGATCTTCTCCTGGTTCGCCTTGAAGCGGCGCGACCAGTTGGTGGGCT